>Ga0126314_10000019_pt1 | contig 112134 bp, 79 predicted proteins | sample Plot105B_FD_92535 | JGI IMG/M metagenome (GOLD analysis project Ga0126314, IMG submission 92535) | Serpentine soil microbial communities from UC McLaughlin Reserve, CA, USA - Plot105B | ecosystem: Environmental > Terrestrial > Soil > Grasslands | place: USA: UC McLaughlin Reserve, Lake County... | reverse complement strand
CCTTCGGCAAAGGCTCGGTGCAGGTCCTCTATGACTTCCAGGACGACAGCGCGCTCAAGCTGACGATCGCCAAGTACCTGACCCCGGGCGATGTCTCCATCCAGGAGGTCGGCATCGTCCCGGACATCCAGCTCGTCCCCACCCGCGTCACCGACGAGCGCGTGGACGTGTTCGCGTCGCGCCGCTCCATGGGCGAGGCGGACCTGGATCAGCACTTCGGCAACCCGGACTCGGCCACCGTCGCGAAGAAGCGCGAGGACGTGTTGGACCGCGAGAAGCCGCGCGAGAGCCTCAAGTACCTGAAGGTGGACCCCAAGCAGCAGGAGAAGCTGGCCACCGCCGCGAAGGAGGAGCCGAAGAAGGATCCGAAGGCCGTCGCCGCGAGCAAGGACGGGGACAAGAAGCCGCATGGAGAGAACGACCCGCTGCTCGACGTGGCGGGCCAGGGCGAGGACCTGGACGACCAGCTGGACGCGGAGTCCCAGGAGGAGATCAAGGAGGACTTCGAGGTGCAGTTCGCGCGGGACTACGTGCTGAAGGCCCCGGCGGCCACCCGTGAGCAGCAGCTCCAGCAGGGCAAGGGCTTCATCGAGCAGAAGCGCCGCGAGGAGGAGACCCGCATCAACGCCGCCATCGCCGCGCTGGGGGTGGACTGGAGCGCCGGTCCCACGCCGAAGAACGTGCAGCTGACGGGCACGCTGACGCCGACGCCCGACACGAAGATTCACGCCGGCGAGCTGCTGGAGATGGTGGTGACGGCGGAGAACAAGGGCGCCGAGCCGCTCAAGCGCGTGCGCGCCTGGACGGAGAGTGACAACGCCTTCCTGGACCGCCGCGAGTTCCTCTTCGGCGCGCTGAACCCGGGCGAGAAGAAGTCCTGGAAGGTGAAGGTGCGCCTGCCCAAGGACCTCACCAGCCGCCGCGACGACGTGACGGTGCGCTTCTTCGATGACCAGGGCGCGCTGCCGGAGACGCGCGTGTCGGAGCTGAACTTCGCGGAGCTGCCGCGGCCGTCCTTCGCCTTCAACTGGCAGGTGGTGGATGACTGCGCCAGCTGCAACGGCGACGGCACGGTGCAGCGCGGCGAGACGGTGGCGGTGCTGCTCGACGTGACGAACGTGGGCCCCGGCGTCGCGATGGACTCGTTCACCCAAATCAAGAATGGCGGGGACGCGAACATCTTCATCGAGAAGGGCCGCTTCAAGCTGGGCGAGCTGAAGGCCGGCGAGACGAAGACGGCGCGGTTCCAGGTGGAGGTGAAGAAGGGCTACAAGGGCGACACCTTCCCGCTGAAGCTGGCCATCATCGACGAGCCGCTGGAGGAGTTCGTCATGGAGAAGATGGAGCTGCCCGTGAAGGACGCGGCCGTGGCCACGCTGGAGGCGAAGAAGGGCTCGGTGCGCGTCACGGAGAAGACCGAGTTCCTCGGCTCGCCCGTGGAGGGTGGCCGCACGGTGGCGAAGCTGAACGCCGCCGCGGTGCTGCCGGTGGAGGCCGCGAACAAGGGCTTCTACCGCGTGGAGCTGGAGAAGGGCCGCTTCGGCTTCGTGCGCGCCCAGGATGCCCGGGAGGTGAAGGCGGGCAAGCCCACCGCGCCGAAGCTGGCGTGGACGACGACGCGCCGTCCGCCGGACATCAAGCTGGACGCGGACCCGTCCGCGGGCGGCCTGGTCGCCAACGGGGAGAAGTTCACCCTGTCCGGTGTGGTGACGGACCCCAACGGCCTGTTGGACGTGTACGTGCTGGTCAACGACCAGAAGGTCTACTTCAAGGGCGTGGACCCGAAGGGCGGCGAGCCGAACACCCTGAAGTTCTCCACCGAGTTCAACCTCAAGGAAGGCAACAACAACGTGCTGGTGGTGGCTCGCGAGAGCACCGACTTCGCCAGCCGCCGCACCCTGGTCATCCGCCGCCGCCCGGCCGAAGTGGCCCAGAAGGTGACGGGCCAGAGCCCCGGCGGGGTGAAGCCGCAGCCGCAGTAGGCGCCTGACGGCACGCGCCAGCCGCCTTCCGGGCGGCCTTTCCGGTGGGTCCTCCTCAAGAGACTCGTCGGAAGGGCCGCCCGTTTTGTTGACGCTCCTCGCGGGCTGGCGTTAGCGTCCGCCGCTGTGGGGCGCCCCCGGCCGGCGGGTTCCCGGGAGGCGGTGACTCGAATGCGGACGTTCAGTCGGTGGCTCGCCCTGGCGGCGTGTGTTTCGGGAGCGACCGCATACGCGGACGACAACGACCTGCGCATCTCGGACTTTGGTGATCCGAATGCGGCGGATGGCTCCAACGCCGCCGCCAACGCGAACTTCCGCGCCTTCGCCCGCGTCATGGGCGCCGCAATCACCTCGGCGAACCTGATGCCGCCGGAGACGACGGGGCACTCGGCCTGGGCCATCAACGCGGAGCTGTCCGTGGTGTCGCTGCCCGACAGCGTGCGCATCCCCACGGAGAACGTGGAGCAGCCCTCCACGGTGCTCATCCCCTCCTTCCACGTGCGCAAGGGCCTGCCCTTCTCGCTGGAGCTGGGAGGGCGCGTGGGCTGGGTGGAGAAGAGCAGCCAGGTGGTGGCCACTGGAGAGGTGAAGTGGGCCGTCAACGAGGGCTTCACGTGGCTGCCTGACGTGAGCCTGCGCGGGCACGCGACGAAGCTGTTCGGCGCCCGGGACTTGAGCCTGACGGTGATGGGCCTGGACATCGGCGTGGGCAAGCAGTTCCCGCTGGGCGGCATGGTGACGCTGACGCCCTACGGCGGCCTGGACCTGGGCTTCGTCGGAGCCACCACCAGCCGCCTCGACTTCGACCCGACGCGCGACTACGAGGACTCGCTCGGCGACAACTCGCGCGAGGCGCTGGACGGCACGGCGAACTATTCGAAGGTGTCCTTCGGCGACAACGTGAATCAGCGCATCTACGGCGGCGTGCGCTTCATCGGCGGCGTGCTCCAGCTGGGCGCGGAGCTGTCGCTCACCCGCACCGGCAGCGTCGAGACGCCTCGCGCGGACAATCCGAACGCGCTCGAGGACCGGGGCCTGCCCGCGGTGTTCGCCTTCAGCACCACGCTGGGCCTGGACTTCTAGGCACGGGCGGTCAGGCCGCGGCGCGCAGGGCCTCTCGCAGCGCGCCGGGCCGGTTGGTGATGAGGTAGCTGACGCCCATCTGCTCCAGCGCGCGGGCCTTCGCGGCGTCGTCCACCGTCCAGGTGGCCACGCGCAGCCCCGCGGCGTGCCAGGTGGCGATCCGCTCCGGAGTGCAGTCTTCGTAATAAGGGTGCACCGAGTGGGACGAGACGAGCGGGCTCACCGCGTACGCGTGCACGCCCCAGCGACGGTCCGGGTCGATGAGGTAGCCCCGCCGCAGCTCGGGCGCGACGGCGAGCAGCCGGAAGAGGCACAGCGGGTTGAAGCTGGAGATGACCACGCGCTCGGCCAGCCCCTGGCGGCGTACCAGCTCCGCCACCTTGCGTGAGAGGCCGTCGTCGTCGAACCGGTCGCACTTCAGCTCGATGTTGACGAGGAAGTGGGGCGGCAGCGCCTCCAGCACCTCCTCCAGCAGGGGGATGCGCGCCGGAGCGAAGCCCAGCGCTGACCCCACGTCCGTGCGTCGCAGCTTCCACCACGGCGTGTGGCGCACCTCCCAGGGAAGGCGCGCCAGCCGCTCCAGCCGCTCATCGTGGCAGACGACCACCTCGCCCGAGCCGCACACCATGGCATCCAGCTCCACGCCGTCGGCCCCTTGCCGGGCGGCCTCCGTGAAGGCTTCCAGGGTGTTCTCGGGGGCGTCCGCGGAGGCGCCTCGGTGGGCAAGCAGGAGCATGGGCGCAGTGTGCGCTGGATGAGCCTTCCCGCGCAGCAGAAGTGCGGACGGGCGTCAGCGGGTGGACGCGCGACTTGCCTCCCCTACCCCTTTGCTGCACTGTGACTTCATCATGTTGGGCCTTCACCTCGGCGAAATCATCCTCCTCGGCTTCATCCTGCTGGTGGTCTTCTCGGCCGCCCGGATGGGCCAGCTCGGCAACGCCGTGGGCAAGTTCGTCTACTCGTTCCGCAAGGCCTCCAAGGGCGAGGACCTGGTCGACGCGAAGTCGCTGCCGTCCTCGCGCCGGGGCTCCACGGACGCCGAGTACAGCGAGCCGGATTCAACGCGCCGCCGCTAGTCCGCTCGCCTCTTCCGCCGCCATTCAGTCGTGCAGGTGACGGGTTCCGCTCGCGGGCTCGGGCGCTTCCTCTGGCGCGGGCTGAAGCAGGGCCGCCCCTTCCGCCAGCAGTCGCGCCGCCTGTTCCCTCAGGGACAGGTGCAGCGCGGCGCTCGAGTGGAGCTCGCGCAAGTCACTGCTGTTGAGCAGCGGAACGATTTTCGCGCCGATTTCGGGCGGCAGGTACGGGTTGAAGACGAGGGCGCGGCGCACGGAGTGGCGCACGGACCAGCGAGGAGAGCGCCAGATTTCCAGCAGCGGCTCCGGGCGGGCCGGACGGCGGGCGGCGATGCGCACCACCAGGTCCTCGGTGAGGCGCGGGTTGATGAGGACGTTGCGCAGCACGGACGGGTTGCTGACGGTGGCCAGGCGAGACAGCGTGTCCGGGTCTCTGGTCAGCCGGGCCTGCTGCTTGAGGTGCCCCAGCGACTGGGAGAAGGCGTTGGCGTCCGCGCGCGCGGCGGCATCCGGGTTCATCTCCCGTTTCGCGGGGCCCTGGGCGAACAGGTCCGCCACCGTGTCGAGGGCCTGCACGTGCGCGAGCCTGCGCAGCTCGGTGACATGGGGGATGTGCTCCGCCTCCTGCGCCAGCGCGGCCATGAAGTCGGACAGCACGCAGGTGGCGGGCTCCCAGCCCTGACGTGAGAGGGAGATGAGGTGCCCCACCAGTTCGTTCGCGTCGAACGGGTCGCCGCGCGACAGCTCCCTCGCGGCCGCCTTGCGGCGCACCTCGGCGCCTCCACCCAGGGCGTGGAGGAACCTGGCGACGTTGCGTGCGTCGTCCAATGAGGGCATGGCGCTTACTCCGTGGGCGCGGCCTGGGCGGGTGCCTGGGACGGCGCGGCCTCCGTGGGCGTGGGGGCAACCTCTGCGGAGGGCGCGGGGACGGCCTCCACCGAGACCTCGAGGCGGAAGCTCCCGAGGGCCGCCGGATACTCGTGGAACACGAGGAGGAAGGGCGCGCGGGCCCCGGGCGAGACGGAGACAGCGCCCGCGTCCAGGCGCTTGCGCAAGGCTTGAGCCGCCTCCGCGTTGCCCACGGCGTGAAGCTCCTCGGGAGTGGCCACCAGGCCCGCGAGCCCCTCGACGGAGCGCACGCGCTGGGCCCCGTCGAAGAGCGCGCCGCGCACTCGGACATGGGTCGCCGCGCCGGTCCGGTTCTCCACGTCGCCCCGGATGAAGAAGAGAGGGCGCCCGGCCTGCGTCTCGTACAGGCCGTTGGAGACGTCGAGCGCCACCAGCGGCTTGGGCTCGGGGACGATGAGGGCGCGCAGGCTTTCGGGCGACAGCACCGACAGGTCCAGTCGACCTTCGCTCAGATAGACGCTGCCCACCGCGCCCAGTCCCACCACGAGCGCGGCGGCCACCACGAGGTTGACGAGCAGCGCCGTCACCTTGCGCGCACGGCTCGGAGGGCGGCCCTGGGGGATTCCGACGTCCTCCGGCCGGGCCGTGGGCTTGGCCACGGAGACCACGGGCGCGGCGGACATCTGCGGGTCCAGCTCGAGCACCTCGCGCTGCCCCACCCCTGCCCCGCCGATGCGGCCGAGCGTGACGCCACCGAAGTCCTGGCCCTCGTCCGGAGGAGGAACGTCGTCCAGGAGCGAGCCCGCCGAGTGCGCCTGGGAGTCATCGAGCCCAAGCGAATCATGGGACGAGGAGCCGAACAGCTCGGCGCGCCCGGTGTCGGAGGGCTGAACGCCCGCGTGCTCACCGAAGTCGCCGTCCGAGGAGTGGCCGAACAAGTCCTCGGCACCGGGAGGTGAGGAAGGGCCCAGGCCGGCGGACGGCTGTGGCGGACGACCGGGCCTCGTCGCGTCGTCGATGTCGAGGGACGCGAATGGATCCGCGCCGCCCGGAGCCGCCTGCAGCGGAGGACGACCGGGCACCGTCGCGTCGCCAAGGTCGAGGGACGCGAAAGGGTCCGCGCCACTGGGGGGTGCCTGGAGCGGAGGACGGCCGGGCTTCGTCGCGTCGTCGAGGTCCAGGGACGCGAACGGGTCCGCGCCACTCGGAGCCGCCTGAAGCGGAGGACGGCCGGGCACCGTCGCGTCTTCGGGCGCGGAGTACGGCGCCGCGCCTCCGGCTGGACGCGCCGGCGGGGCGGCGCCCTGATGAGGAGGACGCCCGGGCAAGGTCCCGCCCTCGGGCCCCAGGAAGGCAGCTCCCGCCTGGGCGGCGCGCGCGGGCGATGCGGTGAGCGGTGCTCCCGCCGAACCCCCACGGAGCGCGGATGAAGCACCAGGCGCCCCCGCCGAACCCCCATGGAGCGCGGATGAAGCCCCAGGCGCACCCGCGGAGGCTCCAGGTGGCACGCCCGCTCCCGCCGGAGCGGCACGAGGCGCGGATACGGCACCGGGTGCTCCCGGCTGAGGCGCGGAGCCGAGCGGCGCGCGCGCACCGGAAGCAGGCACACCCGCGGCGGCCGCACGCTGCGCGGAGGCGCCCGCCGGAGCAGCACGGGCCGCCAGCGGAGCCCCGGTCGCGGCGGGCGGAGCACTCGGAAGCGCTCCACGCGCTGGAGGCGCCGACGACGCGAACGGAGGCTGTCCCGTCATCGTCGCGTCGTCGATGTCGATGGACGCGAACGGATCCTCCTCCGCACCAGGCGGAGCAGGAGGCGGAGCCTGGACCGGCGGGCTCGCCGTCATCGTCGCGTCGTCGATGTCGATGGACGCGAACGGATCCTCCTCCGCACTGGGAGGAGCAGGAGGCGGAGCCGCTCGCGCGGCGGGAGCCACGGGTCGACGGTCGGCGATGCTCGGCCCCTTCACGGGCGCGGGCAGTGAGTCGAACGGGTCCTGCGCCCCTCCCGGCATCGGAGCGGCCATGAAGTCCGCGAACGGGTCGTCCACGTCGGGGCCCGGTGAACCAGGGGCCGCGGGTGCGGTTCCTCCACCCTGGCGCAGCGCGGCGGGCGGAGGGGGCGGCGGCATGGGCCGATGCGTCATCGCTCCCGGTGACGCACCGCGAGGCGAAGCGACTCCCGGGCCCGACCCCCCCGGCAGAGGCACGGCGCCGGAGAACATGGCAGCGCCTTCATCGACGGGAGGCGGCACCGCGCCACCGTAGAGCCCGGTCGAAGTGTCCACTGGTGGACGAACGGCCTCGGGCGGTGCGGGCAAGGGCACAGCGCCCGCATTGCGCACAGTGCCAACACCGGGCGCCCCCGTGGCCTGGAGCGGAGGCCGAGGCATCGGACCGATGCGGGTGGGCTCGCGGAAGACTCCGTCGTCGAGCTCCCCGTCCATGCTGTTCCAGGAGGGGTTTCCAGACGAGGCGGGCTCCGGGGCCACGCGCGTGGCGGCGACGCCCTGGGCAAAGAAGCCGGGGCGTGTGACTTCCACGCCTTTCGGGTCTGGAGCGACACCGAACTCAGCGAAGGGGTCGGCCTGCCCGGCCGAGGAGGGAGGCGAGGACGCACCGGCATCTTCCCCGCCAGGTTCGCGGGTGACGCGGAACGTGTTCTGACATTTGGTGCAGCGGACCTTGACCCCCTTTTCGGTCACCTTCTCGTCGGGGATCTTGAACCGTGTCTGGCACCGCGCGCACTTGACGATCATTCAGGCCTGGGGGCGGGGACGAGTATAGGGCCACCGGGTGGGTACCGCGAGTCGGGTTCTCGCTGCTTGCTCGCCTCCAACCCCTCTGGTACGAGGTTCGCCCCTGCGAGACTCAGACATGGAAGCTGGCTTTGAGTCGAGCCCAAAAGGGGCGGAGAGACCGATGAGCGAGGCCGAGCAAGCAGGCGCTCCGAGCAAGGAGCCGAAGATCATCAAGCGGTACACGAACCGAAAACTCTACGACACCGTAGAGAGCCGGTACGTGACGCTGGATGAGATCGCCGCGATGATCAAGGAGGGCACCGAGGTGCGGATTGTAGACAACCGCACGAAAGAAGATCTCACTTCGGTCACCCTCGCGCAGATCATCTTCGAAGAGGAGAAGAAGAAGAACCAGATGCCGCTGTCGGTGCTGCGGGAGATCATCCGCCACCCCGGCGAATCCATCTCCGGCTTCATCCAGAAAGAGGTCACTCCCCGCGTCGCCTCCATCCGAGAGGAAGCGGAATCCCGACTCGACAAGCTCCTGCGTCGCGAGGAAGCCGCCAAGGCGGGCCTCCCCGAAACGGCCGTCGAGGAGACCCCGCAGGCCGCCGCCGACGCCGCGGGAGGCCTGTCTCCCGCCGACCTGCTGAAGGCCAGCCAGCGCGCCTTCGAGGACTGGCAGCGGAAGATCGACGAGCGCGTCAAGCACGTCGTCGAGAACCTGACCGGCAACCTCCCCGCACTGGGCCGCGACATGCAGTCGCTCACCCAGCGGCTGGAAGAGCTGGAGAAGAAGCTCGAGCAGTTCGAGCAGCAGAAGAAGCAGGAGCCCTAGTCGGCTCGCGGTGCCCGCTTCCGCTTCCGGGGAGCGGGCCCGCCGTGGATTTCGGCCGCGATGGCCGCCAGCATCCGCGCCCCCCGGCTCCTGGGCGCGTACTCGAAGATGGTCTTCCCGTGGCTCTGCGCCTCGTCCACCTTGACGTCGTAGCCCAGGGGCGTGGTGGCCAGTGAGTCCGGGAAGTACGCCCGGAGCCGGTCCAGGATCGCCGTGGCCAGGGCCGTCTTCCGGTACAGCGTGGGCACCACCTTGGTGACGCTCAGCCCGGGACGCCCCTCCGCCTCCCCCACCTGCCGCACCGTGTCCGCCACCTCCGCGCAGCCATCCAGCGCCAGGTACGTCAGCGCCACGGGCACCACCACCTCCGTGGCGGCGACGAGGATGTTGCGCGTGGTGAGCCCCATGGACGGCGGCGAGTCGAACACGATGGCGTCGTAGCCCGCCTCCCGGGCCGCCTCCAGCCGGTCCGCCAGCCGGTGGGCCCTTCGCGCGTCCGCCGCCACGACGACGGGGAAGTCCGCCATCTCCTTGTACGCGGGCAGCACGTCCAGGCCGGGCACGGCCGAAGGGTGCACCACGTCCTGGAGGCGCACGGAGTCGTCGGTCAGCAGGTGGAAGACGTTGCGAGGCAGCGTGCGCACGTCCAGGCCCAGGGCCTTGCCGGCATGGCCCTGGGTGTCCAGGTCCACCAGCAGCACCCGCAAGTTCCGCTCCCGCGCGAGCCACGCGGCGGTGTTCACCGCCAACGTCGTCTTGCAGGTGCCGCCCTTCTCGTTGATGAAGGCGATGCGCCGCATGGGCCTTGGACTCCCCGGCTCGCTTCCGGGTGCTTACTTCTTCGACGACGGCGCCTTCTGCGCCACCAGGGTGTCCACCTTGCTCTCCACCGACGCGAGCAGCCGCTCCAGGTCGTCCACCTTCGAGCGAAGCTGCTCCAGGTCCGCGGTGGACGGCAGGTTCATGGCCGACAGCGCCGAGCGCAGCGCGCTGTCCAGCGTGCCCTTCGCGGCCAGCGAGCGCGACACCAACGTCTGCACCGTGGACACGAACTTCTCGTTCGACAGGAGCTGCTGCGCCAGCTTGCCGACGCGCTCCTCGCCCGTCTCGACGAGCTTCTTCATCACCGGGTTGTTCTTGAGCATGGGAACCAGGAGCTTCACCCGTGCGGGAGCCCCCCGCCATCGGGACGTCAGGAAAAAGACGCCGCACTCTGCGAGGGGGCAACGCGACGTGTCAAGTCGGGCACCACCCCCTGGCCAAACGCGTTGACTCCTGGAGACACGATTCCTACGGTTCGCCGCTCTCTTATGGCAGGGCTCCTGGACAAGCGGTTGTGGGTCGTCTCCGGCAAGGGCGGCGTGGGCAAGAGCACGGTTGCCGCGGCGCTCGCCCTGCGCTCGGCGCGCGCGGGGCGTCGGACGCTGGTGTGCGAGGTGAACACGCAGGAGCGCATCAGCCGCTTCCTGGAGCACCCCGCCGCCGGCCCCGAAGTGACGTTGCTGGAGGAGAACCTCTGGGCGGTGGACGTGCGCCCGCAGGAGGCCATGCGCGAGTACGGCCTCATGGTGCTGCGCTTCGAGGCCCTCTACAAAACCGTCTTCGAGAACCGGCTGGTGCGCTACTTCCTGCGCTTCATCCCGTCCCTGCAGGAGCTCGTCCTGCTGGGGAAGATCATGTACCACCTGCAGGAGAAGCTGCCCGACGGCCGGTGGCGCTTCGACACCATCGTCCTGGACGCGCCGGCCACGGGCCACGCCATCTCCTTCCTCAGCGTGCCGCACGTGCTCGTGCAGACGGTGCCCCAGGGGCCCATGTCCCGCGAGGCGCAGAAGATGAGGGACCTGCTGGTGGACCCGGCGGTGACGGCGGCGGTGTTGGTGGCGCTCCCTGAGGAGATGCCGGTGAACGAGGCGCTGGAGCTGCACGCCGCGCTGAAGGACAAGGTGCACATCCGCACGCACGCGGCGGTGCTCAACCAGGCCATTCCGGAGCGCTTCACGGAGGCGGACCTGGAGGCACTGGCGGGCCACCCGGAGCTGCACCGCGTGGCGAAGGCGAACCACGACCGCGCCTCGCTGACGGTGCTCGCGGGCACCAAATTGGAGCGCAACCTCCACGCGCCGGTGTTCAACGTCCCCCGGCTGTATCTCCCGACCTTCGGGCGGGACGCGATTGAACAGGTCATGGGCCACCTCGAAGCACTGGTGATGGGGGAGAAGTGAGCACGACGGCTCTGGGTCCCGCGCTCGCCAGGAAGCGCGTCCTCATCTGCGTCGGCTCCGGCGGTGTCGGAAAGACGACGGTGGCGGCCACCCTGGCCCTGCGCGCGGCGGTGGATGGCCGCGACAGCCTGGTGTGCACCATCGACCCGGCCAAGCGCCTGGCCAACTCGCTGGGCCTGTCCGCGCTGGGCAACGCGGAGACGCAGGTGCCGGCCTCCGCGCTGGAGCCGCTGGGCGTGACGGCGCGCGCGTCGCTCCACGCGATGATGCTGGACATGAAGCAGACGTGGGATGACCTCATCACCCGCGTCGCTCCGCCCGAGCAGCGCGAGCGCATCCTCGCCAACCGCTTCTACCAGTCGCTCTCCACCGCCCTGGCCGGCAGCCAGGAGTACATCGCCATGGAGAAGGTGTGGGAGCTGCGCCGCAAGGGCGAGTACGAGCTCGTCGTGCTGGACACGCCGCCCACCGCGCACGCGCTGGACTTCCTCGACGCGCCCAACCGCGTCCTGGACTTCCTGGACAACGAAGCGGCGAAGTGGCTGCTGGCCCCCGCGCTCAAGGCGGGCAAGCTGGGCATGTCGCTGTTCAACCGCAGCGGCTACGTGCTGCGCGCACTGTCCAAGTTCACCGGCACGGAGATGCTCCAGGAGCTGTCCAGCTTCATGCTCTCGCTGTCCGGCATGAACGAGGGCTTCCGCGAGCGGGCGCGAGGCGTGCGGGCGCTGCTGGAAGATGCGTCCACGGGCTTCGTGCTGGTGACGAGCCCTCACCCCGAGCGCATGGATGAAGCCATCCACTTCAGCACCCTGTTGAAGCAGCACCGCATGGAGGTGGTGGCGCTGGTGGTGAACCGCGTCCACCCGCTGCCCACCGAGGCCATGTGGGCCGACGCCGCCACGCTGACGCCCACCCGCCGCGCCAAAGTGGAGGAGACGCTGCGCGAGCTCCAGGTCCTGGCCGAGCAGGATGGACGCGGCATCGCCCAGCTCCAGGCCGCCTGCCCGGGCATCCCCCTGATTCAGGTGCCGCGCTTCGGACTGGACGTGCACGACATCACCAGCCTCTGGCAGACGGGCCGCTTCCTGCTCGGCGACGACACCTTCTGAGGCGAGCCCCCACGCCGAGCGACCGGCCGGGGCGGCGCGGAGAAGAGGGACGCATTAAACTGGGCGCGCCCACCCGAGCGGTGGGAACTCCGAGGGACAGGGCGTTGTCCTGAGGCGGCAGGGCCAGGAGGCGCATTCCGTGACGGGAAGCGAGCGAACGTACATGTCGGTCAGCCGGTGGTGGTGGGTGGTCGCCCTGGGTCTGGGTGTCACCGGATGTCGGACGACGGGCAGCGCCGCGCGTCCGGAGGACTCCGAGACGGGCCCGGTGAAGCAGGAGCTCCAGTTCGACGCCGTGACGGTGACGGCGGACCTGGAGCTGGACAAGCTCAACGACGAGGAGCTGTTCGCCGGGGGGACGTCGGCCTTCGCGGCCAACGACTTCAAGCAGGCGGCGCGCTACTTCGGCCGGCTGGTGGACTTCCACCCCAACAGCCAGCACCGGCGCGCGTCCCTCTACAACGCGGGCCTGGCCCACCAGCGCCTCAAGGAGTGGGAGGAGGCGTGGCACCGCTTCTCCGAGCTGGCGGACCCGGCCAGGGGCCAGGGTGACGCGCTGGACGCGTCCTTCCGCGTGGCGGAGACGCAGTACCACCTGGAGCGCTACGACGAGGCCATCAAGGTGCTGACCACCGTGGCCGAGCGCGAGGACCTCCCCGTCAACCGCCGCATCGAAGCCCGGGTGCAGCAGGGCGTCTGCGAGCTGGAGGCGGGCCGCACCGACGCCGCGGAGGCGACGCTGCGCAAGGCCATCACGTCCTATGAAGCCCTGGCCGACAAGGACGAGGTGGACGACTACTTCCCCGCGCAGGCGCACTTCTTCGTGGGGGAGCTGTACCGGCTGCACTACGAGAACGTGAAGCTGGACCCGGCCAAGGGCGCCGACAAGCTCGCCGAGGAGCTCAACTACAAGGCGGAGCTGCTCCTGTCCGCGCAGGGCCACTACCTTCGCTCCATCCGCGTGGGCAACGGCTACTGGGCCACCGCCGCAGGCGCGCAGATTGGCGCGCTCTACGAGGACCTCTATGCGCAGATGGTCAGCTCCCCGGCCCCCTCGGAGCTCAACGCCGAGGAGGCCGTCGTCTACCGCCAGGAGCTGCGGAAGAAGATTCGGGTGCTGCTCACCAAGTCCATCAACATCTACGAGCGCACCCTGGAGACAGCCGAGCGCATCGGCTCGCAGAGCGCCTTCGTGGACCGCACGCGGGAGAGCCTGGCCAAGGTGAAGGCGCTGCTGCTGGCGGACGCGGAGGGAGAGCCCGTTCCGGCCCCGCCCGCCTCCGAGCAGGAGCCCCATACGTAGCGCGGAGGAGCCCCCCTGACTGGGCAGCCAGGGGCCGCGCGGCGTAGCCTGGGGCCCTCGCATGGAGCCCCTCTTCACGCCCGAGCAACTGGCGGAGATTCACGCCTACCACCTGCCCTACTACGTCCGGGCCGCGGTGGACCCCTTCGCGCGGCTGGCCCTGCTGGCGCTGCTGCTGGGCGTGCTCGTCCGTCCCTTCTTCCGCCTGGCCACGGGGATTGCCGCGGGCCTGGAGCGCCGGCTCGGCTTCCTGCGCACCGCGCCCGTCAGCCGCGCCTTCTTCAGCGCCATGGACCGGCTGTGGGGTGAGCCGGGCTGGGGCGCCGCCGTCATCTTCGCGTTGATGACGGACCTGTTCGTGAAGCTCGTCTACGCGCCCGTGGACATCTGGTTCGCGTACACGCTGGAACACCAGCACGGCATGTCCAACTACACCCCGGCCGCCTTCGCCCGGGACATGCTCAAGGGCCACCTGCTGGGCGCGCTCGCCATCGCCGCGCTCGTCATCGGCCTGTACGGACTGGCCCGTCGCACGCGGCGCTGGTGGTGGATTCTGGGCGTGCCCGTCGCCCTCCTCCTGCTCGTCTCCTCTGCGCTGGACCCGTACCGGGGCCGCCTCTACTTCGAGCAGCAGCCCCTGCCCCCGGGCCCCCTGCGCACGCGGATGACGGAGCTGATGACCCAGGCGGACATCGCCTTCTCCGACGTGCTGGTGGAGAAGACCTCCATCGCCTCGCGCCGGCTCCAGGCGTACTTCGCGGGCCAGGGCCCCACGCGCACCATTGTCCTCAACGACATCATCCTGCAGGAGCTCACCGAAGACGAGGTGCTCGCCGCCGTGGCCCACGAGGCCGGCCATGTGCACGAGCCGAAGTGGCCCGGCCGCATCGCCTCCTCGCTGGCGTTGGTGGCACTCCTCTTCGCCATCGACCGGCTGCTGCGCGTGGCCTCCGCGCGCGGCTGGTTCGGCACCACGCGCTTCGCTGACATCCGCACCCTCCCCCTGCTCTCCCTCCTGCTGTCCGCCGTCCTGCTCGTCGGAGGCCCCATCGCCGGGGCCTTCTCCCGCGAGCGGGAGCGCGAAGCGGACCGCTATGCCCTGCGCCTCACCCACGACGTCGACGCGTTCCGCCGCATGCTGGTGAAGGCCGCCCGCGTCAACAAGATGGACCCCCAGCCCCCCCGCTGGGTCGTCCTCAAGGGACAGAGCCATCCCCCCATTGGCGAGCGGCTCGCCGACCTGCCTCACCCCTGACACGACCCGAAAAAAGCGGCCGGCAGGTGGACTCCCCCAGTTCCCCTTCCCTCTCCACCCGAGCCCACCCGCCGACAGCCGCCGCCGGGCCACTCCCCCGAGCGCCGGCGGCACTTCCCCCCCACCCTCCTTCCGCCCCGCTACGGCTGCTGGGCGTCCTGCTTCAGCTTCTCCACCGCCGCCAGGGTGATGGACTTCACCAGCGCCCTCGCCCGCCGCCCCGCCGCCGTCTCACCGTGCGGGTCCACCTCCACCGCGTTGGACAGGTCCGTGAAGCCCTGCCGCTCCCCCTTGCGCAGGTACAACTCCCCCCGATTCGCCAGCGCCACCGGATGACCGGCATCCCTCGCCAGCGCCGCGCTGTACTCCGCGATGGCTTCCTCCAGCCTCCCGAGCTTCTGGTACACGGTGCCCAGCGCCGCGTGAGCCCCCGCGTCCCTCGGGTTCCCCACCACCAGGCCCTCGAAGAGGATGCGCGCCTCCTCCAGCCGGCCCGCCGCCGCCAGGTCACATCCCACCTGCGCAATCGCCTTCGCCTCTTCGAAGGTCATCCCCTCCACCTCCGCCCATGTCGCCTCCCCCCGCGCGAAGGACTTCATCCGCTGCACCGCTCCGCTCTCCATCCGCATCGCCACCGTCGCCTCGTGTTTGATGACGCGTCCCATGGGCCCCTCAGGCGCCGCGCAGGTTGGAGATGGCCGTCTTCGCCATCTCGTTGAACTTCGCCGACATGTTGCTCATCAGGTCGAACATGGACTTGCGCTTCTCCAGGAGCCGCTGAAGCCGCAGCTCCAGCTCGCGCATGTTCCCGTCGAGCGTCGCGGCCTTCTTCTTGTCGGCGTCCGACGTGCCCAGCGCCGCGCGGTCCTCCCCAGCGCTCGCCATGCTGTCCATGACCTGCAGAATCTCCGCGTCCGTCTCCGTGGAGATGGCACCGAGGATGGCCTGCACCTTGTCCTCGATGCTCATGTTCGGGTTGTCGACGATGGAGCGCGCGCTCGACACCTTCGTCGGCGACGTGCCCGGCTTCGCGCCCCCCGACAACTCCAGCTCCGCCTTCACGTCCAGCCACCCGATGATGCCGTCGCGGCCGTCGATGCCCGCCGCCATCTCCAGCCGGTCGAAGTACTCCGGGTGGTCCTTGAGGTACTGCGCGGCCTTCTTCAGCGTCGAGGACGTCGAGGGATTCGCCAGCAGCGCCGCCAGGTCCTCGCGCGTGACGCGGTCATCCTTCGTTCCCGCCGCCGTGTCGAACGTCCCCCAGTTGTCGCGCAGCACCGCCACCGCCTCCAGGTACTCGCGAAAGTCCGGGTCCTTCGACGTGGGCGGCTTGCCACCGCCCGTCACGGGACCCTGTCCTCCGCCCGTTCCCGGCGTCGGCCCCGTGCCCGGCGTGGGAGGACGCGTACCCGGTGAAGGAGTGCCCGGCGACGGACCTCCCGTGGAGGGAGGCCGCGTGCCCGGCGTCCCCGTCGAGGGCGGACACGTCTCCGGCTCGGGCTTCGGAGTCCGCGGGCGCTCCGGCCGACCGTAGCGAGAGAACTCCTCACCCACGCGCTTCAGCTCGGAGCGAACTCCCGACAACTTGAGGCGGTCGTCGTTGTACAGCTTGCCCACCACCGGCATGAACCGCGCGAGCAGTCCGCTTGAGTCCACCCGCTCGAACAGCGCCGCGTTCTCCGTCAGGAAGCGGGCCGCGCTTCGCAACTGGGGAGACAGGCTCGTGTCATGGGCCGCGCGCCGCAGCTCGTCCTTCGACAGCGAGCCCGACTTCTTCCCATCCGCGAGGTCCAGCTGGTCGAAGTTCGCCTCGAGCACCTTCAGCGCGTCCTCGTAGTCCAGCATCTTCGGGTCCAACGCGCTGGTGCCAGTGGGAAGGATGGGCGCATAGCCCTCCGTCTTCGCCGCACCTCCCGTTGCCGGGTACTCCGTCTTCGCCGCCGGGTTCTTCTTCAGGTCCTCCGCCACCCCCACCACGCCGCTCGCCGCCAGCAACACGTTGCCCGTCGCCACGCCCTCCACCGTCTTGATGGAATGAGCGATGAGGGGCGTCAGCCCCCGCGTGTCACCCGCGCCCTCCACCGCCGTGCCCTCGGGGCTGGCCAGCAGGTTCGTCGCGCCCTTCAGAAAGTCCACCATGAGCCCTCCCGCGCGGCGTGTTGGAAGCAGTGCCGCGCGATGGGCAGCGGGGGTTGCAGCGGGGATGCCGCCCGGCGGCTCGCAGGGCGTCGCAGCGAATTCCGTCGGTTAGCCTGACTGACAGGCACGGCGCGTCCCCGACGTCGGACGGAGCGGTCCGCGACGGAGGATGCGGCTAAGGTCCTGAGGCACATGCGCACCTTCGGTTTGGACTTCGGAACCAAGACCATCGGCGTGGCCGTCTCGGATGGCCTGGGGCTCACCGCCCAGGGCGTCACCACCATCCGACGCACCTCGCTCAAGGCGGACCTCGCCGCGCTCGGCGCCCTGGCGCGCGAGCACGAGGTGGACCGCATGGTCATCGGACTGCCACTCAACATGGATGGCTCCGAGGGCCCGCGCGCGGAGGCCTCGCGCAAGTTCGCGGACGCGGTGGCCCAGGCGCTCGGCGTCCAGGTGGAGCTGCTGGACGAGCGGCTCTCCACCGTGGCCGCCACCCGCACGCTCCTGGAAGCGGACGTCAGCCGCGCCCGCCGCAAGGAGGTCATCGACCAGGTGGCCGCGCAGTTCATCCTCCAGGGCTGGCTGGACGCCCGCCGTCCCCAGGAGGCGTCGGCGCACGCGGATGACTACGACGACTACGACTCGGAGCCTTCGGAGTGAAGAAGGCCCTCGTCGGAGTGCTCGTGCTCGCCGTCCTCGCGGCGGCGGGCGTGGGAGGCTGGTACTTCCAGCAGTCGCGCCACCTCTCGGAGTTCGCCGCGACGCCCACTGCCTTGCCCGCGCCCGTGACGGTGGACGTTCCTCCCGGCACGGGGCCTCGCGCGCTCGCGCGGCTGCTGGCGGACCGGGGCGTAGTGACGGACGTGGAGCTGTTCTATCGCTACCTGCGCCGGGAAGACCTCGGCCCCCGGCTGAAGGCCGGTGAGTACCAGTTCGAAGGCCCCCTCACGCCGGCCCAGGCCGCGGAGAAGGTCGCCTCGGGTCAGGTGAAGCTCCATCGCTTCACCGTGCCGGAGGGACTGCGCGCGGAGGAAATCCTTCCGTTGCTCGTGGCCTCCGGATTGGGGCTCGACCTCCGGAAGCTGGAGGCCCTCACCGCCGACGCGGCCTTCCTGCGCGAAGCGGGCGTGCCCGCGAAGTCCATCGAGGGCTTTCTCTTCCCGGACACGTACACCTTCGCCAAGGGCGTCCGCGAGGAGGCCGTGCTCGGGAAGATGGTGGCGCGAGCCCTGGAGGAGTACCGGAAGGCGGACGCGGCGCGAAAGCCCGGCGTGAAGCTGGGCCTGCTGCAGACCTTCACGCTCGCGTCCATCGTGGAGAAGGAGACGGGCGCGCCCGAGGAGCGGCCTCGCATCGCCTGCGTCTTCCACAACCGGCTCCGCGAGGGCATGCGCCTGGAGACGGACCCGACGGTGCTCTACGCCATGCGCCTGTTGCGCGGCGTCTTCACGAAGAACCTCACGCGCGAGGACCTGCGGACGCTCCACCCGTACAACACCTACAAAGTCTCAGGGCTGCCTCCAGGTCCCATCGCCAGCCCAGGCGCCGCGGCGCTCCAGGCCGCGCTCGCGCCACAGGACTGCGAGGACCTCTTCTTCGTGTCGCGCAACGACGGCACCCACGTCTTCTGCCCCACCTACGACTGCCACCAGGCGCTCGTGAAGCAGTGGCAGGTGGAGTACTTCAAGAAGCAGCAGGCGACGCCCCAGAAGCCCTGAGGCCCGCGCGCCGCTACGGTCGGCGACGGTACACGTGCAGCGGCGCGGTGAAGCCGTCGACCTCGTCGTAGGCGACGCCGTCCAGCGTCAGCGTGCGCCCCTCCAGCTTCACGCCGGGGTCCTTCACCAGCGAGCCCTGGTCGAAGCGCACCAGCGTCTCCGGCCGAGTCTCCGCCAGCAGCTTGCGGAACGTGTCCCAGCGCACGCGGGCGATTCTCTCCTCCGGCAACCCGGAGAAGAAGGCCACCTGCAGGTCCATGTAGCTGGGGTCGTCGTCGAGGGCCAGCGAGCCCTCCTTCAGGGCCACCTGCTCCTTCACGTAGTCCGCCACCTGCATCACCGGCACCGGGTTGGTCGACGTGGGGCTCACCGGCCGCAAGGAGTTCTGCAGCCGTCCCTCCGCGCGGAACGTGTACAGGCCCATGGCCACCGGCAACACCACCGCCAGCACCGCCGTCACGCCCAGCACCACCTTGCGCAGCCCCTCGCCCCTGCTGCCCACCAGCGCCGCGAAGCCGAAGGCCACGAACACCGGCAGCACCGCCAGCTGCGTCACCGTGAAGCGCCCCAGCGGGACGAAGTTCAACAGCACCACCGCGCGGAACGTGAAGTACGCGGTGGGCACCACCGCCGTCGCCACCAGCCAGCGCGTGTCCGGACGCACCTTCCACGCCTTCACCATGCCCACCATGCCCAGGAGCGCCACCCCCGGCGTCAGGGTGAGCAGCGCCACCCCGGGCCAGAAGAAGAGCTGTTGCAGCCGCCATCCGATGGCGGCTCCCGAGCCCGCCGACGACATCACCCAGTCCCGATGGAACGCTTCCACCGCCTTCACGGGGAAGAACGGGTCGCCGTGCATCAGCTCGTTGCCCTGCATCCACAGCAGGGGGAACGGCAGGCACGCCAGCCCGAAGCCCACCGCGCGCGTCACCGACGCCACCTTGTCCTCGCTGCTGAAGAGCAGCGCCACGCACATCAGCGGGATGTACATCCACGCGTCGTAGCGCAGCGCGCACGCGAGGTTGAGCATCAGCGCGGCCTGGAACAGCGGCGCGAAGCGGTTCTCGTCCACGGCCTCCGCGTACAGCGCGAAGGCGGCCAACATGAAGAACAGCGACACCGCCTCGCTGCCCGCCGTGGTGGAGAACTGCAAGTGCATGCCCCACGCGGCGAAGGCCAGCCCGCCCGCCACGCCCGCGCGCCAGCCGAACAGCCGCCGCGTCAGCGCGAACAGCGGCACCACCGACAGCACGCCGAACAGCAGGCTCACCACGCGCCCCGCCACCTCCCTGTCGAACACCGACAGGGCCACGCCCACCAGGTACAGGTGCAGCGGACCGAACTGGTACGCGCCATCCCCGTACGCGGTGATGAGGTGCGGCTCGCGCAGCCAGCGCTCCGCCAACTCCGTGCGCACCACCGCGTCGCCGTAGAGGTTCTCGTTGACGAAGAACACCACCAGCCGCGGCAGAAGGGCCACCACCAGCAACATCCCCAAAAGCCAGCGGGTGCTCGGCTCGCGTGTGGGGGTGGGGACCGCCGCCAGGCTCGGCACGGGGGACGAAGGGTGGGAGACGGGGGTAGGTGCGGTCGCCATGACGCGCGGCAGGATACGCAGGCACGGCCCAAAGCCAAGCTGGCGACCCCGGCTTCTCCCACTCCGGGCCCTCCACCCCCGACGCGGCCCGCCCCGGAACGCGCGAAGCCTCACCGTGCGTGTGCCTCCAGCGGGGCCACCCAGCGTGCGGAAACGGGCGAATGTATCACCCTCCGGGCCCGGGTCGCCCGCCTGGTTGCCGCTATTTCCTCGCACGGATGCAAACCCTGGCGCCGACATGTGGAGCGAACGGAGACGCCGCCCCACAACCAGCGGACAATTGGCGCTCGGCGGGCCCTCGAAAACCCCCTCAGGCGTTCAATACCCTTCGCGTTCGGGGGGGGCACCTACCCCCTCGCGGGGGCGGCCCTATAATCACCTCTGCCTCTTCACCCCGTGAAGGGGGCGCGCCTGGTCGGCGTCCAGCCCCTGACACGAGCGTAACGCGCGGTCCCATTCCGCGGCGGGGTCCCGAATTGGCTGCAGGGCTGTCGTGCCTGGGACCTCGGCGGGATGGTTGTGGAATGGCAATCCAGCCCTCCAGGTTCACCATTCTGGCCCCCTCGGGTGTGAACATTTCGCACCCCTGGCCGGCCCCCGAGGGAGAGACATGAAGGACGCTGAAAAGGGTTCGTGGGTCTCCAAAATCGCCGCGCTCCAGGACGCGAAGACCTACGCGGAGCTCACCTGGGAAGGCTCTTTCGAGGACTACCTCGAAGTGGTCCGCAAGAACCCCAAGGTGACACGCACCGCCTTCCAGAGGATCTACGACATGATCCTCAGCCACGGGAAGACGGAGTACATCGACAACAAGAAGAAGCTCATCCGCTACCACTTCTTCAGCGACGAGAAGTTCGGCGGCCGCGACGCCATCTTCGGCCTGGACGTGCCGCTGATGAAGCTGGTGAACGTCTTCAAGTCCGCGGCCCAGGGCTACGGCACCGAGAAGCGCGTCATCCTGCTGCACGGCCCCGTCGGCTCCTCCAAGTCCACCATCGCCCGCCTGCTCAAGAAGGGCACGGAGGACTACTCCAAGACGCCCGAGGGCGCCGCGTACACCTTCTCCTGGACCACCGACAAGAAGCTGCCGGATGGCACCACCGTGAAGGAGAAGATGAAGTGCCCCATGAACGAGGAGCCGCTCAACCTCGTTCCCCGCGAGTGGCGCGCCAAGGTCTACGCGGAAATCTCTCCGCCGGAGTCCGGCCACACGATTCCGGACGGCTCCGAGCTGTGCCCCGCGTGCCGCTTCGTCTTCAAGGACCTGATGACGCAGTACCACGGTGACTTCGCCCGGGTGATGGACCACATCCACGTCCACCGGCTCGTCTTCAGCGAAAAGGACCGCGTGGGCATCGGCACCTTCCAGCCCAAGGACGAGAAGAACCAGGACTCGACCGAGCTCACCGGCGACATCAACTACCGCAAAATCGCCGAGTACGGCTCCGACTCCGACCCGCGCGCCTTCAACTTCGACGGCGAGTTCAACATCGCCAACCGCGGCATCATCGAGTTCGTCGAGGTCCTCAAGCTGGACGTCGCGTTCCTCTACGACCTGCTCGGCGCGTCGCAGGAGCACAAAATCAAGCCGAAGAAGTTCCCGCAGACGGACATCGACGAGGTCATCCTCGGCCACACCAACGAGCCCGAGTACAAGAAGCTCGAGAACAACGAGTTCATGGAGGCCTTGCGCGACCGCACGGTGAAGATCGACGTGCCGTACATCACCAAGCTCGCCGAGGAGGTGAAGATCTACGAGAAGGACTTCAACTCCCGCGCCATCAAGGGCAAGCACATCGCTCCGCACACGCTGGAGATGGCCGCCATGTGGGCCGTCCTCACCCGCCTGGAGGAGCCCAAGAAGCACAACCTCTCCCTCCTCCAGAAGCTCAAGCTCTACAACGGCAAGACGCTCCCGAACTTCACCGAGGACAACATCAAGGAGCTGCGCAAGGAGAGCAACCGCGAGGGCCTGGAGGGCATCTCCCCGCGCTACATCCAGGACAAAATCTCCAACGCCCTGGTGAGCGACAAGGGCGAGGGCTGCATCAACCCCTTCATGGTCCTCAACGAGCTGGAGGCGGGCCTCAAGACGCACTCGCTCATCAGCAATGAGGACGCGCGCAAGCGGATGAAGGAGCTGCTCACGTCCGTGAAGCAGGAGTACGAGGACATCGTCAAGAACGAAGTCCAGCGCGCCATCTCCGCCGACGAGGACGCCATCGGCAAGCTGTGCGGCAACTACATCGATAACATCAAGGCCTACACCCAGAAGGAGAAGGTCAAGAACAAGTACACCGGCCTCTACGAGGAGCCCGATGAGCGCCTGATGCGTGCGATTGAGGAGAAGATAGACATCCCCGACAGCCGCAAGGATGACTTCCGCCGCGAAATCATGAACTACATCGGCGCGCTGGCGGTGGAGGGGAAGACCTTCAACTACCGGACGAACGAGCGGCTGCACAAGGCGCTGGAGCTGAAGCTGTTCGAGGACCAGAAGGACAGCATCAAGCTCAAGAACCTGGTCTCCTCCGTCGTGGACAAGGAGACCCAGGAGAAGATCGACCTGGTGAAGGACCGGATGATGAAGAACTACGGCTACTGCGAGATCTGCTCCACCGACGTGTTGAACTTCGTGGCGAGCATCTTCGCCCGCGGCGACGCGAAGGAGTAACCACCTCAGGAGAAGGGCGAGCCGTCGTGACCTTGAAGATCCACCAGGACCACTCCCGCTTCAAACAGATTGTCCGCGGGAAGATCAAAGCCAACCTGCGCAAGTACGTGCAGAAAGGCGAGATGATTGGGAAGAAGGGCAAGGATGCCATCAGCATCCCCATCCCCTTCATCGACATCCCTCGCTTCAAGTACGGCCACAAGGAGCAGGGCGGCGTCGGACAGGGCGAGGGTGAGGTGGGTCAGCAGCTCGGCCCCGGGGCGGTGGAGCCCGGGGACGGACACCAGGCCGGCCAGGGCGAGGGAGACCACGCCCTGGAGGTGGACGTCACGCTGGAGGAGCTGGCGCAAATCCTGGGCGAGGAGCTCCAGCTCCCCAACATCGAGCGGCGCCAGAACGAGCGGCTCGTCACCCAGAAGATTCGCTACACCGGCATCAACACCACCGGTCCGGAGTCGCTCCGGCACTTCAAGCGGACCTTCAAGCAGGCCCTGCGGCGGCAGATCGCCGCGGGCACCTACGACGCCGCGCGCCCGGTCATCATCCCCACGCGAGAAGACCGCCGCTACCGCAGCTACAAGCTCCAGAACCTGCCGGAGACCAACGCGGTCATCATCTACATGATGGACGTGTCGGGCTCCATGGGTGACGAGCAGAAGGAGATTGTCCGCATCGAGAGCTTCTGGCTCGATACGTGGCTGCGTCACCAATACAAGGGCCTGGAGGCGCGCTACATCATCCATGACGCGGTGGCGCGCGAGGTGGACCGCGACACGTTCTTCCACACCCGCGAGTCCGGCGGGACGATGATCTCCAGCGCCTACAAGCTCTGCCGCGACATCATCCTGGCGGACTATCCGAAGAGCGCGTGGAACATCTACCCGTTCCACTTCAGCGACGGTGACAACTGGAGCGCGGACGACACGCGCCAGTGCATCGAGATGCTGCGCAACGACGTGCTGCCCAACGTCAACCAGTTCGCCTACGGACAGGTGGAGTCCCCCTACGGCAGCGGCCAGTTCATCAAGGATTTGCGCGAGGCGGTGGGAGACACGCCCAACGTCGCGCTCAGCGAAATCGCGGACAAGGACGCCATCTACGCGTCCATCAAGGACTTCCTCGGCAAGGGCCGCTGACGTCTGGCCTCCCCCACGTGCCCCTCGGAGCGACCTCCCGATGCCCAAGAGCCTCACACCCCGCCTCGCCGCGCTGAGGGATGAAATCCACGGCTACGCGAAGGAGTTCGGCCTCGACTTCTTCGACACCGTCTTCGAGATGGTGTCCTACGACGAGATGAACATGGTGGCCGCCTACGGCGGCTTCCCCACGCGCTACCCCCACTGGCGCTGGGGCATGGAATACGAGCAGCTCGCCAAGGGCTACGAGTACGGGCTCAGCAAAATCTACGAGCTCGTCATCAACAATGACCCTTGCTACGCGTACCTGATGGAGAGCAATCCGGAGGTGGACCAGAAGCTGGTCATGGCCCACGTCTACGGACACTGCGACTTCTTCAAGAACAACTTCTCCTTCCGCCACACCAACCGGCGGATGATTGATGAGATGGCCAACCACGCCACGCGCGTGCGGCGCTGGGTGGACAAGATTGGCGTGGAGAAGGTCGAGGACTTCATCGACCGCACGCTGAGCCTGGAGAACCTCATCGACCAGCACTCGCCCCACATCCGGCGCAACCCGGACCCCAAGCGCGTGGCGGACGAGCTCAAGGCCAATGAGGGCGTGGAGGGCTTCAAGGTCGGCCGCGAGTACATGCGCGGCTACATCAACCCGTCCGAGTTCCTCGACTCCCAGCGCAAGAAGGTGGAGGACGAGAAGCAGCGGGCCAAGAAGTTCCCCGAGCGCCCCCAGCGCGACGTGCTGCTCTTCCTCCTGGAGGAGGCGCCGCTGGAGCCGTGGGAGTCGGACATCCTCGCGATTCTGCGCGAGGAGGCGCACTACTTCGCGCCCCAGGGCCAGACGAAAATCATGAACGAGGGGTGGGCCAGCTACTGGCACTCCACCATCATGACCCGCCGCGCTTTGCGCGATGACGAAATCATCGACTACGCGGACCACCACTCCGGCACCATGGGCACCCGTCCCGGCGCCATCAATCCCTACAAGCTGGGCATCGAGCTGTGGCGGGATATCGAGGAGCGGTGGAACAAGGGCCGCTTCGGCAAGGAGTGGGACGAGTGCGACGATTTGCGCGCCCGCCGCTCCTGGGACAAGAAGTCGGGCGCCGGCCGCGAAAAGATTTTCGAGGTCCGCAAGCACTACAACGACATCACCTTCATCGACACGTTCCTGACGCCCGAGTTCGCGATGGAGCAGAAGCTCTTCGTGTATGGCTTCAATGACAAGCGCAACTCGTGGGAGATTCTCGACCGCGAGTTCCGCAAGGTGAAGAGCAAGCTGCTCCAGGGGCTCACCAACTTCGGCCAGCCCATCATCGAAGTCGTCGACGGCAACCACGAGAACCGCGGGGAGCTGCTGCTCGCGCACAAGCACGACGGCCAGGACCTCAAGGGCGACTACGCGCGCGAGACGCTCAAGAACCTCCAGTCCCTCTGGCGCAGGCCCGTCAACATCATCACCCGCTATGACAACAAGGGCGTGATGCTGCGCTTCGATGGGACGACGCAGACGGAGAAGAAGGTGGAGCTGTAGCGCGCTCCCTCCCCTCGGGCGCACCGCTCGCGCCCGGGGGACCCGAGAGGACCTCAGACCGGATTGAGCGCCGCCCAGGGGCGCGGCTCCGGCGCTGACGCGGACCTCGCGGGAGGGAACGCCGCGTCGGAGCCCGCCGAGGTCAGCTGCTCCAGCACGACACACAACGCATCGGCCCGGCCGAAGCGCCCGACGGGGTCTTCCATGAGGCAGCGCTCGATGGCCTCCGCGAAGTCGGGGGCGATTCCAGGCACCCGCTCCGACAGCGCAAGGCCCATGGCCGCGGGAGCCTGCCGCGAGGCTCGAGGCACCGTCCCCGTGCACAGCTCGTACAGCAGCAGCCCCAGCGCGTAGAGGTCGCTCTGCGGCGTGGCGGGCGCGCCCAGGCGCGTCTCCGGGGCCATGTAGCGCGGCGTGCCGACGACACCGGGCACCGCCCAGGGGGTGCAGTGGTCCGTCCCCACGAAGGCCGCGAGGCCGAAGTCGAGCAGCTTGATGGTGCCGTCCGTCTCCAGGATGGCGTTGCTCGGCTTGAGGTCGCGGTGGAGCACACCGCGCTGGTGCGCGGCCCTCAACCCCCGCGCGAGCCCCACCGCGATGTCGAGCACGTACCGCCACGGCAGCGGCGGCTTCAGCTCCGCCAGGCTCTTGCCATCCACGTACTCGTAGACGAGGTACGGCCGCCCGGCGACCTCCCCCGCTCGGAACACCGTGACGACATTGGGGTGCTTGATGCGGGCAATGGCGCGCGCCTCGATGGCGAAGCTCTCCAGGGTGCTCCTGTCCGGCTGGAGCGCGACGCTCAGCTTCAACGCCACCAGCCTGTCCAACGAGGTGTCGTGCGCGAGGTAGACAGCCCCCATGCCACCTCGCCCCAACAGCCGCATCAGGCGGAACTCGTCCAGCTCCGTCGGCGGCTTCCACGTCGCCCCCAGGGGAGGGCCTCGCTCCGGAGCAGGCACCGGCTCCGCCGAAGCCGGGTCCACGGCAAAGGCCTCGCTGCGAACGACGGCCACCAGCAACTCACGGCAGGCAGGGCATCCGGCGGCATGGTGATGCACCTGGGCCCGTGCCCCTGTCTCCAGCCGCCCTTCCATCAGGCCCACCACGTCGTCTTCGCACAGGCAGTTGGCTGAAAGGATTTGGCACCCCCTGACACACCCCGAGTGAAGACTCGCACGAAATGGCTGCCCTTCGGAAAACCTTGGGGCTCCCCCATTTCATGCCCAAAGACGACCTTCACCCAGCTTAACCTGCATAGCCAGCAAAGTCAGTCCGCGCCGTATAGTGGTGCGCGGGAAGGAGGGGGACTTGGCATTCGCAGCGTTATTCCTCGCGCGTGTGGGTTGTCAGGGCAAGGGAGCCCTCTCCCCCGACCACCTCGAGCACCTGTTGCTCCGCTGTTGGAGGGCGGGGTGTGAACAATGGCCAGATGTCCCGCTGAGTGCCGACAGCTTCGTCCGTCACCTGGCCACGCACTTTCCACGACAGGCGCCTGGAGAGAAGCTGGAGCAACTGCTCTCCCAGTTCGTCCCTGCGGACCTCTTCCTCGCCTGTGCCTGCGCCGAGAGCCTTCCCACCGCGCTCGCCGCCTTCGAGCGGCACCACATGGCGGGCTTGTCCTCGGCGCTCGCGCACATGCGGCTGTCCGCGGCGGTGGTCGACGAAATCCGCCAGCGAGTCCGGGAGCGGCTGCTGGTACGCACCGACGGGGCACCGAAGATCGCCGACTACTCCGGCCGGGGCACCCTCTCCAACTGGGTGCGGGTCATCTGCCTGCGCACGGCGCTGAGCCTGCTGCGAAAGCCTCACGACGAAGGCCCGCTGAGCGATGCCCTGATGGAACTGCTCCCCGCCCAGGACTCGGACCCTGAAATCGAGGCCATCCGGCGGCGCTATCACGACGAGTTCCGCCAGGCCCTGGAAGACGCCTTCGCCACCCTGCCTGGCGAGCACCGCTACCTGCTCCGGCTCCACTTCGTGGACCACCTCTCCACGACAAAGATTGGCGCGCTCTTCGGCGTCAACCAATCCACCGTCTCACGCTGGCTCCAGAGCGCGCAGCAGACCGTGAATGAAGAGACGCGACGCCTGCTCAAGGAACGCCTGGACCTCTCCTCCCAGGAGTTCACCAGCGTCCTGCGGACCGTGGAGAGCCGGATCAACCTCAGCCTCAGTCGCATCCTCAATGAAACTATTCACTCTAAGTGAATATTGAGAATTTCTGCATAGGTTGATTCCAGCGGGCGTCATTCATTGGCGAGCGCTGCCTTGGCAGGGCGTCCCCAGGTCCCCACCGCTCAACCCCTCCAGCCTGACGGTCCCGGCGGAGCCTCGGCATCGCCGGCTCACTCCACGCGCGTCCTGACGGTGCTCACGGCTCCGCGGGACTCCCATACCCGCCACCCGCGGAGCCCTCATGCGGCCTCAGCAGACGAACCCCCACCGACTTCATCGACTCAAGCCCCAGGCGCTGTCCCTGCTGGCGCTGCTCACCCTCGGCTGGAGCAGCGGCTGCGAGGAGCAGCGGTCCGCCCCGGCGCACGTCGAAGGCGTCGCGACTTCACGCCAGCTCGCGCGCCTGGGCAAGGCGCCCGCCCACCTCCGCATCCCCGACGAGTATGTCGTCGTCTTCTCCGAGGGCGTCACCGGACTGGCCATCGAAGCGGTGACGAGCCGCATCGCTCGCGCGGGTGGCGACAACGCGCTGCTGCACGCATACACCGTCATCCCCGGGTTCGCCGCGCGACTGGATGAAGCGCAGCTCGACAGGCTGCGCCGGGAGCCCTGCGTGGCGTATATCGAGGAGAATCAGCAGGTCTCGCTCAGCGCCGTCTATCCGAGCCCCGCGGATGGCGTCGACCGCTCGGACCAGCGCAAGGGCCACGACGGCCACTTCAATGACTACGGCAACACGGGCGCGGGCGTCCATGCGTACGTGCTCGACACAGGCCTCAACCTGGAGCACTCCGAGTTCACGGGTCGCATCGGCACCTACGAGACCTTCATCCTGGATGGTCGGGGCATCGCTGATTGCCATGGCCATGGCACGCATGTGGCCAGCACGCTCGCGGGCACCACCTATGGAATGGCCCGGGAGGCCACCCTCCACCCCGTGCGGGTGCTGCGCTGCAATGGACTGGGCAGCTGGGCGGGAATCATCGCCGGCTTGGATTTCGTCCAGACCGACTGTCGTGCGCAGTCCGCGCGCTGTGTCGCCAACATGAGCCTCACCGGTTCGCTCTACCCACCCGTCAACGCCGCGGTGGCCAACCTGGTGAACGGAGGCATCCCCGTCGTGGTCGCCGCGGGCAATGATGACCTGAACGCCTGCACCCAGTCCCCCGCCAGCGAGCCCGCGGCCATCACCGTCGCGGCCATCGACGACAACGACGTCCGCGCCGGGTTCTCCAACTGGGGGTCTTGCGTGGACCTCTTCGCCCCGGGAGTGAGCATCCTGGGTGCATGGATTGGCGGCGCCGTGGAGACCCAGGTCGATGATGGCACCTCCATGGCCAGCCCTCACGTGGCCGGCACCGTGGCCCAGTATTTGAGCACCCGCCCCACCGCCACGCCCGCGCAGATTGATACCAACCTCAAGGCCGCCGCGACGCTGGGCTGCGTGAGCGACCTCAAAGGCTCTCCGAACGTGCTGCTCTTCAGTGACCTGAGCCAGGGCAACTATCACTGCATCGAGGAGACCGCGAGCTGCAAGGGATTGTGTGGACAGGCCGCGGATGGCTGCTTCTGCGACCCCAGCTGTCTGGAGTTCAACGACTGCTGCCCCGACTTCGAGGAAGTGTGTCAGTGAAAGCCGTCCCAAGCGGAGGAGGAAACACCATGTTTCGAATGCGTCGTTTTCTGGTGATGGGTAGCACCGCGTGCCTGGCGCTGTTGTCGGGATGCACGTCCACCCCCCGAGAAGAGCAGATCGCGAACTTCGGTCGCACCGCTCGGGGACTCGGCGACGCGACGCGGCTGACCCAGAAGGAGTGGGCCACCTATCAGGATGACCAGCGATACCTGCACGGCATCGCCAGGCCCGACGTCCGCATCCGCCTGAACCTGGCGGACCCCGCGCAGTACCGCTTCGCGCTGGCGCGCCTCAAGCTCGCGGGCAAGACGCCCCAGAACTCGCCGTACCTGTTCGAGGCCCTGGAGCAGCGACACCGGGAGCATGTCGCGCAAGGCCACGCACCGGGGCTGCTCCCGCCCGAGGGGCGCGACCTGGCACCGTCCGCCGAAATCAAGGAGGTTCATGCCTTCGACCAGGCCAACGCGGGTGAGGGCACCAAGGAAGCCAACGACGGCTCCGTCACCGCCACCTCCACCATCCCCGGGGGCTCCTACTACACCTATACGGACGCCAACTTCACGGACGTGACAGGGTATCCGCTGAGCGCGCTCGCCTGGGTCGAGGAGTTCGACGGGGGTGAGCACCTGACGGCCTCCGCGGAGGCCAACCTGGCGCTCACGCGGCTGGGGCGCTACCGCGTCTCCACCTACAAGGTCGAGGACTCCGAGGACGGGTTCAAGGACTCGTATCTCTTCTCCGAGTTCGGCACGCCCCCTGGGACCACCTCCATCCGGCCCGGGGTGTCGCCCGCCACCATCTACGCCCCCGTGGACACGGTCCTCAATGACAACCTCATCTCCGTGTGCCTCAACCGCACCTGGACCCAGGACTGCGACTACGACCTGACGGGCACGCCCCAGGCCATCAAGATGCCCTTGAAGGGGGAAATCGTCCTCACGACGCCCGAGCACGTCTTCGACCAGGCGAAGATCAACCAGTTCAAGACCGACCTGGCCGCCGGCATGGCGACCTACGACGTGGGGCACCTCAGGCTCATCCTCACCAACGCCGGAGGCGGCTGCGATGTGACGGATGGGAACCTCATCGAGGCGAAGATGGGGCAGTTCTGGAACCGGACCGCCCTGAGCGCGGACAAGAAGACCTTCTCCTGGGACCTGACGGGCGCCTACGCCGCCTTCTTCGATGACGGCTGCCGTCAGGTGCAGGACGACGTGAAGCTGACGCTGAAGATCGTCATCCCCATCACGGATGCGAACAACTTGACGTACCAGACCTCCGTCACGTTGACCAATGAGGACCTCCCCAGGCTGGCGAAGAGCTTCAAGCCCATCACCGTCACGAACAGTTGCCTGGCCGCGGGAACCGAAATCGAACTGGCCGCCGGCAAGACGGCGCCGGTGGAGGCCCTGAAGGCTGGAGACCGGGTGCTCAACCCGCATCAGCCGTCGCTCACCGTCATGGACACGGCCATCGGCACGGAGACCGTTCCCATGGTGCGCATCCGCAGCGAGGCCGGCCGCAGCCTGCTGATGACGGAGATGCACCCCATCCAGGTCATGGCGCGCGGCATGGTCCAGGCCAGGGCCCTGAAGAAGGGCGACGTGGTCCTGACCAAGGCGGGCCCCAGCAAGCTCGTGGAGGTCAGCCGCGAGCCGTACGCCGGCAAGGTGTACAACGTGAAGGTCGGCTCGGACACGGAGAAGCTGGCGCTCGGCGCGGACCAGACCGTCGTGTATGCCAATGGCTTCGTCGTGGGCGACGGCCAGATTCAGCGGAAGTACGAGTCCATCGCGATGACCCGCAAGAACCCCAACGTCCTGGCCACGTTGCCGGGCAAGTGGCACCGCGACTACCAACTGGCCGCCAGGCGCAAGTAGAGGCCCCCCCACGGGGCGCTCCACGGCTGAGCGCCTCGCTCCAGGCTGAAGACACATCCCCAGATGGCCGGCCACCTGGTGTGAGACCACCGGGTGGCCGTGCCCGTTGTCGCCCACTGAATGACGCAGTCGACCGGCCCTACCCGCTCAACGCACCGGAGTGAACCTGATGCAGACGCGCACCGTTCTCCTGCTCCCGCTCGTCGTCGCGATGTCCGTGGCGTGTGGTGACGCCAGCCTCCCCGAGCCCCAACCGCCACCGCGGCACGCCAAGGCCTTGCGCGCGGAGCCCGACCTGGAGCGCCAGCGCATCGCGAGCCGGTATCTGGTGCGGCCCTCAACAGGAGCCACGCTCGCCACCTTCACCGAAATGGCCACGGCGCTCGACCTTCCCGCGGGCTCCCTGGTCAGCGGGCAGCTGACCACCCCCGCCGCCGAGGCCGCGGTGGTCCTGCCCAACTTCGGGGATATCCTGCCCCGGAAGGGCAACTCCCTGGTCGTCCTGAGCACCGGCTACGTCAACGACCGCGTCCGGGTGCCCGAGCCAGGCACTGACTTCGCGCCGCCAGGAACCGCTGGCGACGTCGTCACCCTCCGCCTCACGTTCAACGTCCGGCCGGGCATGACCCGCCTGTCCTTCGACTACCGCTTCCTGAGCGCCGAATCCCCTGACTTCATCGGCAGCCTATACAACGACCAGTTCACCGCGCAGGTGACGGAAGGGCAAGGACTCCCACGGCTGATTGAACAGACGTCGGTGAACAGCGCCCACTTCTTCGATGCCTCCAAGACGCGCGCGGGCAACACCCAGTTCGACTCGCTGCTCGCGGACGACCCGTCCGGCGTCGACTACTTCCCGGTCACCTATCCGCACGGCACCCAGGTCTACCCCGACGCGGGCATCACCGACTTCAAGACCGTCAACGTCGCCATCTCGGGTGGAGGTCAGGTCACGCTCGTGTTCGAGATTCGCGACCTCGAGGATGGAATCCTCGACTCCACGGTGGTCATCGACAACATCGCCTTCTCGAGCCTGGAGGTGATTGATCCCAACCCCATCCTCATTGATACACACCATGAGACGGTGGAGACCAACCTGCCCCGCCTCGCCGCACTCGGCACCGCGGCGAGCTCGGTCGCCGCCGACGGCGCGACCATCGTCCTGCTGCGCGCCAGACTCCCCGGCCCTGGCTCCATGGTCTTCAAGCTGGGCGACACCCACATTCCCGCGAACGGGGGGCTCGGCGCGGTGGGCAGCACCGCCGCTCCCACCCACATCGTCACCGTGCCTGTCCAGCAAATCTCCACGGGACAATACTACGCCTTTGCCTTGTACACGGCGCCGGAGGACTTCAACCGCCCCGGGCTGCCTGCTCCCGGTGACACCAAGAGCTCCCAGCGGACGGTGGGCCTCGCCACGACGTACACCCCGGTCAGCGGCGCCAGCTTCGCGGACACGCACGAGCTCATCGTGGTCCGGCCCCCCGTGGTCGCCATTCATGACATCTGGTCGAACTGTGAGTTCTGGGAGTGGAACGCCGGAATCTCCCGTGAGGACTACCTCGACGTGACCTGTGCGGACTATTCGGCGACCAACTCGGAAAGCATCGACTCACCCGCGAACAGGAATGTCTTCGCGAATACGGTGAGAGAGGCCCTGCTGGAGATGCGCCTGAAGGGCACCGCGGTGACCCGTGTGGACACACTCGCCCATGGCATGGGCGGAGTGATGGTTCGCCGGTACGCCAGGTGGACCAACTACAAGAACGCACTGAACTTCGGAAAGGGAGATCTCAACCGCATCATCTATCTGAACACCCCCCATGGGGGCTCGCGCATGGCGAATGCCATGGTTGACCTCCGCAACAACATGAAGCTCGTCTTCCCCAACGAGTGGCAGACGGTCGTCAATGATCTGGAAAGGAACTTCCAGATCTCCATCGGCGCCGCCGACGCGGGCGCCGATGCGGGACCGCTCGCCATCGATGACCTGCAGCTCAACAACCCCATCCTTGTCGCTGACGCGGGGCCGACCGTGATTCCCTCTCACGTCCTGGTGACTCGCAATGCCATGAACCTCGAGAGGCCCCAGGCACGGGGGCTCGTCTTCGACAAGCTCAAGGTGTTGTACGACAAGATGGAGAAGTACCATCCGCTGACGGACGACCTCCTGCCTCCGGCGTACTGGAATCTCATCATGCGCGCCAACATCGAGAGACCTCCCGCCAGCAACGTCCAGCCCAGCAGGTTGTTCTGCAACCAGGACTTCGACCTGTTCGCCTCCGAGATGGACCAACGGGGGGGAGCCTCCGATGCGGGGACGACGACCTTCCAGATGAGCGCCACCGCCCTGGACCTGGAGCATTTCAAGGCGCCCAGCAACGCCGCGGTCACCACGCGAATCATCCAGTTGCTCAACAGTCCCATCAATGGCGGCTCCTTCGACCCTTCACTCCCCGCCCCCAGCGCCCCACCCCTGTGCACGGGCGGAGGAGGCGGCAGCGTCGCATTGCTTTCCGACGAGGGCCCCGACCCCGAGTGGTTCGAGCCCTCCCAGGCCCAGACAAGGCCCGATGAGCCGCCAGCACCGCGTGGTCCGAGCGTGCTCGCGGGTGGCATCCGCATTGTTTCGCCTGCCCCAGGAACCCCAGTGAGCCCAGGCGGCACGGTGAACGTGGTTCTGGAGGGCACGGGCGGCTTCGTCCCCATGGTGGCCTATGTCATGGGTGCGGGAAAGGCGGTCATCATCGAACAGGCCCCCTTCACCACCTCATTCCAGATTCCGGCCCATGCCATCGGCTCGCTGTCGTTGGCTGTCACCGCCATCAGCGCGCAAAGACAGATGGTGAGCGCGGAAGCCGTCGTCCTTCCCATCGTCTCATCGGCGCAACTGACCTCCATGTCCGTCACCAATGGAGACGGCGTCATTCATGGGCCCGGGTCGACCCGCCACCTGGGAGTCACCGGCCTCTACAGTGACGGCGTCCAACGGAACATCACCGCCCAGGCGCTGGGAACCTTGTACTCGTCTTCGAATGACGGCATCGCCACGGTGACCACCGCGGGCGTCGTCACCGGCAGGGCCCCAGGCATCGCCACCATCGTGGTCCGCAACGCGGATGTGACCACGAGCATCTCCGTGACGGTCCTGGAGGCGCCTGTCGCGAACTGTCTCCAGGTTCGCCTCAATGACTACAACCTCTTCGTACTCGAGGACTACAAACAGGGCATCGATGTCGGAGGACGAATCGCGGCCGGCGGCAGCATCTTCCTGAAGGACTTCCGGGTGGGCTGGAAGCTGCCGGACACCGACACCGACAACATCCTGGTGGCGGGCATCAACCTGAACCTGAACAATGGCACCGTCTGGGGTGATGCCAGGTACGGAGGCCAGCTCATCCCTCAAGGAACCCTCAGCATCCAGCGCGGCTCCGCGAGTCGTGGCACGCCCGTCGACTTCGCCGCCAGAGGCGCCGCCCTGCGCACGCTCTCCACCCGCCTGGCCGCCCTTCCCGTTCAGGGCACCACCACCGTGGAGAGCTGGGGCGGAATCCTGCTGCGTGGCCCCCACCCCAAGGTGAATGTCTTCTGGGTCGAGGCAGAGAGCTTCACGAACGCGACGCTGCTTTCCGTCGAAGCGCCCGTGAACTCGCTCGCCATCATCAACGTCCGGGGGACCTCCGCCCGCTTCAGCAACTTTGGCCATGTCTTCAGCGGCGGCATCGACGAGAGCGGAATCCTCTTCAACTTTCCGCAGGCCACCTCACTCACCGCATTTGACTATGGTTTCTACGGAACAGTCCTTGCACCAAATGCACACGTCAGCTTCAATGCCGGAAGCTGGGTCGGCGGCATGTACGCTCGCTCACTGACAGGCAATGCCGTAGGCCATATCAACCGGCTGCGGGACACGGACATCTGCCAGTGACAGTTGGAGTCCCCTCGTGGGACTGGTGCAAACCCGTGGGGGGGTCAAGTGCCCAAGAGTCCTAGAAGCCGTGTGTCCGCCGTCGTGTTGGCCCTGGCCTTCCTCGGCGGGTGCGCGGTGGAGCCACCCACGGGCAGCACTCCCGACCTGGATGCACAGGTCGGAAAGTCCTCACACGCTCCGCATGCCGTGACAGTCGTGTCGCGGGATGCGGAGCGCGGAGTTCCCACCATGCTCTGGGCGGAGCGGAGTGACACGGCGGGCCTGGGACACCGTCATGACACGCCCGAAGCCGCGGCCCGCGCCTACCTTGAGCAACAGGCGCAAGTGTATGGACTTTCCCCCGCGGACCTGGAAGCCGCGTATGTCCATCAGGTCCATGATGTGGGCCGGGGTGGAATCATCGTCTTCTTCCGGCAGCGCGTCGCGGGACTGGAGGTGGCTCGCACGGAGCTGAAGGTGCTCATGACGAGAGACCTGGAGCTGGTGGCGCTCACCGGGAACCTGCATCACGGCGTGGACCAGGTGCTGAAGGACGCGCGTTTCAGTCATCCCCCCTCCGAGGCGGTGTTGAAGGCCCTGGGAGACTCCCATGGGCTGTCGCTCGCGGGAGAGGTCAGACAAGTGGGGCTGACGCGTCCCGGGCAGCCCCTCTTCGAGGTGGCGTCCGGCGGCGCCCTCCAGCACACCGGCATCGCCCTGGTGACGCCCGCCCGCGCCACGCCGCTCTACCATCCCGTGGCCGGCCAGCTGGTTCCCGCCTACGCGGTGGATATCCTCTCCAGGCGCGCCGGGGACGCGCGCCTCCATGGCGACGCCTACGTGATTCACGCGGACACCGGAGAGGTGCTCCTGCGCGAGGACCGGACCGCGAGTGACGCCTATACCTATCGGGTCTGGGCCGACGCGGAGGGGACTCCGCTGGATGGCCCCCAGGTCGACTTCACGCCGCATCCCACGGGCATCCCCGACGGTGTCGAGCCCGGCTTCACGTCGCCTCGCCAGGTCACCGTGGAGGGACGCCCCTCCCCTGGCTCCGGCGAAGTCGCCCCGTGGCTACCGCCAGGAGCGACCTTCACCTCCGGCAACAACGTGCGCGCCTATGCCGACCACTTCGACCCGGACGGCTACACCGACGGCCGGGACACACGCGCCCTGGTGACACCGGGCACCCGGGACTTCCCGCATGTGTATGACACCAACGCAGGTCCGCTGAGCAGCTCGACGCAGGCCGCCGCCTCGGCGGCGCAGCTTTTCTACACCACCAACTGGCTCCACGATTATTTCCACGACTCGGGCTTCGACGAGGCCGCGGGCAATGCCCAGGACGTCAATCAAGGGCCGTTGGGGGAGGCCGGAGATGCGCTCCTGGCGGAGACCCAGAACCAGGAGCGGGAGGCGGCACGTCCGCGCAACCGGGCGGTCGCCTATGTCCCTCGGGACGGGCTCTCTCCCCGGCTGGAGTTCTCGGTCTGGGCAACCTCGGAGACCCGCTCGTTCAACACCTCGGGGGGGCCCTACGAGACAGGCAAGGCGGAGTTCGGCGCACAGGACTTCAACCTGCTCGAGCTCCCGCTGGTGCTCGCCGTGGACAGTGGAAATCCGACGGCCGACGCCTGCGAGCCGCTCCAGAACGACGTCGTCGGCGCCATCGTCCTGGCCGACCGGGGCACCTGCCTCTACGAACTGAAGGCGGTGAACGCCCAGAATGCCCAGGCCGCGGGGCTCATCATCATCAATCACACGCCCGGCGAGCCCCCGCCGGAGATGTTCGACGTGGACGCGACGCTCACCGCCACCATCCCCGTCCTCTCCGTCACCTACGAAGCCGGCCTGGCGCTCAAGGAGCTGCTCACCCGGGGCACGCTCTCGGGCACCATGTCTCGCGCCACGCTTCCCGAGCGGGATGCCTCGCTCGACAACACCATCGTGGCGCACGAGTGGGGGCATGTGATGTCCCGCCGCCTCATCGACTGCACCACGCCCCAATGCCGGGCCATGGGCGAGGGCTGGAGCGACTTCCTGGCCCTGCACCTGATGGTTCGGGAAGGGGACGATGCCGATGGCACCTATGCCATTGGCGGCTATGCCGCGCAGTTCCTCGGTGACAGCACCTACTACGGCGTCCGCCGGTCCCCCTACTCGCGAGACCTCACGAAGAACGGGTTCCGGTTCCGCCACCTCGCCAATGGCGTGGCGCTGCCCGACCAACCCTACCTGCGTGACAATGGCCTGGAGAACTCGCAGATGCACAACGCGGGGGAGGTCTGGGCCTCCCTGCTCTTCGACGCGTATCAAGCCCTGCTCGAGGAGACGCGAGGAAGCGCGCCTCGCATCGCCTCCTTCGACGAGGCCCGGCGGCGCATGGCCGACTACGTCGTCACCAGCATGAAGACGGCGCCCATGGACGTCACCTTCACGCAGCAGCGAGACGCGCTGCTCATGGCCGCCATTTCGAATGATGACCCCCGGGACATGCAGGTGCTGGCCCACGCTTTCGCGCGTCGCGGGGCGGGCACCTGCGCCGTGTCACCTCCCTACGACTCCGAGGAGTTCACCGAGGTCGTCGAGGACGGCCGGGCCCACTCGAACCTGCGGCTGGAGTCCGTGGAGGTGAAGGACGGCGCGCGCTCGTGCGACCAGGATGGGCTGCTCGACGCCTCGGAGCAGGGCATCGTCGAGGTCGTCCTCTGGAACCACGGTCCGGTCGCGTCGACGGATGGGGCCCTGCGCATCTCCAGCGCGGACACCACGCTGTCGTTCCCCGAGGGGACCACGTTCCCCATCGGTCGGGTGGAGCCATTCAAATCCACCTCGGTGGCCATCCCCATCGCGCTCGCTTCGACGCGGGTGGGCTCCCGCGTCGGGAACTACACGCTCGTCCTGGAGAGCGCCGAGGCTTGCGAGCCGCGCGTCGAGCAGCCGCGCTCCGTGCTGACCCACTACGACCTGGCGCCTTCCCACCTGGACAAGGTCGAGGGCCTTCGCACGCCGTGGCGCACCGAAGTGCTGGGAGGTCGGCCCACGCAGGCGTGGCGCGTCGTGGACTCGCCCATCCACAACGGCGAGAAGGTCTGGTTCGCGGCGGACCACTACGACTTCGCGGACACGGTGCTGGAGTCACCCACGCTGGTCATCCCATCGGGGACACCGTTCTCCCTGAGCTTCGAGCACCGCCATTGGTTCGACTTCAGGAGGGACGCGAGGACCGGCGCCTTCGAATACTGGAACGGTGGAGTCATCGAGTTCCTCCAGGCCCCCGGCAAGACGTGGACGGATGTCTCGAGCCTCATCGACGTCGGCTACAGGGGACCGCTTGAATCCGGGACGGGCAACCCGCTGGGAGGCAGCCCCGCCTACGCCGGGCAGAACAAGGACTGGCCCGGGAGCGAAAAGGTCACCCTGGACTTCGGCACGAAGCTGAGCGGAAACGTGAAGTTCCGCTTCCGCCTGGGGTCCGCCGTGGTCTTCGAGGCGCATGGGTGGGAGATCGACAACATCACCGTGCAGGGCACCGAGAGTCCGCCCTTCTTCGCGCGAGTCGAGGAGACCACGGGCCCATGCCTACCGCGCGCCTTCGCTGGAGAAGACCAGAGCGTCCTCGGCGGCGCCCCGGTGGAGCTCGACGGCTCTCTGAGCTCCGACGTGGGCCTCGCGCCCCTCGCCTTCTCCTGGCGACAACTGTCCGGCCCTTCAGTGGCCCTTCAAGGCGCGAACACCAAGAGGCCGGGCTTCACGGCCCCCACCGTGGCACAAGTGATGGAGTTGGAGTTCGAGCTGACCGTCAGCGTCGCGGATGTCACCGCCACCGACCTGGTGAGAATCACGGCGCGCCCCAAGGCCACGGAGGAACCCGACGCAGGCACTCCCGACGCGGGCCCCCTCCCCGACGCGGGTGAACCGGACGCGGGGACCGACAAGTCTTTCGGACGTCCGGGGATGCACTCCGGCTGCACCAGCTTCGGAGGCAGCGGCGCGGGCCTCGCGTGGCCCCTCGGAATGCTCAGCGTGCTGCTGCTCGCATCCCGACGGCGCCGCCGGAGCTGACCCACCGAAGCAGCCGGGCAGGCAGGCTCGGGAAAAACCAGAGCCGCCAGTTGGGCAGGGGCACGGGTGTCCACTACACTCGCTCCCCGCCCCATGCGACTTGCCCCCCTCTTCGCCCTGGCCGCCCTGCTGACCGTGTCCTCCGCCTCCGAGGCCGCCGTCAGGTACGACATCAAGAACCGCCGCATCGAACCGCGCCAGACACTGGCGGGCGCGCTGCATGAGGCCCAGTTACCCGACGCCCAGGTGACAGCGGTCATCTCCGCGCTGGAGGGCGTGTTCGACTTCCGCAAGTCCCGCGTGGGCGACCAGTTCCGCATCGTCCTGCGCGACGGGGAGCTGGACTTCTTCGACTACCGCCAGAGCCTGGTCGACGAGTGGCAGGTGCGCCGCGACGGCGAGAAGTACGTGGGCAGCAAGCGCTCCATTGAAGTGGAGAAGCAGGTGTCCGTCGTCTCGCTCGAAATCCAGACGTCGCTCTACGAGGCGGCGGTGGACGCGGGCGAGGACCCGGCCATCGGCATGGTGCTGGCGGACGTGTTCGCCTGGGACATCGACTTCTACCGGGACGTGCGCAAGGGCGACACCGCGCGCGCGCTGGTGGAGAAGTTCGTCTCCAAGGGCCGCGTGCTGCGCTACGGCGAGGTGCTCGCCGCCCAGTACCAGGGGGGCCTGGTGGGCCCCAAGAAGGTCTACCGCTACGTGCTGCCGGACGGGCAGCCCAACTACTTCCAGTCGGACGGCGCCAGCGCGAAGAAGACCTTCCTCAAGAGCCCGCTGAAATACGCGCACGTCACCAGCAAGTTCGGCTCGCGCTTCCACCCGGTGCTCCAGTACCTGAAGAACCACAACGGCGTGGACTACGGCACGCCCATCGGCACGCCCGTGTGGGCCGTGGCGGACGGCACCGTGACGCAGGCGGGCTGGGCCGGCGCGGCGGGCAACATGGTGGTGCTGCGCCACGCCAACGGCTTCGAGACGCAGTACATGCACCTGTCGAAGCTGGGCGAGGGCGTGCGCGTGGGCGCCCGGGTCAGCCAGAAGCAGGTCATCGCCTACTCGGGCAACACCGGCCGCTCCACCGGGCCGCACCTGCACTTCGGCATGAAGCGCGGCGGCGGGTACACCAACCCCCTCAACCAGCAGTTCCCCCGCGCGGACCCGTTGCCCAAGACGCTCCTGCCGGACTTCCTCGCCAAGGCGCAGGAGCTGGCCGGACAGATGGAGGCCGTCTCCGTGGCCGCCGTCGCCGGACAGGCCCCCGCGGCGCCCTGAGGCAGGGCGGGCCCGGCCGGACTACTCCCAGACGATGTCGTAGTCCGCCGCGAAGTAGCCGTGCGGCGTGCCCACCACGGAGCCCTTGCACTGGATGGCCTTCAGGGCCTCCTGGAGCACGCCCTCGTGGAACTGCACCGGCTGCATGTCGCCGTGGAAGGACAGGCGCACATGGCGCTCCGACACCACGGTGTATTCCCGGCGCCCGTAGCTCACCAGCGTGGAGTAGGCGGTGGGCGCGTTGGACAAGAGGCGCTTGGGGTCGCCCTTGCCAATCAACCGCGTCAGCGTCTGGCCCACCGTGGAGAAGAAGAAGCCCGTCACCGCGGCGGCGCCACACGCGCGCACCGCGTCCTCCTGGGTGCCGAAGCGCCCCGCCTTCTCCAGCGCCTCCGACGTGGCGTACAGCAAGCGGATGGCGTCCACGGCGGAGTACGAGAAGAAGTCCACCGGTGAGCGCTTGAAGAGCGGCTCCCGCAACCGGGCGGCGGTGTCCGGCCCCAACTGCTTCTCCGCGAGCGTCAGCACCGCGTTGAAGATGAGGCCGCGGACCGTGTCTTCGGGCCGCACCAGCGCGAGCCGCTGGTCCAAGTCATTCTTCGGGAAGGCCATGAGCGTTGATTTCTACATCAAACCGGCCGGCCACGGGCGGGCGTTCCACGCCAGCGCTGTGGGAAAGCAGGCGGACGGACACACGTCGCGCATCCCTCCTGGACGTCCCAGGTCCTTCCCAGGGAGCATCCTCCTCCTTCCTGGCTCCGCGCTTTCCCATGCGAGGTCCGCCAGGGCTGCGATACCCTGACAGCCCGCATCACCCTTCTTCCCACCCGAAGTCATACCCGGATGGAGACCTCTCGCGACATGGCCTCTCCCGCCTCTTCTTCCCCGCAGCCCCGTCCCGCAGCGTCGAGTGCCACTGACGATGGCGGCCGCAGCACCGGGCGCGACGCGACGTCCATGCGTCGCTCCTTCCTGGACCACGTGCGCTACTCGCGCGGGAAGAACTACGAGACCTCCACCGCGCATGACCGCTTCATGGCGCTGTCCCTCGCGGTGCGCGACAGGCTGGCGGACCGCTGGGTCCGCACCGCGCGCACGTACTACGAGAAGGACGTCAAGCGCGCCTACTACCTGTCCGCCGAGTACCTGCTGGGGCGGGCGCTGGGAAACAACCTGCTGAGCCTGGGCATGCACGACGCCGCGTCCGAGGCCATGCGCGAGGTGGGGGTGGACCTCACCAACCTGCTGGAGATGGAGCCCGACGCGGGCCTGGGCAACGGCGGCCTGGGGCGCCTGGCGGCGTGCTTCCTGGACTCGCTGGCGACGCTCGGCTACCCCGGCATGGGGTACGGCATCCGCTACGAGTTCGGCATCTTCACGCAGGACATCGTCGACGGCTACCAGGTGGAGCGCGCCGACGAGTGGCTCAAGTTCGGCAACCCGTGGGAAATCGTCCGGCCGGAGAAGGCGGTGCCGGTGCGCTTCTTCGGGCGCGTGGAGCACCACCAGGGCCCGGACGGCAAGCCCGTGGCGCGCTGGGTGGGCGGCAAGACGGTGGTCGGCGTCCCCTACGACACGCCGATTGCCGGCTACCACAACGACACGGTCAACACCCTGCGGCTGTGGCAGGCGCGCGCGTCCGAGGAGTTCGACCTGCTGCTGTTCAACGCGGGCGACTACGAGCGCTCCGTCGTGGAGAAGAACGACTCGGAGGTCATCTCCAAGGTCCTCTATCCGAACGACGCGTTCCAGGCGGGCAAGGAGCTGCGCCTCAAGCAGCAGTACTTCTTCGTCGCGTGCTCCATCGCCGACATCGTCCGGCGCTTCCTGAAGAACCACACGGACTTCAGGGACTTCCCCAAGAAGGCGGCCATCCAGCTCAACGACACGCACCCGGCCATTGGCGTGGCGGAGCTGATGCGCGTGCTGGTGGACGAGAAGCGGCTGGGCTGGGAGGAGGCCTGGTCGATTACGCAGGCGGTGTTCGGCTACACCAACCACACGCTCCTGGCGGAGGCGATGGAGAAGTGGCCCGCGACGCTGTTCGAGCGACTGCTGCCCCGGCACCTGGAGCTCATCTACGAAATCAACCAGCGCTTCCTGCGCCAGGTGCAGATTCGCTACCCCTATGACCAGGAGAAGCTGAAGCGGATGAGCCTGGTGGAGGAGGGGCCGGAGAAGAAGATTCGCATGGCCCACCTGGCGGTGGTGGGCAGCCACAGCATCAACGGCGTGGCCGCGCTGCACACGGACCTCTTGCGCCGCGACGTGCTGCCGGACTTCGCGTCCATGTATCCGGAGCGCTTCAACAACAAGACGAACGGCGTGACGCCGCGCCGGTGGCTGGCGTGGTGCAACCCGCGGCTGTCCCAGTTGATTACGTCCCGCATCGGCGAGGGCTGGGCGACGAACCTGGACAAGCTGCGCGAGCTGGAGCCGCACGCGGAGGACGCCGCGTTCCGCAAGGCGTTCCGCGAGGTGAAGCGCGCCAACAAGGAGGATTTGTCCAACCACATCCGGGACCTCCGCTCGGTGCGGCTCAACCCGGACGCCATCTTCGACGTGCAGATAAAGCGCCTGCACGAGTACAAGCGCCAGCTCCTGGACGCGGTGCACATCGTCGCGCTGTGGATGCGGGCGCGCAGGGACCCGAGCACCATCATCCACCCGCGCGCGTTCCTCTTCGGCGCCAAGGCGGCGCCGGGCTACCACCTGGCCAAGCTGACCATCCGGCTCATCAACGGCATCGCCGAGGTCGTCAACAGCGACGCTGGCACGACGGGGCTGCAAGTCGTCTTCGCCCCCAACTACCGGGTGAGCCTGGCCGAGCGCATCATCCCGGCGGCGGACGTGTCCGAGCAGATTTCGACGGCGGGCATGGAGGCCTCCGGCACGGGCAACATGAAGCTGATGCTCAACGGCGCGTTGACGCTGGGCACGCTGGACGGCGCCAACGTGGAGATTCGCGAGGCGGTGGGCGACGAGAACTTCTTCCTCTTCGGCCTCACCGCCGACGAGGTGATTGCCCGCAAGCGCGCCGGCTACCGGCCGCGCGACGAGTACGAGAAGAACCAGGAGCTGCGCGAGGCGCTGGACCTCATCTCCACCGGCTTCTTCTCCCCGGAGGACCGCGCCCTCTACAAGCCGCTGGTGGACAGCCTGCTGGACGAGGACCGCTACCTGGTGCTGGCGGACTTCGCGGCCTACGCGGCGAAGCAGGACGAAGTCGTGCGCGCCTACCAGGACACCGAGAACTGGACGCGCAAGTGCATCATCAACGTGGCGCGCGCCGGCATCTTCTCCTCGGACCGCACCATCAAGCAGTACGCGGAAGAAATCTGGCGCATCCAGCAGACCCCCGTGGAGCCGTAAGGCCCCGCACCGCCCCCCGTTGACCGCTCCGGCGACGGGGGGCGCCCCCCCCGAGGGACGCGCGCAACGCATGTCCCCAGAGGGTGACGCGGCGCGCAACGACTGACGCAGCAAGACGACGCACCGCGCAATCACAGACGACGCAGTGCGACACCCGACAGACGGATTGCCGCGCGACGCCAACGCGGCGCGATGTATTGACTCTGGAATCAATCCTGATGCACTGATCTCTCGTTCTTCGGGATTCGCTCGGTTGTGGGGATGGGCTGAGTCGCAGGGGTGCCTCCGCGTGAGGCCGGCTCCCGAGGTTCTGTTCCGACGTGCATCGGTCGCAGCAGGCGTTCCTCCCAGAGACAGGAGTCCCCCCAATGAAGCAACAGCCGCTGTTCCTTGCAGTCCTGACGCTCGGTGTCCTGGGTGTCGCAGGCCCGGCCACCGCTGCGGAGAAGACCACCTACCCCGTCGTGTTCGCCCATGGGCTGGGCGGCTTCGACGACATCCTCGGGTACGACTACTGGGGGGATGACTACGGGACGTTCGTGGGCGACCCGTGCAACGAGCTGTTCGAGGTGTCGTGCAACAGCGGATTGAACAGCGGGCAGCGCGCCTTCGCGGCGGCGGTGCAGCCGGTGCAGAACTCCGACGTGCGCGGCCTGGACCTGGCCAATGACGTGGAGGGCTTCATGGCCTCCGCGGGCTCGTCCTACGTGAATCTCGTGGGCCACTCGCAGGGCGGCCTGGACGTGCGCAAGGCCGCGCGCGTGCTGCGCGAGCGCAAGGGCTACACGGTGGTGAAGGCGCTGGTGAGCGTGTCCTCGCCTCACCGCGGCTCGCCGGTGGCCAAGTACATCCTGGACCTGGGGCCCGGAATCACCAGCGTGCTGGACGCGCTGTTCCGCTTCTACGGCGACGTCGTCTACGCCCCGGGCAATGACGGCTACGCGGCGGTGAAGGCGCTCATCTACAACGACGCGGACGCGAACGACGGCAAGACGACGGGCGCCAAGGCCTTCAACGTCGCCAACCCCATCAACGCGTCCTACGCGTCCCACTACGCGTCGCTCATCACCGCGCAGCAGGGCCTGAGCGTGAATCCCGCGCTGTTCGTGGTGCGTCAGTTCCTGTTCGATATCGACGGGGACGGCTTCTGCGCGGATGACTGCGACAACGACGGCGCCGGCGGCAAGGGTGACGGCAACAAGGCCGAGCAGGACGACGACGGCCTGGTGGGCGTCAACTCGCAGCAGATGGGCTACCGACTGCGCTACACGGAACGCCTGGGCTCGGACCTCATCGCCCAGGACTCCTCGCTGGGTTACGTGTCCAACATCAACGCGCCCAGCTCGTTGCAGTCGACGTCCATGTCCAGCGTCATCAACCAGGACCACCTGGACGTCATCGGCCTGGGGCCGGATACGTTCAGCGAGATGGAGTTCTACGCGGCCATCATCGACTACATCGCGAAGGTCGACTGACCCCGCGCTGAGTCGTCCACCGCCGGGAGGGCCGTCACCTGGCCTCCCGGCGTTCTTCACCGTGCCCCAGGGAGTGGATTCATGCGACAGCGCACGAAGGTCTTGCTGGTGGGCGCGGTGGCCGTGACGTGTGGAGTGCTGGGCTGGGGACTCGTCAGGCCCAGCGGGGCGGCGGTCCTGGCCGCGACACCCACGACGACGTCGACGCCCGGACAAGCCCCGCCGACGACGCCTGCCGCGGCCAGTCCCTCGGCCGCCACTCCGCCCCCGGTGATGCCCGCCCCTGCCCCGGCGCCCGGTGCCTTGGATGAGGAGCTGGAGGCGTTGGCGACGTCGCTGCGCGAGAAGTACGGGGCGAAGCTCCACGAGCCGTATCTCCAGATACGGATGGTGGAGGAGCTGATGCGCTTCTTCCAGGAGCGCTACCCGGACCGGTGGGAGCAGGAGCTGCTGGCCTTCTTGAAGGCGAACTTCCCGGAGCACTACGACGCGCTGGCGGCGATGCTGCGCAACCGCGTGGACTACGAGAAGTGGGTCAAGGACAGCGACTCGTACCTGCGTGGGTTGAGCGCCGAGCAGCGCCGGTCCGCGACCTGGGACGCGCGCCACCGCCTCTTCGGCAAGGAGAACGCCGAGCGCATCTGGGTGTCGGAGCGGAAGAACCAGGCCATCGCGGACACGCTGCGGACGCTGGGCGCGCAAGAAGGCGTGAGCCTGGAGAAGAAGCTGTCCACGTACAAGGAGCGCCTCCAGGAGGTGCACGGCGAGCAGGCGGCGGCCTACGTGGAGCGCCACCAGCAGGAGCTGATGAACCGCTTCCTGGACCTGCCCTCGGTGCAGACGGACCTGAGCGGCATGACGCCCGCGGAGCGCTCCCAGAGCCTGCGTGAGGTCCGAAAGGAGATGGGCCTGGACGCCGAGGCGCTCCAGCGCTGGGACGCGCTGGACCAGACCCGGGACGCGCGCTGGGACGCGGGCGCGAAGTACATGGCGGAGCGGGAGGCGCTGGCGAAGGAACTCTCCGGAGACGCGCTGGAGGCGAAGCTGGTGGAGCTTCGCGCGCGCTACTTCGGCGGTGAGGCGGAGACGATTGGCCAGGAGGAGGCCAGTGGCTTCCTGCGCTTCGCCCGCCCCCGGCAGTGGGGACGCAACTGACGGTGCCTCAGAGCGGTGAGTCTCCTCCCGTTCCAGGGACGGGAGGCTCCACCGGCAGCGGCAGCAGCGCCGGAGTCAGCTGATGGCGCTTCTTGAAGCGCGTCCAGTCCCGGGTGAAGCCCTTCCGCGAGGTGCTGGAGCCCGGGCGCGCATCGCGCGACACCCGCTCCATGCGCTCGTCCTGGGTGAGCGCTTTTCGCGACGCGAGCTTTTCATCCCCCTGGCGCTCCCGGAGCAGCTCGAAGGCGTGGGGTAGCCAGTCAGGGGGGCCGTCCAGGGTGAGCACTGTCTCGATGGCTCGTGCGGCCATCAAGTCCACGTTCACGTCCACATGGCCTCGCAGGGCCATGAGCATCATGGGAAGCGCATGGTCCAGCGGAGGGCGCTCGACGAACCCCCGCGCCAGCAGTTCGAGCTGCGCGCCCGTCAACGCCAAGGGAGTCCTGTCGCGCCCGTCGTAGAACGAGCGGGCCGAGTCCCCTTCGGGCACCAGCCCGTACAAGCCATCCCAGCGCGTCATGGGATGGTCGGACACGCGCACATGCCAGTCCACTCGCGCCGCATCCAGGTTCCCGCTCCCGTCCACGCTGCGCTCCTGCGCATCCCTCGCGAGCGTCACCGCGCGGCGATAGGCGTCCGCGTCGTCATTGCTCGCCGGGTAGCGCGTCCCATACGACATCGCCACGGTGCGCCACTTCCCAGCCCTGCGCTTCAGGAAGGCCACCACCGCCAGCCCTTTCTCGTAGCGAGGGGGCGCCGGACAAATCATCGGGCGCCAGTGCACTTCCAGGAGTTCGCCCTGACGGGCATTCCCCTTCCACGCCTCACGGACGACCAGGCGCGCGAAGTCGCCAGACGCCCGGTCCTCCTTTTGCGCGAGCGCTCTCTCATGCGCCGGCAACGTCAGCACCTCTTGGACATCCGCCCACACCACCAACTCGGCTTGCTGGGTCAGGGACCAGAGCGTCTCTGGAGGAATGGGATAGGCCTCCGCGCGAGGCCCCGGAACGAACAGCGCCACCAGGAACAGCGCCAAGGCCGTCCCGGGGCCCTTCTCGAAATAGGATTCACGCATGGGTCGCACTCCTCTCGAGTCACCGGGAGGCTACCCCATCCACACACACTTGGAGTCATGCTCCCCCGAAAAGGCGGGGGACCCAGACGTCAGCGGTAGTGCGTGGCAATCCAATCGCCATTGATTTGCTGGATGGCGATCTCCAAGTCATAGACAGCCCGCAGCACGTCCGGCCGCATGATGTCCTCCGAGCGCCCCTGGAACGCGACCTTGCCGTCCCGCATCGCGATGAGGTGGTCGGAGTAGCAGGACGCGAAGTTGAGGTCGTGCAGCACCAGCACGAAGCTCTTGCCCAGCGTGTCGGCGGCCGTCCTCAACTGCTTCATCATCGACACCGCGTGCTTCAAATCCAGGCCGTTGAGCGGCTCGTCCAGGAGGACGTAGTCCGTGTCCTGGCAGAGCACCATGGCCACGAAGGCGCGCTGACGCTGGCCTCCCGACAGCTCGTCCAGGAAGCGCGCTGAGAGCGCCTCCAGGCCCATGTGCTGAATCGCCCGCTCCACGTGCTCCTGGTCCTTCACCGTGGGCCGCCCCTTCGAGTGGGGGTAGCGGCCGAACGTCACCAGCTCCCGCACCGTCAGTCGCGAGGTGAGGTGGTTGTCCTGGCGCAGGATGGCCAGCCGCTTGGCGAGCACGTCTCCCGGCGTGGTGACCACGTCCAGCCCATCCACCAGCACGTTGCCGGAGGACATGGGCAGCACGCGGGAAATCATCGACAGCAGCGTCGACTTGCCCGCGCCATTCGGGCCGATGATGGAGGTGATGCCGCCCACGGGCAGCCGCAGGGAGACGTCGTCCACGACGAGCGTCGTGCCGTAGCGCTTGGTGACGTTCTTCGCCTCGATCATCCCGGGGCCTTCCTCATGAGCATCGTGATGAACACCAGCCCGCCGACGAACTCGATGATGACGCGCGGATTGGTGTCGAAAGCGAAGACGTGCTCCAGGACGACCTGCCCCGCCACCAGCGCCACCGCGGCGACCAGCGCGGCGGCGGGCAGGATGAGCGCGTGCTTGTACGTGCGCACCACCGCGTGGGCCAGGTTCGACACGAGGAGGCCGAAGAACGTCACCGGTCCCACCAGCGCGCTCGACACGGAGACGAGGATGGCCACCAGCACCAGGATGAGCGCCACCGTGCGTTGGTAGTCCACGCCCAGGTTGATGGCCGTCTCCTTCCCCAGCACCAGGACATCGAAGATGCGCAGCATCCGGAAGCCCAGCACGGACACACCCAGCGTCACCAGGAACGAGACGACGAGCAGTTCCTGGTCCGGGTTGTTGAAGCTCGCGAAGAAGCGGTCCTGGAGGAAGATGAACTCGTTGGGGTCGATGAGCCGCTGGAGGAACGACGACAGGCTGCGGAACAGCACTCCCAACACCACGCCCGTCAGCAGCACCAGGTGCAGGCTTCTGCGCGCGCCGCCGAACAGCCCCCAGTACAGCACCCCCGAGAAGGCCACCATGATGAGGACCTCCACGCCGAACAGGAGCCGGGGGTCCAGGTTCGCCACCGCGCCGGAGCCCAGGAAGAAGAGCAGGCACGTCTGGATGAGCACGTAGAGGTTGTCGAACCCGAGAATCGCGGGCGTCAGCACGCGGTTGCCCGTCACCGTCTGGAAGAGCACCGTGGAGACCGCGATGGCGTAGCCCACCAGGAGCGCCGTCGCCAGCTTCCGCCCTCGGAACGGCAGGACGAAGTCCCACTGGCCGCCCACGTCGATGAGCATGAACAGGGCCGCGCAGGCCGTCGCCACGCACCCGAGGATGAACAGGGTGCGCTCGGGCCTCCTCACCACCGCCACCAGGCCGTCAGCCGACACGGGCGTCCCTCCTCAACAGGAGGAAGAGGAAGAGCACGCTGCCAATGACTCCGGCGATGGTCGCCCCCGGGATTTCATACGGGAAGCGCACCACGCGGCCGAGGATGTCACAGAAGAGGACGAAGCCCGCGCCCCCCACCGCCACCCACGGAATGGACCTCCGGGCGTTGTCACCCATGAACAGGCTGACGACGTTCGGCACCAGCAGCCCCAGGAAGGGAACCATCCCCACGGTGACGACCACCATCGCGGTGACCAGCGAGACGATGACGAGCCCCAGCGCGACGATGCGCGAGTAGCGCAGCCCCAGGCTGGTGGTGAAGGCCTCTCCCATGCCAGCCACGGTGAAGCGGTCCGCCGCCACATAGGCGCCCAGCGTAAGCCCCAGCGTCACCCAGAGCAGCTCGTAGCGACCGCGCAGGACGGTGGAGAAGTCGCCCGTCTTCCACGCGTTGACCGACTGGAGCAAATCAAAGCGGTAGGCGAAGAAGGTCGTCACCGAGTCGAAGACGCTGCCCAGCACCAGGCCCACCAGCGGAACGATGAGCACCGAGCGCAGGGGGATGCGGCGCAGGATGAGCAGGAACAGCGCCGTCCCCGCCAGGGCGAAGCAGGCCGCGACGAGCATCTTCCCGAGCACGGGAAGCTGCGGGGCCAGGGCCGTGGCGGCCAGCACCCCCAGGCTCGCGGACTCCGCCGACCCCACCGTCGCGGGCTCCACGAAGCGATTGCGCGCGATCATCTGCATCAACAGCCCCGCCACTCCCAGCGACGTGCCGACCAGCATGACGGCCAGGAGTCGGGGGATGCGGCTGATGAGCAGCACCTGGAGGGCGCGCTCGTCGGGGCTCGGCGAGAAGAGCGAGTCCCACGACACATCGCCGACGCCAATGAACAGGCTGACCAGGGCCAGCAGGGCGATGACGGCGGCGGCGGCGAGGAAGCGTTTCACGACTCGGGCAGCCTACCGGGCTCGCGCCGCGTAGGCTTCCGCAATCTGCTGGCGCAAGGCTTCCACCGCCTGGATGCCACCGCCGATGAGATAGGCGTTCATCGGGTCCAGGTAGACGACCTGGCCGTTCTTCCAGGCCGTCGTCTGGTGCACCAGCTCGTTGTCGAGCACCTGCCGCGCCCCACCCTGCTGGCCCATGCTCGCGTCGCGGTCAATCACGAAGAGCCAGTCGGGGTTCTTCTCCCGGATGAACTCCGAGCCGATGACCTCGCCATGCAGAGAGGCACTGAGCCCCTCGGCGGCGACGGGCACGCCGAAGTCGCCGTGGATGACGCCGAAGCGCGAGCCAGGCCCGTAGGCGCTGATGCGGCCTCCCGTGACGAGCACCACCAGGCCCTTGCCCCGGCTCGCCGTCGTCTCCTTCAGCTTCGCGATGGACGCGCGCAGGTCGGCGACGAGCGCGCGGCCCTTCTCCTCCTTGGCGAAGATGCTCGCGAGGAGCTCCGTGTTCGCCACCACCGTGTCGATGTAGTTCACCCCGCCCATCGGCAGGTCGACGGTGGGCGCGATTTTCGACAGGCTCGCGTACTTCGCGGTGGAGCGGCCTCCGGTGATGATGAGGTCCGGCTTCGCGGCGTGGAGGGCCTCGTAGTCGGGCTCGAACAGCGTCCCAATGCGTGGGTACTCCGCGTCCGCGAACGGCGCCAGGTGGTGCGGGAACTGGTCCCCCGCGACGCCGAGCACGTTCACCTCCAACGCCTGGAGGATGTCCAGGGCCACCAGGTCGAAGACCACGACGCGCTGGGGATTCAACGGGACAACCGAGGTCCCCTGGCCGTGCTTCACGGTGCGACCCCGCGCTTCGGCGGGCGCCCCGGCCTCGGGGGCTTCAGGAGCCTGGGCCGTCACCTGCGCGGGCGACGGAGCGCCGCGCTGATACGCCACGACGACTCCGACGACGGCCAGCAGGGCCACGACACCGAGAATCGCGAGAAGGGGGAAGGGACGCCTGTCAGGTGTGCTCACGGTTTCATCCAGCCAGTGCGCGCGGAACGGAAGCGAAGGGCGCGGGACGGCGCGGCCTCACATAGCAGCCCGTGCGGGAACACGCACTACTTGATTCTGCAAATCAATATCGACATGTAGGCACGAAAGGGATGACGGCTTCGAAGCCGCTACCGCGTGGCCGGGAGCTCAGGGCCTGCTCACTGCTGGACCTGCCCCGTGAAGTACGCCTTCTTGATGAGCCGGCCGCAGAGCACGGACCTTCCGGACGGCGTCTGCTCCACGGGGGTGGTGGACGTCTGGCCCACCACGCCCAACAGGGCTTCGCGGGCGACAATCAGGTACGTGGACTTGTCCTTGGACACCCACGGGTAGAAGCCGAACATCCCCGGGCTGCTGAAACCCCCGCTGTGGGCCGCGCCGTCGTCCGGCTCCACCCAGTGGGCCAGCGAGTAGTGCACGGGCTCGCTCGCGAACCACGGGCTGTAGCCGGTGTTGCCGCAAGCCGGTGAGGCGCAGACGCTGGACGTGCCCAGCAAGGCGCCCAGCTTCAGCGAGCCCGTCATGAGCGCGCGCAGGAACTTCGCGTACTCGGTGGCGCTGGACCGGCCTCCGCCCGCGAGGTTGATGCTGCCGTAGGAGACGTCGAGCGGCAGGCGGCTCTTCAGCGCGGATGCCAGCGCGAGCGTGCCCGAGCCGCCCAGCCCCATGGCGTAGTCGGCATGCGCCTCCAGGTGTCCGGGCTGGTAGACGAAGCGCGCGGGCGTCGCGGGGCCGTAGTCAGACAGCGGCCCGGTGAGGCCGCTGCTCAGGTTGCAGCCGTGGACGGTGGCATGCCGCGCCTTGCAGGCCGAGGCGCTCGCGGCGTCGAGCCGGGGCGTAGTGCTGGTGAAGTTGAGGAAGGGCACGTCGCCGGGCAGGGGCACCCCACCGCGCACCTCCACCGCGTACGCGCCATAGAGCCACTTGGAGGCCGAGGCGAGGTACATCACGCTTCGCTCCGACGGGGCGAGCAGGCCCACCGACCCGCCGACACGCTTTCCGCTCGCGTCCCCCATCTCCCAGTAGAACGGCCGCACGTCCCCGCAGACATTCTGCGTGGAGCGCGCCGTCTGCCTCGCCGCCTCGAGTTGCCGAGGGCCAGGCTGTGCGAAGCCCACCGCCGCGCTCAACAGCACTCCCAATGCCACGAGCCTGGTGTCCATGATCGGCGACTCCCTTCCACGCCCATCCTTCTTCAGCGGGGAACCAGACGCCAATGGACCTTGAGACGTTGTGCGGGTGGGGCCCGGTGAAGGCGCCCCACCCTTCAACCGGTGACGCTCACGCCGCCTTGTTCAGCCACGCCTCGTAGGCGGTGTAGTCGTAGTCACGCCCCAGGAAGGCGTGCACCAGCTTCGCCGCGTCGTCGGAGCCGCCCGGCTCCAGCACCGCGCGCCGGTACGCCTTCGCGGGCTCGGGGGACAACATCCCCTCCTTCTGGAACACGGTGAAGAGGTCCTTCGCGATGACCAGCGACCACATATACGTGTAGTAGTTGGACGAGTACCCCTCCAGGTGTCCGAAGGACAAATGGAAGTACGTGCCCTCCACGTAGGGGAACGGCGTGTACGTGCCCTGGAGCTCGCGCACCAGCGCGGTGGCGTCCAGGCCCGCCGGATCGCGCCGGTAGATTTCCAGGCTGAGCGCCGCGTAGAACATCTGCTGGCGCACCCACAGGCCCTTGCCGAACTCCTCCGCGCGGCGCATCCGCGTCACCATCTCCGCCGGCAGCGGCTCGCCCGTCTGGTAGTGCTTCGCGAAGGTCTGCAGGCTCGCCGTGTCGCGCGCCCACTCCTCCAGCATCTGCGACGGCGCCTCCACGAAGTCCCACTCCGTGCGCACGCCCGACACGCCGGCCCAGCGCGTGTGGCCGCCGAAGATGTGGTGCAGCAGGTGGCCGAACTCGTGGAGGAACGTCTCCACGTCGTCATGCTGGAGCAGCGCGGGCTCCGTGCCCGGCTTGGGGAAGTTGCACATCAGCACGCCCTCCGGGAGCCGCCGCCCGGACTTGCCGCTGGTGAGCGTGAACTGCGCCGCGTGCTTGTACTTGTCCGCGCGCGGGTGCATGTCCAGGTAGAAGCGGCCCTTCACCGTGCCGTCCTCCAGCACGTCGTAGGCCTCCACGTCCGGGTGCCACACCACGGCGTCCTGGATGCGGCGGTACGTCACGCCGAACATCCGCGCCGTCAAGTCCAGCATGCCCTGCTTCACGCGCGTGTACTCGAAGTACGGCCGCACCGCCTGCGAGTCGAAGGCGTACTGCTCCGCCTTGATGCGGTCCTCCAGGTACGCCTGGTCCCACGGGTCCACGCGCGCGGCGCCGGGCACATCCCGACGCTTGCGCTCCAGGAGCAGCCCGTAGTCGCGCTGCATCCGCGCGCCGGACGCGTCGGAAATCCTGGCGATGAAGTCCGCGGCGGCCTGCTCGTCGCGAATCATCTTGTCCTCGGTCGCGAAGGCCGCCCAGTTGCGGTAGCCCAGGAGCGTGGCCAGCTCGTGACGGCGCGCCACCATGCGCTCCAGCACGTCCGTGTTGCTGGGGTGCCCCCGCATGCGGAAGGCCCGCCACATCTGCTCGCGCGCCTTCGCGTCACGCGCGTACGTCATGAAGGGGATGATGTCCGGATAGTCGGTGGTGATGCTCACCTGGCCGTCCGCGCCGGGGGGGTGGGCGCGGACATAGTCGTCCGGCAGTCCGTCCAGCGCGGAGGGAGGCAGGGACACGGCGCGCGTGTCCTGGAGCATGTTGCGGCTGAACTCCTGGCCAATGCGGACCAGCTCCTCGTTGAGGGCCTTCACGCGGGCGCGGGTGGCGTCATCCCGGTCCACGCCGGAGCGGCGGAAGTCGCGCAGCACCTTCTCCATCCACTTGCGCGTCTGCGCGTCCTGGCCGGAGAGGTCCAGCGAGGCGAGGACGTCGTAGACTCCCCGGTCCATGCGGATGTCGGTGGCGAGCGTCTCCAGCTCCTGCTCGGCGGACTCGGCGGCCTCGCGCATGGCGGCCTCCGGGTGGGAGTGCCGCGCGACGCTCGCGCGAGCCCCCGCGTCATCGAGCGAGGCCATGGCCTCGTCATACAGCTCCAGCACCTGGACCACGTCGAAGGGGGCGCGGAGGGCCTTGAGGCGGGCGATTCCGGCGCGGGTGGCCTCCATGGCGGCTTCGCCTGAGCGTCGGAACTCGGCGGGCGGACAGGTGATGAGGCGGACGGCGTCGGTGACAGGCGTTTCAGGCACGGGCTGCTCTCCTGGGCGTGCTGACGGGAAGTGTGCGCCGCAAAGGTAATCCGCCTGTCGTCCGCGAGCAGCAGCCTTTGATGACCGGACGGCACGCTGGCCGACAGTGGGACAGCCAGGCCCCACCCTCGCGAAAACAAGGAGGCCGCCCCGGCGTACAGCCAGGACGGCCTCCCCTGCCGCTCGAGGTGTCCCCGGGACTACGGAAGCTCGGTCGCGCTGGCGGAGTTCTGCGGCTGGCGGGTGGCCCGAACCACGAAGTCCGCCGCGTTGTTGTTCGTATCGGAACCATTGCCCCGGCTCGCGTCGGAGCCCCCCTCCGCCATGGTGGCCTGAGTGGACGTGGGCAGCGCCTTGCGCTCGATGCTGCCGCCCGCCGCCGGGTGGGACGGACCGCCGGTGGTGCCCTCCGGCGTGTTCGCCGTGCCCCACCCCAGCTTGTCCACTTCAATGGGCGAGGGCGTCGTCAAGTCCCGGCCGATGCGGACATGGCCGCCCGCCGTCGTCGAGGCCGACATGTCGAAGCCAGCCCACGTCGCATCCGGGGCCAGCGCCCCGGTTCCGGTGTAGCCCGTGTGCGCCAGCAGGAAGTAGCCGTGCGCCGGGATGACCTTGCCCGCGGGAATCACGAAGGTGCCCGAGTACGTGGCCCCCGTCGCCGACTTGTACTGGAGCATCCAGCCGCTCAGGTCCACGGGCTGGTTGGTCGGGTTGTGCAGCTCGACGAACTCGTCCGTCTGGGACGTCACGCCACGGCCACTGACCTCGCTGATGACCACGTGGTCCGACACGGGGATGATTTCGTCCACCGTCACGGTGCCGTAGCTCGCCGGGACGCCCGGAGCGACGACGCCGTTCTGGTCGCAGTAGACCCACGTGTCGGAGCCCGCCGGGCCCCGCGTGAAGCGGTAGCGGAAGCCGTAGAGGTAGCTCCCGTTCGCGGGAATCTGGAGGGTGGCCAACATCTCGTCGTCGTTGCCGCCAAGCGCGCCGTAGCTGGGGTTCGGCGTCGCGGACACCCACGTCCAGGACTCAGGCGCGTTGGCGTCCGTGCCGTAGCCCAGCTCCGACACGAGGTACGGGAAGTGGTCATTGCCGGACGTGCTGCGCGTCGTCACCGACGGCTCGTAGACGCGGCTGGTGACCTCATGGGGCGAGCCCGGTGCAATCGCCGTCGGGAACGACTTGGGGGACTCGATGGCGCAGAACTCCACGGGCGGCTGGATGACCACGCCGCACGTCTCGTTGGGCAGGCCCGGAGTGCCCCGGTCTCCTCCCGACAGCACGTCGCTGGAGGCGCACCAGAACCAGGAGTAGCGGCTCGCGGTGCTGCCCACCAGCTCCGAGGACAGGCTCAGCGAACGGCCCGCCGCCAGGGGAAACTCCTCGTCATAGGTGACGTCATCCATCACCACGCCGTTCACCCGCAGGGACAGCTGGCCAATGGCCTCCAGGTCCAAGGCGTTCCCATAGCCGTAGTCCGCGGCCACGCCGCCGTTGGTGGCGAAGTCCGGGTTGCTCGCCAGCACCAGGATGCCCCGCGCTGGCAGCACCACGGCCGCGCCCGCGCCCCGGTCCACCGAGACGGTGCTCGAGCCCGAGGAGATGAGCGAGAGGCCGTTGATGTTGAGCATCGCGTCGGACGTGCTCGTCACCTCGACGTACTCCGTCGTGCCCGTGAACGGGGAGGCCATGATTTCGGTGATGATGAGCGCGCGCTCACCGGGCGCCGCCGCCGTGGTGCACGCCGCCTGGTAGCAGACGCCCTCCGCGCCAGGGCACGCCGTCGAGGTGGGCACATAGCGGCACGTCGGCTCGCCCGCGAGCACCTCGCAGGTGGCTTCGTACGTCACGACCTCCACACCGGACTCGGAGCACTCGGAAGCGCGGGGCGCGCAGACGTGACTGCCGCACGCGCCAGGCAGGTCCAGCGAGGTGCCCGTCAGCAGGCTGGTGTTCCCCGCGCCGTCCAGCACGCGCACGGCGAAGTGATACGTGCGGCCCGTGGGGAGGCTCGCGACTGTCGCCTCCTCCTGCGTGCCGGGCAGACCGGGCGCGCCGGTGGGCACCAGCACCGCCGCCTCGAAGTTCGTCTCGTTCAACGGCGCCAGGCTGTAACGCAGTTGGTAGGACGCCGCCTGACCGAGCTGGCCGTCATCGCCCGTGGCGACCCAGCGCAGGCGCACGGAGTCGGTGCCCACCACGCTCGCCTCCAGCGAGGCCACCTTCGCGGGGAGCTGGTCGTCGATGAGGGTCAGCGCGGTGGACGCGGCAGTCAGGCTCGCGCCGGACACGGAGGCCGTCAGCGTGTAGTCACCCTCCTGGACCACCGAGAGCGTGGTGAAGCGCGCCACACCCGCGACGGCCGTGGCCGTGACATCGCCTTCGAGCACGCCGCCGCCCGAGAGCGCGAGCGTCACGACAGGCGTCTGGGAGGACGTCGTGTTGCCGAACGCATCCTGTACGGCCACGCGCACCTCGGGGAGCACCTGACGCACCGAGGCGGAGGCCGTCACCGAGACGAAGCCCAGCCGCTCCGGACCCGCGGCCTCCACCGTCACGTCGAGCGCCTCCGACACCGCGAGCGCCGAGTCCGAGAAGGTGACGGTCTGCGTGCCCGCCGTGCGCAGCGTGACATTGAAGGTGTGCTCGCCCTGCTCGGCGGCCGTGTACGTGTGGGCGGTGAGAAGGCCCGCCTGGGCATCCGTCGACGAGGGCTGCACCGTGCCCACGTAGCCTCGGGACGGATTGCCGAAGCGGTCCCTCGCGCTGACGGAGAAGGCCTGCGCGACACCGGCCGTCAGCGCCTGCGTCACAGGCGCCACGTGAAGGGCCGCGGCCACACCCGCGCTCACCGTCACGGCCTCGGAGGCCGTCAGCGTCGCCTGCTGCGTATCCACGGCGGACAGCGTCGTCGCCTGCGCCTGGGCGAACGTCACACTGAAGACGTGCCGTCCCTCGTCCGCCTCGGTGAAGGTGTACGCGCCCGGGACGGAGGCCCCGGGGTCCTGCGCCACGCTCAGCGCCACCGTGCCCCGGTAGCCGGAGGCCTGGTTGCCATACGCATCCACCAGCGTCACCGTCGCCACCACCGCCTGGCCGGCGGCCGGCGTCGTCGTGGACAGCCCCAGCGTCAGCGACTCCGCGGCCCCCGGAGACACCTGCGTGTTCTGGGAAGCGGACCGGGAGCTGCCCACTTCAGACACGGTGATGGAGTGCCCGCCGGACGTCTCCAGCGTCACGCTGAAGGTGTAGCGACCCGCGTCCTCGGCGGTGAAGACATGCTCGGGAGGCAGCGTGGCCCGGGGGTCGTCCGAGGCGAAGTCCACCTCACCGGTGTAGCCCGTGACGAGGTTGCCGGAGCCGTCCCTCACGCTGAGCGTCAGCTCGTGGCTGCTGCCCGCCGCCACCTGCGCCGGCAGCCCCTCCAGCACCAGGTGGTGGCCAGCGTCGCTCGTCACCTCCACCTCCATGAACGCCGTGAGCTGCGCGTTGGCGGTGTCCGTCGCCGTCACGCGGCGAGGCCCCGTGGTCAACAGCACCACGTCCGTGAAGACGTGGCGCCCCTGGTCCTGCGCGGTGAAGGTGTAGTCGGCGGGCAGTTCGGCCGCCGGGTCGGTGGACGTGAAGCGCACCGTGCCCGTGTAGCCCTGGGCCACGTTGTTGAAGTCGTCGAACGCCGTCACCTCCACGCTCTGGGACTGTCCCGCGACGACGGGCGCCACCAGCCCCGTGAGCGCCAGCCGCGACGGCGCACCCGCCGCGATGACGAACTGCGCGCTCTGCACCGTCAGGCCGTTGGCGCTGGCCTGGAAGCGATAGGTGCCCGTGGTGTCGACGCGCAGGCCGGAGAAGACGGCCACGCCGGACGCGGCGGAGACCTGCTTCGGCTCGAAGCCCGTGCCCCCCACCAACGTCAGCGTCACCGGCAGGCTGCTCGCGGTGACGACCTCGCCCTGCGCGTTCAACAGGGAGACGCCCACGTCCGCGAGCGACTGGCCCGCGGTGCCGTTCACCGGCTGCGGGGTGAAGGAGAGCTGCGTCACCTCGGAGTTCAGCGTCTGGAAGGACAGGCTGTTGGAGAGCGCGGCGTTGCCCCGGTTGTCCTCCACGCGCAGCGCGACATGGTACGTCTGGTTCGCGCTCAGGCCGGTGAGCTGGGCGGACTCGGCGGTGCCCGGCTGGGCGGGCGCATTCACGCCCCCCACCGGCGTCGCCGCGTTGAACTCCGCGTCGGTGGTGATGGGAGCCAGCGAGTAGCGCAGCGTCTGCGACAGCGCGCGCCCCACGTTGCCGTCATCACCCACGGCCACCCACGTCACCGTCGCGGAATCCGCGCCGAGCGTCCCCACCGCGAGCACGGGCCTGGCGGGCGGCACGTCATCCACGATGGCGATGGCGGTGCTGTCCGTGGCCGTCAGGCCGGGCGCGCTGGCCCGGAGGTGGAAGCTGCCCTCCGTGCTCACGCGAAGCCCGGTGAAGCGGGCCACGCCCTCCACCGGCGCCACTTCCAGAACGCCGGAGAGGTCACCGGCCTCCACCAGCGACACCGTCACGACAGGCGCCCCCACGGCCGACGTGTTGCCGAAGCCATCCTGGAGCGACACCTCCACCGAGGACAGCGCCGTGCTCGACGAGCCCGACGTGGGCACCTGGGTGAACGCCAGCGTCGAGGGCTCCCCCGCCACCACGCCCACGTCCTGATGACCGCTCAGCGTGGCGACGCCCACGTCCTGCACGGTGACCTGGTGGCTGCCCGCGCGCTTGAGGACGATGCCCGTGAAGGTGAAGTGTCCCGCGTCCGTCGCGGTGAAGACATGCGACGCGGGCAGCGACGCCGTGGCGTCCGAGGAGCGCACGGCCAGCGTGCCCGTGTAGTTCGTGGCCACGTTGCCGAACGCGTCATGCACCGTCACCTGCGCCTCGCGCGCCGCACCCGCGACGGCGGTGGCCGTCAGGCCCGCGAGCTCCAGCGAGGCCGCCTCGGCCGGCACCACCGTGAAGGTGTCCGTCGTCGCGTCCTCCACGCCCGTCGCCGCCGCCAGGAGCTGGAAGCCCGCGCCGGCCTTCTTCAGCACCACGTCCGTGAAGCGCGCCACGCCGTCCACCGGCACCACGGTGAGCGTCCCCTCCAGCGTCGCGGCCCCCGGGTTCGCCGCCAGCGACAGCGTCACCGGCGCCGTCGCGCCTGGGACGAGCCGCGCCTGGGCGTCGAGGAAGCGCACCTCCAGGCTGTTGATGACCGCGCCCGCCGTGGCCTCCAGCGCCGACGTGGAGAACGCCAGCCGCGTGGCCACCGGCGCGACGAAGGTGAACGAGGGCTGCGAGGCCAGCACCACCGCGCCTCCTTCCGCGGCGACGGAGACCGTCACCCGCTTCTCACCCGCGCGCGTGGACACCACGAAGGCGATGGCGACACCCTGGCTGTTCGTCACCCCCGCCGGCGTCACCGTGTTGCCCTCGCCCGCCACCGCCACCATCACCGAACGGCCCGCGAGCAGCGCGCCGTCCTTGCCCTTCACGGTGACGGCGACCTCGCCCCGGGCCTGGCCATCCGCCAGCAGCGCCCCCGTCGGCGTCAGCACCACCGTGGACGCGGTGGCGTCCGGCAGCGTCGCGGGCGGCGGCAACGGCTGAGGATTCGAGTCATCGCCACAACCAAGCAACAGGCCAAGGCTCAACACAGCCAACCCGACGAGTCGGGCTGACGGGGCAAGGCGTACGGACATGCGTGTCTCCGGGATGCGAGCAGTCCCCCCAGGGAAGACTCCGCTCGCGAGGTGCGATGCCTTGTACCAGACATCGCAACCCCACGTAGACCCAGGTCACAAGTTTGCAGTTACAACGAACTTCACCAGAGGGAGGTCAGGGAGGCCCCAGCTTCCCCCGAGCCGTGGGCCCTGGGGCCTGGGCTACATCCCCATGGCCGCCATCAGCGCGGCGCCGCCCAGCAGGGACTGGCCGCCATCGCAGACCATGATGGAGCCGGTGATGTAGGACGCGCCCTCCGAGGACAGGAAGAGGGCCAGCCGGGAGATGTCCGCCTTGGTGCCGAAGCGCTGGAGCGGCAGGGCCTGGGCGAGCTTCTCGTGGCCTTCCGCGCTAGGGGCCAGGCGGCGCATTCCCTCGGTGTCCTCGATGGGGCCGGGGGTAATCGCGTTGACGCGCACGCCGGCGCCGCCCCACTCGAGCGCGAGCACGCGGGTGAGCATGTCCACGCCCGCCTTGGCGGCGCACACGTGGGCCTGCATGGCCATGGGCAGATAGGCCTGGGGCGCGGAGATGTTGATGACGCAGGCGCCGGGCTTGCGCAGGTGCTCGAAGCCGGCGCGACAGAGGTTGAAGGTGCCCAGCACGTCGATGTCCATGACGGCCTTGAAGCCGTTGGAGGACATGCCCAGCGCGGGCGCGGGGAAGTTGCCCGCGGCGCCACAGATGAGGATGTCCATTTCACCGTACGCATCGCGCACCGTCTGGAGCGCCTTCTCCACGGAGGCGTAGTCGCGCACGTCCGCGGCCACGCCCATGGCGGTGCCGTGGGCCTGGAGGCCCTTCACCGCGCCCTCCAGCTTCTCCACGTTGCGGCCGTTGATGGCCACCTTGGCGCCCGCCTTCACGAACGCCTCGGCGATGCCGAGGTTGATGCCGCTGCTGCCGCCCGAGATGAACGCCACCTTGCCCGCCAGCAGCCCGTCCTTGAACACGCCTTCAGCCATGACTCGTCTCCTGTGGAAGCAACCGGGCGGCGACTTGAACAGAACCTGCCGCACTGCGTCCACGGGCGCGTGCAGGGCGCGCTGTGGTAGAGGGCGGAAGCATGCGTCGTCGTCCTGAAATCCTGGCCCCCGCTGGTGACCTCGACTCGATGAAGGCCGCGCTCGCCAGTGGCGCGGACGCCATCTATTTCGGGCTGGACGAGGGCTTCAATGCCCGCGCCAGGGCGGAGAATTTCTCGCTCGCCACCCTGCCCGACACGCTGGCGCTGGTGCACCGGGCGGGGGCGCGCGCGTTCCTGACGATGAACACGCTGGTGTTCGAGCCGGAGCTGCCGGTGGTGGAGGACATCCTGCGGCGCGTGGCCGCAGCGGGAGTGGACGCGCTCATCGTCCAGGACCCGGCCATCGCGCTGGTGGCGCGCGCGGTGTGTCCCCAGATGGAGGTGCATGCCTCCACGCAGATGACGATTTCGAGCGCCGAGGGTGCGCGCTTCGCTCGCGGCCTGGGTGCCACGCGAATCGTCGTGCCGCGCGAGCTGTCGGTGGCGGAGATTGGACGGCTGGCGTCGGAGACGGACATCGAGCTGGAGGTGTTCATCCACGGTGCGCTCTGCATGTCGTGGAGCGGCCAGTGCCTCACCAGCGAGGCGTGGGGTGGACGCTCGGCGAACCGGGGCCAGTGCGCGCAGTCGTGTCGGCTGCCGTATGACCTGGTGGTGGACGGAGAGACAAAGGACCTGGGCGACGTGCGCTACCTGCTCAGCCCCAAGGATTTGGCCGGGGTCATGGCGGTGCCCAAGCTCATCGAGATAGGCGTGCACTCGCTGAAGATTGAAGGCCGGCAGAAGGGGCCGCAGTACGTGGCCACGGCGGTGCAGGGTTATCGGCGCTGGGTGGATGGCGTGGCGGCGGGCAAGGCGGACACGGGCGCGCTGCGCCGTGATTTGGCCGACATGACGCTGTCGTACAGCCGGGGCTTCTCGCACGGTTTCTTCGCGGGCTCGGACCACCAGACGTTGGTGGAGGGGCGCTTCCCCAAGCATCGGGGCGCGTACCTGGGCGTGGTGGAGGCGGTGCAGGGGCGCGACGTGCTCGTGGCGGAGGACCCGGAGGGACGTCCGTGGACGGGTGGGCTGGGGCAGGACGCCGCGCGGACGAAGCCGGAGGCGCCGCAGGGCAAGGTGTCGTCGCCGCTGGAGGGCGATGCGCCGGTGGCCGCGGAGCTGTCCCCTCGCCCGGGCATGGGCGTGGTGTTCGACGACGGGCACCCGGAGGACAAGCACGAGGCGGGCGGGCCGCTGTTCCGCGTTGAGCGCACGGGCCATGGCTGGGTGCTGGGCTTCGGCAATCCCGGGCCGGACATGGCTCGGGTGACGCGGGGGCAGCGCGTCTGGGTGACGAGTGATCCCTCCCTGGCGAAGCACACCGAGGAACTGCTGGCCCAGGGCGAGCCCGAGGGCCGGGTCCCGCTGGCGCTGACGGTGTCGGGGACGGCCGGTGGGCCGCTGGTGGTGACGGGCACGGCGCGAGGAGGCCATGTGGCCACGGCATCGAGCGCGGTGCCGCTGGCGCAGGCTCGCGGGGGTGGGATGGACGCGGCGCTGCTGAAGGACAAACTGGCGGCGCTGGGTGGCACGTCGTTCCACCTGACGGAGCTGGACACGATGGCGCTCGCGCCAGGGCTGCATCTGCCGGTGTCGGAGCTGAAGGCGCTGCGTCGCTCGCTGGTGGCGGCGCTGACGGAGGCGGTGTCCCGGGGGCCGGCGCGCACGGTGCGGGAGACGCCGGTGCTGGAGGAGGTCCGTGCCTCGCAGCGGGAGCGCGTGGTCGCATCACCGGCGACCGAGGGCGCGCGGCTGCTGCCGCTGTGTCGGACGGACGAGCAGCTCGAAGCGGTGATTGCGGCGGGGCTGCCGGAGGTGGAGCTGGACTGGATGGAGCTGGTGGGCCTCCAGAGAGCGGTGGAGCGGGCGCGCGCGGCGGGGCTGCGCGTGACGATTGCGACGGTGCGGGTGCAGAAGCCCGGCGAGGAGGGCTACGACGCGCGCATCGCGAAGCTGAAGCCGGACGCGGTGTTGGCGCGGCACTGGGGCGCGATGATGCACTTCCTGGAGCGGCCCTTTGCTCCGGGGGAGACGCGGCCGGCGCTGCACGGCGACTTCTCGCTCAACGTCACAAACTCCGTGACGGCGCTGCATCTGCTCGGGTTGGGATTGGACACGCTGACGTTCGCCCATGATTTGGATGCGGTGCAGTTGGGAGCGATGTTGGAGCACCTGCCCGCCGAGCGCTTCGCGGTGACGGTGCACCACCACATCTCGACGTTCCACACGGAGCACTGCGTGTATTCGCACACGCTGTCCCATGGGCGCGACTTCAAGAGCTGTGGGCGCCCGTGTGAGAAGCACCGGTTGTCGCTGAGAGACCACAAGGGCCTGGAGCATCCGGTGGTGGTGGACGTGGGCTGCCGCAACACGGTGTTCAACGCGCAGGCGCAGAGCGCGGCTTCGCTGGTGCCGTCGTTGCTGGCGCGCGGCGTGCGACGCTTCCGGGTGGAGTTCGTCCGGGAGTCGCGCGAGGAGGCCGCGCGCGTGCTGGGGGCGTATCAGGAGCTGCTCGCGGGCCGCATCTCTCCGGCGGAGACGGTGCGCCGCGCGGCCGTGCATGAGCAGTTCGGCGTGACGAAGGGGACCATGAAGGTCCTCAACCCCGCGTTCACCGTGCAGCGCTGAGACTGCCTTTCGCGGTGTGATTCCAGAACAGTGCCGTAAGGCCCGAGGGCACCTCTCATCAGCCCACGGGAGGTCTCACTCCACCGAATCAGTGCTCGCGCTCGCGGTGTCGCGGCACAGCCGCAACACGGCGTGGAAGACATCGTCCAACGCGCCTGTGTGGAGCCCTTCGTGTTCCGCCCATGCGTGTCGGATGTCGAGCATGGACGACTCCCGCTCCGTGTCGGGGAACGGAAGTCCGTGCTCCGACTTCACACGAGCCGCCTCCTGGACGAGCCGAGCCCGACGCGCCAGCAGGGCCACCAGCTCGCGGTCGACCTGGTCGATACGCTGACGCACGTCCAGCAGCGCGGGGGGCGCGGCTGGGGTGCGAAGGGCCTTCGCGGAGGCCTCCAGCCCCTGGTGCAGCTCCGTGAGCGCGTCCAGCAGCCCCGCGCGGGCCTCGCGCGCGTAGGGGTTCTCCGACTGCACGACGTTGAAGAGGTGCGGGACCTCCGTGCGTGCGTACTCCTCGAGTCGGGCCACGGGCTGGAAGCTCGGCGGAGCGAAAGGCAGGTCCTTCCCCACCCCCGCCTTCACGAGCCCATGGGCCAGGAAGAACGTCAGCACATGGGTGCGAGCCATCAGCTCGTCATGCGCTTCCGGTGACATCTCCGTCACCGCGCAGCCGAGCCGCTCGAACAGCGCGCGGGCCCGCTGCGTGGCTTCGGGATGAAGCGAGTTGGGACACACCACGGTGCGCCGGGCGTCTCCTCGCGCGAGGCTCGCGGGGCCGAAGAGCGGATGCGTGCCCACCCAGGGGATGTCACGCCCCAGTACGGAGGCGAGCACCTGCACCGGCCGCACCTTCACGCTGCCCACGTCGATGACGAGCTGGGTGGGAGACAGCATGGGACGCAGCACGGTCAGCGCGTCGTGCATGGCGGTGACGGGCATCGCCAGGACGAGGACCGTGGAACGCGAGGCCAGCTCCGCGAGCGAAGCAGCCTGCAACTTGGGAGGGACTTCGTCCTGCCTCGGGTCGAACACGCTGTGCGGCACGCCCGCGTCGGACAGCAGCCCCGAGAGGGCGCGACCGAAGCGCCCATAGCCCAGCAACCCAACCGTCTCCGTCATTCCGTGGGACTCCCGAGCCTCGACTTCATGGGAATCCTCGCACTGGGAGCGCAGCGGGCGAAAGCCCCTCGTGAGAGGGGCGGGCTCACCGGCCCACGAACTTCGGGGGGCGACGCTCGGCGAAGGCGGAGAAGGCTTCGGCGAGGTCATGCGACTGGAGGAACGCGGAGTTCCACACGGCGACGTAGCGCAGGCCATCCGACGTGGACTTGTCCGCGCAGTACTCCATCACCTGCTTGGCACCCTGGACGACGAGGGGTGGGTTCTCGGCGATGCGTCGCGCGGTGGCGCGGGCATGGGTGAGCAGCTCCTCGGCCGACGGGAAGACCTCGTTGACGAGTCCCATGCGGAGGGCGCGCTCGGCGTCCACGTCGCCACCGGTGTAGGCCAGCTCGCGGGTGTGGCCCTCGCCGATGATGCGAGGCAGACGTTGGAGGGCGCCCAGGTCCGCGACGATGCCGACCTTCACTTCGCGCAGGGAGAACTTCGCGTCGCGAGAGCAGTAGCGGAAGTCACACGCGGCGATGAGGTCCATGCCTCCACCGATGCACCAGCCATGCACGGCGGCGATGAACGGCTTGCGACAGCGGGCGACGCCCTCGGTGGACTGCTGCATGTCGCCAATCAGCTTCAGGAGCTTCGTGCGCTCCAGGGCCAGGTTGTTGTCACCGGTGAGCAGCGGCCCCAGGGACTCCATCATCCCCATCAGGTCCAGGCCGTAGGTGAAGTTGTCCCCGTTGCCCCGGACGAGCACCACGCGCACGGACTCGTCTTCGTCGAGTGCGCGAATGGCCTCCGGCATCTCCCGCCAGAAGTCCGGGCCCATGGCGTTGCCACGACCGGGGCCCAGGAGAATCACTTCTGCGACTCCATCCGCCTTCTCGATGCGCAGCGACTTGTAGGTGGTGTCCATGACGGCCTCCCGCGTGAGTGGGCGAACCGTACCTCACCCACGCTGAAGCGGTGTGGTGTCGGAGAAGCACGGCATCCGCTTTCAGCGGACCTCAAGCTCGCGGAACGTCACTCCGTCCAGCCCCAGTCGCTTCACCGTGTCCACGAAGCGCTCGGTGACAATGAGCGTCGCCCAGCCTTCACTATGCCGGAAGACATCCACGTCCTGGGGAAGCGATGCGGCATCCAAGATGACGTGCTGGGGCCAATTGCCGGAGCGCCGGCCGCAAGTGGCGCAGGGCGCGCTCCGCACCGGCGCAAGTCCTGCTGAATGAATCCGCCCATGAAGCTCCAGTTGAAGCTCGAGCAACTCGGGCGGATTGGCGCCTCGGAACCGAACGTCGACGGGGCAGGCCTGGAGCCCCCTCAATCCTTCACCCCGAAAGACCTCCAGCACTTCTCGACGGAGAAAAAGCGCGGCGGAGTCCTGCATGAAGAGCGCACCAAAGCGCCCCGAGCCTTTCCCTGTGCAGGGCCCGAGCTGAGTGCCAGGCTCCAGCAGTGCCCAGGACGGAGCCAGGGGGCGAACCAGCTCACGCAGCCGCGAGAACTCCTCGAACGGAACCGGCCACGGATCTTTTAGCTTCCGCAGCTCTTGAGGCGGCAGCCCCGACAGGTCCACGCAAGGGTAAGCAAGCCACGGTGCGCCTCCACCAAGACGACACTTCGGACAGGGCTCCACGCCCGGCAGACACCACTTGTTCACGGCGTCCAGGTAACCCGTGTAGCCGAGCGAAGTGTCCTCTTCGACCTTGTAGAACTTCACGGGACCTCTAAGGGGCACGGAGCTGCGGCATCGAGTTGAACGGCGCCAAGGGTGCATTGTACGGCACCACGGGACCTGTCAGCTCAAAGCGAAAGATGAGTTCGACCGCTTTTCGATGAAGCTCCTCGCGCGTGACGGGGCCGCCCTGCTTGCTGTCCCGATAGTCCCTCCAGGCCTGGTTCCACAGTCCACCGCGCCCGGTTTCACCATGGATCTGCCGGTGGATGTGCTCGGGAATCAGGATGGTGAACTTGTGGATGTCGATACCGCTCGCCTGAAACCACCGCGCCAGTACCTTCTCCTGAGGAAACAAGTGGTGATGCACCAGCTTTCCTGGCCCGCGTGGCAACGCTGGGAGGAACCCCTCGCGGTAGCGGAAGTGAAACGTCATCCGAGGCCGTGCACCCGAACGGATTCCCAGGCTCCTCCAATTGCGAAAAGCCGGCGGGGCTCGTGGCGGCGGCCGCATGGCCAGGACGGGCTCGACACGAGGAAACTCCGTCACGGAAGACAGCGCTTCCGTATCGACATCTTCACAGCCAAACAGGCCGCAATCCTCACCAGCACAGGCGAGGGCGACGCACTCCTCCTCGTGCGCACGCTCACATATGCCCGTGGAAGGAGAAGCCCCACGCGACAGGGCGTCGGACGGTCCCGAAGACGCGCAGCCCCACAACAGCACTCCGAGGAGAAGCCAACGAAGCGATGACATGCCTCGCACCGTAGCCGACGAGAGCGCCAACCGGCGCCCTCTCGTGGCTCCCAATGCGACCATGACGCCCCAGCCCTCAGGCCAGGAGCGCCACAAGGGTCACCCGAACTCCACCACCCGCATTCCAAACAACCGGTCCACGGCCAGCAGCAGGTCGTCATGCACCTGCACCTTGAGCGACGTGTTCCCGATGAGCGCCTCCGCCTCACCGTGGAACAACACACTCACGGCCACCGGCGTCGCCCCCGCGTACTTCTTCGCCAGCTCGTGCAGCTTGGCCACGCGGTCCTCCGTCAGCAGGTCCGCCGGCACGCGCAGCTCCAGCCGCTTGGTGCGCTTCTCACGCACCTCCTTCAGGCTCTGGATGTCGTCGACAATCAGCTCCGGCGTGGGCGAGTCCTCGTCGCGCTGGCTGATCTGCACCGTCCCCGTCACCAGAATCGGGTCGTCGGACTTGAGCAGGTGCTCCCAGTTCTCGAACCCCGGCTTGGGCCCCTGCTTCGCCCACTTGCCGTCCCGGCCCATGACATTGCGCGTGCCGTCCTTGCCCGGGAAGCACACCAGCTCAATCGACCCGGACAGGTCTTCAATCGTCACCCACGCCATGCGCTTGCCCGTCTTCGTGGGCCGCTCGCGCAGCACCGTGACGACGCCCGCCACCGTGAGCTTGTCGTCCTTGCGCGCGCGCTGCACCGCCGTAATCGGCTTCGCGTAGCGCTTGAGCTCCTTGTCGTACTGATGCAGCGGATGGCCGGACACGTAGAAGCCGATGGCCTCCTTCTCCAGCGCCAGCCGCTCCTTCTCCGACCACTCCTCCACCGCGACGTAGTCGTCCTTCATCGCGGCGCCACCCGAAGCGGGCCCCGCCAGCATGCCGAACAACGAGCTCTGTCCCGCCGCCTTGTCCTTCTGGCTGGACGAGCCGCGGTTCATCGCCCGCTCAATCGTGTCGAAGATCTGCCGGCGAGGACGCTTCTCGAAGTCGAACGAGCCCGCCTTCACCAGCGCTTCCAACACCTTCTTGTTGACGCGCCGGCTGTCCACGCGCTCGCAGAAGTCGAAGAGGCTCTTGAAGGGCCCGTCCTTGCGCGCCTCCAGGATGGACTCGATGGCGCCCTCGCCCACGCCCTTGATGGCGCCCAACCCGAAGCGAATCTTCCCCTCCACCGCGCCGAACTGCAGGTCGGACTGATTCACGTCCGGCGGCAACACCTGGAGGCCCGACTCGCGCGCCTCGCCGATGTGCTTCACCACCTTGTCCGTGTTGTCCTTCTCGCTGGAGAGAAGGGCCGCCATGAACTCGCAGGGGTAGTGCGCCTTCAGCCACGCGGTGTGAATCGTGACCAGGCCGTACGCCGCCGAGTGGCTCTTGTTGAAGCCGTACTCCGCGAACTTCTCCATCAGGTCGAAGATTTCACCGGCGACCTTCAGGTCGACGTTGTTCTTCGCGCAGCCCTCGAGGAAGCCGGCCCGCTCGGCCTGCATGACCTCGGCCTTCTTCTTGCCCATGGCGCGGCGAAGCAGGTCCGCGCGCCCCAGGGTGTACCCCCCCAGGACCTGCGAAATCTGCATCACCTGCTCCTGGTACACGATGACGCCGTACGTGTCCTTGAGCACCGGCTCCAGCGCGGGATGCGGATACGACACCTTCTCCCGGCCGTGCTTGCGATTGATGAAGACATCCACCATGCCGGAGTCCAGCGGACCCGGGCGGTAGAGCGCGCCCGCGGCGATGACGTCTTCGAAGCAGGACGGCTTGAGCTTCACCACCATTTCCGTGAAGCCACTCGACTCCATCTGGAAGACGCCGGCCGTGTCGCCCTTGGCCATCAACTCCCAGACCTTGTCGTCATTCAGCGGAATCTCATGCCGCGGAATGTCCTTGCCGTGGTTGCGCTTCACCAAATCCAGCCCGTGCTGAATCACGGTGAGCGTCTTCAGGCCGAGGAAGTCGAACTTCACCAGGCCCGCCGCCTCCACCTCGTCCTTGGCGAACTGGGTGATGAGCGTCTTCTCACCCGGCGGCTGGTAGACGGGCACGAACTCCCACAGCGGCTTGTCGGCGATGACCACGCCGGCCGCGTGCATGCCCGGCTGGCGGTGCAGACCCTCCAGCGCGAGGGCAATCTCCAGCACGTCCTTCGTGGTGACGGGCTTGCCCTCCACCTCGCCGATGTTGGAGGGCTTCTCCATCATCTCCTTGAGGCGAGGCTCCATCTCGATGGCCTCCTTCAAGGTGATGTTGAGGACCTCCGGCACCAGCTTCGCGATGCGGTCGCCTTCGCTGAAGGGCAGCGCGAACACGCGGCACACGTCGCGCAGCACGCTCTTCGCCTTCAGCGAACCGAAGGTGATGATCTGCCCCACGTTCATCTCGCCGTACTTGCGGCCGACGTACTGGATGACCTCGTCCCGCCGGTCCTGGCAGAAGTCGATATCGAAGTCGGGCATCGACACGCGCTCCGGATTCAGGAAGCGCTCGAACAGGAGGTTGTACGGAATGGGGTCCACGTCGGTGATGCGCAGCGCGTACGCGACGAGGCTGCCGGCGCCGGAGCCACGGCCCGGGCCCACGGGGATGCCCATCTTCTTCGCCCAGTTGATGAAGTCCTGGACGATGAGGAAGTAGCCGCTGAAGCCCATCTTCTGGATGACGCCCAGCTCCAGCGTCAGGCGCGCCTGGTACTGCTCGCGGTCGATGGGATATTTGACCGTGGCCGCAAGCTCGATGAAGCGCTCGCGCAGGCCCTCGTAGGCCAGCTCCGCCATGAAGCTGTCCGGCGTGTGGCTGTCCGGCACCTTGAACGTGGGAAGCATGGGCTTGCCCAGCTTCAGCTCCAGGTTGCACTGCTCGGCGATGCGCTGGGTGTTGTGGACGGCCTCGGGGATGTCCTTGAAGAACTCCAGCATCTCCGTGGGGCTGGTGACGTAGAGCTTGTCCGTCGCGTGCTTCATCCGCTTGCTGTCCGCCAGCGTCTTGCCGCTGGCGATGCACATCAGCAGCTCGTGTGCGCGCGCGTCCTCGCGCTTGATGTAGTGCGCGTCCGCGGTGGCGCACAGCGGGAGGTCCATGTCCCGCGACAGCTGCATCAGGTTTTCGTTCGCCTTGTCCTGCTCCGGCATCCCGTTGGACTGCACTTCGAGGAAGAAGTGACCGGGCTCGAAGATGTCCTTGTACTCCTGGGCCGCGCGGCGGGCGTGGTCCATGTCCCCGCGGAAGCACGCGCTCGTCACCTCACCACCGAGGCACGCCGTCAGCGCGAAGAGGCCCTTGCTGTGGTCCGCGAGCACCTTCTTGTCGATGCGCGGGTGGTAGTAGAAGCCCTGCATGTACGCGGTGGAGGAGAGGTAGCGCAGGTTGGCGTAGCCCTCCGCGTTCTTCGCCACCAGGATGAGGTGGTGGGAGACCTTCTCGGAGCGGTCCTCGCGACCCTTGGGGCCCGCGACGTACGCCTCCATGCCGAGGATGGGCTTGATGCCCGCGTCCTTCGCCTTCTTGTAGAAGTCGATGGCCCCGAACATGTTGCCGTGGTCCGTCACGGCGACACTCGTCATCCCCTTCTCTTTCACCGTCTTGATGAGGTCCTTCATCCGGATGGCCCCATCGAGCAGTGAGTAGAGAGTGTGCAGGTGGAGGTGGGTAAAGGACATGGCCGAACACTACGTTCGGCCCAGGCCTCCCGCTACTCTCTCGAACGCGTCCGGGCGGCACGTCCCACAGGCCGATAAATCGGCCCCGCAAGTCGTTCTGTCGGGAGCGGAAAGGCGGAGTGGAGCCCGAAATCGGGGCACCTGGGACCCGTGGGGCGAAGCTCTCCCTCCAGGCGTCCAGGCGGGCACACCCGGGGCGAAATCCGGGGCCCCGGGGCTTCATACTTCTTCACGCCCGGTACAAGCGCCCCATAAAGCGGCCCGGCACATTGGGCAACGTCGCCAATCACGGCGAAGCCACCCGGGCCCCATGTCGGGCCCCGCAGTCGGAGAGTGCCCCATGATGAAGAAGCTCGCCATCGCCGGTTCCGCCGTCGTCGCCGTCGTCCTGCTCAGCGGTTTCGCCTTCCGCGGAGGCCACCACGGCTGGGGCCACAACCCCGAGCGCATCAAGCAGATGGTGTCGTGGAAGCTGAACGACAAGCTGGATGATATCGACGCGACGGACGCCCAGCGCCAGTCCATCAACGCCGTGAAGGACCGCCTCTTCGACGAGGGCGCGAAGCTCGCGGTGGAGCAGCACGCGGTGCGCTCCGAGGTCGTCACCCAACTGGAGTCGGACAAGCCCGACGCGCAGAAGCTCCACGCCCTGGTGGACGAGCGCATCGACGCCATGCGCGCGTTTGCACACCAGGCGACGGATGCCGCGCTGGAGGTCCACGGCACGCTGACGCCGGAGCAGCGCAAGGAGCTGGCCACGGAGTTCCGTGAGCGCACCGGCATGAAGTGACCCGCTCCTTGAGGGAGCGCGTCCCCCACTCAACGCCCACCCATGTCCTCGGGTAGGAATGGGTAGGCGACGGGGAGCGTCACGCATAGGTTGCAGGTGTGAGATACACCGACTACGCGCAACGCATCCGTTCGTTCGACAACCTTGGTGAAGTGGCCGAGTACGGTCAGGTCCTGGAGGGTGGCCAGCCCTACCCCCTCTTCCGCATCACCGTGCCGGGAGAGCGTTGGCTGGTCATCACCTCGGGCTTCCACGGAGAGGAGCCCGCGGGCCCGCTCACGCTGGCCGAGCGCTTCCCGGAAGTGGTGGCCTATGCCCGGCAACGCGGCGTGGGCCTTCGCGTGTATCCGTGTATCAACCCGTCCGGCTTCGAGGACGGCACCCGCTACAACCGCTCCGGCGAGAAGCCCAACAACGACTTCATGCGCTACGAGGTGGCGCCCGGTGAGTGGCGCGGCGAGCTGAACGAGGGCCAGGACCACCTGCGCTGGGCCCTCTTCGATGGCGGGCCCAAGGAGACGCGGCTGGTGCGCTCGGACCTGGCGCGCTTCCGTCCGCCGAACGCGGCGCTGGACATCCACCAGGACAACTACCTGGGCGGCGCCGCGACGTACGCGTATGTCTTTGGAGACAAGGCCGTCTATCGCCCCCTCGTCGAGGCCGCGTCCAAGCACGCGACGGTGGTGCGCAACCAGAAGGTCGACGAGCAGAACGTCACCGATGAAGACGGGCTCATCGTGTATCACGATGGCAGCGTCACCGACTGGTACATGCGCCAGGGCGTGCCCTACACGGCGACGCTGGAGACCACCACGCCCATGAGCATGGACGCTTGCCACGCCGTGAACCTCCTCTGGATTCGAGGCTTCATCGACCTGGCCGCGCGCACGGGGCGCTGACCCGGGCTTACGCGCTCGCCTCGTCGTGACATGCTGCCGTGCACGCGTCCCGTGCACGGGGCTCGCGAGGAGGCTGTCACCGTGGAGCGCCGTCCGCTGGGGAGAACTGGACTCGAGGTGTCGGTGCTCGGCTTCGGCGCGGGCCAGGTGGGCAGTGCCGACCTGGAGGACCGAGCGGCGTCCGCGCTGCTGAATGGCGCGCTGGACGCGGGCCTCAACCTCATCGACACCGCGCCCAGCTATGGCCTGTCCGAGGAGCGCATCGGCCGGTTCCTCTCCGGGCGCAGGCAGGAGTTCCTCCTGTCCACCAAGTGCGGCTACGGCGTGCCTGGCGTGGCGGACTGGACGCCCGAGTGCATCACCCTTGGCGTGGACCAGGCGCTGCGGCGGCTGCGCACGGAGGTCATCGACGTGCTGCACTTCCACTCGTGTCCCGGTGAAGTGCTCCAGCGCACGGAGGTGGTGGATGCACTGCGACGGGCCGTGGCCCAGGGCAAGGTGCGCGTGGCCGCGTACTCCGGAGACAACGCGGCCCTCCAGGTGGCGCTGTCCAACGGCGCCTTCGGCAGCGTGCAGACCTCCGTCAACGTGTTCGACCAGCGCGCTCTCGACGCGGCAGTGCCTCGTGCGCGAGCGCTGGGCGTGGGCGTCATCGCGAAGCGCCCCCTGGGCAACGCGGCGTGGCGCTTCGACACGCGGCCTTCCGCGCAGGACGTGGGACAGTATTGGGAGCGGATGAAGGCCATGGCGGTGGACCCGGGTGACCTGGACTGGAGCGAGCTGGCGCTGCGCTTCACCGCCCATGCCCCCGGGGTGAGCACCTGCATCGTCGGCACCGCGAACCTGGACAACCTGCTGCGCAATGTCCGGATGCTGGAGAAGGGCCCGCTCCCCGAGGTCCAGGTCACCGCGCTTCGCGAGGCCTTCCGTCGGAACGATGCGGGCTGGGACGGAGTGATTTGAGCGCACGGCCCGCCCCTCGATGAACCGAGGAGCGGGCCGCCGTCACGTATGCCTCAGTTGGGCTTGCGTCGACGCTGGCGCCAACTGCGCAGCGCGAGCAGAAGCAGCGGGAGAGGAAGCGCACCCGCGGCGCCGCATCCGAAGCCCTCGGGCATCGCCTCGTTGGCCAGGCGCTGAGCTTCGTTGGCGACGGCGACCTCATCCACGTCACCGGGCGCGGGGTTCTCCGACATCGGGCCCCAGCGCTCGAAGTCCGCGAGCTGTGCCAGCAGCCGCGCATCGTCCGGGGACTCCGTGAGCATGGGCGCGACAACGGGCCCCACGCCCTCGATGCCCACTGGCGACGCCATCGACAGAGCCGCCACTTCGTCGGCGCCATCTCTGGCGGTGGCCCCACCCTCGACGCCCACTGGCGACGCCATCGCCAGGGACATCACCTCGTCGGCCTCGCCAATGGCGCTCGCCCCGCCCTCGACGCCCACCGGCGACGCCATCGCCAGGGACGCCACCTCGTCGGCCTCGCCAGCGGCGGTCGTCCCACCGGACCTCACGGTGTGCCCCAGCACCCGGAAGTCGCTGTCCGCGATGACCGTCCTCACGGACACGCGGCCCAGGTCGTTGATGGCCGGCGCTCCAGTGCGGAAGACGTACCGGTTGGCGATCTGCACCTCGCTCCCTCCCAGAGGACGGACCCACACGCTGTAGCGCTGCGCGGGCAGGTCCGCGACGAGGCGCACGTGGTACGTCTGGCCGCTGACGTAGGGCACCCGGACCAGCGACGCGTAGCCGCCGCCGTTGCGCACGTCGAAGTACCCATCCAGGTTCATCCGCACCGTCAGGTTCAACGAGGAGTAGCCCGTCACCGAGGTGGAGCTGTCCGCGTAGCCCACGGTTCCGTCCTGTGGAGAGGCGAGCGGTGTCACGTCGAACTCGACGGTGCGCACACCCGTGTTCGTGGTGCCGAGCAGGTGCTGACTCTCGAAGAAGGCAATCTTCGAGTACCAGGGGTACGGCGGGTTCGGGTTGAAGCGGAGCACCGCCTCCAGGAAGTAGTAGTCGCCGTAGATGAGGCTGACATCAATCTCCTGGTTGGCGGGAAGGTGTCCCACGCCGTGCAGCAGCAGGCCCGGGCTGTTGGTGCCCTGCGCGAAGTAGGCCGGCGACACCAGCGTGTCCAACGTGCGCAGCGCCGCATCCCGGTAGCGGGCCTTGCGCACGACATCCGTCTCCAGGGTGCTCAGCTCCAGCAGCGCCGAGGCGACCGCCGCCGCCGCCGAGGAGTCCTTCTGCGTCCCCGGCGCGTCGAAGTCCCACTTCGGCACCATGTCCGCCGGCACATGGTCCAGGTACCAGTCCGTCACCTTGCGCGCCGCCGCGAGCATCCGCGCGTCCCCCGTGTACCGATACACCATGGTGTAGCCGTAGATGAGCCACGCGTGGCCTCGCGCCCAGGTGGAGTTCGTGGAGTACCCCTGGAACGTGCCCTTCGAGCGGATGGCCCCCGTCGCGGCGTTGTAGTCCACGTAGTGGAAGGAGCTGCCATCCGGACGAACGGCATCCCGCAGCGTGGTGAGCGCGTGGTTGAGGGCCATGGTCCGCAGCTCCGCGCGGCCCCCGTTCGCCGCGGCCCACAGCAGCAGCTCCAGGTTCATCATCGTGTCCGTGACGAGCGGCACGTCCCACGCCGAGTTCCAATCACAGCAATCGATGATGCCGATGCGCGAGTTGTAGCGCGTCGCGAGCGACTCGGCCGCGGTCAGCAGCACGCCGCGATAGTACGGGTCCCCCGTGAGCCGGTACGCCTGGCCATAGCTCGTGAACAGCTTGAAGCCCAGGTCATGCGTCTGCCGGTTCGTCTTCTGCCCCTCCAGGGGCCGCGTCCACTGGTCCGCCTTCTGCTGCCACGAAGGCTCCAGTCCCGCCTGGAACAGGTACCACATGCTCCCCGGGAAGAAGCCCTGCGTCCACGCCACCGCATCCGTATTGGCCACCGTCGTCCACGTCCCGTCGGCGCGCGAGGCCTTGGGAGAGCGCGTCGTGTTCGGCATGGCGGTGGCCGTCCTGCGCAGCTGCGTTCGCGCGAAGCCCACCACCTTCAGCGCATCCGCGTCGGTGAACGCCTGCGACGTGCTCCCCACCAGCAGCAACGCCAGCCCCAGCGCCCCCATGGCCCTCCTCGTCCCCTGAGCAGCTCTTGTCATGCACCCCTCCCATCGCCGCCGCCAAAGTGGCCGCGTGCCCACCGTGGGAACAGGGAGGCCCAGGCATGTCGGCGAGCGGCCGCCCGCCCGCGAAAAGGCAGCGCCCCACGGCTCCAGGTTCGATTCGGTGGTGAGGTGACAGGTACGCGACGACTCGAATGTGAAGTACCGGCCCGCGCCGTCAGTCCCCGGGGCCCGGCAGCCAGCGAGTGGCCCGCCGCGCTAACGGCCGGAGGTCAACACGCGCGACCACAGCGTCAGCAGGTCGCGGACCACGGGGCCTTCAGGGACCTCCGCCACGGGAGGCACGTCCACGCGGACACCGTGGGCGGCCAGCCGCGTGAAGGGATTCTCCGGGTCGTCTGTCTTCAGCGGCACCGCCGGGTCCGCCGGACGGAAGCCGAACGACAACGCGCGCTCCTGCACCGGACGGCTCTGCAGATAGCGCAGCCACTCCACCGCCGCCGCCTTCTGCGCGGGCGTCACCCAGTCCGCCTGGAGCACGGCGGCGGGATGGTCGCTCCACAAGGTGAGCGCCGGGTAGTACACCCGCAGCTCCCCCCACCGCCCCTGCGCATGGGAGAGCTGGGCGATGGCCAGGTTCTCGTACACCACCGCGATGTCGTAGCGGGACGGGCCAAAGCGGACCATGTCCGCCATGAAGATGCCCGTGGAGGGCTCGAAGCGGGTGACGCCTCGCTCCAGCGCCTTCATCCATTCCTGGTAGCGCGGCTCCAGCAGGTCCGCCACCGTGAGCCCGCCGCGCTTGCCGTAGTACTCCAGCGTGGCCAGCAGCAGCGCCTGGAGTCCGGAGTTGGAGCGCGTCGGGTCCGTGTGGCCCAGCTTCACGAACCCCCACTCCGGCTTGCCACCAATCGCCGGCCAGCCCTGGGGACTCGTCACCGCCTTCTGCAGCACCTTCCAGGACACCGCGCCGCCACCGCTCGCCTTGCGCAGGACTTCCGCCCGGTCCTCCCACACCACGAAGACCAGCGGCGTGATGACCAGCGGACGCGGAGCCTGCTCGCCCTCCTCCGCGAACAGCGGCCCCCGCGCGGGGTCCGTGGCCCAGTCGGAGGCCAGCATGCGCAACACCGCGCTGTCCGCCGGGCTCCACACCGTGGGCTGCTCACGGCCGTCGAGGATGGCCTGCGCCGCCTCCAGCGACCCGCGTCCCACCAGCTTCAGCCGGATGTGGGGATGCTGCTTCTGGAAGTCCTCCGCCGCGGCCTCCACCCACTCCTTCTTCTCCGTGCTGTAGAGGAAGGAGATGTCCACCACCTCGCCGGGCCTTGGAGGCCGGGGCGCCGCGGGCACGGGCGTGCCGGCCTCTTGGGCTCCGGGCGCTGGCGGCTCCCGGCTGGCGGTCAGATAGAGGACCCCGCCCAGCGCGAGAAAGAGCCCGACGACGATGAGAACCCTGGGTGTCATGTGTCGATGCGCCCCCCTCGCGCCGCGTCCTGCCTCACGCCTCCAGGCGCGAGAGCCGACCGGCGAGCTGCGCATCGCTCCCCGCGCTCACACCCTTCACCCACTCCGTCAGCGAGCCGCCCGACGACGTCAGCTTCGCCTCGACATGCGGACGCAGCACGCCCCAGCGCTTGCCCCAGCCCTCTTCGGACGCGCTGCCCTTCATGCCCGGCCGCTCCGCGAGCAACAGCCCCAGCCGCAGCGCCAGCTCCGGCTCACCGAGCGACTCGGCCCGCCGCACCATGGCCAGCGCCTCCGTCTCCGGCGCCCGACGCCACGCGTCCACCGCGCGGGAGAAGGCCGCCACGTCCAGCTCGCTCAGCAGGCCCAGCGCATGCCGCAGCGGCAGCCGGCCCTCCTTGGGCGAGACGACGACGCGTGCCATCAGCCCATCGAACGTGGAGGCCAGCTCCGCGTGCGCCGAGGGGTCCACGCCACCCAGCGCTCGCAAGGCCCTGCGCGCGCTCCGGGCGCGAGACGTCACCTCCCAGCTTCGCCAGCCCAGCCGGGCCCGCAGCCCCGCGAGCGCGTCCGCGGCGGCCTTGAGCAGCTCCGGCGTGGGCTTCGCGACAGGCACGCGACGCGGCAGCGGGGCCTTCTCGGGCGCGCGCGGCGCGGCGGCGACGGGTGCGGGCGCGGCACCACCCTCGGCCGTCACCTCGCGGTAGCCCTCGCGCACCTTCTCCGCGACCTTCTTCTCGTACTCACGCTCGGCGGTCGCGGCGTCGGGGAACGCCTTCTCCTTGCGCTGCCCGGCGGTGCCGATGCGGCCGAACGTCACGATGAAGCTGTTGCCCTGAACCTCCGGCTGCCAGAACTTGGAGCTGGTTCCCTCGACGAATTCGAACCTTCGCATGGCCCATCCTCCTCGCGCATCAGCCGGCCCTCCAGGCTAGCTCATGCGCACCTGTCGCGCCTCACGCGGCGCGCGAAGACCGCTCCTGGAACTCCGTCTCCATCTCCTTCAGGCCCATGGAGCGCGGCACCCGTCCCTCGTACCCCAGCTCCTGGCGGGCCTTCTCGTCGCTCACCGTCACCTCGCGTCCAATCAGCAGCACCTCCGTGCGGCTGAGGGGCGGCCGGCCCGGCAGCCCGAGCGTTCCCCACGCCAGGTCCGCTATCGTGGCCACCGTCGCGGCCAGGCCGTAGGGAATGGTGCTGTTGCCCGGGTCCACGCCCTGCGACTTGAGCATCGCGGTGACGAACTCCCGGAACTCCACCGGCGCGCCGTCGGTGAGGAAGTACGCCTCGCCGCCCCGGCCCTTCTCCGCCGCCAGCAGCATGCCCTCCACGCAGTTGGCCACGTGGCAGGTGGACGTCAGGTAGCGGCCGCCCCCCACCCACTTGAAGCGCTTGCTGCGCACCGCGTCCACCATCTGCGGCAGCACCGACGTGTCACCGCGTCCCCACACCAGACGCGGACGCACCGCCACGGTGGTGAAGTCCGCGGAGTTGACGCTCAGCACCCGGCGCTCCGCCTCGTTCTTGGTGGAGGGATAGTCGCCGATGGGGCGCTCCGGCAGCGGCCACGTCTCGTTCACCTTCACCAGCGGCGTGCCGTCCGCCATCACCGCCTCCGTGCTGACGTGCACCAGCCGCTTCACTCCGGCGGCGCGAGCGGCCTCCAGCACCCGCTCCGTGCCGCGCACGTTGGCCTCGTAGTACTCCGCGCGAGGCGCCCACGACTTCACCAGCGCGGCCGAGTGGAAGACGGTGTCACAGCCCTCCATGCCCGCCCGCAGCTTCGCCACGTCGGACAGGTCGCCCTCGAAGGGCTCTCCGCCCGCCGCCGCCACCGTCGCGATGGACTCCGGAGAGCGCGCCAACGCCCGAGCCTCGTCGCCGCGCGCCTTGAGCGCCGCGAGAAGGTACCTGCCCACGAAACCGGAACCGCCGGTGACGAACGCCCGCATGGACTGCTCCCCTGGCAATGAGGTCTGGGGCTCCTACCACCACCCGCCCTCGGCGCGGTAGCCACCCGACGGCCTGGAGCCCCCATTCGAGCGTCCTGACGCCCAGCGGGGGGCTCCCGCCCACTCTTCAGAACATGTCCCGCAGGGACGGCTGCGGCCCGGCGAACAGCGCCATCGCCGCCTGCACGGAGGCGTCATCCGCCTCCACCAGCCCCACCGAGCGCAGGGAGGCCGCGGACTGGAAGCCGGTGTACAGCGGGCCCAACTGGCGGATATCCAGCCGCAGCCGGCCCTCGCCGCCGCGCTTCACCCGTCCCACGCCGTCCTCCACCTCCAGAACGAAGCGCCCCTGGTTCTCCGGGAAGAGCTCGTCCGTCACCTCCAGGTGCAGCGAGCCGGAGAGCCCCGGCGTCCAGCCCCGGGCCTCCAGCGCGGAGACGACGTCCAGCACCCGCACCATCCAGTGCATGTACACCTTCACCGAATAGGACTGCTCGCGCAGCAGCAGGAGGAACGGGTCGTCCGGGCCGCCGTACCACACGACTTCCGTGCCCAGGGAATGGTGGTCCCCCAGGAAGCGCAGCAGCCGGCGCGCCGCCGCGGGCGTGGTGGCCACGATGTCCGTGAGGGCCAGCTCCTGCTTCAAGTCCTTGAGCGGCCGACGCGCCAGGTAGACGTAGCCCTCCACTCCGGCGCTGCCCTCCACGAGATAGCCGTGGACGGGCTCGGAGCGCGGGTTGCGTACGCGGCCCCAGGAGAACTCGCTCCGGTCCAACCAGCCCTGACGGAAGCGGGCCACGCTCGTGTAGCAGGCGGCGATGGCGGCCTCGTCGCGGGACTCGATGGCTCGCAGCGACAGCGAGCGCTCGCCCATCTCCAGCGCGGACATCTGCACGCGCGTCTCGTAGCGCGCACCGGCCTGCTCGTAGCCCGCGCGGCGATAGAGGGGCTGGGTGGCGGGATAGAGGATGGAGAGCGCCGCGCCCGACTCGCGGGCCTCCTGCACCAGTCGCGTCATCAGCCGGGTCGCCGTGCCCTGCCCCCGATGGAGCGGAGAGACGCCCACGCCGCCCACTCCGACGACAGGCACGCTGCGCCCGCCGTACCACTGGCCCTTGCGGATGGAGACCAGCGTGCCCGCCACCTTCCCGCCCTCACGCAGGAGGCGCAGGTCGTTCGGGTCCAGCCGCTGCCGCCAGGCGATGCAATCCGCCGGCGTCATCGCATAGGCGTGCATCAGGATGTCCGCCACGGCGGACAGCTCCTGCTCATCTCTCGGCGGTCCAAAGTCGTCCGGCTTCGCGTCCACGTCCCCATCCCTCCAAGGGGTGCGCTCACGCCCCCTGGGGGCATCCTACCGGGGCGCTCACGGGACGACGCGCTTCATCTTCGAATAGAAGGAAGGCGCGAGCAGGTAGGCGAACGTCGCGTCGCCAAAGCCCAGCAGGTCTCCGTCCCGCACGTGCAGCTCCCCGCCCGACTCCACCTCCTTGGCGTTGACGAACGTGCCGTTGCTCGACTTCAGGTCCACCAAGGTGCAGCCCACCGAAGGGCCCCACCAGCAGAGCTTCGCGTGTCGCTTGGAGACCGAGGGCTCGTTGACCACCAGGTCGCAGTCCGGCTGTCGCCCCACGGTGAGCACGTCCTGTCCCTCCACGGGAGGCAGCGTCGCCACGGTGAGCGCGTCGAAGTGCAGCCAGAGCGCGACCTGCTGTCGCTCCAGGCTGGGGACGTCTCGGGCCATCGTCGTGCGCGCGGCCCCCATCTTCAGCGCCAGTTGCGCCATCACCGGGCTGGGCGGACGCTGCACCAGCACGAACGGCCCCACCTGCTTGCAGAAGAACGCCTCTGTCAGTCGGGAGCTCAGCGCGCGCAGTTCCTGGACGGTCATCATGGGTGCTCCCCCGAATCGCTCACGCGCGCGATTCTGAGGGGGACGCTGTCACGCGTCGAGTCTTCTCGTGTCAACGCACCCAGAAGAGGAGGGCTCCCCTTCCCCATCAGCGCCTGGCAGGCGTTTCGACCCTGGGCCTACGCCTCTTCGTCCGGCTCCGCGCCGAAGCGCTCATCCCGGGTGGTGAGGATGTGGCGATAGGGCACCACGCGCACCAGCTCCGCCACCGTGGTGGCTCCGGCGTCGACCTTGTCGAGCCCGTCCTCCATCAGCGTCCGCAAGCCGTGCTTCCGCGCATGTCGGCGCAGCCGCACCGTGGGCTCACCGTGCGCGATGAGGTCCTGGAGGTCCGGGTCCACCACCAGCAGCTCGAAGATGCCGGAGCGGCCTCGATAGCCCGTGTGGTTGCACGCGGAGCACCCTCGCCCGGCGCGCGTGCGCACCCCGTCCAGCAGGCGCCCCAACAGCTTCACCTGCTCAGCCGTGGGCCTTGTGTCCTCCACGCACTGCTCGCAGATGCGCCGCACCAGTCGCTGCGTCAGCACCGCCAGCAGCGAGTCCGCCACGTCCACGTCGTCCAGCCCCAGGCCTCGCAGTCGAGCCACCGCGCCCACCGCGTCCGCCGTGTGCAGCGTGCCCAGCACCACGTGCCCGGTGGCCGCGGCGGTGAGGGCCATGCTGCCCGTCTCCTGGTCTCGCACCTCGCCCACGAGCAGGACGTTCGGGTCCTGGCGCAAGAGCGCGCGCAGCAACGTCGCGTAGGGCATCTGCGGCGTCACCTGCTTCTGGTTCACCTTGGGGACGTAGTACTCGATGGGGTCCTCGGCGGTGACAATCTTCTTCCGCCCGTCATTCAGCCGCGCCAGCGCCGAGTACAGCGTCGTCGTCTTCCCGCTGCCCGTGGGCCCGGTGACGAGCACCAGTCCCTCCGGGTTGGCGAGCAGTTGGAGGAAGACGGCCTGCATGGCGGGCGACATGCCCAGCTTCTCCACGGGCACCAGGCCCACGCTCGCATCGAGGATGCGGATGACCACATCCTCGCCCGCGGGACTCGGCACCACGCTGACGCGGAAGTCCACCACCTTGCGCCCCTCGGGGTGCTCGACGATGGCGCGCAGGCGACCGTCCTGGGGACGGCGGCGCTCCGTGATGTCCATCCCGGCCAGCACCTTCACGCGGCTGACCACGCCCGGCAGCGAGCGCGGGTCGATGTCCGTGTAGGACTGATGGAGGATGCCGTCGACGCGATAGCGCAGGTCCACGTCATCGAAGTAGCTCTCCACGTGGATGTCGGAGGCCTTCAGCTCCACGGCGCTGAAGAGCACGTGCTCCACCAGCTCCACGGTGGTCGGCGAGTGCGTGAGCTTGACGCCGGGCTTCAGCACGACGTCCGCCGTGACGCGAGGCCCCGCGCCGAAGCCGACCTCCAACGCCGACTCGATTTCGTAGGGGTTCAGCCGCACCGTGTGGAGCGGGCGCCGGAGGAACTCGGTGACGAGCGCCAGAATCTGGCCATTGTCCGGGTTCGTCGTGCCCACCGTCACCGGCGCGTCGCGGGCCTCCGGGTCCACCTTGCCCAGCACCACCACCTGGTTGCGACGGCAGAACGACTCCGGAAGCAGCCGGAGCGAGGCCCGGTCCAGGGTGAACTGCGCGAGCTCTGCGAAGGCGGGGGCTTCCTCGGACATGGCGGACGGAGGTTATCAGTCGCGCGTCACGACGGGCGCACCGCCATTCCTCCCCGGATTGAAGTCGCCCGGAGAGGAATGGCCGGACCGCGCCCGCGAATGGTCAGCGGACGTACGCCGCGAGGTGCTCGGCGGTCAGCGTCGACCGGGCCGCGACCAGGTCTGCCGGAGTGCCCTCGAAGACAATCTTCCCGCCCTCGTGGCCCGCGCCAGGACCCAGGTCGATGATCCAATCGGCGTGCGCCATCACCGCCTGATGGTGCTCGATGACGATGACCGACTTGCCGGAGTCGACCAGCCTGTCCAGCAGCCCGAGCATCTGCTCGACGTCGGCCAGATGCAGGCCGGTGGTCGGCTCGTCGAGCACGTAGATGCCGCCGTCCGTGCCCATGTGCGTCGCGAGCTTCAGCCGCTGCCGCTCGCCACCCGACAGCGTGGTGAGGGGCTGGCCGAGCCGCAGGTAGCCGAGCCCGACGTCGGCCATGTGCTTGAGAATCTCATGCGCGGCTGGCGTCTTCGCCGCGCCTGAACCGAAGAAGGCGACCGCGTCCTTGACGGGCAGGTCGAGCACTTCGGCGATGTTGAGCCCGCCGAGCTTGTACTTCAGCACCGCCGCCTGGAAGCGCCGGCCCTCGCAGTCCTCGCAGGGCGTGCTGATGCCGGCCATCATCGCCAGGTCGGTGTAGATGACCCCGGCGCCGTTGCAGGTGGGGCAGGCGCCCTCCGAGTTCGCGCTGAACAGGGCGGGCTTCACGCTGTTGGCCTTCGCGAACGCCTTGCGGATGGGCTCCAGCATGTCGGTGTACGTCGCCGGGTTGCTCCGCCGCGAGCCACGAATCGGGGCCTGGTCGACCGACACCACGCCATCCCTGCCCGACACCGAGCCGTGAATCAGCGAGCTCTTTCCGGAACCAGCCACGCCCGTCACCACCACCAGCACGCCGAGCGGGATGTCGACATCGACCTTCTTCAGGTTGTGGGAGCTGGCGCCGCGAATCTTCAGCGCTCCCGACGGCTTGCGCACCGACGGTTTCAAGGAGGACCGGTCATCCAGGTGCCGCCCGGTGAGCGTCTTGCTGGCCCTCAGCGCGGCGACGGTGCCCTCGAACACCACCTCACCCCCGGCGGTGCCAGCGCCAGGACCCAGGTCGACGACGTGGTCGGCGATGGCGATGACCTCGGGCTTGTGCTCGACAACCAGCACGGTGTTGCCCTTGTCGCGAAGCTGCAGCAGCAGGTTGTTCATCCGCTGGATGTCGTGCGGGTGCAGGCCGACGGTCGGCTCGTCGAACACATACGTCACGTCGGTGAGCGCGGACCCGAGGTGTCGAATCATCTGCGTGCGCTGGGCCTCGCCGCCCGACAGCGTCCCCGACGGCCGGTCGAGGCTGAGATAGCCCAGGCCAATCTCCACGAACGAGTCGAGCGTCTGCCGCAGCGTCGCCAGCAGCGGCGCGACGGACGGCTCGTTCAGCCCACGCACCCACTCGGCCAGGTCGCTGATCTGCATCGCACAGGCATCGGCGATGTTGAGCTTCTTGATTTTGCAGGACCGGGCGGCGGCGTTGAGCCGGGTGCCTTCGCAGTCGGGACAGCGGGTGAAGGTCACCGCCCGCTCCACGAAGGCGCGGATGTGCGGCTGCATCGCCTCCTTGTCCTTGGTCAGGAACGACTTCTGGATTCGCGGAACCAGCCCCTCATAGGTGAGGTTCATGCTCTCGAACTTCACCTTGGTCGGCTCGTGATAGAGGAAGTCGTGGAGCTCCTTCTTGGTGTACTTGCGGATGGGCTTGTTCGGGTCGAGGAAGCCCGAGGCCGAGAAGATGCGCACCTGCCAGCCGTCCGCGGTGTAGCCAGGAATCGTGAGCGCGCCCTCGGCGAGCGACTTCGTGTCGTCGTACAGCTGTGACAGGTCGATATCCGTCACCGAGCCCATGCCCTCGCACTTCGGGCACATGCCGCCGGCGGCCGTGAACTCGCGCTTCTCCACCGTCTTCCCTTCGCCCTTCTCGACTTCAATCTGCCCGACTCCGCGGACCGACGGGATGTTGAAGGAGAAGGCGTTGGACGAGCCGATGTACGGCTTGCCGATGCGGCTGAACAGCACCCGCAACATCGCGTTGGCGTCCGTCGCCGTGCCGACCGTCGAGCGGGAGTTGGCGCCCATCCGCTCCTGGTCGACGATGATGGCCGGCGTCAGGCCCTCCAGCACGTCGACCTCGGGCCGGCCCAGGCTCGGCATGAAGCCCTGGACGAAGGCGCTGTAGGTCTCGTTGATGAGCCGCTGCGACTCCGCGGCGATGGTGCCGAACACCAGCGACGACTTGCCCGAGCCCGACACGCCGGTGAACACCGTCAGCCGCCGCTTGGGGAGCTCGACGCTCACGTCCTTCAAGTTGTTCTCACGGGCACCTCGGACGCGAATCAGGTCATGGCGGTCCGCGGGAGGCTGGCTGGGGGAGGGCTTTCGCTCAGTCATGGCGTAGGTCACCAACGGCAATCAGGGGGTGTGGAAATCCGGGCGGGCCTGGCCGCTCGGGCGCTCAGCTTCTACGCCGACCGTCGGTCGACGTCGACGAACATGCCTTGACGGGTATATACCTTCGTGGGTATATATCCAGCGTGGAATCATCGTTCGCCATCATCGCGGAGCCCCACCGGCGGGCCATCTTGAGTCTGCTGCTCTCGTCCGAGCGCTCGGTGGGCGACCTGGAGCGTGAGCTTCGACTGTCGCAGCCGTCCGTCTCCAAGCACCTGCGGGTGCTGCGCGATGCGGTGTTCGTGGAGTCCCGAATCGAAGCGCAGCGTCGCCTCTATCGACTGAGACCGGAGCCGCTCATGGAAGTCGACGAATGGCTGATTCCCTTCCGGCGCTTCTGGTCGAAGCACCTGGACGCGCTGGAGCAGCACCTCGACAAGATGGACAAAGTCCCCCCTGTGAAAGGAAAGAAGAAACATGAGCAGCCGTGAGCGCTACACGCCGGGTGCCGCGTCGGGCGCCAGGATTCACAAAGAGGGAGAGAAGTGGACGCTCGTGCTCGTGCGCGACCTCTCCCACCCTCCCTCGAAGGTCTGGCGGGCGATTACAGAGCCCGAGCACCTGCGTGAGTGGGCGCCGTTCGATTCCGACCGGAGTCTGGGGAGCGTTGGCACCGCGAAGCTGTCGACCGTGGGAGCGCCGAAGCAGGTGGTCGCGGAGACGCAAATCAAGCGAGCCGAAGAGCCGAAGCTGCTCGAATACAGCTGGGGAGGACAGGACCTCCGCTGGGAGCTGGAGCCCCAGGGAACCGGCACCCGACTCACGCTCTGGCACAACATCAACCGGGGCTTCATCTCCATGGGCGCCGCGGGCTGGCACATCTGCTTCGATGTGATGGATCGGCTGCTCGCCGGTGAGCCCATCGGGCGCCTCGTCGGCCCTGACGCCATGCAGTTCGACGGCTGGCAGCGCTTGAACGTCGAGTACGCCAGGCAGTTCGGCGTTGAACCTCCCTCTTTCTGATTCCCACCCGACATGAACATGCATCGCTCAAAAGGAATCGTCATTGGCTTCTGGGTCGTCACCACGCTGCTCTGCTTGCAGATGGGCTTCACCGCCTACGCGCAGCTGAGCCTGCCGGAGGTGGCGCAGGCGATCGCCGAGCTCGGCTTCCCGGACTACTTCCGCAAAGGGCTCGCGTGGGCCAAGTTGATCGGCGTGGTGCTGTTGCTCGCGCCGGTGCCGGCGCGGCTCAAGGAGTGGGCTTATGCGGGCTTCGCCTTCACGCTCGTCTCCGCGCTCATCGCCCACCTCGCGATGGGTCACGGCCTGGAGCGGTGGATCTACGCGGTGGTCACCGGCGTGCTCTGGGGGCTCTCGTACTTCTTCTGGCGCCGTCTGCAGGCCCCGGCCGTCGAGCTGCGCCCGGCGAGCGCCTGAGCACTGGAACTTCAGGAGGAGACCATGAAAAAGGCAGGCGCGATTGAAGGCCCTCCGGCGTCGGAGCTCATCTCACGGAGAATCGTGGACCTTGGGGACTGGCGTGGGGAGACCCTCGCCAGGATGCGCAAGCTCATCAAGGACGCGGACCCGGAGGTCGTCGAGGAGTGGAAGTGGATGGGCACTCCGGTCTGGTCACACAACGGCATCATCTGCACGGGCGAGTCCTACAAGGAGGTCGTGAAGCTGACCTTCATCAAGGGCGCGTCCCTGGTGGACCCAGCCAGGCTCTTCAACTCGAGCCTCGAAGGAAACGCGCGCCGCGCGATTGACCTCCGCGAGGGCGAGAAGGTGGATGCGTCCGCGTTCAAGGAGCTCATTCGCCAGGCGGTCGCCCTCAACAGCGAGGGCAAGGCGAAGACTTCGAAGGTGAAGGCGAAGCCCGTCGTGAAGGCGAAGGCCGCGAAGGCAAAGCCGATAGCAAAGGCAAAGCCGGCCGCGAAGGCGAAACCCTCGAAGAAGGCAAAGGCCTGAGGGCGTCCGCGACCTGGACCTTCGTGGGCTCTCTTGGAGGCAAGGTGTTCGAGGCCCGCCGGAGAGGGTCCACAGCGGGACGACACATCGCGGCCAGGTGCGCGGCCTCGCCCGAGCGCCTGCCCTCCCCTGGCGGGAGAGCGATCAAACCCCGCCGCCCCTCCAGGGACTTTCGCGTTTGTAGATTCCGCTCAGGGTCGGCAGCCAGGTGCCGTCAGCTCGGCGCACATCCACTGAGAAGTCGTAGCCCGTGGTCCCGTGGAACTGGTACAGCATCCGGCACACGCTGTCGTTGCGACGATAGTCGAAGACAAGGTCATCGTCAGACCAGACTCCATAGATAGGGGCCAGGGGGTCTGTTCCCGAGGTGTCGAACCAGTACATCGAATAGGCCTGGTGGCTTGCATCCCACCCATAGACACCATGACCCAGGTAGAGAAGACGGTCGTCCCGACGGGTCTCGTAGGTTCGCAGCAGGAAGAGGTCATTCAGCGCGAAGGTGGCGCTGACCCGGGCCGTCGCATAGGCAGGCTCCGGGTAGCCCGGCATCGGATGATGTGTCTCCACTCCCGAGAACGTTCCCTCGAGCAGGGACAACCTGCGGTGATGATTCGTGGGCTGCTCCATCCGGATCTCCCAGGTAGCCACGCATCGCATTCCCATGGAATGTCATGCGGCCTGAAGGCTCTCTGCCACTCATCATGACAGAAACCGCGTCGGGGCTCAGCCTCCAGGGGGAGCAGCTCCACATCATCCTCGCCATCCAGAAGCTCTCTCGTGGCGCGACCGTGCAAAGCGTGGCGTTGGGCCTCGGCTATGAAAACGCGAGCAGCTTCGTGACCATGTTTGGCAAAGCGCTCGGGACGTCGCCCGCGAGGTACATGGCAAGCCGCTTGTGACAGGCCCCGCGGTCTTCAGCCCCTGAAGCTGGAGACGCTGCCCTGCCCGCGCCTCGCTCGCTTCGGCGTGGCTCCACCTACGGCGAACTGGATGCGCGCCTCCCGTACGAACCGGGAGGCGCGCATCAGGGACTCCGTGGACTCAGTAGACCACTACTGAAGCGTAGACACTGGTGCCGTTCGTGTAGGCCACCAGGGCTCCGCCGTTCGACGGGAGCGCGGCGACCGCTGGCACGGCGCCCGGCCCCACCGTCCTGACATCCGCGGCCAGAATCAGGGTGGCTCCCACGAGCATCCGGTCCAACTGGATGTCGCCCGTCTGCCGCTGAGTGGCGATGTAGCCGTTGCCGAGCGCGTCCGCGTCAATCGTCCGGAGGGAACCGGAACCCACGTCCGTAGGCAGGCCCGGCACCTGGGTGCTCGTCCCCGGCGCGGACATGGGGATGACGTCCACGTTGTTGTCCCCGTTGGTGCCCGTGACGTAGATGAAGCCGTTGGAACCCGTCCAGTCCGAGAAGAAAGCCTGCCCTGGCGGGGAGCTCACCGGGCCGAAGGTAGTCCCCTGGTCGCTGCTGCGGCTGATGCGGAAGGCGGGGCTGTCGGTCACCGAGAAGACATCTCCGCTGATCTTGTCCACGAGGACGTCGAAGAAGGCATTGGGCTGGTCCACGTCCGTCACGCTGAAGTCGTTGGCGCCTCGCGCGAAGTTCCGGAGGACGCGGACCCCGATGCCGCCTCTCGAGACGGAGATGTAGAGGGCGTCGCCTCTGGAATCCACACTGACGGTGGCGTTGGCCGCCGCGCCGAGGTTTCGCGGCGCCTCCCAACTCGCTCCCCCGTCGATGGTCCGGGTGAACAGCACCACGCCAGGGCTCGCTGTCGCCACGACGTACGCGACTCCCGTGGGGCCGCCTTCAATCGCGACCTCCGCCGCATTCGTGATTCCCAGGGGAATGGGCCCCACCCAGCTGTGGCCACGGTCCACGCTCACGCTGACATGGACAGCGCCACCGCACCTCATGACGACGTAGAAACGCCCCAGTGCATCCACCGCTGCCTTGCGCCCCGTGTTCGAGTTGGCCGTGGTGCAGTTCATCGTCCCGCTGACGAGCGTGGGGGGCACATTCGAGAAGGCATCCAGCTGGCACGCGGCGTCGCAGCCATCCCCGGGCGTCGTCCCGCCATCGTCGCACTGCTCTCCCGTGGCGCTGTCGACCAGGCCGTCGCCGCACACCTCCACGCCCTGGCAGTCCGCGCGGCAGCCATCCCCCGCGACGCGGTTGCCGTCGTCACACACCTCACCCGAATCGACGGAGCCATCGCCACAGACGGGCGGCCCCCTGACGGTGATGCTGACCGTGGCGGTATTGGACGTCTGCGCGCCGTCGCTGGCCGTGAAGGTGAACGAGTCCGCCCCCTGGAAGTCCGCGTTCGGCGTGTAGAGCAACATGGCGCCCGTCCCGGACAGGGTTCCGTTGGCGGGAGGAGCCGTCACGGTGTACGTGAGCGCATCCCCCTCCACGTCCGTGGCAGTCAACGTGATGGGCGTCGACGTGTTGTAGCTCACCGTCACCGAGGCGGAGGCAGCCACGGGCGCGTCATTGACCGGAGTCACCGTGACGGAGACGGTGGCCGTTGCCTGCTTCTCGCCGTCGGAGACGGTGACCTGGAAGCTGTCCTCTCCGAAGAAGTTCGCGTTCGGGGTGTACGTCACCGACGCCCCCGTGCCCGTGAGCGTGCCATTGCCAGGCGTGGTGTAGGAGAAGACAAGCGCGTCGCCATCCGGGTCCGTCGCGGGGATGGTGATGTTCACCGAGGTGTCCTCGGGGGTGCTCACGTGGACGTCCTCGACCGTGGGCGCTGAGTTGTTGTCGCAAACGCTCGGCTGGCCCGTGCAGGTGTAGCCCGGCTCCACCATACAGACGCTGTTGCAGCCATCTCCGGAGAACTGATTGCCGTCGTCACAGATTTCGGCCCCGGCAATCACCCCGTCACCACAGAAGGGCCGGATGGACGTCTCCACCGCGTCCACCAGGTAGAGCGCGAGCACCGCGCCCCTCAGGCGTACGTAGCGATAGGGCTGGTTCCCCGGGTACGTCGCCACCGCCACATGCGTCCCCAGGCCCAGCTCCACCAGGTGCAACGAGCTGGAGCCAATGAACGTCCCATCCGCCTTCAGGAAGTCCACCTGCGCCACCAGCGCCAATGACAAGCCATGGTAGTGGACACGCAGGTCGCCGGTGCCCTCCTCGCCCTGCCCCAGGTCCAGCACCAGCGCCGCGTTGAGCAAGCCCAGCACTGTCGCCGCCCGCCCGTCCGGAGCGCCCAGCGCCGCGCTCGCGTTGAGCACCGTCGCCGTGGTGCCAGACGCCACCGCGTCCGCATACGGGTCCCACGTCAAAGAAGCGGCCGGACGCTCACCCGTCAGCGCCCCTTCGCCCTCTCGCGACAGCCCATCCTCCAGAGGACGCGACTTCTCATCCAATGACTCCACACCACACGCCCCCAGCGACAGGGCCAGCGTCAGGCCCAGTCCCCAGGACCACAGCACCCCAAGACGGCTTCGCATCGATTGTCTTCCCCCGAAGAGCGGGATGAAGTCCGGAATGGACCCTCCCCTCCATGGAATGAACGCCCCCTTCTCGCGCGCGACGGTTCAGCGCGCAATACGCGGATGACCAACATTCTCTGACTACCATTCGACAAGGACTCAAGAACGATGGCGACAACGTCCAACGCATGCCTCTCCGCCTGCCTCCGCGAAGAAACGAGGAGAAGGACCTGTGGGCCATGCTCGACACACTGGAGCGGCTTCGGTGCGCCATTGGCGGTGGAGGCTCCCAGTGAAGCGTTCTCCGCGTGCTCCGTCTTGCACAGGCTGGCGACAGGCGGCATGTTCATCGGCCTTTGAGCAAGCCAGGAGCAGGACATGACCATCACCATCACCGCCTTTGAACGCTCGCCGGATCGCGGCAACGGACTGGCGCGGGACATGAGGGTGCGCTGGGCGCTGGAAGAGGTGGGCCAGCCCTATGAAGTCCGTCTGCTGTCGTTCGATGCGATGAAGGAGCCCTCGCACAAGGCGCTGCATCCCTTCGGTCAGATTCCGACCTATGAGGAGAGCGGGCTCGCCCTGTTCGAGTCCGGCGCGATTGTCTTCCACATCGCGGAGCGCCATGCCGGCCTGCTGCCGGACGACGAGAATGACCGCGCGCGTGTGGTCGCGTGGATGTTCGCTTCGCTCAACACGGTCGAGCCGCCCATCTTCGACCGCAGCCTGGTGACGATTCTCGAGCGCGACCAGCCCTGGTACGAGCATCGCCTGCGCGCGCTGGACACCCTCATCCGGAAGCGGCTGGACGACCTCTCCGCGTTCCTCGGTGACGCCGACTGGCTCGCCGGCGCCTTCAGCGCGGCCGACATTCTCATGGTGACGGTCCTGCGCAGGCTGCACACGTCGCGCATTCTCGAGGCGTATCCGAGCCTCGCCGCCTATGTCGCCCGCGCCGAAGCGCGGCCGGCCTACCAGCGTGCGTTCGCCGCGCAGCGAGCGGTGTTCAACGCCGCCCCGCCGACCCCGTGACAACCCGCGGGCTCGCGCCTCGGGCGGCCCTGAAAGCAGCGGCATTCCGTGCATTGATGCCCTGAGAAGGCTGGCTGCGCCCGGACCTTCATGGCGGAGGGCCGCTGTCAGCGCTCTCCCCGGAGGCGCTGGAGTAGGTGAAGGTCGCACCGCCTGGGGAGCGCAGAGACCCGAGCGGCATCATGGCGAGTGACTCATTTGCCTCTGCGACCTGCGCCTCCAGGCTCCGTTATGGGGAGCAGCGCCCCACTGGGTTTCTCCGGATGGGGGGCTTCTTGCTCTGAGGGGGCCTGGTGGCACATCAACTCGTTCGTTTGTACCTGAGTCTCACTTGCGTACGGTGGCTGCGGCAATTCGCCTGCCTTCTTGTCTCCGTGGCGCTCGCCGCCTGTGGAGGAGGAGAGAAGCCACCTCCGACCAACGGGGCGCCGTCCGCACTCGATGACCTGGCGGAGATAGACGAGGACACCGCCCTCGTGATTCGAGGCGCGTCGCTCGCCTCCAACGACGTCGACGCGGAGGGCGATACGCTCACAGTCACGTCCGTTGGCGCGGCGACCCACGGCAGCGTGACGCTGGTCGACGGCACCGTCACCTTCACCCCGGAGGTGGACTTCTCCGGAGCCGCGACGTTCGAGTACTCGGTGGGGGATGGACGCCTGACTGACACCGGAATGGTGCGCGTCCGGGTCAACCCCGTGCACGACGCACCCACGGCGGTCGCAGATGCCCTGTCCACCCCCGAGGATTCCGTGCTGTCCATCCCGGGCACCCTGCTGCTCGCCAACGACACGGATGTCGACGGCGATAGCCTCAGGGTGGCGTTCGTCGGAACGCCCACTCACGGCACCGTGGAGCTGGCCAACGGCGACGTCACCTACTGGCCGGATGCGAATTTCGCCGGGACGGCGACGTTCGAGTACACGGTCATCGACGGAACCTACGCCAGCACCGCGATGGTGACCGTCACGGTCGACCCCGTGGAGGATACACCCTCCGCGGTGGAAGACAGCGCGAGCATGGATGAGGATTCCGTGCTGGTCATCCCGACGGCCACGCTCCTCGCCAACGACACTGATGGCGACGGTGACACCCTCTGGGTGGCGGGAGTCGGCACGGCGACCCATGGCACGGTGACGCTTGCTGGAGGCACTGTCACCTTCACTCCCGAGGCAAACTACTTCGGTGATGCGAGCTTTGAGTACACGGTCAGCGACGGGCTCAAGACCAGCACCGCGACGATGGGAATCACAGTCAACTCCGTGAGCGACACTCCCGTTGCCATCGCCGATGCCCTGGCCACCCAGAAGAACACCGGGCTGACCATCAAGAGGGACACTCTCACCGCGAACGACGTCAATGTCGACGGCGGTCTGCTCATGCTCGCGGGCGTGGGTACGGCGGCCTACTGCACCGTGAAGATAGACGGCGGAGAGATCTTCTTCACCCCGGAGTCGAACTTCACCGGAGCAGCGACCTTCCAGTACACGGTCAGGAACTGGACCGGCGGCACCAGCACCGCGACGGTGACCGTCACCGTGAGCGAGGCTCCGGTTGCCGTTGCCGATACCGCGAGCACGGACGAGGACACCGTGCTGGTCATCGCGTCCGCCACGCTCCTCGCCAACGACATCGACGTCGACAGCGACAATCTCGTGGTGGTTGAAGTCAGAACGGGCACTCATGGCACCGTGACGCTGGCCGGCGGCAACGTCACCTTCACTCCAGAGACGAACTTCTTCGGGACAGCGACGTTCGAGTACCGGGTCAGCGACGGGGGCAGCACCAGCACCGCGACGGTGACCGTCACCGTCAATTCGGTCAATGACGCGCCCGTTGCCGTCGCGGATTCCGCCGTCGCCAGCGGGGATGTCGAGCAGCGCATCCCGGTGGCGACGCTCCTCTTCAATGACAGCGATTTGGAGGGGGATTCGCTGACGGTGAGCCAGGTGGCGAACGCGCACAACGGCACCGTGGAGCTCGACGGTGAAGACGTGAGGTTCACGCCGACGCCCGGGTTCGTGGGCGCCGCCAGCTTCGAGTACCAGGTGTCGGACCTCCACGGCGCAACCGCGACGGGCTCGGTCGCCGTGCGCGTGCGTGACTATTCCCTGACGTCGCTCTTCGCCGGGCAGAACCGCACCTGCGCCGTCTTCGCGGATGGACGTGTCAAGTGCTGGGGGGCGAACAGCGTGGGTCAGCTCGGGCTCGAGGATTCTGAAAACCGTGGGGGCGGCTTCGGCAATCATCAGATGGGCAGCGGCCTTCCGTTTGTCCGCCTCGGCACGGGACAGCGGGTGACGACGCTTGGCCTTGGTGGAAGCTCCACCTGTGCGCTCCTCGAGGGTGGCTCGGTCAAGTGCTGGGGGGGCAACGCGTCTGGCCAGCTCGGGCTCGGCGACATGGCACACCGGGGAGATGGCCCTGGTGAGATGGGTGACTCGCTGCCCCCGGTGTTCCTCGGCACGGGTCGAAGCGCGAAGGCGGTCGCCGGCGGCTTGGACCACACGTGTGCCATCCTTGAGAATGGCGAGGTCAAGTGCTGGGGTAGCAACCAGCATGGCCAGCTCGGGCTCGGCGATATGGAGCACCGGGGAGATGGCCCTGGTGAGATGGGTGACGCGCTGCCTCTGGTGAACCTCGGCACGGGGCGGACGGCGAAGGCGCTCGCCGCGGGTGGAATTCACACGTGCGCGCTGCTGGATGACGGCTCCGTCAAGTGCTGGGGCGGCAACTACTGGGCCCAGCTCGGGCTCGGAGATAGGGAGCACCGCGGAGATGGCCCGGGCGAGCTGGGCGACGCATTGCCTTCGGTGGACCTGGGCACGGGGCGGACCGCGAAGGCACTCGCCACCCGTGAGAACTCCACGTGCGCGCTCCTCGATGACAACTCCGTCAAGTGCTGGGGCATCAACCAGTATGGCGCGCTCGGGCTCGGCGACCGGGAGGACCGCGGAGATGAACCGGGTGAGATGGGTGACGCATTGCCTCCAGTGGACCTCGGCACGGGGCGGACCGCGATGGCGCTCACCGTCGGCGGCATTCACGCATGTGCGCTCCTGGATGACGGCTCCATCAAGTGCTGGGGCGGCAACTACCGGGGCCAGCTCGGGCTCGGCGATATGGAGCCCCATGGAGGCGTCCCGGGCGAGATGGGCGACGCGCTGCCTCGGGTCAATCTCGGTACAGGCCGTGCTGTGAAATCACTCACGGCGGGCTCTCTCCACACGTGCGCCACTTTCGATGAGGGCAGCGTCAAGTGCTGGGGGTCGAACACCGTGGGGCAGCTCGGCCTCGACGATACGGACCACCGCGGAGATTTCCCAGGGGAGATGGGAGACGCCCTCCCAGCCGTCGAGCTGTAGCGCGGATACACCGAAGACGACGCGGGCTTGCGCGGAAGGGGCGGCGCCCGCGTCGTCCGGGCCCTCTCAGGCCGCCCTCGCGAACGACGCGTAGTACACGCCCGTCAGCCGCTCCGAGGCCTCCCAGAGCGCACGCGCCGTCACCTCGTCGCGAGCGCGCTTGGGGAACTTCGAGGGTGCCGGAGGACCGACCAGACCGAAGCGAGCGCCGGGGTGGAAGTAGTCGCCCCCCTTCACCTCCGGCATGGTCGCCGCGTAGAGCGATGGCAAGGCCCCTCCTGCCGCCGACTGCCCGAAGAGACGCGTGAGGCGCGCGGTGAAGTCCTGCTTCTGGAGCCCCGTGGCGCTCGCGCCCGGCTCGGCCGCCGCGCTGATGAGCCCCGTCGCACCCGCGCGCCGATTCAACTCCAACATGAACAACAGGTTGGCGAGCTTGGAGTTCCCGTACGTCCCCATGGGCGAGTAGCGCTTCTCGCTCTGGAGGTTCGTCAGGTCGAGCTTCCCCCAGTACGCCGCGGTGCTGCTCACCGTGACGACGCGGGGCGAGCGGCTGGCGGCCAGCGCCGGCATCAACAGACCCGTCAGCGCGAAGTGGCCCAGGTGGTTGGTGCCGAACTGGAGCTCGAAGCCATCCGCCGTCACCTGCCGCTTCGGCACGGCCATCAACCCCGCGTTGTTCACCAGCAGGTCGAGCGTCGGCATGGCCGTCCGCGCCCGCTCGGCGAACGCGCGCACGGAGGCGAGGCTCGCCAGGTCCAGTTGCTCCAGCGAGAAGCGCGCCTCGGGCGCCTCGGTGCGCAGCCGCTCCAGCGCGGCCTGCCCCTTCTGGACGTCCCGGCAGGCGACCATGACCTCGGCCCCCGCCCGCCCCAGCTCCAGGGCGGTGAAGTACCCGATGCCGCTGTTCGCCCCCGTGACGATGGCCTTCTTGCCCTCCAGTCGGGGGATGTCCCGCGTGCTCCAGTCCTTCTTCATGGCGCCACCTCGCAGCAAGTAAACATCGGTTTACTTGCCAAGACTGTGGACCGGGCTATTTTTTGTCAACACTCGTTTACTTCGTGCCCATGACCGAGCGACACCGACCCACCAGCAAGTCCCCTGCCCGCCGTCCCAAGGTGGCGGGGAGGCAGCGCGACGCGGAGCAGACGCGGGCGGACCTGTTGCGAGCGGGTCGGATGGCCTTCGCGACGCGGGGTTATGCGCAGGCGGGCATGCGGGAGATCGCCACGGCGGCGGGTGTCACGCCCGCGCTGGTGGTCCGGTACTTCGGCTCCAAGAAGGAGCTGTTCCGGGAAGCCATCGGGCACGACGTGGGGCTGTCGGGCTTCTTCGCGGCGGGTCGGAAGGACTTCGGCCGCCACGTGGTGCAGTACCTGATGAGCAAGCCCGTGCCCGAGGCGGACACGCTGGCGATGCTGCTGCTGTCGGCGGGGGATGCCGAGGTGCGTGATTTGGTGACGACGCTGCTGGAGGAGCGGCTGACGCGACCGCTCGCCCAGTGGCTGGGGCCCCCGAAGGCGGAGTCGCGCGCGGCGCTGCTGCTCGCCCTCTTCTGTGGCGTGTGGACCTTCCGAAGCATGGTGCCGATGAAGCCGTTCGCCGGGACGTTGGACCCGGCCACGGCCGCGATGCTCGCGACCATGCTCCAGGACCTCGTCGACGGCGGCTGACCGCTCGGCGCTTCGTGCCGTGGGGAAAGACTCACGGCCCAAGCTTCGCCCGGTCAAGACAGCCAGGCATCTGCTCGCCTCCACGGACAGGCGCTTGTCGGCACCTGCCTCTTCGCGGCATTGGCGAGCTGCATGCCTTTGCTGGTGCTGATTGGAGCCTGACTGATTTCCCATGCTGAGCAGGCTGCTCAATTGTCTCATTTCACACGCATGCCCCACGAACGGAGAGCCGTGCTGGAATTCAGGCTATTTCCGATTTTATTGGAATAGACTCGAGGACATGAGAGACCCTTCCATCGCACGAGTGGCGGTCTGGAGTCTGGCCATCCTGGGGGTGTTCAGCGGCGCCTGCGGGGACGCGCCCCACCTCCATCGCGATGAAGCACAACAGCCCGCCCCGGCCGCCTTGGCCCCTGTGGTCCCGCTCTTCGATTCCAGCACCCCGCTCGAGCCCGCGGTCGTGGTGGATACGCCGACGGCGCTCATCACCCGGCTCGGAGACCGGTCGAGAGATCGCCACGCGCGTGAAGCGCAGTTCCAGAGCTACGAGCACTACCTGCCGCTGTATTTCGAATACCGCACCCACGGCATCGAAATCGTCGACAGGGTCGCCAAGGGTGGCACCGATATCACCATCAACGTCACCTCACTTCGCGCCCTGGACACACCAGACTTCCGCGCGTTCTACCAAGGACAGGCGGTGCTCTCTCAATACTGGTTCAACGTGGACATGACGCAAGTGGACCCGCTGCACTACACGGCCACCCTCAACTACAATGCGAAGGAGAACCGGCGAATCCAGGTGGGCGACCGCATGGAGATTGAATTCAGCCCGTTCATGCTTCCTCCCGTCGTGGGACGCGCCAACTACTACGGGACAGCGTTCCTCTACATCGTGGGCCAGGGCGGCATGGTGCCCTGGGAAGGGAGGGGCTCGAACCTGGACTCGTTTCCCCTGCCCGAGCCAGCCTGGCTGGGGGGACGTACGACGCTCGGCTACAACTACTCGAACGAGCCGGTGCACCAATTCAAGCAGCTGGCGACGAACATGGCGCCAGGGAACGCCCAGCCGTTCGTCGAGGGGCGGCGCCTGCATCACACCGACTTCGGCGATGGCTCCCACTCGGAGGCTGGCAATCCGAGCTTCACCGCGCAGCAGAACAAGCTCGGGCCCGCCTATATCGCGCGCACCTGCGTTTCCTGCCACATCAACAATGGCCGCGCGCTTCCCCCCGACCCGGCGACGTCCGTGTATGGCTTGCGGTTCTATGTGAATGACGCGCCGTGGGCGGACCTTCACTACCGGCTTAACGGAGGCTCCCAGCAGAGCTTCCGGATGGCGCATGACAGCTCCAATGCGAACACCCATCTGCTCAACAACATCGCGGCGGGGACGGTCGTCCAGTACCACTTCACCATTGGCAACTCCGCGGGAGGGCTGAGCACCACGTCCCCGGTGAGCTTCACGGTGGGCGGCGGTGGCCCCAGTGGAGGGAACCCCTATGGCCACGTCGTCCTCGCGCCTCCCCTCCGCTATACCGTCAGGGTGGGAGCGGTCGGCTCCTCCGTGACGGCGCATCCGGCGCTGGGATGGGTCCTTCAACCGCAGAGCACCACTGGAAGCCCCGAGGGCAACGTGAGCATCTTGGGCTGGACGGTGACGAGTGGCACGTTCGGAGATGGCACGGGCTATCAGCTGCGGCGCCCCGTCTACGGCTTCACAGGCCCCATTCCCACGCACCATTCGGCCCGCATCACGCCGCCCCTGGTCGGGTTGGGCCTGCTGGAGGCGCTCGATGAGGGCACGATTGCCGCCCTCGCCGATGACAACGATGCCAATGGCGACGGCATTTCCGGGCGCATGCAGACGGTGGTGGATCCACAAACGGGCCAGTCGCGCGCCGGGCGTTTCGGCTGGAAGGCGGGCAAGGCGAGGCTCCGGCATCAGGTCGCGAACGCGCTCAGTGTCGACATGGGGGTCACCACCTCTGTCTTCCCCGTACCGGATTGCGGCTCGGCGCAGACCTGTGCGGGTGCGAGCACCGAGCTTGCGGATGCGGACCTGGAGAGGATGGTGCGCTACATCGCCCTGCTCGGGGTCCCCGCGCGCCGCAATCTCAATTCTCCCCAGGCCATTCAGGGGGAGGGCCTCTTCAACAGCATGGGCTGTGCCCGGTGCCATGTCTCGACGTTGACGACCAGCCCGTATCATCCCTACGCCGAGCTGCGGAGCCAGGTGATTCATCCCTACACCGACATGCTGTTGCATGACATGGGACCGGGGCTGGCGGACAACCTCCCGGAGGAGGGAGCCACGGGAGCGGAGTGGCGCACGCCGCCTCTCTGGGGCATTGGCTTGACGGCTGGAATCAGCGGCGGGGAGGCCTATCTGCATGACGGCCGCGCGCGCAGCCTCTCCGAGGCCATCCTGTGGCACGGTGGGGAGGCCGAGTCCTCCAAGGAGGCCTTCCGTGCGCTGAGCGGCTCCCAGCGGACGGCCTTGCTCGAGTTCTTGAAGTCTCTCTGAGTCGATGAGCACAGTCGTCCGGTCCGGCCCGTCCCTACACTCCCCCTCGGGCTCCATCGCAGGGGGCGCAACGCGCCAGTTCCGAGTTGCGCTGCTACGCTCCCTTCACGCCCATGAAGCACGAGCTCCTCGACTACTTCTCCAGGCTGTCCCCGCTTTCGGAGGAGGAGGCCCGGGCGATTCTGGACAGCATGGTGGTGAGGACCTTCAAGATATTTCGTCCTGGAAGGCTGCGTCCGGCAGTACTCCGTGGTGGACGGTGAAGAACGCAGCAACGGCTTCTTTTCGGAAGAGCAGTGGGTGCTCTCCCTGCGCAGCTTCATGAACAAGACGCCCGCCGAGCACTTCCTCGTCTGTGCCGAGGACACCACGCTGGTCGTGGGAACCGAACAGAGGGAGAGCGACCTCTACGCGCGCTTCCCCCGCTTCGAGTCCATCTCCCGGCGCGCCATGGAGCAGGTGCTCGCCGAGCAGCAGGACCGCCTGACTTCATACGTCAATGACACACCTGAGCAGCGCTACCTGCGACTGTTCGAGACGCGGCCCGACCTCCTCCAACGCATCCCACAGTACCAGTTGGCCAGCTATGTCGGCGTGAAGCCCGAGTCCCTGAGCCGCATCCGCAAGCGCCTCACATCCAGGGGCGGACGTCCTACGCCGCGGCGGAGCGGGTAATGGGCCGGAACCCCTTCGCCATCAACCAGCCGCCCAGGCCCAGTTCGAACAGCCCACCCGGCAGCGCGAGGATGGTGCCGACGCGGAGCCCGAGGAGTTCCAGGACACACCCCAGCGCCAGCAGGGCGTAGCCGGCCACTCCGAGCAGGGCCAGGGAGGATGGAGCCAGGCCGGAGCGGAACAGCAGCACGCAGAACCACATGCTGCCCGCTCCCAGCACGAGCATGGCGAGTTGGTAGGCCCAGAAGTTTCCTCGCGCGAGGAGCGTCGTCAGGGTCAGCAGCTCCTGCGTCCTGGAGGCCCCGAGGCCTTGTGCACCTTCCCCGAGGTGGAGGATGGAAAGCAGGAAGAGGACTCCCACGGTCAGCAACAGCGCCTCCACCACCCTCGTGCAGATATAGGCCAGGGCGATACTTGCGTGGTGCCTCCTGCCGATGGGGAAGAAGAGCACGCCGATGCCCACCACCGTCGCGGAGTTGAGCAGCAGGAGCAGTGCACCGGCGACATACCGGGGGCGGTGCTCGATGACCTGGGACAGCGGGTCTGTGCCTTCCAGCAGCGAGCCGATGACGGCGGAGCCGATTCCGTAGGCGAAGAACGGGAGGATGAAGAGGAGACCCAGGACCCTGCCGGGTTTGTGATTGGCGGTGTTCATAGTCGTGGCCTCAAGAGTAGAAGCGGCCTCCGCTTGGTTCATTGACTCGGGTCAAGAAACGAAGGCCCCGCGTAGCGGCGGCTCCCAGGTAGGGCAGAGAGCGCTCCACGAGAAGCGACTTCGGCGGACGCACCTATCCGGAATGCGCATCTCGCAGGGACGAACCACCCCCGTGACGGGCGTCCCCTTCGACGTGGACGGCTATCCCGACTTCCGGGCCGCCGGAGTCGTCAAATTCGAGGTGCAGATTGCGTATACTGGCTCAAGGTCCGGGGACTTCGCTGCGGCGAACCGCGCCGCTGGACTGCAGGCAACACCCAAAGGGATGACGTGGCATCACCATCAGGACCGAACGACCATGCAGCTTGTTCCAACTGACGTTCATGCGCGAACAGGCCACACAGGTGGGTTTTCGGGAGGCCAATAGTGGGTCATCTGGTGCAGACAACCGAGGGCGGACCTCCGCTGAGAGAGGAAGAGGTTCAGTTGTTCGAGGCCCAGCACGGCTTCAGGCTTCCTCGCCAGTTTCGAGACTTCTTGCTGGCAACGAATGGTGGGCGGCCAGAGCGTGACCGCTTCCAGATTGATGGGCTTCAGGGGAATCCGCACGGCCGAATCCATCTGTTCTTCGGTCTCAACGACCCCGTCGAGTCGTGCACTCTGGATTGGAACCTCCGAGTATTTGAAGGGCGCATTCCTGAGTGGCTCCTTCCTATTGCGACCACGGAAGGGGCTGACAAGATTTGCTTGGCGACCTCAGGCCATGATGAAGGAGGCATCTTCTACTGGGATGCCCATGCTCCCTCCGGGGCGATCAGCACTTACTTTCTCGCGGACGACTTCGGCGCCTTCGTGTCATCGCGCCAGTCAGACGAGCTATCTCCCACAATCCTCAGGTCGTGAAATGCTCGGCTTGCTGAAGACCTTCCTTACGGGAACCATTGACTCGGATCGAGTTTGAGACTGGGGCGGTGCTCGAATTGAACATCGAGCGCCTGGAGGGTGCTGACCTGCGCGGCTTGGATCTCCACCGAGCGATACTCGGCAAGATGAACCTCTCACGAGCAAATCTGCGAGAGGTCAACATGCGCTCCGCATATCTCGACGAAGCGGACCTGTCCGATGCTGATCTCGAAGGCGCTCGGCTCATGGCTGCATGGCTTCGACGAGGGAAGTTGATGCGAAGTCGCCTGCATAGGGCACGGCTCAACGGGGCCAATCTTGAGAATGCGGATCTACGGGACGCGGACCTGAGTGAAGCAGACCTTGGAGGCGCAAACCTTGCCGGCGCGGATCTTCGAGGTGCAGATCTTCGGAGTCAGCGCGTAGACATCGCGAAGCTTGGCGGTTCAGTGGCTGACGGCACAACGAGGTGGCCCGCGGGCTTCGATCCCGTCGCGCATGGGGTCGTGATGCGGTGATGCGCAGTGCTGCTGAGCCCCCCTATACAGGACGAAGAAGCACACACCACGCCTCACCCCGCTCTGCGCCGACGCGAGGATTTGACCTTCGGCAGCTCGTCCTGGATGGCGCGCAGATTCAGGGGGACTTTGAGGCGGTGAGCCAGCCACGTCCCCAGGTGGTGGATGTACTGGGCACTGGTGCTGCCGCGCTCCAGCCGCACGGCGCCCTTGGACGTGATCAGGAACAGGGAGAAGTACACCCACTCCGGCACGCCAAGCTCCCCGGTCTCGTCCTGCCGCACCTCCAGCGACTTCACGCGGTGGCTCACACGCACAGGCCATCCACTGCGGTACTTCAACTTGTCGAGGACCCCTGGACGGATCTCCCACTCCCGCCTCGCCTGAAAAGAAGGCCAGGCCTTCAGTCCCACCCAGCCCGCGAGCCCCACCAGGGCCACCGCGAACAGCGGCCCCTCCACAGTGCTTCCGTCGATGCCCTGTCTCCACATCACGACGGCAGCCGACGCCAGGAGCAGAAGCACCACGCCGCCCAGCGCCCAGGCGCGTTCAATCCCACCATCCCACTCGTGGCGAAGCACCACGCCTCCCCCAGGAAGCGCAATCGCTTCGCGGCCCTCGGGGACACAGTCCGTGAGCACCTTGGGCGTGGCACCCAGTTCGGAGAGTCCACACAGTCGCTTCCACAGCGCCTCGTGCTCCAACTCCCCCACACTCGCCAGCTCCACAACCTTCCCGGTGTGCAGCAGCGCCGTCACACTTCCCACGGGTTCAGGAAAAGCCGCCACGTCGGAGTACGGCAGGTGGTGCACCTGACTCCACGGGCTCCTCCACTGTCTCCACGTCACGCCTTTCGAGTCCATCGCGACCTGGTCCTCGCCGATGACCGGGCGCACCAGGAACCTCGCGAACCGGAAGCCCAGCCATAGCCACCCCGTCAGCGCGGCGGACACCAGCAATCCCATGAGCACCAGCCCCAAGGCCGGGACACCCGGCATCGAACTCCGGGCATTCATATGCACCGGGAGCCGGAGCGCCTGAAGCACCGCGACGAGCACGTCCAGGCCCACCTTTGCTCCCGCGACTTCGATGGCACACCAGATGAGCAGAGCACCGGCGTTGAACTGCTTCCTCTGAGCGGTCGCGCGTAGACGAAACTGCCAATCGGGCGTCCCCCTTGCGTCAGCCATGACCTGCTCCTTCCCTCTCGTGCTCGACGCCTCACCGACTCGCAAGGCTCGCCCCCCACTCAGGCACGCGGGCCTCGGGCGGAAAGCACGTCACCGCATTGTCACCCAGCCGTCGCCCCACTGCTATCCTCGCGGCCATGAAGCGCCCCCCAGAGCAGGACGCGCCCGCGATGCCGTCGCTGCTCGTCTTCACCATCGCGGTGCTCCTCTTCGGCTCGCCGCTGCGGCGCCTGTGGTTGGCGGAGGACGCGCCCGGGTACATGCCCTTCGTCGTCTGGCTGGGCGTCATCGCCCTCGGCGCCTGGGCCGCGTACCGGAGCGGTGGCCATGACGCTTGAGATTGGCTCTCTCGTCGCCGCCTCCGTCGCTTATCTGATGGTGCTGTTCCTCGTCGCCTACGCCGCCGAGCGCGGCCTCATCTCCTCGCGCATCACCCAGCACCCGCTCGTCTACGCGCTCGCGCTCGGCGTCTACGCGACGTCGTGGTCCTACTTCGGCAGCGTGGGCTACGCGGCCCGACACGGCTTCCGTTACCTGGGCATCTACCTGGGCGTCACCCTGGCCTGTCTGCTCGTGCCCGTGCTGTGGCGCCCGTTGCTGCGCCTCACTCGCGAGCTCCAGCTCACCTCGCTGGCGGACCTGCTCGCCTTCCGCTACCCGGGCCAGAGCACCGGCACCGCGGTGACGCTCTTCATGCTCGCGGGCAGCCTCCCCTACCTCGCGCTCCAGGTGCGCGCCGTCGTCGAGTCCGCCAAGGTCCTGAGCCCGTCCGCCTCGCCCACGCTCGTCGGCATGGGCTTCTGCGGGGTGCTCATCGTCTTCTCCGTCCTCTTCGGCGCGCGCCACCTCAGCCCTCGCGAGCGCCACGAAGGGCTGATGCTGGCCATCGCCTTCGAGTCCGCCGTGAAGGTGGTGGCGCTCGTGGCCGTGGGCGCGTGGGCCGTGCACTCGGTCTTCGGCGGCGTGGACGGACTGTGGAAGTGGCTGGAGGCGAACCCGGACGCGGTGGAGCAACTGCGCCGTCCCGCGCGCGAGGCCTCCTGGGCCCCGCTGCTGGTGCTCTCCTGCGCCGCCGCCTTCCTCACCCCGCGCAGCTACCACGTCGCCTTCACCGAGGCCCCCGAGCGTGACGCGCTCTCCACCGCGACGTGGGCCTTTCCGCTCGTGTTGCTGGTGATGAACCTGGCCGTGCCCGTGATTCTGTGGAGCGGCGAGGCGCTGGCCCTGCCCTGGCCCGCGGACTTCCACCTGCTCTCGGTGCCCGCCTCGCGCGGCGCCACGGGGCTCGCGCTGGTGGCCTTCCTGGGCGGCGTGTCCGCGTCCAGCGCCATGGTCATCGTCACCACGCTGGCCCTGGCCCCCATGTGCCTGACGCACCTGGTGCTGCCCCTCGGCTATGCGCGCGGACAGCCCCACCTCTACGGCTGGCTCCTCTGGGCGCGCCGACTGCTCATCTCGCTCATCATCCTCGCGGGCTATGGCTTCTACCGGCTCCTGGACACTCGCGGCCTGGGGCTCGTGGACCTGGGGCTCGTGTCCTTCGTCGCGGTGGCGCAGTTCGCCCCGGGAGTGCTGGGCCTGTTGTTCTGGAAGCGGGCCACTCGCGCGGGACTGCTCTCCGGCCTGGGCGCCGGCGCCGCCATGTGGATGCTCACGCTCGTGGTGCCGCTGTGGGCCTCTCCTGGCCTGGTCGCGTGGACCCACCGCGTCGCGGTGCTGCTCGGCTTCCCGGGGGACGAACCCTGGGGCTTCTCCACCTTCGCGTCGCTCACGCTCAACTCGCTGGCCTTCGTCGGCGTGTCCCTGGCCACTCGACAGTCCGAGTCCGAAGCCGAGGCCGCGCGGGCCTGCACACGGGAAGCTCCGGGACTCGTCTCCGGCGGCGTGGAGGCGGGCTCGCCCCGAGAGTTCCGCGAGCGACTGGCGCCCCTGCTCGGCGCCGAGGCCGCGTCGGCGGAGGTCGACCGCGCGCTGGCGGGGCTGGACATGTCTCCTGACGAGCGCCGCCCCTCGGAGCTGCGCCGCCTGCGCGACGGCGTGGAGCGCAACCTGTCCGGACTCCTGGGTCCGGTGCTCGCGCGCCTCACCGTGGAGGAAGCCCTGCGCCTGGGGCCCGGCACCCGCGCCGCGCTGGCCGAGCAGCTCCGCTTCGTGGAAGAGCGCCTGCGCGATGCCCGAGGCATGCAGGGCCCCGTGCACGCGGTGGAGGCGGTGCGGCGCTACCTGCGGCGCATCCTCGAAGACCTGCCGCTCGGCGTGTGCGCGGTGGGCCCGGATGGCGAGGTGGTCATCTGGAACGCCGCGCTGGAGCGACTGTCCGGCGTGGAGGAGCACGCCGCGCGTGGCCATCCCCTCGCCGCCCTGCCGGCTCCTTGGGGCTCGCTGCTCTCCGGCTTCGCGGCCGGCGCCGAAGCGGACACCGAGACGCGCGTCACGGTGAACGAAGCCGAGCGCACGCTGCGACTCCACCGCTCCCGCCTGACACCGGATGAAGAAGGCGGCGGCACCTCGGAGGGCATGGCGCTGCTCGTGGAGGACCTGACGGCGCGCAAGGCCGTGGACGCGCGGCTGGCGCACCAGGACCGGCTGGCCTCGCTGGGACGCGTGGCGGCGGGCGTGGCGCATGAGATTGGCAATCCGCTGACGGCCATCGCCAGCCTGACGCAGAACCTCAAGTACGAGCTGGATGACGCGGACGCGGTGAAGGAGCGCACCCAGCTCATCCTCCAGCAGTGCCGCCGCATCGACGCGATTGTGCGCGCGCTGGTGGGCTTCAGCCACGCCGGCACGGTGGGCGGAGAGGCTCGCCCCTTCGCTCACGTGGAGGTGGGCCCCCTGCTGACCGAGGCCGTGCAGCTCGCCCGTCTGGCGCGCACCGCGACGCAGTCCCGAGGCGTCCGCTTCGAGCACCGCAGCCCGGAGGGGCTCGTCGTCCAGGGCGACTCGCAGCGCCTGGAGCAGGTGCTCGTGAATCTGCTGACCAACGCCATGGACGCCTCACCCGAAGGCGCCAGCGTGGAGCTGGAGGCGGAGGCCACACAGGGCCGCATCCACCTGCGCGTGTTGGACCGGGGGCACGGCATTCCCTCCGAGCTCTCGCAGCGGGTCTTCGAGCCGTTCTTCACCACGAAGCAGCCGGGCGAGGGCACGGGCCTTGGGCTCGCGCTGGTGGCGGGCATCGTCCGGGAGCACGGCGGCACCATTCAGGTGGACAGTCGGACGGGGGGAGGGACTAGCGTGACAGTGAGCCTGCCCGATGCGCGCGGCGTGGAGTCGAGCACGCGTCCAGGTCCGGGAGCCACCGCATGAGTCGCATCCTGGTCATCGAGGACGAGCCCATCATCCGCACGGAGCTGCGACGGCTGCTCATGCGCGCGGGGCACGACGTGTCCGAGGCGGGCTCGGTGCAGGAGGCCGCGAGCGACTACGTGCTGGACTCGTTCGACCTGGTGCTGTCGGACCTCCGCCTGCCGGGCGCGCCGGGCACGGACGTCATCGCCCTGTGCCCGGGTGTGCCGGTGCTCATCATGACGAGCTACGCCACGGTGAAGTCCGCCGTGGACGCGATGAAGTTGGGCGCCGTGGACTACATCGCCAAGCCGTTCGACCACGACGAGCTGCTGCTCCAGGTGGAGCGCGTGCTGCGCGAGGGCAAGCTCACCCGACAGAACGCCGCGCTCAAGCGTGAGGTGGAGCAGGCCTATCCGGTGAGCGGCATGGTGGGGAGCAGCCCGCCCATGCGCGACGTGTTCGAGCGCATCCGCAAGGTGGCCCCCTCGCCCGCCACGGTGCTGGTGCTCGGCGAGTCCGGCACCGGCAAGGAGCTGGTCGCCCGCGCCCTCCATGCGCAGAGCCCTCGCGCGGACGGCCCGCTGATTTCGGTGAACTGCGCGGCGATTCCAGAGGGCCTCCTGGAGAGCGAGCTGTTCGGCCACGAGAAGGGCGCCTTCACCGGCGCGCTCACCGCGCACGCGGGCCTGGTGGAGGCGTCGCACGGCGGCACCCTCTTCCTGGACGAAGTGGGCGAGCTTCCCGCGCCCGCGCAGGCGCGCCTCCTGCGCATGCTCCAGGATGGCGAGGTGCGGCGCGTGGGCTCCACGCGGCCTCGCAAGGTGGACGTGCGCATCGTCGCCGCCACGCACCGGGACTTGCCTCGCCGCGTGCAGGAGGGCGTCTTCCGCCAGGACCTCTACTTCCGCCTGCGCGTGGTGGAGATTCGCATGCCGCCCCTGCGCGAGCGCGGCGAAGACCTGCCCGTGCTGGCGAAGTACCTGCTGGAGAAGGCCTGCCGGAAGCTCGGCCGCGCCCCCGCCACGCTCTCACCCGAGGCGATGCTGGCCTTGAGCGTCCATCCCTGGCCCGGCAACGTGCGCGAGCTGGAGAACGCCCTGGAGCGCGCCGTCATCCTCGCGGACGGCCCGGTCATCACCCCGGTGCTGCTCGCGCTGGAGCTGCCCGGGGGCGAGGCGGGTCCCCTCACCACCGACGCACCCGAGCCCGTCGAGCCGGAGGCCGAGGAGGCGGGCGGCTCCATGGAGGAGTACTTCCGCCGCTTCGTGCTGGAGCACCAGGAGCACATGGGCGAGACGGAGCTGGCGAAGCGGCTGGGCATCAGCCGCAAGGCGCTGTGGGAGAAACGCCAGAAACTCGGCCTCCCGCGCACGCGCGCCTGACGCACCGCCTTCAGGGCAGGGATGGTGTCGCCGGCCAACGGCGCGGCTTGCACGCCATTCGTTACGACGCATTGCACGATTCGTTACCGAGGTAACGCCCACGTCACCTTCCGTAACATCCTGACGCGGCGAGCCAACCTGCAACGTCTTGAATCTCCGCGCGGCGGCCTCTGGCCGGAGTGTTGCTCTGGGCGACGGGCATGCCCCTCTCCCCCACGCGCCCGTTGCCGCTGCTGCTCACGCTCGCGGTGGCCCTGCTGCCCCTGGGCTCCGCGCTCGCCGGGAAGATAACCCTCGGCGAAGAGGCACACCTCAACGTCAACATGTTGATGCAGCCCCAGGCCCAGTTCATCAAGGACGGGGCGCCCCTCGGAGGCGTGGGCACCGACTTCTTCCTGCGACGCGTGCGCCTGCTCGTCTATGGCAACGTGACGAAGCGCCTGTCCTTCTTCTTCGAGACGGACCAGCCCAACTTCGGCAAGGACGGCAACTACAACATCGACTTCTTCGTCCAGGACGCGTTCATCTCCTACGAGTTCGCCGACAAGTTCTGGGTGGACGCGGGCTTCCTCATCGCCCCGCTGTCGCGCCACAACCTGCAGGGCGCAATCGCTCTCAACACCGTCGACTACCACTCCAACCTCATCCGCTTCACGCCGGGCGTCGGCAAAATCTGGCGCGACATGGGCGTGCAGCTTCGCGGCTTCGTGGGACCGCTCGGCTTCCGCGCCGCCATCCTCAACGGCGCCGAGGGCACCGTGCGCGAGGACGCGCCCACCATCAACCCGGATGACCTCCCCCGGGGCGTGGCGATGGTGCGGTGGAACTTCCTCACCCGCGAGGAGGACCTCTTCTTCCAGGGCATCTACTTCACCGACAAGCCCCACCTGTCCGTGGGCGCGGGTGTGGACTACCAACACGCCGCCGTCGCGACGACCAGCGGCGTGCACGACTCGCTGGCGTTGTCCGCGGACGTGTTCCTGGACTGGCCCATGGGCAATGACCAGGAGCTCGTCTTCCAGACGGGCGTGTATTCCTACCGCCAGGGGATGGACAGCCCGCAGAGCGGCACGGGCTTCCTGTCGGAGCTGGGCTACCGCATCGGCCAGGTGGAGCCGCTCGTGTCCTTCGAGTACTTCAACTCGCGCGTCATCGCGCAGGACGCGTTGGTGGTGAGGCCCGGCTTCAACTTCTGGTTCCAGAAGCACACCTTCAACCTGAAGACGGAGGTCGCCATCTCCCGCCTGGGCGACCTCTCCGAGGCGGAGACCGGCATCACCGGCACCGCGCAGCTCCAGTTCTTCTACTGACGCCCCCTGCTCTCCCCGAGGTCACTCCCGATGACTGCCGCGAAGGATTTGTTCGTCCCGCCGAAAGAGCACTTCTCGCGTGATTCCCACGTGAAGAACCTGGAGCAGTACCGCGACCTCTATCAAAAGAGTTTGCGAGAGCCCGACGCCTTCTGGGGCGAGCAGGCCCAGCGGCTCACCTGGTTCCATCCGCCGGAGGCCATCCGCGAGGTGGACGCGGAGCAGGTGGACTTCTCCTGGTTCAGCGGCGGCAAGCTCAATGCCGCATACAACTGCGTGGACCGCCACGCGCGCGAGCGTCCCGGCAAGGCCGCCATCATCTGGGCCCAGAACGAGCCGGGCGAATACCAGACCATCACCTTCCGGGAGCTTCAGCACCACGTCGGCCGCGTGGCCAACGTGCTCAAGGCCCACGGCGTCCGCAAGGGCGACCGCGTCTGCATCTACCTGCCGATGATTCCGGAGCTGGCGTACACCATGCTCGCGTGCGCGCGGCTCGGCGCGGTGCACTCGGTGGTGTTCGCGGGCTTCTCCTCGGAGTCGCTGCGCGAGCGCATCCTCGACTGCGGCGCCCGGGTGCTCGTCACCGCGAACGAGGGCCCGCGCGGCCCCAAGAGCGTGCCCACCAAGGCCATCGCCGATGAGGCGGTGGAGGGCCTCACCCAGGTGACGTCCGTGCTGGTGGTGCGGCGCACATCGCGCGAGGTCCCCATGACGGAGGGGCGCGACGCGTGGCTGGACGTGGAGATGGCGCGCCACCGGGGCGTGTGCCCCGCCGAGTGGATGGACGCGGAGGACCCGCTCTTCATCCTCTACACCTCCGGCTCCACCGGAAAACCCAAGGGCGTGCTGCACACCACGGGCGGCTACCTCGTGTACGCGGCGACCACGCACCACTACGTCTTCGACGCGCGGCCCGACGACGTGCACTTCTGCACGGCGGACCTGGGCTGGGTGACGGGCCACAGCTACCTGCTGTACGGCCCGCTCCTCAACGGCACCACCACCGTCCTGTTCGAGTCCACGCCGACGTACCCCGACGCGGGGCGGCTGTGGCAGGTGGTGGACGACGTGAAGGCCACCGTCATCTACACCGCGCCCACCGCGCTGCGCGCGCTCATCAAGGAGGGCGACGCGTGGGTGAAGAAGTCCTCGCGCAAGTCGCTGCGCCTGTTGGGCAGCGTGGGCGAGCCCATCAACCCGGAGGTCTGGCGCTGGTACCACGACGTGGTGGGCGAGGGCCGCAACCCCATCATCGACACGTGGTGGCAGACGGAGACGGGCGGCATCCTCATCTCCCCGCTGCCGGGCGCGACACCGTGCAAGCCCGGCTCCGCCACCCTGCCCTTCTTCGGCGTGGAGCCGGTGCTGCTCGACGACGAGGGCCGCATCCTCGAGGGCAACGGCGTCAGCGGCAACCTGTGTCTGGCGCGCTCCTGGCCCGGACAGGCGCGCACGTTGTATGGCCACCACCAGCGCTTCGTGGAGACGTACTACTCGCGCTTCCCCAACCTGTACTTCACCGGCGACGGCTGCCGGCGCGACGAGGACGGCTACTACTGGATTACCGGCCGCGTGGATGACGTCCTCAACGTCTCCGGCCACCGCCTGGGCACCGCGGAGGTGGAGAGCGCGCTCGTGGCGCACGAGGCCGTGGCCGAGGCCGCCGTGGTGGGCTTCCCCCACGACATCAAGGGCACGGGCGTGTGCGCCTTCGTCACGGTGAAGCCCGACTGGCTGGAGACGTCCACCGAGCAGATGGTGGGCGCGCTCAAGGAGCAGGTGCGCCACGTCATCGGCCCCATCGCCACGCCGGACCGTGTCGTCGTCGTCAACGGCCTGCCCAAGACGCGCTCCGGCAAGATTCTGCGCCGCATGTTGCGCAAGATTGCCTCCGGCGAGACGGAGAACCTGGGGGACGCCTCCACCCTCGCCGACCCCGCCGTGCTGGATGAACTGCTCACCAAGGGCGCGCCCGTGCGGGCCAAGTCCTGATTTCCCCCTCGCCTTCCGACGTCACACTGGAGACAAGCGATGCCCTCGAAATCCCAAGAAGACGCCCTGGAAGCACTCGCCGCGTCGCGCTGGCGCGTGGCCGCGGTGCTGACGGTGGCCACGCTGGTGGCCTACTTCGGCTTCATCCTGCTGGTGGCCTTCAACAAACCGCTGATGGGCAAGCAGCTCACCCCTGGCCTGTCGGTGGGAATCCTCCTGGGTGCGGTCGTCATCATCACCGCCTGGGCGCTGACGGGCCTCTACATGATCTGGGCGAACGGCAAGTACGACCGCGCCCTGAGCCAACTGCGTCGCTGAGAGCGAGCCTCGAATGAATCCCACGACAACCCCCGCAACGGGCACGCAGCTGGGCCAGCCCAACAGCACGGCCATCCTCTTCTTCCTCCTCTTCGTCGGCGTCACCCTGGGAATCACGTACTGGGCGGCGCGCAAGACGAAGACGACCTCGGAGTTCTTCGCGGCCGGCGGCGGGGTGAGCGCCCTGCAGAACGGCTTCGCCCTGGCGGGAGACTACATGAGCGCCGCCAGCTTCCTGGGCATCGCCGGCCTGGTCGCCATGTCCGGCTTCGACGGGCTCATCTACTCGGTGGGCTGGCTGGTGGGCTGGCCGGTGGTGACGTTCCTCATCGCGGAGCCGCTGCGCAACCTGGGCAAGTACACCTTCGCGGACGTGGTGGCGTACCGCCTCAAACAGACGCCGGTGCGACTGGCCGCCGCGCTGGGCACGCTCACCGTGGTGAGCTTCTACCTGATTGCGCAGATGGTGGGCGCCGGCAACCTCATCCACCTGCTCTTCGGCCTGTCCTATGAGCTCGCCGTCGTCATCGTCGGCGCGGTGATGATTCTCTACGTGCTGTTCGGCGGGATGATTGCCACCACGTGGGTGCAAATCGTGAAGGCCGT
>Ga0126314_10000018_pt1 | contig 116233 bp, 87 predicted proteins | sample Plot105B_FD_92535 | JGI IMG/M metagenome (GOLD analysis project Ga0126314, IMG submission 92535) | Serpentine soil microbial communities from UC McLaughlin Reserve, CA, USA - Plot105B | ecosystem: Environmental > Terrestrial > Soil > Grasslands | place: USA: UC McLaughlin Reserve, Lake County... | reverse complement strand
TGGCCTCGGCAGTGAGCTTGAGGTCCGCGTCGAGGTCCTCCTCCAGCGGAAGGTCCTCCGGTTCATCATCGGGAGGTTCCTGGACGAACGGCTCCTCCAGCACCAGTCCGGTGATGGCGCAGAAGGCCTCCGCTGCGACGCGCCCGTGGAGATTGTCCCCCAGCAACTCCACACACGCGTCGGCCGCATCCACGCGCCCGCTGAATCCCAGCGCCCAGAGCACCTCTCCTCTCAGCCGAGGAGTCTCGAGCTGCTCAACCAACCGTCGAAGGTCCTCGCGCCCTCCCTGGAGCGAGGTCCAGACGTACAGTGAGCGATCACACGGCTCACGCGCGGCGACGGCCTGTGAACACAGGGTCCAGGCCTCTCGATGCCCGCGCAGGAGCCCCACCGCGATGGCCGACTCGCGAAGCGCTGGGTGCGCGAACAGCTTTCGCAACACGTCAGCTTCAATTGGGAGCTGAGGAAGGGCTTCGAGCAGGTGTAGGGCAGACAGCGCGACGCGAGGGTCATCCCCAAGCAGGAAGGCATCCAACGCCACTTGAGGCGCCTCTTCACGAAAGGCGAGGACCTCCAGCACGGCGGACTGCACCTCTGGCCCCCCCTCCACCAGGTACGGCCCCAGTCGTCTGGCGACATCCTGCCGTTCGCTGAACTCCAGGGCCTGCTGGAGAGCACTTCTCAGGACCGGGCCAGCACACGCGAAGGAGTCGAACACCGCATGGGCCGCGGGCTCATTCCAACCATCCAGAAGCGCTCGCGCTCCGGCGCTGACACGCAAAGGCTCCTCTTCCACGGAGTCTTCTTCGAGTTCGAGCAACGGTAACAGCATCCGCTCGGCCACCGTCGCGCCTCCCACCACCAACCCCTGGAGATGCGCCAGCAATCGCGTCTCCAGGCGCTCCTCCAGTTCCGCCAACGTGAAGTCCGCCGTGAAGAGGTGCCGAGCCCATTGCCCCCACAGAAAGGCAGCCTCTTCCAGATGCCGCTCGACGACATCCCACAGGACATCCTCGGGACGCCGCGCCATGGTGAAGATTGATTGGGCCAGGGTGTTCACCCCGAAAGGCTACACAATCCCCAGTGAAGATCGTCCACCCACCGTGAACACAGGCATCCTACATCCCTGGCGACCCTTGACGCTTGGCATCATGATGGGCGCAGGTGAAAACATACAACACGGACGTACGGCGCAACCCTCCGGCCCAATCAATGCAGCCAGAACTGCCGGGGGTCCAGAAGACATCCCGCTCCTGTAATTCTGCTACTTATGTCTCAGCGAAACGCGATGGGTTCGAAGCGCTTCCCTTCGCGCGACGACGCCAGATGGTGAGGGAACACCGTCCGTAGCCGACCGCCAGCGACGACGAGGTTGGCGAAGCCAGGGGCGGGAGAGGGCAGCTTCAGGGCGACGCTCCGGTCCTTCTCCATCCGGAGCACCTTTTCGCCGACGCTGACGAACAGCCGGTTCTTGAAGAAGACCAGCGAGTGGATGCCACCCTTTGGGAGCAGCCCCCTGCGTCAGGGAAGATGTCGCCTCGGCTGACGGGCCGAGCTGACCACCCGATGGGGGAGAGCGCAGGCGGTAGCAGTGCCGTACACAGACGCATTCAAGGCGCAGATGGTGAAGCGGAAAATGGGCCCGAACACGATGAGTGCCGCGACACTGGCCCGGCAGGTGGGAGTGTCCCAGCCGACGTTGTCGAGATTGGTTGCGAGCGGCGAATAGGGTCGCGGCCATGACGCCCCCGTCTGACGAGAAGAAACTCGCCCCGCCCGCGGGCCCGAGAAGTGGACACCCGAGGAGAAGGTGCGCGTGCTGGCGGCGGCCCAGGAGCTCAAGGCGAGGAGTGCTCGACATGGCACTCAAGGGCCGCCAGCCGCCGCGACGGCCGCTGCAGCACTCGGACCGGGGCAACCAGTCCGCCAGCGAGGATTACCAGCAGACCCTCGCCTCCCACCACATCGAGTGCACCCACCCTTTGTGCGCCGCCTGGGGGAGATATAGACCTCGGCTCCCCATGAATCCGCCTCCAGTCCCTCTGCCCCTCCAGGTCGCTGAGTGGCCCCGTGTACTGGTGGCTTCATTCAGGCGCGTGGGCGCTGCTGGGCATGGCGCTGGCGAACCTCTTCTTCCGCTTCAACGACGGGACGCTCAACCCCGGCATCTTCTTCATCTCGGACGCCCTCTACCTTCCGGCGCTGTACCACGACCTCTTCGAACTGGGCGGCAGGTGAGCCGGGTGGCGGTTCTCGCCCGCGCCGTACTTCTTCCCTGACATGCCGCTGTACTTCGCGCTCGAAGCCCTGTCCGGGTCCTTCGTGAACGCCATCCTCCTGTACGCGGCGGCGCAGGTCGTGTTGCTGGTCCTCGCCACGCAGTTCCTCGTGCGCACGGTGGCGCCTCCTGGCGCGGCGGCGCTGGGACAGGTGGTGGCCGTCTGCGTGGTGGCCGCGCTGCTGGTGGCCCATGGCACGGGGACATTCAGCGTGATGAAGCGCTCCCTCATCAACCCCCCCCACTTCAGCGTGGTGCTGATGGCGCTGGCGGGGCTGGCGCTCGTGCTGCGGACCTTCCGCGGGGGCTCGCGGTTCGCGCCGTGGCTGCCGGGCATGCTGTGCTTCCTGGCGAGCGCCTCGGACAGACTCTTCGTCGTCACCTTCACCATGCCCGCGGGGCTGTGTCGCGGTGGTGCGTCGCCCGGTGCCCTGGCGGCGGCTGGGTATCACCCTCGGCATCCTGGGCGTGGCCACGCCGCTGGGCTTCCGCGCGGCGCGGTGGCTGGCTCGCAAGCGCATGTCCGGGTATACGCAACTGAAGGCGGAGGATGCGCTGGAGAGCCTCTGGCAGCTCGAGGCCGCGCTGGTGGAGCAGGCGCGGGGCGCTCCGGGACTGGCGGCCCTGTGGATTGTCGTCACGCTGGCCGCGGTGGCGCTGCTGGTGGTGCGCCACCGCCAGTGGACGGCGGCCGGGGCCCCTGGATGGTAGATGTACGCGGTGTGCCTCTTCGGCGTGCTCGTCATCGGGACGAACCTGGGCGCGGTGGTGCTGACGGGCCAATTCGATGACGCGTCGTGCCTCCGCTTCGTCCCGCGGCCCCTCCTGTTCCCATTCCTCGGTCTGTCCCTCGCGGTCGGACTGGTGCCGCGCGAGACGTGGCTGCGGGCGCTCGGGGCCTCGGCCCTGCTCGCAGTGGCGCTGGCCTGGGGGGTGACGGTCGCTCGCAACCCGTGGCGCACCGAGGGGCCGTTCATCACCGAGTACCAGTCGCGCCTCGCCGCATGCCTGGATGCGAACCGCGAGCGCCATGGGCTGGGCTGGGGCGTGGCGGACTACTGGAACGCCAAGCGCGTCTCGCTGTTCTCGCGCACCGGGCTGTGGGTGAACCAGGTCCTGGAGGAAGGCCGCACGCACCAGTGGATCAACAACGTCGACTGGTACTTCTCCCGGCATGACGAGCGTTCGGACTACACGTTCGTCATCACGGAGAGCCTGGACACGGTGGGCTTCACGCGGAGGTTCGGTGAGCCGCGCACGAAGTTCTCGTGTGAGAACATCGAGGTCTATGTGTATGGCGAGGGCTTCGACACCGCGCTGCGAGACTCCTTCGCTGACGAGATGAAGCTGCCTCGACCGGACAGGGCCGCGACCTCGGGGGCAGGAGCCAGGTGAGAGCCAGCCCCCGGCCCCTCACCCGGCCGGAGTGACGACCCGCGCACCGGGAGGCCCCGCCGGCAGCGAGCGGCCCGCGCCGGGCACGAAGGTGGCCACCGGCTCGCTCTTGCCCTTCACCGCCACCGGGGCCGCGGGGGACCAGGTGAAGGCCTCTCCCGCGTTGGCGCGCGTGGCCGCGGAGACGAGCAGCGGCGTTCCCACCTGCTTGGTGAGCCCTTCGATGCGGCTGGCCAGGTTCACCGCGTCGCCAATCACCGTGTACTCGCGCCGCTGCGCGCTGCCCACGTCCCCCACGACGACGCGGCCGGTGTGGATGCCAATGCCAATGCGCAGCGCCTCTTCACCTCGCGCCACGCGCTCCGTGTTGAGCGTCGTCAGCGCGTCGAGCATCTCCAGCCCACAGGCCACCGCCGCGCGCGCATGGTCCGGGTGGTCCAGCGGCGCGCCGAAGTACGCGAGGATGCCGTCGCCGATGAACTTGTCGAGCGTCCCGCCATGGCGGAACACCACCTCCACCATGCGCGACAGGTACTCATTGAGCAACGCCACCACCCGGGGGCTGTCCATCCGCTCGGACATGGACGTGAAGTCACGGATGTCCGAGAACAGCAGCGTCACCTCGCGATGCTGGCCATTCGCCAGGCCCGTGCCCCGGTCGGCGATGTGGCGGGCCACCTCTGGCGAGAAGTAGCGCCCCAGCCGCTCCAGGCGGGACTGCTCGCGGGAGATGCCGTGCAGCAAACGCTGGATGCGGTGCGTGGCATAGCCGAGCGTCAGCGCGGTGACTCCCAGGATGACGATGAGCGTTGGAGCGAGGTTCCACGCGCCGGGCGGGCCCACCTGCGTCAGCGTGAATGTGAAGCCCATGCTCATCACCGCGCAGAGCGCCACGATGCCCACGTCCAGCGACAGCACCGACAGTGCGAGGAGCACGCAGTACACCCCGCAGGACAGGGGCCCCACCAGGTCGGTGGGTACTCCCGCCTGGAGGGTGAAGTATTGCTGGAGGAAGACCATGGGCGCGTCCACCAGCGCCACGGCCATGCCCGCATACCGGCACCAGCGGACGACGCCCCCCGCCACCGCCCATAGCGCGCCCGCGAGCACCAAGTAGCCACCCAGCGCCACCGGAGACGCCGGCCACTTCAAGCTCACGCTCAGGCAGAGCCAGGCGAGCACTCCCACGAAACGCAGCGCCCCCAGGCGCCGCGCCACGCGAATCTGTTCGTTGAGAAGGTTGCGCTCGAAGGCGATGGACAGGTCCGGCTCAGCCGGTTCGGGATGAGGAGTCACGAGCTTCGAAACCATGTGATTTCACGTTATCAGACGCCGCATCTACCCGGCGGACACGCGAGGCAAAGGTCGCAGGAGCTCCGGCTCATGCGGGCGTGACACACGCTGGCGGTGTGGCTCGCGCCCGCCCTGGACAGGGCACCGCGCCATCATCTTCGCCTCCGGCCCCACGGGCTTCATCTTCACGCCGCGCGTCACGGCGACGAGGTCCTCTCCGAGGAGAGCGGCGAGCTGTAGGACTCACTGTAAGTCAGGAGGACTCGCGGAGGTCACCTTCCACAGCTGCCCCGAGTCATTGCAGCCTGTCTTGGCGAGGATGGGGATGTTGTTGGCCTTGCTGTCATTGACGATGTCCAGTGACAGCGCGTCGCCCTTCGCCTGGGTCGTCAGCCGGTAGATGCCGTTGGGCTCCGGAATCAGCTTCCATCGCTGCTCCGGAACAGCCGCCGATTTGACGAGGAGGGGGCGATTGCCGGCGGTGTTGGCCAGCGACAGGTTGGCCCCACGCCACTGGGTCGTCAGTCGGTAGAAGCCGTCGGCCTCCGGAGTCAGCTTCCACATCTGCCCTGAGAGTCTGCCCGTCCTGGCGAGGATGGGCACGTTGTTGGCCTTGTCGTCATAGAGGATGTCCAGCGACATGCCCTCGCCCTGCCACAGGGTCGTCAACCGATAGTAGCAGCGGGCATCGAAGGCGGCGGACACCGGCGGCGAGGTGGGTGTCGTGGGCGGGGTGGGTGTCGGGGTCGCGGGCAGCTGCCACATCTGTTGGAGCAGCGCGAGCATGCCCGGGTCGTGCCCGGTCAGGTCTTCACGTGTGAAGGGATAGAAGTCGTTGCGGCCGAAGAGCGCCTCCGAGGTCTCCGCGAAGTACTCCCAATCGTCGAGCATGGCATAGGCAGGCTCGAACTTGATGGGCTGGTCGGGCCCACGCCTGCGCTCCACGCAGTCGTAGCTCTTGTTCGCCATCGCGCGCGCATAGGCAACCTTGATGTCGGCATGCTCGCCGAGCACACGGTCGTAATAGGCGTGAGCGAGCTCGTGGAGCACGAATATGGGCATCCGTTGGGTTTCCTTCTCGAAGATGAGGACGTTCGAGAACTCGATGCCCTTCAGCATCGCCATGTTGCGACCAGGCTGGCTCAGCCAGACTTCGCCAGCATGGTACCGAGCCGCATCCGGCGCGTCGGGATAGGGCGGCGACAGCCACAGCGTCACCTTGCGGAGCTGAGCCACGGGGCCCGCGGGGACGATCCGGACGACCTCCTTGAGCTGTGCCGCAAGGAGCACCAGGGCCTTGTCCGTCAGTGGCTTGTTCGCCGCGGCCAGCAGTCGGTCATCGATGCGAACCGTCCAGCCCTCGATGATTTGGGTCTGGTAGGTGGAAACGGGGCTGGCCGCGGAGGCGACGCAAGCAATTGCCAGGGCAGCCAGGAGGAGCCCTTTGGAAGAGTGCATGCCTCATCCTACGCCCGCTCGCGGGGTCTCCGCGAAGAACAGCTCGTCAATTCAACGTTCCCATCATCGCGCGACAAATTGTCACTCCCTGAAAAGAACGACCCGCGAACGTGGGACATAATGACAGACACTCTTGAACGTTGAAGGTCGTGATGAATATCCGGAGCAAGTCCACGTCGGTGCGTCACCACTCCTATTTCCTGGTGCCCTGATGAACTGTCGCACGACTGTCGTGGTGATGCTCTCAGCCCTGGCCCTCACGGCCTGCGGAGGCGGTGAAGACGAGAACGGAGGAAGCAAGGACGGCATCTATCAGCTCGAGGTGGTGAGGGAGTCCGATACCTGCACACCCAAGCGGAGCACGGGCGATTTCGGGCAGGGGGAGCTCAGGCACGAGGCCGACCGCTACGACATCTTCTATCCCCAGGCAGGCGAAGGAGAAATCTCGATCGGCTTTCACATCCAGGGGGTTCCGAAGGACCGTCCTTTCGAAAAGGACTACTCGGCCATCCACGACTGTCCGGAGGTGCGGCGCTGGCTGTCTCTTGAGCTGTTGAGTGACCTGGGCCCGGTCGAGGTCCGGTACAAGGAACGCTATTCGAACATGGCGAGCTGCGAGCTCACCTCGGAGAACCGGTTCGTTGGAAGGCCTGACGGCGACTGCGAGGCCTCGATGCTGTTGAGGTACAGCCTCGTGCAGGTGTGTGAGCAGCCCTGCACCATCCGCCTTGCCTTCTCCTCCGAGAGTTCGCCGGGCCCCTTCCTCTGCGATTGCAAATGAGGGTTGGCGACGGAGGTCAGGAACGTGCCCGACCGCTGTAACGCACGGCGTTCTACTCCGGGCGTTCATGCAAAGGACCAGGCCCGCTGCCGCACCGGGGAAGCAGCGGGCCGCCCCCCAACGCCTCAGGGAGTCTGGAACAGGGTGCTGACGGCCTCCGCGCTGTGCTGGGGCAGGTAACTCCATGAGCTGAACGGGTAGCGCTCGACGTCGAAGTGCGGCGCGGAGATGGCGCTCACGCGCAGGTAGTAGATGGAGGCAGGGTCCAGCATGTCGGGCGGCAGCCGCACCTGGGTGACGGAGCCGGGGACATAGAGGGAGTTGCGGAACACCGGCTGGTTCAAACCCGGCTCGTACTCATAGACGAGCACCTGGTACGCCGAGGGTGCACCCACGCTCGGCGGACTCCACGCGAGGACCGGGTTGGTGGAGAGCACCCTGCGCACCGTGAACGCGGGCATCCCGTCCAGGGTCAGCGACAGCGGCGGTGTCACCTGGGGCGCCATCGGCCCCGCGTTGAGCTCCTCGACAGACACGTACGAGGTGAGGGCCCCCCGGACGTACACGGCGCGCCCCGAGCCGTCTGGGACGGGCTGCAGGCTGCGGAAGGGATAGCTCATGGCGGCGACGACACCCCAGTCCGAGGGGAATGGATTGCCAAACCACAGGGGGGCCGAGAAGTCGAACGACGCGCCGGTGGGCAGATACAGGTTGAGCAGCTCGGCGGAGTACCCCACCCACCCGTTCGCGAGGCCGTGCGCCGCGGGCGAGATGGAGAGAACGGGCACGACGCCCCTGGCCCCGGGGAGCACCTCGTTCGCATGACGGGTGTACTCGGGCAGCCGCCAATCCAGAGAGACCTCGCGCATCGGCAACGGCGCCAGCACGCCCGTCAGCGGCAGGTACCCGCCAGGGTAGGCGTCGAACGCCTCCGTCTCCACGGAGCGCACCACCGCGGAGTAGCCCAAGGACCTGCCGTCAGGCAGCGTGCCCGCGCTGAACTCGCTGAGCTGGTTGATGTAGACCTTGTCGCCCGCCGCCGCGCCGAACATGGGCATCCTCCCGCCGTACACGGAGGCCCAGGCCTGGTCGGTGTGGATGGACGTCTGCCCCGCGAGGGGCTCGTCGAAGAAATATATCGGGCCGGCGGCGTCCACCTGGTTGGAGACGAACTGGAGGCTGGAGCCCGGCTGCTGATTGTTCACAGGCGGCTGCCACGGCGCCAGGTTCTCCACGTGGACCTCCGCGTAGATGGAAGGGTCCTCCGACGAATAGATGGCATCCATCCGCCCCAGTCTGTTGCCGCCGATATCCACTTCGCGCTCGCCCGTGAGGAGATAGGTCGTCCCCGTGCGCAGGAAATACGGCCGCGAGGGGACCCCCTGGAAGAACCACTCGCCCCTCAGCGCCGAGCCGAGGTTCCGGGTGAAGGTGGAGCCGTCCTCGCTGGGGATGAAGAGCGTGGGAGCGTCAATGGGCCAACCCCCTTCCGCCTGCTCACCCTTCCCCACCGCCGTGAAGAACCGCGTGGTGCGCTTCACCGACACCGTGTCCGCCGCGCGGACCAGCGGGCCAGACACGGACTCCGGCTGGGAGGCGATGACGCCTGCCCCGCCCTCACCGAGCTCCGCCGCCGCATCCACTCCACCGCCCTGGCACGCCACCAGCAATCCGACACACGCCGAACCCCACGACACGAGCCTTGTCCGCACGAGAACCTCCCGGAAAAGAAAGACATCCGAACCGCCCTCGGACAACCCCGGTCCCCCAAGCAAGGCGCCAGATGCCTCTCACGGAGCAAGCATCCACCCGCTTTTTGCGCAATCTCCTCCCCGTGGGTGTCTTGCCGCGCTCATCCGCGCCCCCCCCGGGCGGGGCCCGCGCCCGGCATGCACGTGAGCGTCAGGACCCGTGAGACGCGCTCGACGAGGCTCCGTCGGGTGGGAGCTGGGCTTGAGCGCGGGCGCCTTCGATGACGACCTTCAGGCCGCGCGGCTCGTTGCGGGTGAAGGTCAACGACAGCTGGGCGCGCTGACACAGCTCGCGAGCGATGGAGACGCCCAGGCCGCTGCCTCGCGGGTCCCTCTCCCGGGCGCTGCCGGCGCGGAACAGGCGCTCGCCGAGCCGCCCCAGGTCCTCCGCGGGCACGCCGGGGCCGTCATCCAGGACGGTGAGCCGGAAGCGCTCGGGGCCCAGCGCCTCGAGCACGGCCACCACATTGCCACCCGGGGTTCCATGGGCGATGGCGTTGTGGATGAGGTTGCCCACCGCCTGCTCCAGCATCGTCGGATTGCAGCGCGTCCACAGCTCCGTGTCCGGGCGGGCCACATCCAGCGTGAGTTGCTTGCGGCGCGCCAGCAGCGACAGGCGGCGCACCACGCGCTCCACCAGCATCCCCAGCGCGGCGCGCGGCTCGCCGTCCAGCGGGTCCACGCCTTCTCCGAGCTGGCAGGCCAGGCGCAGGTTGTCCACCAGGGCGGTGAGGTAGACGGTGTCCTCGATGCCGCGCACCAGCAGCTCGGAGAGCTCGTCGGCGGGCGCGGACGTGGCGAGCTCCAGGGAGAGCTGGAGCGAGGCGATGGGCGTCTTGAGGTCATGCGCCACGTTGGACAGGAAGCGCTCCAGGGCCTGCTGTTGCGCGAGGATGCGCGCGGCATCCGACTGGACGCGCGCCTGGGCGACATCCAGGACGCGCGACAGGTCTCCCAGCTCGTCATGCGCCGCGTCGCCCGTGGAGACATAGGCCGCGCCGCCCAGGCCGCTGGCCGCGCCGTGCAGCCGCCTCAAGCGCTTGAGCAGCGGAGTGATGACGGAGAGGGTGGACGCCGCCGCGAGGAAGGCGGTGAAGGTGAAGGCCGCGAGCATGAGCCAGCGCGCCTCGCTCATGCGGCTGACCAGGGGAGGCCAGCGGTACTCCAGCAGGCTGCACGGCCCCGCTTCGGCCACGCGCATCAGGAGGCTTCCACCCCACGTGCTCCCCTCGAAGCGCGGGAAGTGGATCTCCATGGGCTGCGTATCACCCGCGGCGAGCCGCGCCACCAACGCGGGGTCCGGCCCGTCGCCTGGGCGGAGCGACGCCCCAGAGAGGACCCTGGCCGCGTCGAAGGCCCGCACCTGGAGGCCCTGGGCGGAGGTGTGACGCCAGCCCTCGGGCGCGGCGCGACAGGCATCGCCGTGGGCCTCCAGCATCGCCTCGGTGAACAGGCGCGCGCTGCTCCGCGCGGACAGCTCCGCGGCCTTGTGGAACGCGACATACGCGGCCGACATCGTCGCCAGCAGTCCCAGGAGCAGTGAGGCGACGGCGGTGCGCCAGACCAGTCCGTGCCACATCTTCACGCGCCATCCTCCAGGTCGAAGCGGTAGCCGATACCCCAGGCCGTGCGCACGTGGGAGCCCGCGGGGCCCAGCTTCTTGCGGATGCGGGCCACGTGGGAGTCCACCGTCCGCGCGTCCCGCTCCTCGTTGGTCGGCAGTGCCTGGTCGGCGATCTGCTCCCGCGTGAGGGCGCGACCCGGGCGCTCGGCGAGGTACAGCAGCACGTCCAGTTCGTGGCGGGTGAGGGACACGGGGCCCTGTCCCTCGCGAGTGACGGTGCGCGCGTCCAGGTCGATGCTCACGTCCGCCCAGCCCAGCACCCTGCGGGCGGCCGTGTCCGGAAGGCGGAGCCTGGCGCGGATGCGGGCGATGAGTTCCTCCATCCAGAAGGGCTTGGCCAGGTAGTCCGCCGCGCCCAGCCCGAAGGAGCGCAGCCGCGCTTCCAGCTCCTGCCTCGCGGTGAGGACGATGATGGGGACATGGAGCCGGTGGTGCCAGGCCTCGAGCAGCGCGAAGCCGTCCGGGCCCGGCAGGTTCAAGTCCAGCACCACCAGCGCGGGAGGCTCCTTCTGGGCGGCCTCCAGCGCCAGGTGCCCGTCGGTGGCGAGCGACACCTGGAAGCCCGCGAGCTTGAGCCCGCGGACGATGCCCGCGGCGATGGGAGCGTCGTCCTCCACGACCAGGATGGTGCCTTGAGAGTCCATGGCGGACGACCTCCGATGCGGGGAGCAAGCCTAGCTGGCGACGGCCTGGGGAGTGGAGTGCGCGGCGGGCGTCACCTCGAACGTGGCGTTCGGGTCCGGGGAAGTCGTCCCCAGGGTGTTCGCGACGGTGATGGGCCCCGACTGTCCGTCCTGTGGGACGCGGAAGGTGAGCTGCGTATCGCTCACCACCTGGGAGTGGTCGACCGGAGTGCCGCCGTACATGAACACGCCCGTCGTCCCGGTGAAGCCCGAGCCCTCCACCGTCACCTGCGTGCCGGTGGGGCCGGACATCGGGGTCAGGCGCGTGACGATGGGCGGGGCGCTGGAGTCCACCGTGAAGCGCTGGGTCGACTGCGCGCCTGCCTGGGCGGTGACGACCTGGATGGAGCCCTGGATGGCCCCCGAGGGCACCTCCGCCGTGAGCTGCGTGTCGCTCTGTACCGTGTAGCTCGCGGGCATGGCCGAGTCGCCGAAGCTGACGCGCCGCACCTCCGTGAAGCCGCCGCCCTGGATGAGCACCTGCGTGCCCACCCCGCCGCGTGGAGGCGAGAAGCTGTCAATCCACACCGCGTGGGGAACGGTGAAGGCCGTCGAGGACGAGCCCGCGCCCGCGTCGTTGGTGACGGACAGCGGCCCCGTCTTCGTGCCGGTGTCCACCACCGCCACCAGCTCCGTGTCGCTGCGCACCTCGTACGTCCGCGCCGGCGTGGTGCCGAAGCCCACCTCCGTCGTCCCGGTGAAGCCCTTGCCCGTCACCGTCACCTGCGTGCCCGCTCCGCCGGAGTCCGGAGAGAAGCTGGCGACGGTGGGCTTCGTGCTCGTGCTCACCGAGAACGTCGTGCGGCTGGCCGTGGTGCCCCCCGGGGTGGTGACGAGGATGTTGCCGCTGACGGCACCAGGCGGCACGGTGGTGGTGAGCCGGGTGCCGCCCTGGAGGGTGATGGGGGCCTCCGCCGTGGAGTGGGTGCCGAAGCGCACGCTCGTGGCGCCGGTGAGGTTCGTCCCCGACAGCGTGACTTGCGCGCCCGCCTTGCCCGACGTGGGAGACACCTGCGTCACCGTGGGTGCCGCCACGCAGGTGAAGGACTGCGGCGAGTTGCGCGTGTCCACCGTGTTGGTGACGCTGAGGGTGCCGCTCCTGGCGCTGTTGGGCACATAGGCGATGAGCTGCGTGTCGCTCGTCACCTCGAAGACGCCCGCGGGCGTTCCCCCGAACTTGACGCCCGTCGTCCCGGTGAAGCCCGCGCCCGTGAGGGTGACGGCGGTGCCCCGGCCTCCAGTGAGGGGCGACACGTCGGTGACGGAGGGCGCGGTGACGCTCAGCACCGTGAAGTCCTCGGACGAGTGGGCCGTGCCGGAGGGCGTCTGCACGGACACGGGACCGCTGGTGGTCCCCGAGGGCGACGTGGCAGTGAGCTTCGTGTCGCCCGCGACAGTGAAGGGCACCTCCACGGCGGGCGTGCCGATGAGCACCACCGTGGCGCCCGACAGTCCCGAGCCGGTGAGGGTCACCACCGTGCCTGGCTTTCCGCGCGAGGGCGAGACGCTGTCGATGCGCGGCGCGGGGAGCACGTTGAAGGCCGCGCTGGAGACGCCGGTGCCCCGGCTGTTGGTGACACGCACGGGGCCGGAGGTGGTCCTCAAGCCGAGCCCCGCGGTGAGCTGCCCATCCTCCAGCACGCTGAAGCAGGAGGCGGGAACCCCATCGAACGTCACCGCAGTGGCGCCGGTGAACCCCGAGCCCGTCACGGTGACCTCCGTTCCCTCGGCGCCCGAGGTGGGCGTGAAGGCGGAGATGGAGGGCACCTGGCTGCCCGACACGGTGAAGCCGTCCTGGGTGGCCGTGCCGCTGGGCGTCACCACGGTGATGGGGCCAGAGATGGCGCCGCCTGGCACCGTGACGATGAGCAGCTCGTCCGACACAGGCGAGAACGACGCGAGGATATCCTCGCTGAAGTAGACCGCCCGCGTGGAGAGCAGCCCCGTGCCCGACAGCTTCACGTCCTCACCGAGCTGGGCGCTTGGCGGGTAGACATCGGTGAGCGTGGGGGCCTGGGCCACGGTGAAGGGCTCGGCGCTCACCGCGCTGCCCGAGGCCGTGGACACCTGGATGGGGCCACTGGTGGTGCCCTCCGCGACGCGGGCGACCAGTTGCTTGTCGCTCCAGGTGCGGAAGTAGTCCGCGGGCGTCTGGTTGAAGCTCACCGAGCGCGCGCCCGTCAGCCCCGTGCCGGTGATGGTGACCATGGTGCCGGGCGCGCCACCCTTGGGATTGAAGTCCGTCAGCACGGGGGCGGCAGCCCTCTTCACCGACGTTGTGGAAGCGCCCTGCCGCGCGTCGGAGTCTCCGGGCGTGAGCTGCCCGTAGAAGTACACGCCGCCGTCGAAAGAGATTTTCTGGAGCGCGAACGTCTGCCCCGTGCCCTTCAGGTCGATGAAGTCCTGCAGGTCGGCGAGCGCGGACTGCGCCTTGTTCTGGAAGTAATACATCACAGCCATGTAGAGACCCGCGATGACGCCCGCGAGCATCGCGATGATGGGCAGGCCGCTGCCCATCATGGCCTCGAACGTCTGCACCACCGGGTCGCTCGTGTCAGGGGTGATGCTCACCCGCGGGTTGGCGATGTCGTAGTACGGCTCCTCCACGCCCTCCTTGTTCGCCTTGACGGTGAGGGTGATGGTGCCGGACACCGACACCTTCATGTGGTGCGCGGTGCCCTTCATCGCCATGGCGATGCCACGATTCGTGACGCTGAACGTGAGCGAGGTCAGGTGCAGCGTGGCACCGTTGAGGTTGGCGTCGGTGGGCTTGATGAGCGAGAGCACCGGCGGGCTCCCCGTGACGTGCAGGTCCGACTCGGGGATGCCCATCTTGTCGGCGAGGGTCGGGAGCATCTGCTCCAGGAGGTACGCATCATCGATGAGGATGGCGGCGTTCTGCTTCGCGGAGGTGGTGAACGCGGGCGCGGTGGGGAAAGGCACCGGCGCGGGCCAGCTCGGCGGCGGCGCGTGGCCGTTCATCAGGAGGAGGATGAAGTCCGCGTCGTCGCTGTCCGTCACGGAGAACACCGCCGTGGTGGGCAGCCGAGGCGGCGCAGCCGTCACGGAGAGGGACTTGCCCTGGGTGATGGACGACAGGAGGCGCGAGAGCGTCGCCGACTCGATGAGGGACGAGACGCTCGACGCAGGGCTCATCGTGACGGTGAAGGTGTTCTCCGGGTCCAGGAACCAGAGGAAGTTGTGAGCGCTCGCGTCGTCCTCGGACGTCGACTTCGAGGCGGTGACGGACGTGGCGCCGCCCTGGAGCGAGCCCGGCTTCTTGTCGACGGCGTTGACCACCTGGCCCGACTCGAACGTCCACACGCCCAGGAGGCCTGGCTGGGGCAAGGGCAGCGTGACGTTCATGGCCTGTTGGAGCTGCGCGGCGGTGCGCGCGACGTTCCAAAGCCGCACCTGGGTCAGGCTCCCTTGCGAGCCCTGGCCGAAGCTCAGGTCCTTGCCGGAGGTCTTCTGCCGCGAGGGCAGCGTCGCGGTGCCCTTGGACTGCCCGTCCACGTAGAAGGTGAGGACCTGCGCGGTGACGGACACCGCCACGAAGTGCCAGAGGCCATCATCCAGCACCGCCGCCGTCCCCGGGGCCGGGTAGCGCTGCCCGCCCCACGTCACCACGGGCAGGCCATCCTCCAGGCTCAGCGCGAAGCCCTCCGCGGGCAGCGACACCAGTGTCTGGGGCGAGGTGGCGAGCGTGCGCACCCAGGCCTCGAGCGTGAACGCCTGGCTGTCCAGGCTCCACGTCCCACCCGCGAGCGCGCGGCAGTCCGCCGCTCCGTTCGTGGCGAGGTACGACGCCGGGTAGACGCAGCCCATGGCGAGGCTCGCCAGCTTGATGCCGATGCTCAGCGTTCCGTCGATGTCCTGGCGCGCCACCGTCCCCGTGCAGGGGGCGCTGAAGACGACCTCGCCCGCCTTCGGGTTCAACGTCAGCGCCAGCTCCGTCAACCCCAGCGTCACCGAGCCATTCTTCAGGGGAATGGTCGGGTCCTCCGCCCCGGCGCTGAAGTTCTTCGCCATCGTCGTCAGCAGCGACGCGTCCAGGTTGACCGCCGCATCCCACCCTTGGTTCACATCCGTCATGACTGTCTCCCCCTCTGTGGCGCCCCAAGCGCCAGTCAAGGTGGGAGGAGGATGCGCGGCGGTTATGGAGGAAGTGTGGAGCGTCGCGTGAGCGTCGAGCTCTCGAGGGACGAGCCCCGCGAGGTGTCGTGAGCAGTCGTATTGGCAGTGCGGGCGCGGCCCGGTGGGCGCGCCGTGCCGCCATGAAACAGCGGGGCGAGGGCCCTCGAGCCCCCGCCCCGCCTGGCTCCAACCCCTGCCTCAGTTGCAGTAGGGCGGCAGGAACGGGCCGAAGGCGATGCAGGTTCGCGAGGCCTCGTCATTGGCCGCGTTGGGGTCCATGGGGGAGCTGGCTGTTCGGCGGGCCGTGACGGCGTAGAACCGACCGATGCTGAACAGGTGCCCGGGGACGGTGAAGGACTGGCGCTGCGTGGCTCCCGGCTCGATGGTGCCAAAACCGCAGGTGACGCTTCCATCGCCCGGCGTGCACTGGCCGGACGTGGCGGCCAGCGGTGCGGGCAGCGACGCGGTGATGGTGGCCATGTCGAGCGGATCAGGGCCGTTGTTCGTCGCATACACGTCGTAGCGGACGGACGACTTGAAGTGGTTGAAGAGGGGCCGGGCCACGAGCCGCACCGCGACGTCCGCGGCGGCTCCGGTCGTGTTGAGGAACACGACGGCGGTGTGGGCCAGCTCCTTGGTCACGACGATGTCCGGCCGGCCGTCCCCGTTCCAGTCCGCGACGTCGATGTCGGAGGCAGGGCTGATGGTGGAGAGGACGATGGGCTGGGCGAAGGTGCCATCGCCCTGATTGAGGAGCACGGTGACGTCCGGCCCGGTGACGGAGGCCACGGCCACGTCGAGCGTGCCGTCCAGGTTGAAGTCCGCGAGGGCGAGGTCCCTGGCGTTGACCGAGGTGTTGGACCGGATGAACGAGCCGTAGGTGTTGTCGCCCGTGCTGGGTGTGGCGGAGACGTAGTTGTTGCCTGCCACGATGAGGTCCCTGAGACCGTCGCCGGTGGCGTCTCCCAGCGCGAGCCGGGCGGCCAGGTTGGGCGCGGTGGAGTTCACGAGCGAGGGGAACCTTCCGGTGCCATCGCCGGCCTGGATGGCCATGACGCCCGCTGCGTTCAAGCCGACGATGTCGATGTGGCCGTCTCCGGTGACGTCCGCCATGGCGACGTCCAGCGTCTGCGGAGACAGGAGCACCGGCCGCTCGGTGGGGAACTGGACGCCAGGGGCGGTGACGATGAAGACAAACTGGTTCGTGGGGGAGAAGGTGATCAGCTCCGGGGTCGCGGTGGCCTCGACGAGGTTGGCGACGGAAAGTCCACGAAAGGCCGCGGGCTCGCTCGGGAGCTGGGCCAGGACGGGTGTCGTGGACAGGAAGCCGCCCGCGCCGTCGCCATAGAACGTGGCGACGACGTTGCTGCCCGCGACGGCGACGTCGGGGTTGCCATCCCCGTTGAAGTCCGAGATGCCGGCGACGGACACCGGCAGGGTGATGCTGGGAGGCAGAGGTACCGTGCTCGGGGTCGCGAGCATCCCCGTCGTGGAGCCGAGCTGGATGGCCAGGGAGTGGTCGAGGGTGCTCACGATGGCGACGTCAGGGACGCCGTCCTTGTTGAAGTCGGCGGCCGCCACGTACCGGGGGCCCGGCCCCGTGGGGGATTCCACCGGGGCCGCGAAGGTGGCGGGAGTCGCGGCCTGCGCGGGTGCGGCGAGGCCCAGCAGTCCGCAAGACAGCAGGGCCGGAGTGATGTGGCGAAAGGAGCGGATGCGCTTCGGGTTACGGGATGGCATGGGCATGTCCTGGAACATGGGAATCGCGGCAAAATGGCGCGCCCCAAGGTGCGTCCCGCGTCCCACGTGGGCGCCTGTCCCGAAGCGCGAGTCGACATGCCCCCCGGTGCGAGGCCGCTGACGGACAATCGCCAAACGGCCAATCGCCCTCCTCGCACACTGCTGCCCGGCTCACGCCTCACATCCCTGGACTCCCAATGACAATGCAGACTTCCCTGCGACTGGCGAGCGTGCTGTTCGCCTCCCTGAAGGACCCATGGCGGTCTCCCGCCATTGGGTGAGGCCACCGCTACCAGGTGCCGAGGGTGCCCAGCAGGTTGCCTGTCTTCGCGTCGAAGACATCCAGCCACATCCAGTGGGGCACATAGAGCCGGTCGCCGTGCTTCCAGATGCTGGAGGGGGATGAGCCATCCTTGGAGCGGGGAATGGGGACATCCCAGGTGGCGACGCCTGTCCTCGCGTCCCTGCGAACCAGTTGCATGCCACCAGCCCTCAACCGGTAGCCGACGTAGATGGCGTCCTCGGACATCTCGATGACGTCCGGTGTGAATTCGGAGACGTTCGCGGTGTCCATGTCAGCGACCGCGCCGTGCCACAGGGGCTTCCTCGCCCCCGGCTCGAACACGGCGACCATGGGCACCCGCGTCCCAGGGTTCCTGGAGCCCACCACCAACTCCAGGCCATGCGCCTTGTAGACATGGTGCCCCCTGAACCCGGGAATGGGCGGGACCTGGAGGGCAAGGGTGCACGACAGGGAGGACTTCCGGAGCATCGCGGGCGAGCAACTCCGCACGGTCCTCGCGGGACTCTGGCAGTCGGGCGGAGTCTGGGAGGCAGGCCGCGCGGTCGCCGTCTTCGTGTCGAGCAGGAGGTCCTGACCATCCACGACCGACACCCACACGGTGGAGGAGTCACCCTGGGGAACGCAAAGCCGGCCAGGCTTGTCCGACAGCGCCACGCGCCCCAGGGGCTTGCCGGTCGCCAGCTCCAGGAGGCTCACGGCCATGGCCTCCCGCATCACCAGCCGATTGCCTTGATGCGCGTACCGAGCCCGGGAGACGAGGTCCGTGGGCGCTCCTTCAACGGGAGTCTCCCAGAGCTGCTCGAACGTCTTTCCGTCGAACGCGGCCGCGAAGTAACGCTCGCTCCCCGCGCCGGGAGTCCCGGTGCCCTCGCGCCGGATGGTCCCGACGAGGTCGTCCGTGCCGTCCCCGTTGATGTCCATCACCGCGGGGGCATTATCGAGGTCCCAGGCGAACCTGGGCACTGGCGCCGGCGTGGGGACAGGAGCAGGAGGGCTCTCGACGATGGGCTCCGCGACCGGGGGCGGGGCCGGGTAGGGCTCGCTCGAGGCCCCCTTGGCCAGCACGACCGCGCACAACCCCAGCACCATGACGAGGAGTCCGGCGCCCAGGATGAGCGGGCCCTTGCCGGGCTGGGTCGTCGAAGGGACCTGGTAGAGCGGCCGAGGAGCCTGCTCTCCCCGCGTGTCGATGGAAGCGTTGCAGTAGTTGCAGGTGTAGAGCACCTGCTCGGGCAACAGGGTGAACGGAGCGTTGCACCGAGGACAGCGTGGCGATGTGGGACGTGAACGAGCCATCCCTTCCTCCTACCACCCCACCCTCCACGCTCCCATCCTGAAGGCAGCGCTTCCGGGGACACGATGCGAGCCCCTGACAACCCGCCTTGTCATGGGCCTCCGGAATCTTCCAGCGAGCTTGTCGCCGCCAGGCCGGAGGTTGGAAGGTGTCACAGCGGCTCGATAGCGTGAGGCTCCCATGCTCCCAGCCCACTCCATTGTCGTCTCCGTCCTGGCGCTCCTGTCTGGAGATGCCTTCTCCCTCCACTCCGACCGCTGTATCGCCCCCGAGCCCGCGCCTTCTTTCCAGGGGGCGAGCTTCACCGCCTCGGATTGCTCCATGGAGCAGACCGTCCCGGGGCCGCTGTGGCAGCCCACGACATTGCGGCGCATCCCCGTGGTGGTGCATGTCATCTCGGATGCGGCGTGCGTGAATGGCAACGTCACGGATGCCCTGGTCCACAGTCAGCTCACGGTCCTCAATGAAGACTTTCGCGCCGTGGCGGGCAGCCCGGGCGGGGCGGGAGTGGACAGCAAGATTGAGTTCTTCCTCGCCACCGTGGACCCGTCAGGCAATCCGACGACGGGCATCCGGCGCTATTGCAACACGACCTGGTACCAGGACCAGGGCAGCTACTGGCTCACCATCGCCTGGGACCCGACGCGATACCTGAACCTCTACACCAACAGCGCCGCCGGCTCGCGTGGCTATGTGCCCTTCCTCCCCGCGGACCCGGCGGGCGCGGTGGGACAGCCTCAGGACAGGGTGGTCATCAACTGGCAGGCCTTCGGACGTGTCGGCCCGGTGGTGCCGTACCACAAGGGGAGGACCGTCACCCACGAGGTGGGCCACTACCTGGGCCTGTTCCACACGTACTACTCGGGCTGTGGCACCGCCACCGCGCCGGCCTGCTACACCACGGGCGACCGCATCTGTGACACCCCGCCCAATGCCACGTCACACAAGGGCTGCACGGCGAGCACGAGCTGCGGTGGCGTGCCGGTCCCCATCCAGAACTACATGGAGCTGACGGACGATGCCTGCATGACGGGCTTCAGCGCGGAGCAGGTACAGCGGATGCGGTGCACCCTGGCCTCCTTCCGCTCCACGCTGGCGCAGTAGCACCCGGTCAACTCCCACACTGCTTCACCCACCCACGGACAGTCCCTGACGCAGGCCGTTCTTCAGCCGCGCATGGCGTCCGTGGGTGGGGCCCTGGACGACCTGGCGGCGCGCGAAGCGCCGTCTCTCCCTCATCGTCCGAGAGAGGACTTGCGAGTCTTCGAACCCGCCAGGCTCGCCGGCGCCTCCGCATCGCCGCCGCCTGTCCTGAAGGAGCGCGACGCGGCGGAGTCGAGCTGGCGGGCGCCCGCGTCACGACATTGAAGGGCGAGTGCGAATCACTTCGTCCCTGGTGAAATTCAATTCATCCCTGGAGCGCTTCGCTTCGTCCCCGGGTCTCGGACAGGCAGGAAGGGCGCGCTTACCTTTGGCTCCGTGGCGGGGGACCCCTGCATCCGCGCCTAGAGGAGCCCGTCAGCTCCTCACCACATGGAAACAGGGGTTGCGCGATTTCCGCCGCACAGGGGTTTCAAGAAGAAAGGCCTCGCGTTCTTCGCGGCGGCCCTGCTCATGGCGCGACCCGCGCCCTGAATCACCAGGAGAAAACAACAATGATGCGCTCATCTGGATGGGTTGTGATTGGCTCGCTTCTGCTCAGCGCGTGTGGTGGCGAGGAAGTCGCACCGGGCACCGAGGTGTCGGAGAAGAGTGGCCTGAGTGACCAGAAGACGGACAACCGGGACCGGGTCACAGGCGAATACTCCGTCACGGGGACGATGTACTTCACCGAGAATGGTCAGACGGAGCCGATGGAAACGGAAGACATCTTCATCGTCACCCCCGAGGGTCCCTCGCCACAACTGGGGATCTCCTTCCTCTCCTTCGGCCCTTGCACCACCCCGGCGGCGATGGTGGGCCCGCGCTCCTTCCTCACCCTGCCCGGCTCCTGCACGGCCAGCCCGGCTCCGGGCTGCTCGCTCACGATGAGCTACACCTTCGGGTGGGGTTCCCTGGACGCCAATGGCATCCTTGACCTTGGGATTCACTCAATCCTCACGGGGGACTGCGGTGCCGGACCGGTGGTCATCGATGTCTACTCGGAGCTCTCGGGCCCGCGACTGGAAGCCCCCGCCGCTTTGGCTCCACGAGCCCAGGCTGGCGCCTCTGAGACGGGAACCGCCGCCCTCCTCCGGCGCGTGATGGCTGGCAGTCGCTAAGAGTTCCAGCCTCTCACCGGCCCTGGGCCTCATCGGCCCAGGACCGATGGCCTCGCGGTCGTTGACCTTGACGGATGCAGGGCCTCTTCACCATCGCCGCCACGAAGCGGGCCACGACGTTGGCCGCCGAGCGGGCCCCGCTGGGGCCCTCACGGAGACCTCGATGACGCGAGGTGGTTGGAGTGGCCGCGCCTGGGCGAGGCGCTCCGAGCGTGGCGCGCCCTCACCGGGCCAGTTCCAGGGGGTTCGTCACACGACAGTCCTCCGCCCGTGCGCAAGCGCGCGTGTTCGTGGATGATGGTGTCGTGGATGAAGAGGGCGCTCGTCGCGGACGCCACGGTGATGCCGCCACGCACCAGTTGGAGGCCAGGCGGCCATGGGCCGTGGCCGTCAGCGGAGGAGCGCTCTCACCGGAGGCGACATGCAGGGCAGCCCCTACAAGCTCTACGGTGCCGACATCAGCTATTTCACCGGAAAGGTGCGCGCGTACCTGCGCTGGAAGAACCTCCCGTTCGAGGAGATTCCAGCCGATGCGCGCGTGTTCAAGGAGGTCATCCTCCCCCGGGTCGGCTTCCCCGTCATCCCGGTGGTGATTGCGCCCGACGAGGGGTGCCTGCAGGACAGCACGGACATCATCGATGCGCTCGAGTCGCGCCACGGTGGCCCCTCGGTCTATCCGAGCACACCGCGCCAGCGGCTCGCGGCCTTGCTGCTGGAAACCTACGGTGATGAGTGGCTGGTGATACCGGCCATGCACTACCGCTGGCACTACAACAGGGACTGGGCACTGCGCTCCTTCGGCGCGCTGAGCGCTCCGGAGGCATCGCCCGAGCAGCAACTGGCGGCAGGGACGCGCCTGGCGGAGCCCTTCGCGAAAGCCGCGGTGCTGCTCGGTGCGCAGCCGCACATGCAGGCCGCCGTGGAAGTCTCCTATGAGAACCTGCTGGCCGAACTGTCCGCGCACTTCGAACGCCACGCCTTCCTGCTCGGCGACCGCCCATCGATTGGTGATCTGGGATTGATTGGTCCGCTCTATGCCCACCAGTATCGGGACCCGAAGAGTGGCGAGCATCTGCGCCGCGTGGCGCCACGGGTCGCGCAATGGGTCGAGCGGATGCAGCATCCGGCACCGCTGACCGGCGAGTTCCTTCCCGCCGACGAAGTGCCGGAGACCCTGCTGCCCATCTTGCGCCGGATGTTCGTCGAACAATTGCCGGTGCTCGCCGACACCGCGCAGCGAGCGGGCGAGTGGATGACGGCACATCCCGGAGAGGCGCTGCCGCGAGCAATCGGCATGCACACGTTCCGCCTCGAGGGGTACGAGGGCAAGCGCCTCGTCTCTCCCTATAGCCTTTGGATGTTGCAGCGGGCTCGCGACGCCTACGCGTCCCTGGACGCGAAGGACCGGGCCGCCGTGGACGACCTGCTGCGCACGGCGGGCGGTGAAGCCTTCATGGGCTTCGTGGACCCACCTCGGCTGGCGCGCGCGGGCCTGAGCGTGAGGCCGGTGTAGTCAGTTCCGGGCTGGAGTCCCCACCCCCATCGCCCTCATCGCCGCGCCCTCCGGTCTGGGACTGAGTCGCCCTGACAGGCGGACTCCCCGGAGACAGGGATTGCCGCCCTCCTCCGGCGTGTGATGGCCGGCACTCGCTGAGTGGATGCGATGGCCTTGAGGGCCTCGGTACGGCCCCGATGACCATGTCATCTCCCCGGGCCCGACTCACCAGCAGGCGAGCCGAGCCCGGAGTCATGGGCTCTACTGATAGACGTCGAGCGAGGGGCAGTAGGTGGCGTACCCGTGCCCGACGAAAGTGCCTTCCTCGTAGGAGGCGTTCACATCGAAGGCCACGAAGTGTGACGCGGGAGGGGTGCCTTCCTTGGCGCAGGTGGGGCAGAGGGAGGCCGCCACGGGCGTGAAGGTGAGATTCGTACTGTGGACGAAGAACGCGGTACTGAGCACGCCCTCGAAGTCGACCAGCGTCGCCCTCGGCTCACCCGCGACAGTGCCGGTCTGCGGCGTCGCATCCACCGGCACCGCCACTGAGTAGACATTGATGAGCTGGGGCGGAACCTCCGAATCCGGGGAGGGGCAAATCCCCGGAGTGCCATTGTTGAGCTCGATCCACAGCGTCCACGGGTCACTCGGGTCCGTGGGCTCCTCGTAGCCGAAGTAGGCACTGGTCAGGACACGCTCGTTGCCGTTCATCTGCACCGTGGCCTCGGTCTGCTGGCAGGCGCCCTCGCAGATGGTGAAGGGATCGGGCGGCGTCCCCGCATCGTGCGCGGTGCCTGCATCCTGTTCGCTGCCAGCATCAGACTCCGTACCCGCATCAAATACCGTTCCTGCATCGACCTCGGTGCCTGCATCGACCTCGGTGCCTGCGTCGACCTCGGTGCCTGCGTCGACCTCGGTGCCTGCATCGAACTCAGTGCCTGCGTCGAACTCAGTGCCTGCGTCGAACACCGTCCCTGCGTCGAACTCAGTACCTGCGTCGAACACCGTCCCTGCATCGACCTCAGCGCCTGCATCGACCTCAGTGCCTGCGTCGAACACTGTCCCTGCATCGACCTCAGCGCCTGCATCGACCTCAGTGCCTGCGTCGAACTCGGTACCCGCGTCGAACACAGTGCCTGCGTCGAACTCGGTACCCGCGTCGAACTCGGTACCCGCGTCGAACTCGGTGCCTGCGTCGAACTCGGTGCCTGCGTCGAACTCGGTGCCTGCGTCGAACTCGGTGCCTGCATCGGACCCGGTGCCCGCATCGGACCCGGTGCCCCCGTCCGGCCGGACACCCGCATCAAGGCCCCCATCCGGCGTCGGAGTGTTGTCATCGGAGCCACAGCCAGAGAGCGCGGGAACTATCGCGAGGGAGACAACCAACAAGAAGAGGATCGAATGTCGCAGGTGCATGCCGGGGATTGTTACGGGTTCCACACGGCGATGCGACCCTCCGCGTCATGGATGTGACGCGTTCGGCTGTCGCGGGCCGGGGTCGCTCCATGGAAGCCCATGATTTCCAGAGAAGTGCCCTTCCGGACCAGAGCGACGGGCGCCGTCCACACGCCCTCATTCGCGCCCCGGGCGGGGCCACGGCCCATCTTTCCAATCAGCCCGCGTAACCGCCCATTCGACTTTAACGGTTGCAACCGCTCGACACCGGCCCTACCTTCGCAGAAACCACCAATACTCATACAGCAGTTACCAACTGGTCCGAGGAGTGCCCATGCCATCGCCCGTCGCCCTCATCGCCGCGCCCTCTGGTCTGGGACTGAGTCGCCCTGACAGCCGGACTCCGCGGGTGGACCTGCTGCCGGAGGCCCTGCTGGAAGCCGGCCTGGGACGCCGACTCGCAGCCCAGGTCGAGCACACCGTGAAGCCCGGTCCCTACGTCCCCCAACGCGACAAGGAGACCCGGGTCCTCAACCCGCGCGGAATCGCGGAGTTCAGCTCACAGCTCGCCGACGTGGTGGAGGGCGTCGTGCGAGACAAGCGCTTCCCGCTGGTGCTCGGGGGCGACTGCAGCATCCTCCTCGGCTGCCTCCTCGGACTGAAGCGCACGGGCGCCCAGCACGGCCTCGCCTTCATGGACGGGCACACCGACTTCTGGCCCCCCGAGGCCTCCGAGCTCGGCGGCGTGGCCGGCATGGACCTCTGGTTCTCCTCCGGACGCGGCCCCTCGGTGCTGTCCAATCTGGAGGGACGCGGGCCCCTGGTGCGAGACGCGGACGTGGCCGTGCTCGGCGTCAGGGATTTGGAGCACTGGGGCGCGCAGGTCTCCGCCGAGCACGTGCGCGACACCGCCATGGGCTGGCTGGACCTGGACACCCTGCGCCAGGAGGGAGTCGCCGCCAGCGTGGCGCGGGTCGTCGCGCGATTTCGAGCCTCCGGCGTCAGCGGCTTCTGGATGCACCTGGATGCCGACGTCATGGACGACGACGTCATGCCCGCCGTCGACTCCCGCCAACCCGACGGCCTGGGCGTGGAGGAACTGGGCGAGCTGGTGGCCCACCTGGTCGCCTCCGGACTCGCGGTGGGAATGGACGTCACCATCTACGACCCCAGCCTGGACCCGGAGCGCCACGCGGCCCGCGCGCTGGTGGACAGCCTGGCCACCGGGCTGGGGGCCCTGGTGCCCACGCCCAGGACGCGATAGGCCCCGCCCATGGCCGATGCGCACAGCCCCGGGCTTCCGACGGATGTCGTGCTGCTGCTCGACTTCGTCAACACGCTGGACGTGGAGAAGCTCGTCGACGCGGTGCCGTCCTCGGACGCACTCGCCACCTGGTGCCGCGCGCGCGGCCTTATGTCCTCCGGAGAGACCTTCTCCCCCGAGTCCTTCAAGGCCGCCATCGAGGCCCGCGAGGCCCTGCGCGCCGTGCTGCTCTCCCACACCGGAGAGCCCCTGCCCCCTTCCGAGCTCCGCACCCTGGACCGCGTGGCCGCCGCCAGTCCCCTCACCGTGGGCTTCGGCCCCGACGGCGTGCGGCTGCGTCCCGCCGGCACCGGAGGCTGGAAGGCCTTGGGCGGACTCTTCGCCGCCATCGTCTCCACCCAACAGGACGGCCACTGGCCCCGGATGAAGGTCTGCGCGGCCGGCGCCTGCCAGGAGGCCTTCTTCGACACCTCCAAGAACCGCTCCGGACGCTGGTGCTCCATGGCCGTCTGCGGCAACCGCACCAAGCTCCAGCGCTTCCGCGCCAGCCCCTCCAAGCGCTGATCCACCGCCCCGACGGGGCGTGAGCACGAAGGCACACGGCCGGTGGCCACCCCATGCCCCAGGTACGGGTGCGGCCCTGCTTTCTCACTCCGTGGCAGGGCTGCCCGGGGAAAGCCTCCGAATTTCCAGCCGGGACGCAACCTCCAGCCCCATCTCCCGAGAATTGGGAAATCCGTACGACTTCGAGGAGACACACCATGGGTACCGAGCGCATTGGGGACGGTGGAGCCGCCGCGGCGGCACGTCAGGCGGCGGAAGCGGCTCGCAGGGCAGCGGAAGCGGCGGCGCGTCAGGCGGCCGAGGCAGCGCGCAAGGCGGCGGAGGCAGCGGCGAAGCAGGCAGCGGCGGCGGCTCGCAAGGTGGCGGAGGGACTGAAGAACCAGTCGTCCTTCGAGCCCGCGGGCGCCAAGAACAAGCTGAAGCTGGACGGCCAGGGTGGCCCCACGTCGACGCTGTTCACGGAGAACAGCAAGGACAGCAAGGTCAACTGCCTGGACAAGGCGGCGGACTTCGTCAGCAAGTCCTCGCCGGAGCTGCAGAGCCGCTCGGACCTGGTGTTCCTCAAGGACTCGCGCCCGGGCGCGGAGGGCCAGTCGGGCCACGTCGTCGTTCGCCAGGGCGAGCGCGTGTTGGACCCGAGCAACGGCAAGAGCTACGAGGACATGCCGGCGTACCTGAAGGAGCAGCCTCACTACAGCGAGGCGGGCACCCTCTCCGGCACGTCCGCCGCCAAGGTCTTCTCCACCGAGGCCGGCTCGCCCGAGCGTGCCCAGGCGCTGGCGGACGCGAACGTGTCCCCCGAGCTGCAGAAGATGATGGTCGCCGACTACCCGGCGGACGTCGGCCCGGCGCCCAACCCCGTCACCACCGAGCCGCACGAAATCAAGATTCCGGGCCAGGCCGGCCCCGTGTCCGTCGAGTTCAGTGACACGCTCGAGAAGGACGTGAAGAAGGAGGACGGGTACGTCACCGTCTCCATCACCGCCGAGACGTCGGTGTCCGCGTCCGGGTCGGTGGAGTTCAGCAAGGCCAAGGTCGGCGTGGGCGCCTCCGTGGAGGGGAGCGTCGAGGCCGGCAAGACGATGACGTACGAAGTGAAGATGAAGGAGGCGGACTACGAGAAGCTGAAGGCGGGCGAAATCGCGCCTCCGCATCCGCTCAACGCCGAGACGATTCCCGACGGCGCCTCCGTGAAGATGGAGCAGAGCCAGTTCGCCGGCTACGGCCTGGACGTGGGCCTGTCCTACCACGCGGCCGAGCTGGGCATCTCCGGCGACGTGAAGTCCGGCAAGGGCATGTCCATTGAAGTGAGCCGCAATGGCGACAAGCTGTCGATGACGGCGGGCCCCACGGAGTTCATCGAGAACAACGGCAAGGTGAGCCTGGGCGTGGGCCCGGTGTCCGTGAGCATGAGCCGCTCGGACACGCTGAAGGAGTACAAGCTGCGCACCGCCGAGTTCGACCTGTCCAACCCGGACGGGAAGAAGGCCTACGAGGCCTTCGCGAAGGACGGCCGGATGCCGGAGAAGGAAGGCCCGGGCGTGGCCAACACGCTGCGCTTCGACAAGATCAACTACGAGTCGACGGGCGGCAAGGTCGGCATCGACGTGGGTCCCTTCAGCATCGAGACGGACGGCACCACGAACACGGGCGAGTACCTGATTACGCACCACCCGGATGGGACGAAGTCGATGACGTCCGACATCACCTACGGTGGCGACCACCCGGACATCACCATCGAGCAGAAGTACGGCACCGACGGCAAGCTCATCCCCGGCTCCGAGAAGTTCGCGATGAAGTTCGACACCAAGGACGACAACGCGCGCGAGCTGTTGGTGTACTCGTACACGGGTGACGAGGCGGCGGCGAAGGCGGCCCGTGAGCACGACCGGCCCATCACGCTCAACCTCACCCCCGACGACGTCAAGGAGCTGCAGCGCCGCTCCGGCATCCAGGCGGAGAACGGCGGGCACATGGGCATCAACATGATTCTCACCGACTACGACGGCAAGCCGACGGACCCGTTGTGGGCGGTGCGCACCATGGCGTGCTCGCCGGCGTACAACGAGTACAAGCTGGCGGAGAGCTACTTCGGATTGTTCATGGACGGCGGCAAGCAGCCGCTGCCCGGCGAGCTGGTCGTCGGCTGAGCCGGACCGCTTCGCCCAAGGCCCGGGTCCCCGCGAGGAGGCCCGGGCTTTGTCATGTCTTGGGGGGAACACGCGCGCGACAGGTGCCGCTCCGCGCTGGACGTCGGTGACATCGCAAGAGAGGGTTCGGCCGTCACCTCACGTTCCTCCTGGAGACCCCCGATGCCGCAGGCCCCTGGCTCCGAGCATGGCCAGTTCGTCGAGTACCCCCTCGCGTCCGCAGCCACGGGCCCCTACGGAATTGTCAGGGGAGCGGACGGGGCGCTGTGGTTCACCGAGGTTCACGCGGGCCGTATTGGACGTGTCGACGTCCAGGGCCGGGTGACGGGCTTCCCGCTCCCGACACCCGAAGCCGGGCCGTCCATCATCACCGCCGGGCCCGATGGCGCGCTCTGGTTCACCGAGCAGAAGGCGAACCGCGTGGGCCGCGTGACGATGAGCGGAGCGGTGACGGAGTTCACGTTGCCGACGCCGCAAGCCGGACCATTCGGCATCTGCGCCGGACCCGATGGTGCGCTCTGGTTCACGGAGATGGGCGTGCATCGGATTGGCCGCATCAGCCTGGAAGGCGACGTCACCGAGTTCGCGCTCCAGGCCGGTTGCTATCCCTCGTTCATCACCCCGGGGCCGGATGGCGCGCTCTGGTTCACGGAGAATCAGGGCAACCGCATCGGGAGCATCACCGTGGATGGACAGGTCTCCGGCTACGACTTGCCCACGGTCAAGGCGGGGCCGGTGGGAATCACGTCAGGGCCGGATGGCGCGCTCTGGTTCGTCGAGATTCTCGCGGACCGGATTGGCCGTATCACGCCGGAGGGGCGCATCACCGAGTACCCCTTGCTCCGCGCGGGAGCGCGTCCCCACGCCATCGTCACGGGGGCCGACGGGGCCCTGTGGTTCACGCAGTGGGGCAGCAACCACCTTGGACGGATGACGACGTCTGGAGTCGTCACGGAGTACGCCATTCCCACGGAGAAGGCGGAGCCCCACGGCATCACCGTCGGGCCGGATGGAGCCCTGTGGTTCGCGGAGGAGGCAGGACGCATCGGGCGCTTCTTGCTTCCTTGAGGACGGCAGCGCTCGCGTCGACAGCACGACGCGGCATCCAAGCCACGACGACCACTTCGGGCTCAGGCGACGGTGACCGCGCTACGAGCGCACGCCACGACGTCCGCTTCGGGCTCAGGCCGCGACGTCCGCTTCGGGCTCACGCCGCACCTTCGCGAGCGCGGCCACGACCACTTCCGGACCCGCGCCCGGCTTGTGCGCGTTCTCGCTCAGGTGCCTGCGCCATGCGCGCGCACCGGGCAGCCCCTGGAACAGGCCAAGCATGTGCCGCGTGACGGCGCCAAGCGGCGCGCCCCGCTGACGGCTCCGCTCGATGTACGGGAGCATGGCCTCCACCACTTCGTGCCGCTCACGCGGAGCCTCCTGCGTACCGAAGAAGCGACGGTCCGCCTCCGCGAGCAGGTAGGGGTTCTCGTAGACGGCGCGGCCAATCATCACCCCGTCCACCTGCGTGAGGTGCTCGGCGGCTGCGTCCAGCGTCTTGATGCCGCCGTTGATGCTGATGTCCAGGTGGGGCATCTCCTGCTTGAGTCGGTGGACTAGGTCGTAGCGCAACGGCGGCACGTCCCGGTTCTCCTTGGGGCTCAAGCCCTGGAGCCACGCCTTGCGCGCGTGGACGATGAACCGCGTGCAGCCCTCCGCGGCCACCAGGCGCACGAAGCGCTCCAGCGTGGGCCACTCCTCCAGCTCGTCGATGGCGATGCGCGACTTCACCGTCACCGGGATTTTCACCGCCGCGCGCATGGCACCCACCAGCCGCGCCACCAACTCCGGCTCCGCCATCAGACACGCGCCGAATCGGCCGGACTGCACCCTGTCGCTGGGGCAGCCCACGTTGAGGTTCACCTCGGCATAGCCCCACGCCTCGGCGATGCGCGCGGACTCCGCCAGGGCCTCCGGCTCCGAGCCTCCGAGCTGGATGGCCACCGGATGCTCGGCCGCCTCGTAGCCCAGCAGCCGCTCGCGGTCGCCATGGAGCACCGCGCCCGTGGTCAGCATCTCCGTGTACAGCAGCGTGTGCCTGCTGATTTGACGGTGGAAGTACCGGCAGTTCCGGTCCGTCCAGTCCATCATCGGCGCGACGCACAAGGGCATGAGTCGGGAAGGCATCGGGCTTCATCTACCCGGCTTTCCCTCCCCTGCCCACCCCCCAGTGAGGCCCGGGGGCCCGAAGGGAGAGGAGCCGGACAACCGTCCCGGCTAGGCTGCCCCCGTGCCCCCGAGCCCGCCCCTCCTGGATGACATGCTCCTCTTCTCGGAGGTGGTGACCGCGGGCGGCATCACCGCCGCCTCCACGCGCCTGGGCCTGCGCAAGTCCACCGTCAGCCGCCGGCTCTCCGCGCTGGAGGAACGCCTGGGGGTGCGCCTCTTGGAGCGCAACGCCCGCCACCTCCGCCTCACCGAGGCCGGGCGCGACTACCACGCCCACTGCGCGCGGCTGGTCGCCGAGGCCCGCGAGGTGAACCGCGCGCTGGGCGAGTCCCGCGCCACGCCCCAGGGCACCCTGCGCATCGCCACCCTCTCCCTCCTGGGCGAGCTGCTCACGCCCGTCATCGCCGAGCTGCTCCTGCGCCACCCGCTCCTGCGCGTGGAGGTCTCGCTCGCCGAGGCCCACGTGGACCTCATCGCCGAGGAGTACGACCTGGCGCTGCGCACCGGGCCGCTCGCGGACTCGTCGCTGGTGGCGCGCAAGCTGGGACGCCTGCGCACCGGCTACTACGCCAGCGCCGCCTACCTCTCCCGGCAGGGCACTCCGAAAGCACCAACGGAGCTCCAGAATCACTCCTGCGTCGTGCTGGCCGAGCCCGGCACCGACGAGGTCTGGTTCTTCGGCGAGGGCCGCACCGCCCGGAGTGTCCCCGTCACCGGACGGCTGCGAGTGCCCAGCGTGCGCGCGGGCCAGGCGGCGGCGCGCGCGGGACTGGGCGTGGTGCGGCTGCCCGCGTCGCTCGTCGTCGACGACGTGAGGAACGGGCTGCTCGTCCCCGTCCTGGAGGAAGCGACACCTCCGGGCATCCCCATCTTCGCCGTCTACCCCAGCAGCCGGCAGCTTCCGCCCAAGGTCCGCGCCTTCCTGACGCTCCTGGGAGAGCGCGGCGCCGCGCTGCCCTGGGAGGAAGAGGCCACCTCCTCCACCCGCGCGCGGTAGGGGCGCTTCCCGCAACCCAGCGTTCCGCCAGGGGCTCTCGTCCCCGCGCCGCCCGGCCACTACACCTTTACTCCACACGCACGGCGCGGCCCGAGGGCCGTGGCCCCACGAGGAGGACAGGAACATGGCGACGGAGGTCATCGAGCTGGGAGACGCGGAGTTCGACCGGGAGGTGCTGGAGGCGAAGGGGCCGGTGCTGGTGGACTTCACCGCCACGTGGTGTCCCCCGTGCCGCTTCATCTCCCCCATCCTGGACGCGCTCGCCGTCGAGTACCGGGGCCGGCTGAAGGTGACGAAAATCGACGTGGACACCCACCAGCAGGCGGCGCAGCGCTACGGCATCCGCGCCTTGCCCTGCCTCCTCGTGTTCAAGGAGGGCAAGGTGGTCCGCCAGCTCGTGGGTGCGATGCCCAGGGCCCGGCTGGAGCAGGAGCTGCTCGCCTGGCTCTGAGACGCGCCGTCTCGCGCGGGCCGTGAAGGCCGGCTCCTGGTGGGAGACAGAGGAGCGACAGGACGACAGCAGCCCACCCCGGGTGAGACGTGCCTGTAGCACCGGCCGTGAGTACGGCCGCCCTCTGAGGTGACCGGCTTTCAGTTGCAAGTCAAAAAGGAAGGCTGGCGATTATCCCCAGGTGAGGTAGTCACGGGCGCGCCACGGGAGCGTCACACGCAGGTGACATCCCGGGTGTGCCCAACCGGGAGGTAGCCATGCTCGAAAGGCTGATGCCCAAGTCGGATGAGTTCTTCGACGACTTCGACAAGCAGTGCGCCGCGACAGTTCAAGGCGCGAAGATGCTGTACGAACTGCTGAGCGACTATCGCGATGTGCCCGCCCGGGTCCGCGCGCTCAAGGACGTGGAGCACCTGGGTGACGAGGTCACCCACACCGCCTTCAACCGTCTGCACAAGCAGTTCATCACCCCGTTCGACCGGACGCAGATCCACTCGCTGCTGTCGCGCATCGACGACGTGCTGGACCTGGCGAACGCAGCCGCGTCCCGGCTGCACTACTACGAAATCCAGAGCAGCCTGCCCGACGCGACGGAGCTGGCGCGCCTGCTGGTGATGTCCGCGGAGAAGGTGCAGGAGGTGGTGGCGGCGCTGCGGCTCATCAAGAAGCCGGACCAGATTCTCGCCGGCTGCAAGGAAATCAAGCGGCTGGAGACGCAGGCGGACGAGGTGCTGCGCTCCGGGCTGGGCCGGCTCTTCAAGAGCGGCGTGGATACCCTGACCATCATCAAGTGGAAGGAGATCTACGACCTCATCGAGACCGCCACGGACAAGTGTCAGGGCGTGGCGAACGTCATCGAGGGCGTGGTGCTGGAGCACTCCTGAGATGCTACTCGCGGCCGTCATCCTGATAGTTGGAGTCGCCCTCATCTTCGACTTCATCAACGGCTTCCACGACGCGGCGAACTCCATCGCCACGGTGGTGTCCACCCGGGTGTTGTCACCGAACCTGGCCGTGGCGTGGGCCGCTTTCTTCAACTTCATTGCCGCCTTCAGCGGCGGTGTCCATGTCGCCAACACCATGGGCAAGGGCATCATCAACTTCGACATGCTGCGCGGCGCGGGCCCCTCGGCCGTGCTGTCGGTCATCTTCGCCGCGTTGATGGGCGCCATCGCCTGGAACCTGCTGACGTGGTGGTGGGGCCTGCCCTCCTCCTCGTCGCACGCGCTCGCCGGTGGAATGATTGGCGCGACGGTGCCGGTGCTGGGCTTCAAGGGGTTGATGGGCGCGGGCATCGCGAAGATCGCCGCCTTCATCGTCCTCTCCCCGCTCATCGGCACGTTCCTGGGCATGACGCTGATGCTCATCAGCACCTGGGTGGTGCACAAGCAGACGCCCACCTATGTGGACCGGTGGTTCCGTCGGCTCCAGCTCGTGTCGTCCGCCATCTTCTCGTACAGCCATGGCACCAACGACGCGCAGAAGGTGATGGGCATCATCGCCGTGGTGCTCTTCGGCACCATCTGGAAGGACCGCCCGTTCCACATCGACTGGTGGATGATCATCTCCTGTCACGCGGCGATCGCGCTGGGCACGTTCTTCGGCGGCTGGCGCATCATCCGCACCATGGGCCACAGCCTCACGAAGCTGGCGCCCATCGGCGGCTTCAGCGCGGAGACCGGTGGCGGCGTCACCATCATCGCCCTGGCGGAGCTGGGCATCCCCGTGTCCACCACCCACACCATCACCGGCGCCATCGTCGGCGTGGGCTCCACGCGCGGCTGGCGCGCGGTGAAGTGGGGCGTGGCCGGTCGCATCATCTGGGCCTGGGTGTTCACCATCCCCGCCGCCGCGCTCATGGCGCTGCTCGTCTACGGGCTTACCCAGATTGTCGTCCGGCTGGTGGGCTGAAGCCCCGGCCTCATCGCCCGCCCGCGCTGGCCACTTCCTTCGGGAGGCCCGCGGGCGGGTGTTAGCATCCCCCGCTCCATGCGCCTCATCCTCAACCCCGGGCGGGAGGGAGAGCAGGAGCTCCTGCTCCCCGAGGGCACCACCACCATCGGCAGGACGGACGAGAGCTCCGTCTGCGTGCTCCACAAGAGCCTCTCGCGGCGCCATGCGCGGCTGGAGCGCCAGGGCTCGCGCGTGGAGCTGGTGGACCAGGGCAGCAAGAACGGCACCTTCCTGGGCGAGGTCCGCGTCGAGCGCCACGTCCTCCAGGAGGGCGACGCGTTCCGCTGCGGCGAGGTGTGGTTCCAACTGCTCGCGGGCGACCCGGAGCTCGAGGAGGCGCTGAGCCCGCTGCACACGCGCACGCTGGACACGCGCTTCACCGTGTCTCCCCTGGAGACGCTGCTGGACGCGGACGCGCCCCGGCTGAGGGTGCGGCCGGAGCCCGCGGGCGACCTCACCCGGGAGCGGCTCCAGGTGCTGCTCGCCGTGGCGCAACTGCTCTCCTCGCCCGGCGCGCTCGACACGCTGCTGGAGCGCATCCTCCAGCTCGTCTTCCGCATCCTCGGCGTGGACCGCGCGGCGCTCCTGCTGGTGGACGAGGCCACCGGTGAGCTGCGCCCCCGCGTCACACGCGCCGCCAATGGCGAGACGCCGCCGGAGCGCTTCTACAGCCAGCGCATCGTCGACTTCGTCAGGGAGCATGGGCTGGCGTCGCTGTTCGCCAATGCCCAGGGAGACCTGCGCCTGGACAGCTCCGCCTCCATCCGCGCGCAGGCCATCCTCTCCGCCATGTGCGTGCCCCTGCGGCCCCGCGACACCTGGCTGGGCGTGCTCTACGTGGACAACCGCTCGCAAGGGGGGCTCTTCACCGAGGAGGACCTGGAGTTCCTCACCGCCTTCGCCAACCAGGCGGCGGTCGCCATCGACAACGCACGGCTTTCGCGGCGGCTGGAAGAGGAGGCCGTGCTGCGCAACACGTACCTGCGCTTCTTCCCGCCCGCCGTCGTGCGCAGATTGAACGCGTCCCCGGGCGCCATGCTGGAGGTGGTGGAGACGGAGGTGACGGTGCTCTTCGCCGACATCTCCGACTTCACGCCGCTGTCGGAGTCGCTGCGTCCACGCGAAGTCGTGGACATGCTCAACGAGTACTTCCCGGTGATGGCGGACGCCGTCTTCCGCCACGAGGGGACGCTGGAGAAGTACATCGGCGACGCGCTGATGGCCGTCTGGGGCGCGCCCTTCTCCCGGGAGGACGACGCGGACCGGGCCCTGCGCGCCGCGGTGGACATGCAGCGCGCGCTGGTGGCGCTCAACATGCGCTTTCGCGCCAAGGGCCATCCGGAGCTGCGCATCCACGTGGGCCTCAACAGCGGGCCCGCCGCCGCGGGCAACATCGGCTCCGAGCGCTATCTCCAGTACGCCACCCTGGGCGACGTCACCAACGTGGCCAGTCGCGTGTGTGGCGTGGCGAAGGCGGGAGAGGTCGTCCTCTCGGAGGCCACGCGCGTCCGCCTGCGCGACTCCACCTGGCGCCTGACGCCGCTGCCGCCCACCCGGGTCAAGGGCAAGCAGGACGCTCTGACGCTCCACCAGGTGGCCTGGGACGGCTGAGGCGGCATGGCCCTCGCCTGCCCGGCTGGGAGGGCGGCTTGACTCGCACCGGGGTCATCGGTCAGCGTTCCACTTCGTGAACGGCATGCGCTCCGACTCCGCGTGGACCCAGGGACAGACGTCCTCGTCCCGCGCGCGCGCAGTGGCCGCTCCCTCCACGACGACGACTACGACGACCACGACTCTCCGCGGAGCGCGGGAGGTCTAGCTCGGAACTGGCAGTCCTTCCGACCTGGCCCCGCGCTCCCCGCGCGGGGCTTTTTTCGTTTCCCTCCACACCCTCACGGAACCCCATGCAGACCCAGACCCCGACGACGCCCCGACAGTCCGCCGCCTCGCGCCCCTCCGCCCGCCGCGAGGTGCCGTCATGCGGGTGATGAAATTTGGCGGGACGAGCGTGGGCGGCACCGCGCAGCTGCGGCGCGTGGTGGACCTGGTGGAGCAGGCGCGCAGGGAGACACGGGTGTGCGTGGTGGCCTCGGCCGTCACCGGCATCACCAACCTCCTGGTGGACACGGCGCGGGTGGCCCAGGAGGGCGGCGCGGTGGACACGGCGCTCTCCCGCTTCGAGCAGACCCACCTGTCCATCGCCCGGGAGCTGGGAAGCGAGCTGGAGGCGCTCGCGCCGCTGGAGCTGGGGCTCGCGGCCATCTCCACCGAGCTGCGCGGGCTGCTCCAGGGCGTGAGCCTCCTGCGCGAGTGCTCTCCCTCGGTGCTCGCCCACCTGTCCGGCCTGGGTGAGCGCGCCTCCTGTCTGCTGCTGGAGGCCTTGATGTCGGCGCGCAAGCTGGCGCCCCACGCGGTGGACCCGCGCCACACCCTCATCTGCTCGGGGGACCCGCTGCAGGCCACGCCTCGCATGGACGAGATTCGCGTGCGCTTCGCCTCGCTGCGCGACGAGCAGGGCCCGGGGCTCCTGCTGATGCCGGGCTTCTTCGGCGGCGACGGGCGCGGCAAGACGATGTCGCTGGGCCGGGGAGGCTCGGACTACTCGGCGGCGCTGGCCGCGGCGGCGCTGGATGCGAAGCTGCTGGAAATCTGGACGGACGTGGACGGCATCTTCAGCGCAGACCCGCGCATGGTGCCCGAGGCCTTCCCGCTGGCGGAGGTCAGCTTCGAGGAGGCGATGGAGCTGGCGTACTTCGGCGCCAAGGTGCTCCACCCCAAGACGATTGCCCCCGCCCGCGAGCGCGGCATCCCCGTGCGCGTGTGCAACAGCTTCCGCCCCGAGCACCCCGGCACCCTGGTGACGGACTCCGCCGCCCCGCCGGACCACCCCGTGCGCGGCCTGTCCTTCCTGCGCGACGTGGCGCTCATCAACATCGCCGGCGCGGGCCTCAAGGGCGTCCCCGGCACCGCCGCGCGCGTCTTCGCGGCCATGGCCCGCACCAACATCTCCGTCGTCCTCATCACCCAGGGCTCCAGCGAGTGCTCCATCAGCTTCTGCGTGCAGCAGGCGGAGTCCGAGGCCGCCGTGCGCGCGCTGGAGTCCGAGTTCGAGGTGGAGCGCGAGGCCGGCAAGGTGGACACGATTGAACGCCAGGGCCAGTTGGCGGTGCTCAGCATCGTCGGCGACGGCATGCGCCACCGCGTGGGCGTGGCCGGCACCTTCTTCAGCGGCCTGGCGGACGTGGGTTGCAGCATCGCCGCCATCGCCCAGGGCTCCAGCGAGCGCAGCATCTCCGCCGTCATCACCGAGGCGGACGGCCCCCGCGCCATGGCGCACGTGCACCACCGCTACTTCGGCACCACGGAGGTGGTGGAGCTGCTGGTGGCCGGCGTGGGCAGCGTGGGCGGAGAGCTGATGCGGCAGATTCGCCAGCAGGCGCCGCACCTGCGCGCGCAGGGCGTGGAGCTGCGCGTGTGCGCCATCGCCAACAGCCGCAAGGGCGTCATCGAGCCCGCGGGCATCCCCCTGGAGCAGTGGAAGGAGAAGCTGGAGGCGGGCACCGTGTCCGCGTCGCTGGACGCCTTCCGCGAGCAGGCGCGGGAGAAGCGCCCGGGCCGCCCCATCTTCGTGGACTGCACCAGCAGCGAGGACGTGGCGCTCGCCTACCCGTCGCTCCTGGCCTCGGGGCTCCACGTCGTCACCGCCAACAAGAAGGCCAACGCGGGCCGCATGGCCCACTATCGCGCCATCCGCGAGACGGCCTCCCGCCACCAGCGCCGCTTCCTCTACGAGACGAACGTGGGCGCGGCCCTGCCCGTCATCGACACGCTGAAGAACATGCTGCGCACCGGCGACCAGGTGCGCCGGATTGAGGGCATCCTCTCCGGCTCGCTGTCCTTCATCCTCGGCCTCACCGAGCAGGGCGTACCGCTGTCCCAGGCGGTGGGCACCGCCATGGAGAAGCGCTTCACGGAGCCGGACCCTCGCGACGACTTGCAGGGCACCGACGTGGCGCGCAAGGTGCTCATCCTCGCCCGGGAGCTGGGGCGCACCGTCGAGCTGGAGCAGGTGGTCCTGGAGTCGCTCCTGCCCGCGGACTTCGACGCGACGGGCCCGCTCGACGCGTTCCTCGCGCGCCTGCCGGGCATCGACGCGGACTTCCAGCGCCGCGTGGAGCGCCTGCGCGACGAGGGGAAGGTGCTGCGGTACGTGGGCAGCGTCGGAGAGGAGGGCTGCGCGGTGGGCCTCAAGGCCGTGCCGCTGGAGAACCCGCTGGCGGCGGTGAAGGGCGGAGAGAACGCGCTCAGCTTCCTCTCCGAACGCTACAGCCCCACGCCGCTGGTCATCCGGGGCTACGGCGCGGGCGCGGCGGTGACGGCGTCCGGCGTGCTGGCGGACGTGCTGCGGCTGGTGGAAGGCCCGCTGACGTGAGTCCACTGGGGCAGCTCGACGACGAAGCGGGCGCCCCGCCCCGGCTCGCTCTCCACCCACACCCGACCGCCGTGGGCCTCGACAATCTGCCGGGTGATGAAGAGGCCCAGGCCCAGCCCGCCGTAGTTGGGTGAGGCGGCGCGCGCGAAGCGCTCGAAGATGCGCGCCTGGGCCTCCCGGGGGATGCCCATCCCCCGGTCCTCCACGCTCAGCCACACCCGCTCGTCGTGGGAGGCCAGTCGCAGCCAGATGGGCTGGCCCGCGCCGTACTTCACCGCGTTCGTCAGCAGATTCATCATCACCTGCTCCAGCCGCAGCCGGTCCCACAGGCCCGGCAGCGACTCCGGCGCCTCCAGCACCAGCTCGCAGCCCGCCTTCTCCAACTGCTCCCGCAGGTGGCCCACCACGTCGCGCGCGACGACGGCCAGGTCCACCTCCTCCAGGCGCAGCGCGAGCCGTGACTCGTGGATGCGGGAGACGTCCAGCAGGTGCTCCACCAGGCGCGACAGCCGGGAGAGCTGGCTCTCGCAGACGAGCAGCATGCCGGACAGGCGCGCGGCGAGCGTCGAGTCGGGCCGGGGCCGCGACAGGAGCGCTCCCATCTGCTGCATGCGCAGCTTCATGGAGGTCAGCGGCGTCTTCAGCTCATGCGAGGCGATGGAGAGGAACTCGTCGCGGACGCGGATGGCCTCCTGGGACTCGCGGTAGAGCTGCGCGTTGTCGATGGCGAAGGCCGCGCGGCGTCCCAGCTCCTCCACCAGCGCCACCTCATCCTCGCTGAAGGCTCGCGCGGACCGCGACGCCGCCAGCAGCGTCAGCACCCCCAGGCTCCGGCCGCGCGCCTGGAGCGGCACGCTGAGGGAGGGCCGCCCGCCCAGCTCCCGCACGCGGCGCCACTGCTTTTCATCCAGCCGCCCGCCCTGGTCGTCCAGGATGCCCCCCGGCAACCGCGAGCACTCCGAGCGCCCCGTCGCCATCACCGCCACCGGGCCCCGCGTCGCGTCCGGGAGCAGCGGGTGCGCCGCGAGCAGCTCCCGCACGTCCTCCACCTGGCCGGGCTGATGGGCCGCCACCGCCACCGGTCTCAGTCCCGCGCCCTCCTCCGGAATGAAGACGACGCACACGTCCGCCAGCCGGGGCACCGCCAGCTCCGCGACGTGCTGGAGCGTCGTCTCGTAGTCCAGCGACGTGCCCAGCTCCCGGCTCGCCTCGGCGAGGAACCGCTGCGCCTCCTCCATCCGCTTGCGCTCGGAGATGTCCGTGGAGATGCCGCAGACGGCATAGGGCACTCCCGAGGCATCCATGAGCGGGAATTTCTGGGTGATGTGCGTGTGCATGCCGTCTTCGTGGGGGATGAGCTCCTCCTGGACCCGGGGCGCGCGGAGCTGGAGCACCGACTCGGTCATCTCCTGGAAGCCGGCCGCGCTGTCGGGCGGGAAGATGTCGTGGACCGTCTTGCCCATGACCTCCTCGCGCGTGCGGTGGAACAGCCGCTCCCACTGCCGGTTCACGAAGATGTAGCGGCCCTGGGTGTCGAGCAGGACGAAGATGGAGGTGGCGTTGTCCAGGATGGCGCGCAGCTGCCGCTCGCTCTGCTGGAGGGCCTCCTCGGCGCGCTTGCGCTCCGTCACGTCGAGCAGCACGGCGAGCGAGCGGACCCACCTGCCCTGGGGGTCGCGCTCGGCGATGGCCGACAGCAGCACGTCCAGGCGCTCGCCGTTCTTCTTCACGAGCTGGTACGGCACGTCCTTGCAGGTGCCCTTCTTGAAGAAGGCGGGGAGGACCGTCTCCCGGGCATGCCTCGCGGACTCCTCCGTCAGGAACTCCACCGAGTCGCGGCCCAGCACCTCCTCGCGCGAGTAGCCCAGTGTGGCCAGCCAGCAGTCGCTGACACTCACCAGCCGCCCGTCACGGTCGATGGAGTGCATCATCACCGGCGTGCTGTTGTAGAGCGTCCGGTACTTCTGCTCGCTCTCGAGCAAGGCCTGCTCGGCCTGCTTGAACTCGGTGACGTCGTTGAAGACGGCGACCCCGCCCCGGAGAGCGCCGCGCGCGTCCCACACCGGCCGGCAGCTCACCAGCAGCCAGACCCCCTTGGGCCTGGCGGGGTTGCGAAGGAAGACCTCCACCTGGCTCAGCGACTCGCCGCGGATGGCGCGCGCCAGGGGCAGGTCCTCGGGGGGATAGGGCGTGCGCTGGTCCGGGAGGAAGAGCCCGTAGTGCTCGGACCACTGGGAGAGGTCCGTGTCCGCGACGCTCACGCCCAGCAACCGCTCCGCGGTGGGGTTGATGAAGACGAACCGGCCATGCTCGTCCACCACCGTCACGCCCTCCGCCATGCTGGTGACGACGGCCTCGAAGAGGCACTCCGCCCTCTCGCCGGACACACCCTTCCCGACGTGGAGGGGCAGGCTCGGGCTGTCGATAGAAGAGGGCATGGCGAGGAGACGGTGCGTCGGCGGGTCGCTCGCCCCCCGCGCGCGACACCTGGGACAAGGATGAGCGCGCTCTGCTCCATCGCCAACCCACACCCCGGTCCCAGGCCCGGGCCAACCCGCCCGGCGAGCCACGAAGGCAGGTCCGACCGCCAGGACGCTCTCGCCGCCAGGGTGCCCATCCTTCCCCGACAATTCGCGTCCCAGGGGGACTTGTCGCGTCGGGGCGTTTGATGTTCCGGAGGGACCCGCCGAGAATGCCCTGCCACCCATCGAAAGCGAAAGGAAGGGGGAGGACGGAATGTACGTGTCTCGCAAATCGGTCTGGGGCCGCACCAGCGCGATTCTGGCGCTCGCGCTCAGTCTCACCGTGTTCGGCTGTCCCGGGGATGACAATGACGACGACGACAAGCCCGACGCGGGAGGGCAGCCCGATGCGGGGCCCGAGCCCGATGCGGGTCCGCCCGTCACCGCCACCCTCAGCGGCCGGGTGACGTACGACTTCGTTCCGGCCACCTTCACGACCACGCCCACCCGAGGCGGCACGCTGGCCTTCCCGCAGACGAGCGTGAGGCCCGTGCGCAACGCCACCGTCCAGGTGATGCGGGGCGCCGTCGTGCTCGGCACGGCGTTGACGGGAGAGGACGGTCGCTACCAGCTCACCTACACCGCGGGCACCGGCGCGAACCTGACGCTGGCGACCCTGGCGAAGACGACGACGCCCGCCATCCAGGTGGAGGACAACACGTCGGGCAACGCCATCTGGGCCGTGTCCGCCACCATCACCGGCGGCGCCACGAGCAGGGATTTGCACGCGGGCCATGGCTGGACGGGCTCCGCCTACAACGCGGCCCAGCGCGTCGCCGCGCCCTTCGCCATCCTGGACACCCTGTACACCGCGTCACAGGCCTTCCTCGCCGTGCGCACGGTCCCCTTTCCGCCGCTCAAGGTGAACTGGAGTCCGAACAACGTCCCGGAGCGCGGCAACACCGCCAGCGGGCAGATTGGCACCTCGCACTTCTCGCCCTCGGAGAATGAAATCTACATCCTGGGCAGGGAGAACGTGGACACCGACGAGTTCGACAACCACGTCATCGCCCACGAGTGGGGGCACTTCTTCGAGGCCAACCTCTCCCGCGCGGACAACCCGGGCGGCCCGCACACCGGCGGCGACGTGCTGGACCCGCGCATCGCCTTCGGCGAGGGCTACGGCAACGCGCTCTCCGCCATCCTCCTGCCGGACCCCGTCTACGCGGACACCTACTGGGACAGCGGCCGGCTGACCGCCTTCGGCTTCAACATGGAGACGGCGCCCTCACCCACGGATGACTCGACGCCGAGCGCCTTCTCCGAGTTCAGCGTCATGCGGCTGCTCTACGACATCTTCGACGGGGCGACCGCGGCCGAGTCCTCGTATGACCAGGTGTCCGTCGGCGTCGGCACGCTGTACGACGTGCTGGTGGGACCGCAGAAGTCCACGCCCGCGCTGACGACCATCGGTTCCTTCATCCATGGGCTCAAGGCGCAGCCGGGCGTCAACGCGGCGGCCCTGGACACGCTGGCGGCCCACTATCAAATCGGCTCGATTCGCTCCGCCTTCGGCGAGGGCGACACCCGGCTGGCGGCCATGTACACGAACGTGGCGTCGCTGCCGTTCAACACCAACGGCACCCTCACGGGCGGCGAGGAGTCCAACAAGCAGCAGCAGAACCGGTACTACGTCTTCAACGGCACGGGCAGGACGGTGAACATCTCCGCCAACTCCACCGAGGACGTGGCCATCCTGGCCCTGCAGCAGGGCACCGATGCGGGCTTCGCCGACAGTCGCCTCAGCGGCACGGAGTCCTTCAGCTTCTCCAGCCAGGCGGACCGTCAATACGTGCTGATTGTGACGGGCTTCAAGGAAAGCACGGGCACCTACAACTACTCCGTCTCCATCACCAGCCCATGAACGGACCTCGCCTCTTTCAGTCTCCCCCAGGAGTTCTCATGAATCGCATCGCACCCGCGGTCCTCTCCGGCCTCCTCGCGCTCCTGGCGCCGGTGGCCTGCACCTCTCCGGCGAAGAGCACCCCCGCCGGGGGCGGCACGGCGGACACCTCATCGCACGCGAACGGGGCCGTCACGGCCAAGGTCAGCGCGCCGGTGGAGGTGGGCGCCAAGGTGGCCGGCGACAAGGCCACCATCACCCTGCGCTTCCAGGGCCCCGCCAGCGACGTCCGGGTGAACCTCTCCGGCGTGGACGGGCTGCGCGTGACGAGCGACTCCACGCCCCTGCGGGGCGCGCGCTTCGAGCAGCCCACCACCACCACGCTGGACGTGGACTTCGCTCCCGGCGACGGGCGCTCGCACCTCGTTGTCACCGTCAGCGGCAACTTCCGAGGCGCTCCGCTGACGAAGGTGGCCAGCTTCTCCGTGGGCGAGCCCAGCGTGGAGCAGCAGAAGACCCAGGGTGACGTGGTGACGGGCGACGACGGCCAGCCCATCAAGCTGATGCCCTCGTCCGACAACGCGCGGTAGCTCACGCGCGGCGGGCCTCGAGGGCCTGAAAAGAACCGCGGGGAGCGCGCCCCCTCGACGCGCTCCCCGCCGTATGGACTGCTCAAAGTCGAACTTCCGGTCCAACGTCGGGCACGCCCCTCGGCATGCCCCCCGGAAGCCACGCCCCTCCCCAGGGGCGCCCCCTCACAAGGTCAGAGGCGAGCCCCCCGGCGCGCCTCATCCCCCCTCGAACGCGGTGCGTTCGAAAACTCGAGTGCCGGCAAGCCGCCCGGACACTCCCCCCACCCGCCTTTCAGACGCTCTGCGTCTGAACCCCTTGGACATCCCGGCTCTGCCCGGATGTCCCCACCTTTCGAAATATCCAAACGCGACGCGCGGAAATCCTTGAGCGGGACATTTCCGCGGAGATTTTTCTCCCCGCGCTCAGTCCTTGCGGCGCTTGGTGCGAGAGACTTCCCATCCCAGCAGCGTGCGGCCCTTCTCCAGCTTGCGCTGCTCGCGCTGCGCGGCGGGGCTCGTCTGACGCGACTGGAAGGCCTTCTCGCGCTGCAGCTTCTCGAAGTTCGAGAGCCGCTCGGGGGGGAGCGTTCCGGCCTGGAGGGCGGCGCGCACGGCGCAGCCCGGCTCGTTCTGGTGCGTGCAGTCGCGGAAGCGGCAGCTGTCGGCCAGCTCGAGGATGTCGGCGAAGGTCTGCTCCAGCGCCTCCTCCTCGTCCCCCATCAGCCCCAGCTCGCGCATCCCGGGGCCGTCGATGAGCAGCCCGCCATGGGGCAGGAGGAACAGCTCCCGGTGCGTCGTCGTGTGACGCCCCTTGTCATCCTCCACGCGGACCGCCTGGGTGGCCAGGCGCTCTTCACCCAGGAGCCGGTTGACGAGGGTGGACTTGCCCACGCCGGAGGAGCCGAGCAGCGCGCCCGTCTTGCCGGGGGGCATGAGCGCCCGCACCGCGTCCAGCCCCTCGCCCGTCCACGAGCTCATGGCGAGCACGGGGACGCCGGGGGCGAGCGCCTCCACCTCCTGGACGAGCGCCGTCGCGTCGTCATGGAGGTCCACCTTGGTGAGCAGCACCGCGGGGGTGGCGCCGCTGCTCCAGGCCAGGGTGAGCGCGCGTTCGATGCGGCGGGCGTTGAAGTTCCCATCCAGCCCGACGACGAGCAGCACGACGTCCAGGTTGGCGGCGATGAGCTGGCCCGCCCCCTTCTGGCCGCCGACCTCGCGGCGCACGAGCACGCTGCGGCGCGGCAGGACGGCGTGCAGCATCCCCTCCCCTTTTCCGGGAGGCAGTTGGATGGCGACCCAGTCCCCCACGGTGGGCAGCGACTCGGCGCCAGGGGCCTGGTGGAGCAGCTTTCCCGCGGTGCGCGCCAGCAGGGTGCGCTCGGAAGTCTGCACGGTGACGAGCCCGCGCTCCTGGCGCACCACGCGGCCGGGGACGAGGGGAAGCGGGGACGATTCGACGACGGTGGAGAACGACTGGGCCAGCTCGGGCCCCCAACCAAAGGTTTCAAGTGACACTTGGAAAGACTCCGGACAGAGCGGTGCCTGCGGCGCACCTCGGTTCTTCAGGGGCACCCGGAGACGTGGACCGCGCTGTGACGGGCCTGCACGCCGGCCTTACCAGGCCCGCGTCCTCCGGGTGAACAGGACTCCCACCGCGGCAAGATGAATGTCGGCGTGCATGGAGCCTCCAGGGGACAGGTGGGACGACGACGCTCGCCGTCCGGCGCTCCCTGCATATCAATGCCTCGCGCCCCGTGCACGGGGGATATGGCGCCGGGACGGGTGCTAGAACCCTTCCCCTCGACGACTCGGGAACAAAGGCCCCGGAGGCAGGAGCCAGGGAACGGGCGATGCGCGAGGACCATGAGGCGCAGCTGCGGGCAGTGCTCCTCGAGGGCCTGCTCTCCGACGACGAGGTGGAGGCGCTGCGGGCGGAGGCCCTGCGCCGACAGGCCGCGCCCCTGGAGTTGCTGAGGGAGCGGGGGCGACTGTCCGAGGACACGCTCGCCTCGCTGCGGGGCGCGGTCCTCCTCCAGGCAGGCGCGCTGGTGGGCGCGCCCACGGCCACCGCCCACGTCGGCCCACCCAGGACGCTGGAGCCGGAGCCTCCGGGAGCGGAGCCGTCCTTCCCCGTCCCGGGCTGGGAGCGCTACGCGCCCATCCGCTTCCTGGGCCAGGGCGGCATGGGGCGCGTCTTCCTGGTGAGGGACACCGTGCTGCGGCGTCACGTCGCGCTCAAGTTCGTGCGGGACGACGACTCCGGACGGGCGCGGCACTTCGTCGCCGAGGCGCAGGCCCAGGCGCGGGTGGACCATGAGCGCGTGTGCAAGGTGTACGAGGTGGGCCAGGTCCAGGGCCGGGCCTATATCGCCATGCAGTACGTGGACGGGCAGCCGCTGCACCAGTTGGCGGAGGTGCTCACCCTGGAGCAGAAGGCGCTGATACTGGCCCAGGCCTCGGAGGGGGTGCACGCCGCCCACCGCGCGGGCCTCATCCACCGGGACCTCAAGCCCTCCAACATCCTGGTGGAGCGCACGGCCGACGGACAGTGGAAGCCCTACGTCATGGACTTCGGCCTCGCCAGGGACCCGGGCGAAGGGGCCACCGCCACGGGCTCCATCCTCGGCACGCCGCACTACATGGCGCCCGAACAGGCGCGTGGGGAGGTGAACCGGTTGGACCGGCGCGCGGACGTCTACGCCCTGGGCGCCACGCTCTACGCGCTGCTGGTGGGCCAGCCGCCCATCCCCGGTGGCAACGCGCTGGAGGTGCTCAGCCGCATCCCCACCGAGGACCCGAAGCCCCCTCGCGAGCTCGCGCCAGAAGTGCCCGCGGACCTGGAGGCCATCGTCCTCAAGTGCCTGGAGAAGGAGCGCGCGGCCCGCTACGACTCGGCACGCGCGCTCGCGGAGGACCTCCAGCGCTTCCTCGATGGGGAGCCGGTGCTCGCGCGCGCGGTGGGCACGGCGTACCGATTGTCGAGGCTGACGCGCAAGCACTGGCGCGGGCTGCTGCTCGCGGCGGTGGCCGGATTGCTGGTGCTGCTGGCCGGAGCGCAGGCGGTGCTGGCCCGACGCGAAGCCGACACGCGAGAGCACCTGGCGCGCCGCTTCTCCGAGCTGGCCGAGCACGTGGAGTCCCGCGCGCGCTACACCGCGCTGACGCGGCTGCACGACACCCGCCAGGAGCGTCAGGTGCTGGAGACGCGGCTGGCCGACATCGCCGGGGAGATGCGCGGGGGCGGCGAGCACGCGCTCGGGCCGGGGAATGAAGCGCTGGGCCGGGGCTGGCTCGCGCTGGGAGAGCCGGCGCGCGCGCGGGGACATCTGGAGGCCGCGTGGAGCCACGGCACCCGCACGCCGCGCGTCGCGTGCGCGCTGGCGCTCGCGTTGGGACAGCTCTACCAGGAGCGGCTGCGCGCCTCCGAGCACCTGCCCGCCAAGGAGCGACAGGCGCGGCGGAACGAGTTGGTGGCGCTCTACCGGGAGCCCGCGCTCGCGTGGCTGCGGCAGGGCAGCGGCGCCGACCTGCCTCCCGCCGAGTACGTCGCGGCCCTGCTCGCCTACCACGAGGAGCGCTACGAGGACGCGCTGGAGCGGCTGGATGCGCTGGGGGACCGCCTGCCGTGGCTCTTCGAGTCGCCCCTGCTGCGAGGCGACGTGCTGGTGGCCCGCGCAACCCGTCACTCGGATGCGGGACGTCGCGAGCGCGCGCAGGAGGACCTGGACGCGGCGAGGAAGGCCCACGCCCGCGCGGCCGCCCTCGCGGAGAGCCTGCCGGAGGCGCACCTGGCCCTGGCCAGTGTCGAGCAGGTGGCGCTGCGCATGGGCCTGTATGGTCAGGGCGACGTGACGCCGCACCTGGAGCGGGCGCTGGAGGCGCTGGGGCGCGCGCTCACCGCGTCGCCCCGCCACGTGCCGTCGCTGGTGAAGAAGGCCCACCTGCACCGCAGGCTCGCCGAGTTCCGGAGCCGGCAGGGCGGCGACGCGGCGTCGGCGCTGGAGGAGGCGCTGAAGGCGGCCCGGGCCGCGGCCGAGGTCGCCCCCACCAGCAGCGACGTCCGCCACGCGCTGGGGCTCGTGCTCTGGCAGGGCGCGCGGATTCAGCAGGCGCGCAGCGAGGACCCCCGGCCCATGCTGCGACAGGCCATTGAAGCCTTCGACGGCGTGGCGCCCGAGGAGCGCGGCTACGACTACCACTCCAACCTGGGCCTCATCTTCAAGGTGTGGGCGGACCACGAGGACGCCGTGGGCGAGGACTCGCTCGGCCACCGCGCGCGCGCCATCGACGCGTACCTCACCGCCATCCGCATCGATGAAGCGCTGCCGGACGCGTGGATCAACCTGGGCAGCGCCTGGTTCAAGCGCGCGTCCCATCCGCGCAACCCGGACGCGGACGCGGACCTGGAGCGCGCGCGGGAGGCCCTGGAGAAGGCGCGCACGCTCAACCCCCGCAACCTGGTCAGCCACTTCTACGAGGCCCAGGTCCACGCGCTGCGCGCCGCGCGGCTGCGCGACGGCGGAGGGGATGCGCGCCCGTCGTTGGACACCGCGCTCGCGTCGTACAGGAGCGCCCTGGCCCTCAACGCGGACGTGCCGCAGCTCCATGGCGGCGTGGGGCTGGTGCACCTGGAGCGCGCGCGCGACGCGTGGCAGCGCGGCGAGGACCCCTTCCCCGCCCTGGACGACGCCCGCGCGTCCTTCACCCGCGCCCTGGCCCTGGCCCCGAAGCAGGGCCTGCCGCCCAGCAACCTGTCGGAAGCCCACGTCACCCGCGCGGCCCTGCGACTGGCCCGGGGAGAAGACCCGCGAGACGACGCGCGCGCGGCGCGGCGCGAGGCCCGCACGGCGCTCACGCTCCAGCCAGACCTGTCGACGGCCTGGGCCAACCTGGGACAGTCCCACCGGGTGCTCGCCGCCTTCGCGCTGGAGCGGGGCGCGGACGCGAAGCCGGAGCTGGACGCCGCCGAGCAGGCCCTGAGCGAAGCCCTGCGACGCAACCCCCGCGACGAGGAGGCGCTGCGCTGCGCCGCGGAGGTCCGCTCGCTGGGCGCCGCCTGGAGCGTGCTCACGGCGAAGGAGGGGGAGGCCGCCTTCCTCCGCGCCGAGCAGGCCCACCAGGCCGCCCTCACCGTCAGCTCCCGGCCGCACGATGACCGTCGCGCGCTGGCACGACTCCACCTGGACTGGGCCCTGGCACGGCGGCGCGCCGGACAGGACGCGCGCGACGTGTTGGAGCGCGGCCTGTCGGAAGTGGCCACCGTGTTGAAGGCGCGCCCCGAGGACCTGGAGGCGCGCGCGCTGCACGCGGCGCTGGAGCTCACCCAGGCCCGGGCCTTCCCGGAGGCACACCCCGGCCAGCAGGCGCGGGCTCGCGAGGCGCTGGCGAAAGCGCTCACCGCCCGTCCCCTGCTCGCGCGGACCTGGGGACCCCTGCTCACGCAGACGCCCAGGGAGCACCCGGCGTCACCGTGAACGCCTGGAGCGTCAGTCCTCCTCGCCCGGGTCCCTGACCACTTCCAGCTCCCCTGGCTGGCCCGCGCCCGTATCGGTGGTGACGGCGAAGTGGTGGCCCCCCAGAAAGACCTTGGGGCGAATCGTTCCGCACCACTTCGAGTCGCGCCCCGCCGTCAACGTGATGTCAATCCTGTCGTAGTCCACGAAGAGGGCGTTGGAATCGGGTCCGAAGAACTTGAGCGTGGCCGTGTTGACGCCGGGGGCGAGCTGGAACTTGACCGGCTGCCTGCGCCGGAGGCAGCTCATCGCGGGCGACACGGGCAGGGCTCCCCTGGAGATGGTGATGACACACAGCTTGCTGTGGTCGAGCGGGGGGCAATACACGCCCTGGGCGGGACAGGGAGTCTCCAAGAGCTTGGGGCAGGCGGTGCCGTCGTACTCCGCCAGGGATTGAACGCCCGGCGCGGACGCCTCGTCGACTCCAGACGGGTCCGGCGCGCAGCCCCACCCCAATGACAACATGACGACGCCTGGCCAACGCTTCCAATGCCCTTGCATGGTGCACGCCTCCCCACCACGTCGGCCGGGCACACGGGCCAGGCCCGGCCCGGAGATGGCGGAGCCTGAAGCTTGCCACGACCCACGACTTCACGACGTGGGCGGCTCCAGACCCAGCTCCCTGACGCGCCGCTGGAGCGCGCGGCGGGACACCTCGAGTTGGCGCACCATGGCGTCCAGGTCTCCTCCACAGGCCTTGAAGCAGCGGGTGATTTCCTCCGCGCTCAGGTCCTTCACCGTGCGGAGGTGGGGGCTGCGGTCCACCAGGTTGTAGAGCGACGCCCGGGTGATGCCGAGCTTCTCCGCGGTGCCCTTCAAGTCCCACGAGCACTCGCGCAGCGCGTCCAGCAGCTCCCGCTCCGTCACGTCAGAGGGCTTGCGCCGCGCCACCAGCGCGGGCTCCCCCTCCTCGTCGCCCGGGGAGCCCGGCCCCAGCTCCGCCTCCAGCGCCGCGTCCACCTGGAGTCGGGGCTGTCCGCGGCCGCTGATGACGAGCTGGCGGGCCACGTTGCGCAGCTGCCGGACGTTGCCGGGCCAGTCGTGCCGCAGCAGCCGTGACGCCAGGGCCGCCGGCAGCCAGGGCTCCGCGTAGGGGTCCTGGGGCTCCAGGCGCCACCCCTCCCCCAACCGCTCCAGCTCCAGCCGCGCGAAGTGGTGGAAGAGCAGGGAGATATCCTCGCGCCGCTCCCGAAGCGGAGGCATGTGGATGGAGTAACCAGAGAGCCGATGCAACAAGGGTGCGCGAAAGCGGCCCTGCTCAATCAGGTCTTCCAGGGGCGCGTCCGTCGCGGCCACCAGTCGCACGTCCGTGACGACGGGGGTGTGCGCGCCCACCGGGTACATCTCCCCCGTCTCCAGCACGCGCAGGAGCGCCACCTGCACCTCGGCGGGCGCCTCTCCCACCTCGTCCAGGAACAACGTGCCGCCGTGCGCGGCGCGGAAGAAGCCCTCGCGGCTTTGGGAGGCGCCGGTGTAGGCGCCGCGCTGTGCGCCGAACAGCTCCGCCGAGGCCAGCTCGCGGGCCAGCGTGCCCAGGTTGACGCTGACGAAGGGCCCCTTGCTCCGAGGACCACGCTGGTGGAGCGCGCGGGCGATGAGCTCCTTGCCCGAGCCCGTCTCGCCCCGGATGAGCACGGGCACGTCCAGGTCCGCCACCTGGCGGACGCGGGTGCGCACCCGTGCCAGCGCCGCGCTCTGCCCCACCAGTCCCAACGTGTCCGCGGAGCGCTCCTCTTCCAGCGCCACCTGGTGCAACAGCACCACCACCCGCCCGGCCAGCTCCAGCGTCACCCCCGCCGAGAGCGCCTCCGGCCGGAAGTCCCAGCTCACGCCCGGCACCCCACCCGCCACCACCTGGGTACCTTCCGCCTCGCCCTCCAGCCGGATGCCGCCATCCGGGCGCGGCAGGAAGCGCAGCGCGCGCCGGCTCACGAACGGGTCCGCCAGCGGCCGGCCCACCACTTCATCCACGCGGGTGAACAGCGGCTCGTTGCGAGAGAGCGCCACCGGCCGGCCGCGCGACAGGGGCTCCATCACGAACCGCTCCCCTACCCGTGAGGCCAGGGGGTGGGAGACCAGCGTCAGCGCGGGCAGGAGGACAGCAGGCCGCGAGTCACCGCCATGCCGCTGGGGGCTCGCGGTGGAGACATCGTCGAGGAGTCTCTGCTTCATGAGGGGGACGCTCGGAGCCAGGGCCCGGGTTCGCCTCCAGGCTACACGAGCCCAGCGCCCCACGGACCGAGGCGGCCTGCCGGCTGGCACACGCTGACATGTCAGCCGATGCCGCTGACATGCCAGCCGGGCACCGCGCCCGACCACAAGGCTGTCTCCTCCGAGGGGACGAGAGCCGGCACAGCGGTTGCTCTGGGGAGCGCCACGGAGGGGATGGCCACCTGTGAGCGCCCTCATGGAAGTGATGTCGACCGGATTCTGGGAGCTGTGGCTGTGCCACCACTCGCGACTGCTCGCGAAGAGCTTGCGCCACCTCGGTGGCCACCAGGCCGACGCGGAGGACGCACTGAGCACCGCGATGCTGCGAGCCGCCGAGGCCTGGCCCCGGGAAGCCCGACGGCTGCGAAACCCGGAGGCGTGGCTGACGCGCATCGTCCACAACTCGTGCGTGGACCTGCACCGCGCCCGGGCCCGGCGCGCGGACGAGGACCCTGGAGAGGAGGACGAGGTCACCTCGGCGCGAGAGCCCCTGGCGCACGTCCCCTCGCCGGAGCAGTTCCTCCTGGAGCAGGAGCAGTCGCGGCTCCTGTGGCGCCACGTCCACCGCCTGCCGGAGCCGCTGCGGCAGGCCTGCCTGCTGCGCTTCGAGCGGGAGCTGGACGGCCGGGCGATGGCCGAGGAGCTGGGCATCACCCACGTGAATACCCGCCGCCGGCTGCTGCGGGCCTATCAGGTGCTGCGCGTGGCGCTTGGCCCCTCCGCGCGAGGCTCGGAACCGGAGCCGCCCACACGCGGAGGAGCGGAGCCGACCTCGCCTCCCCACCGGGCCCAGCGCGCGCGACGGGAGCCGACTACGCGGTGGCGGAGTGAGCGTGCATGTCAGCCCCGTCACGCCCACCGCCGAGCCGACGGATGAGGCGGCGGCGGACGACCTCGATGTGCTCGCGGAAGAAGTAGAGGTTCTCCGCATAGGCCAGCGGCATGGGGATGCGGTTGACCTCGCGCTCGGCCTCCTCCAGCCGCTTGAGCATGTCCTCGAGCATCTCCCGGCCGGGGTTCTCGTCGAGCTGGATTTCAATCTCCTTCAGCCGCGCATACCAGCGGACGATGCGCTGGCGGATGCGCCACTGGTAGAGCGCGGGGACGGCGCGGAACAGCGGCACCACCACGGCGATGATGGGCACCAGCATCACCCACAGCCGGTCCACCAGGTTCGCCGCCCAGAACGGCAGGTAGCGCTGGAGCAGGGGGATTCCCGCCTCGTAGTAGCGCTGGGCCTCGCTGCTGAGCGCGAAGCCCGTCTCGCGCGGCGCGGGGAACTCATTGGGGCCGTCGAGCAGGCCCGCGCTGCCGTGGACTTCGCTGGCCGCGCGCATGAGGAGATAGGAGAGCGCCGGGTGCAGCGAGTCTCGCGCCACGAGGTTCGCCGTCGGCGCGAGCACCACCACGTCCTTCGCGGGGATATCCGAGGCGAGGTTGAACACACCCCGAGGCAGCACCAGCCGCGTCAGATACGGGAAGCGGCGCGCATACGCCTCTCCGCGCGCGAAGCTGAGCAGGTTCACCCCGGGCACCGCCGCCAGCTTCTGGATGGCGGGCGACTCCGCGGGCGAGAGGAGGAACGCCGCGTCGAGGTGCCCCTGCTTGAGCTGCTCGATGGCGGCCTCGCGCTCCAACGGCAGCAGCTCCGTGGGCGCCTCGTCGATGCCGTTGGCCTTCAGCAGCGTGACGGCGAGCGCGCGCGTGCCGCTGCCCTCCGGCCCCACCGCGATGCGCCGCCCCTTCAACTGGCGCACGTCCTCCAGGGGCTCACCCCGGTAGAAGACCCAGAGGGGGACGTAGGAGACGCTGCCCAGGGACACGACGCTCGTGGCCTTCTCGCCGCCCACGGTGCCGCTCTGCACGAAGGCCACGTCGACGCCGGAGGCCCCGTCCGCGAGCAGCTCCACGTTTTCAATGGAGCCCTTCGTCGTGCGCAGCTCCAGGGTGACGCCGTGCTTCTTGAGGACGTCCTGATACTTCCGCGCGTAGTAGCGGAAGCCGCCCTCGTCGGGCGACATGGCCAGCACCAGCTTCTTCGGTGGCGCGGGCTCGATGAAATAGAAAGCAGCGGCGAACGCGAGGCCGATGAGGAGCACCGCGGGCGCGAGCGTGAGCCAGAGGTCTCGCCGCAGGGTGCGCCGCAGTTGTTGCTTGAGGGAGTCCGCCGTCATGGTGGGCGCGGAGTATACGCACCTCTCCGCGCCCACTCCCATGACCGCCTGCTTGGAGGACGGCTAGCAGTCAGCCGGGCAGGAGGCGGGCGTCTCCCACGGCTGGCAGATGGCATCCCCGCACGAGGCGTTGAGGAACGTCTCCAGGACGGCCCTGCGGTGCGGCAGGAAGACGGTATTGAGCGCGGGGGAGATGCGGAAGCGCGGGCCGAAGGGGCCGGGCACCGGGTCGAACTGCTCACCCACATGGACGAAGCCGGCGGAAGGCGGCCAGACCATGCCACCGCCCAGGTTGGCCCCGTTGCTCAGCTCGTGGCAGCCCGCGCAGGACAGCGCCAGCGAGCGCTCCACGATGTCCTGGGGCAGCAGCGGGCTGCCCAGCAGGAACAGCTCGTTCTGGATGTTGTTGCGCAGGACGCTGGGGCCGGGGGTGAACTGGAAGCGGTAGTCGTTCTCCGGGCCCTGCGCGTCGCTCTGGCCGCTGTTGAACGGGTTGGGAATGGTGTTGTTGAACAGGTTGATGTCGTTGACGGCCAGCGCCGGCACCTCCGCCGGGAACACCGTGTTCTGGAACGGCGCCGCCAGCGGGTGCGGGGAGCCGGGGGCGAACAGGATGCCACCCGGATTGACCTTCACCGTCACCGGCCGGAAGTTCAACTGGCAGGGCGTGGAGCCACACATCGTACGCCGCACGCTGAACTCCCGCAGCGTCCACGGCGGCTGGATGAACTGGTTGGTGCGCACCTGCCCCGTCGGCACGCCCGTGGTCCGGTTGCCGTAGTTGTCCATGTGGACCACCGGCATGAAGCCCGGCAGGCCGTTGAAGTAGAAGTTCTGCAGCCCGGAGATGCGGGTGGTCAGCGCCGCGCCCGTCAGCGAGGCCCAGAAGGTGGCCACCGGCATGCAGCCATTGAGGCCGGCCGCCGGATTGGGGTTGGGCAGCACCGCCTCGAAGATGAGGAGGTTGCGATTGCCACCCCCGGGGATGCCGGAACGCTTGCCGTAGATGATGCGGTACTCACCGCAGTCCACGCCCGACGCCGGCGCCAGGTCGAAGCGATTGACGAGCGCCAGCGGGACGTACTCGTCGGGATTCGTGCCCGGGCTGACGAAGGGATTGACGAGGGACTGGTTGCCTTCGATACGCGGACACAGATACGGGAAGCCGTTGAACGTCGGCCCACAGTTGGGCGGCAGCGCCGTGCGCCACCAGTCCTGGAAGAGCGCCAGCGGCGTCAGCCCCGCGACACCGGACTGCGTCACCAACTGGGACATCACCCGCAGCAGCGGGAAGTTCCTCACGATGGCGTCATCGGTGATGAGCAGCGACGAGCGGGGGTCCAGCGGAACGGCCATCGCCGAAGGACCCGAGGGTGGCAGCGCCATGGCACCAATGCCGCGGCGCTCCGGATGCCGCGTCGGGTCCACCTGCACCGGCTCCGCCAGGTCCAACTCCGGAGGCCGGGTTTCAAGTTCCGTGTTGTCACAGCCGGCCGCCAGGGCGACCACCGCGCACACGAGCACCTTTCGCCAGTCAAGCTGGCGCTTCTCAACCATGAATTGCATTCGAGTTCTCACACCCGCGCGGACGGCCGCGCCCCCCTGCCAGGAATGAGCACTCCGGCGCCACGCCGGATTCACGGGCTGGCAAGTACTCCCATGATTTCGCGTTTATACATTGTTCAGTGACACAAAATCCACAAAGAGTCTGAGTCAAATGCAAACATCGAAGGTGCGAAGCCGGCGTCGGGGATTGGGTCCTGATACACCCTTGGTACGGACCTGAACGAAAGACCTGCCCTCTCGCGCCGTCCCATCCCAGACGTGTGGCCCATGGCGAGTGTTACTCCCCCACCGCCCAGGGCCTGAAAAATCGCGGAGCCCGACGACAGGGCAGACGCCTGCGTCCCAGCGGGCAGGATGCGCCCGGGGTGCCGGGGACACCGGCCCCTCGTGACGAGGAGGACTCGCCACGTCTGTGTCTGGAGTGGGGGGCTTTTCGATGGAACCGTCTCTTCGCGCCGCGTTCGCCGGCACGAGCATCCACCTGGTCATCCTGGGAGCAGCCCTCGCGGCCGAGCCCCCGCCTGTCCAGCGGGCGTATCAGGACTATTACAACGTGGCCCTGACACCTGGAGGCGTCACGGGCAGCAGCCAGCTCAGCCGGGGCACCGTCTTCGTGCCCATCCTCCAGCCCATCACCCACGCGCCGAAGCGGGGGTTGGATGGCTCACCGCTGCGCTACACGTGTGGCGTCACCTTCATCTCTCCGCGCAGGGCCATCACCGCCGCGCACTGCGTGGACCAGCACAGCGTCTGGGACCCGGCGAACCAGCCGCTCGAGGTGCGCATGTATGACCCGATGCTTGCCGCGGACGTGGACTGGGAGGCCACCGCGGAGAGCCTGTCCGGCACCTTCCCCGGCTACCAGCGGCGTCCCCTGGGCCAGGGCTACAGCACCTCGTCGTACCAGTGCCGGGTGATTGCGCGCTGCGGCGACTCGTTTGGCGACTACCAGTGCCCCGAGTCAATGCCCCGCGCCGACACGGCGCTGCTGGACTGTGGCGACACGAGCCCCGGCTGCCGCTACGACTATCTCGACGTGGCGGAGTCAGAGGGCGTGGGCGTCCCCGTGTCCATGGCCTGGGCCCACGAGGTCTACTCGATTCCGGACGACCGGAGCTCCGAGCTCTGGCAACGCTACACGCGCTACATCAACTACGACCCGGCGCAGAACTACCACTACTACGAAGCGAACCAGCTCCTGCCGCTGCTCTCGGCGCCCTGGAAGAACCCGGTGCGTCCTCGCGTCTCGCTGGGCCTGTCGGGGTTCGGCACCGACGCGCGGCTCACGGAGCTGCACGGCTGCCATGGCTCCTCCGGCTCCGGAATCACCCAGCTCGACGAGAGCCTGGGCACCCAGGAGCTGCTCGGGCCCGTCGCCGTCTGGTCGAACTGGGTGTTCTCCGCGCATGACTATGACTTCCTCTGCGAGGACCCCGCACGCACCGCCCGCGCGCCCGGCGATGCGGGACTGGGCTATGCCCGGCTGGCCTTCACCCGGAAGCTCGTCGAATCGAGACGCCCGGACGATGTCTGCGACACGCGGACCCCGGGCATGTTCCCCAATCCCAACCTCTGGCTCACCCACGACGTGTGGCTGTTGCGACGCGACCCCTCGGGCACCCTGCCCTTTCCCAAGCCCTGGCCATGTACCGAGTCGTCGTGCACCGCCTGGGAGCGCTCGCGCTTTCCCAACGAGCCCCTGCTCGCCGTCGGCCCGGGTGAAGCCCTCACCCTGCCCTCGGCGGAGGTCGTCGCGGGCATGACGTATCGCGCGTCGGTGCGCATCCGGGCGCTGGAGGACGGCCTGGCGCCGCTCGTCACGCTGACCCTGGGCGGTCAGGTGCTCGTGAGCAGCGCGAGTCCCGTCGCGCGCCCGGGCGAGGCCGCGGGACTGGTCGCCACGGCCTTCGTCGCGAGCGCCAGTGGCGCGAAGTCCCTGCGGATCTCCTCGGCGGAGGGCTCGGGGGCGTTCGCCGTGACAGAGCTCGTTGTCGTCGGGGACGCGCGGGTCAATGGCTTCGAGAACCGCTCCCAACGCGTGGGCATGGGCATCCTGGAACCCGGAGCTCACACACCCATCCCCGCCACGTGGACGCGGGCGTCGACCTCGCGCTTCGCGGCCCTGCTGCGAGGTGGCCAGCGGTTCATCGCCACGCGACAGGCCTTCGTCTCGGGCCGCGCGTGGACGGTGGAGTTCGACACCTCTCGCGACACGCGGGGGATGACGTGCGGCTTCCTCACCGCCGACGGGCGGGAGCTGCGTACGAGCTGCAATGCGATTGCAGGACACGTCCGCGCGCATTTCCAGCTCGGCGCCGCGCAGCCGGTCGCGTTCTTCATCGACCTTCCCGTCGGCCAACCCGACCTCGCGCTGGACGACCTCCGCCTCTCGACTCGCTGAGCGACGACCTCGCGCCTCCGCCCGGAAGCGCCATGGCACCGGGCGGGGGCACGCGGCGGGTCCTCAGTTCCGCACGTCGCAGGAGCCGGCGTCGGAGAGCAGCCGGCCGACGTTGACGTGGAACAGCTCACTCGGGAGGAACGGCTCGTACTGATGCCGCACGAAGTAGAGCGTGCGGTGGTCCGGGGAGAGCGTCGGGTGGTACTCGTCCAGGTCCGTGTTCACCGTCGGCCCCAGGTTGCGGGCCGGCTGCCAGCCTCGCCACGTGCGCGAGGCCACGTAGAGGTCGCCGTAGCCGTAGCCGTCCGGGCGGCCAATGGAGGCGAACAGCAGCGTGTCGCCGTCGGGGAGGATGCTCGGGTTGAACTCCCACAGCTCGGTGTTGATGGCGGGCCCCAGGTTCTCCGCGGGCCCGTACGTCCCATCCGAGCGGAGCCGCGAACGCCACACGTCCCAGCCGCCGAAGCCGCCCTCACGGTCCGAGCCGAAGTACAGCGTGCCGTCCTCGTCCACGCTGGGGTACAGCTCGTCGGCCAGGCTGTGCACCGCGGCGCCCAGGTGCCGAGGCTCGCTCCAGCCGCCGTCCCTGCGGCGCTCGACGACCCACAGCTCCACGTCCTCGCGCGGCGCGCCGTTGACGGGACGGATGGAGGAGAAGAACAGGCGGCGCCCATCCGGCGAGACGAACGGGTCGATGTCCGAGTACACGCCCGAGAACGGGGCCGGGCGAGGCTGCGTCCAGCCGCCGTTGCGCAGCTCGGAGTAGACGATGGTGGCCTGGCGCGTCTCGGGGAAGAACCCCGGGCTCACGCCCCAGAAGGCCGTGCGGTCGTCCGGCGTGAAGGCGATGCGCCACTCCTCCTGCTCGGGCAGGGAGACGAAGCCAGGAGCGAACACCTCGGGCGTGCGAGGCGCGGAGGCCACGGCGGACGTGGCGACCCCCAGCGACAGCGCCGCGAGCACCAGCGGGAGACGACGGAAGGACGATGACATGACGGATTCCTCTCGGGATGTGGCGGAGGAGTGGAAGTCCTCCCCGCCATGGCCGAAGAGGTACGCGTGTCGCGCGGCGCTGTCCGGGAAGCGGGGATGAAGCGAGAGGCGCGAGGGATGGACGGGAGCGGCCCGGGGACGCGCCTCAGCGCGTGCCTTCCGAACCGGACCCGGAACCCAGTCCGAGCGCGGACTCCACGCGAGCGCGATGGCTGCGCCCCGTGCGCACGGCGGTGCCCCCGGGGCCGAGGACGAGCAGGTATTCGCCCTGGGAGAGCGGCTCCATCTCCCTCACCTGGTCCAGGTTGATGAGCACGGAGCGGTGCACGCGCAGGAACCGACGCGGATCCAGACGCTCCTCCAGATGCGTCAGCGTCTCGCGCAGCACGTGCTGCTCACCGCCCACATGGACGCGCACGTAGTTGGCCTCCGACTCCACGTGGGTGATGGAGGCGCAGTCCACGAAGCGGATGCGCCCGTCGACCTTGACGGGCAGGCGGCGCAACGGAGCCTCCGCCAGCGCCAACCCGGACAGGAGGGCCTCCTGACGGGCCACGGCCTCGCTGCGTCGCATCAGCCGCACCTGCTCGCGGGCGCGGACGAGCGCGGCCCGGAAGCGCTCCTTGTCATAGGGCTTGAGCAGGAAGTCCAGCGCCTGGGCCTCGAAGGCGCGCACGGCGTGGTGCTGCCACGCGGTGACGAATACCACCACGGGGACGGACTCCGGGGGCAGCGCGCGGAGGACCTCGAAGCCATCGCCCGCGGGCATCTCGACGTCCAGCAACAGCACATCCGGTGACGCGTGGAGCACCGCGCGCACCGCCTCCGCGCCGCTCGCCGCCTCGGCCACGAGCTCCACGTTCGGCTCCGCCGCCAGCAAAGCGCGCAGGCGGGAGCGGGCCAGGGGCTCGTCATCCGCGAGCGCCACGCGCAGGAGCCCCGACTCCACGGCTTCGGTGCTCATGCCGCCACCCTCCTCCCCACCGGCTCCGCATCGAGCGGCACGCGCAGCTCCACCACCGTGCCCCGAGGCGTCCCCGGCCGAAGCTCCAGCCCGGCCCTGCCCCCGTAGAGCGTCGCCAGTCGCGCGCGCAGGTTGGACAGGCCCACGCCGCCACCTCGCGCCGGGCCTCCCACGGGCGGCCCCATGCCGTCGTCCCGCACGAGCAGCCGCAGCACATCCCCTTCCCGCTCGGCGGAGATTTCAATCCGCCCCGGCTCCGCGCGCGGGGCCAGGCCGTGGCGGATGGCGTTCTCCACCAGGGGCTGCAACGCCAGATAGGGCACGCGCGCCTCCAGGACCTCGGGCGCCAGCTTCCAGGCCACCTCCAGGCGGGGGCCGAAGCGGATCTGCTCGATGTCCAGATAGGGCGCGAGCGCCGCCTGCTCCTCGCGCAGCGTCACCTCCTGTCGCCCGTGGGATTCCAGGCTGTGGCGCAGGAGGTCTCCCAGTCGCGCCAGCATGCGCTCCGCCGCGTCCGGGTCCACGTGCACCAGCGAGGCCACGGCGTTGAGCGCGTTGAACAGGAAGTGCGGCCGGAGCTGCGACGCGAGCGCCTGGAGTCGCGCCTCCGCGAGCTGCGCCTGGAGCTGGTCCGCGCGGCGCTGGCGCACGTGGGCCCTGCGCGCGAGGCCCAGGGCATGGGCGCCCGCCGTCAGCAGCACGAAGGGCAGCAGGTTGTTGACGACGCTCTGGGCCAGCACGTCGAGCACGCGCGGCTCGCGCTCGTACCAGCCGATGAAGTCTTGGGTGAGCACGACGAAGGTCGCCCGCCCCAGCACGACGAGAAGCAACGCGCCCAGGTGGAAGCCCAGGGCGGGGAGCAGACGCCGCGGCGTGAGGGGGACGCGCTCGGACAGGCGCAGACACATCACGGTGATGGGCACCCACAAGAGGGAGCTGGCCAGGGACATGCGCCACAGCTCGGCCTCGACGACCTTCGCCTCGCCGATGCGCTGGAGGAGCTGCACCTGGCTCACGGAGATGAGCGCATCCGCGAGCCACCAGCCCAGGGCCCCCAGCCACACGGCCCAGGACGGCAGGGGGGCCACTTCGCCGGCCCGGAGTCTCTCCGTCTCCTCGTCACGCATGGTGAGCAAGGCTAGCGGGCCCCGGGGATGGCTTCCATGACGCCAGGGATGAACCGCTCGCGTGCGGGGATGAACGGAGCGGCCCCCCGCGGGCGCTCATTCGCCCTGGCGTGACAGCCACTGCTTCCACTGCTCGGGACGTTCGTAGTCCTCGCCGGAGAGCAGTCGGAGCACCTTCACCGCGGGCTCGCGGTTGATGGGCTGCTGGTAGGCCGCCATGTCCACGAGCAAGGGGCCGACCTTCCGGAGCACCTCCGCGCGGCGGGCCTTCAGCTCGTCGGGGGTGAGCTTCACGAGCACCATCTCCAGCAGGTAGGTGCCCTTGTTCCGGTCCGACACGGACGGCATCGCCATCGCATCGAAGACCACGGACAGGTCGACGATGGGCCGCTCCAGTCCTTGCTGGAAGGCCAGCACCGAGCGGACGACGTTGTTGCGCACCCCGGAGTCCGGGTCCTTGAAGAAGGGCACGAGCCACCCGATGACCTGCTCCGGCGTGCCGGCATAACCCAACACGTAGGGGACCGCAGCTCGGCGGTTCGCATCGGCGTCCTCTCGCAGCATGCGCAGCAACGCCTCCCGAGCGGCGGGCGCCTTCGCGACGAAGCGCGGCTCGTAGGCCGCGAGCTCGGGATGAGCAAAGCCGAAGAAGCAGTGGGCGACGCGGCAGGACTGTGGCGCCTCGGGGTTCAGCGCGCCGCTGCGCATCAGGTGCACCGCCTTGTCCTCGTACTCCAGCCACTGTGCGACGAGCCCTTCCGGATCCTCCACGTGTCCCGTGGGCGCGGGCAGGAAGCTCAAGCGGTGCGAGTCCTCGGCATCCACCAGGTCCACGCTGGCGAAGGCCTGTCCCTTCGACTCCTCCGCGAAGAACGCGATGATGCCCACGTGGGAATAGGCCAGGTTGAAGCGCTGACGCAGCGCCTCCTCGCGCTTCTTCAGCAGGTGGCGACTGCCGATGACGGGCTTTCCCACCTCCAGGCCGAGCATCTGGATGACCGAGGCCGCATCGGCGCGACGCGAGCGTGACACGTCGATGGTCGAAAGCACGGGGATGGGCATGGGTGGAGTGCCCGCCTTGTCCAGGTTGGCCTGGACACCCGTCACCACCTCCGCCCACCCCGGCAGCGAGCGGAGCGAGGCCAGCTCCGGATCGAACTGGAGCTGCTCCACGGAGAGGAAGCCGCTGTCGGCCGAGCGCTTCAGGAAGGCGAGCGCGTCATCAGGGCGACCACCGAGCGCCGAGCATCTCGCGGCGGAGTAGTACGCCTCCGCGCGCAGGTCGACATCCGTCACCGCCTCCGCGGACTGGCGGCGCAGGTCGGCGCAGGTGGCGAAGTCCTCGGCGTCGTAGGCCTTCTCCGCGCGCAGGGACAGCTCCTGGGAGGCCATGGCGCCCACGGTGGAGACCACGTCCTTCGGCTTCCCGGACGAATGCGCGCAGCCCACGCCCCACATCAACAACAGACTCAGTCCGGCGGACTTCCTCACAGGCACCTCCCTTTCGAAACCTGGACTGTGGCTCGTCACGAGCACCGGATTCAATTCCTCACGGGCTCTGACGCAACGCTCCAAAAGCCCCAGGCTTGAGTTCCGGCTTTCCGGGCCCTAGCCTGGACAGTTGCAACTCAGTGGATTCCGTTATCCGGAGGCGCTCAGGACATGTCCAGCCATACGCACTCGAAGAAGCCGCGGTCCGCGATGTTTGCCCTTCCCCTGGTTGCCCTGCTCGGGGCGTGTGGTGGAGCCCCCTCCGACTCCGAGGGGCTCGCGGAGGAGAACACCGCCACGGTGGAGTCAGCCCTCGCCGCGTCGGTCTCCGTGACCTGCAGTGGCCGGTCCACCACCACCGGCGAGCTGTGGTGCACCGGAACCGTCTCGGGAGGCGCGCCCCCTTTCGTCTACCAGTGGCAAATCGTCGATGACTTCGGCCAGGGCAACCAGAGCAACTACTGGACCACGGGGTCGACGACGTACGACGACTGGTGCTTCTTCAAGCTCTCCACCACGGGAACCCACTGGAGGAAGTGGGTCCGCTTCCGCGTGACGGATTCCACGGGTGCCGTGTCCAACGTCGCGGAGACCAGCCGCCCGTGCTGGAGCCCCAACTGAGGTCAGGGCCCCGGTGCCTCCCGCTTCACTCCGCCTTCTTCGGAGCCGGAGCGGGGCGCACCACCCGGTGCACGGGGTAGATACCGCCCACCTCCAGCAGCTTGTCCAGGAACTGCCACCGGCAGAAGCCATCGTCCGAGTGCGGCTCCAGCAGGTACACGGCCAGCGTGCCCGCGCGCTGCGCCGTGGGCACGTAGAGCGTGCCCTCCGCGAACTCGCGCGTCGCCCGTTCAGGTGACACCGTCAGCACCGTCTCGAAGCGCACCGGCTTGGGCTTCTGGCTCAGCGGCACCTCCGCCTCACCGAGCGCGGGCACGTTCGCCGCCACATCGGGGCTGAAGGTCTCCTCGCGCCGGGCGATGCGGTAGCTGTCCACCAGGAAGTGGCGCGGCTTCGGGAGCACCTCGAACCGGATGCCGTGCCCCTCCAGCCGGGGCGCCAGCTCCGCGGGCACCAGGTACGCCTCCGGCGTGCTCACCGCCTGCGTCGGGATGAACGTCCGCTGGTGTGGCACGCGGTAGACGCGGCGCTTCTTCCCGGGGAAGCGATGCTCCGCGATGCTCTTCTCGTCGAACGCCTGGATGCGCGCCAGGTCCCCTTCCTTCGCATACGCCGGGTAGTCGAACGTCAGCGCGCCCTGCTCATCCCGCGTGGCGACGCCGTAGTTGATGCCCACCTGCGTCTGGAGGTCCGGCGTCGTCCCCCGCGCGATGATGGCCTGCTGCTGGCCCTCCGTGACGGAGCGGAACGCCTTCGCGCTCCGGGCCGCCTCGCGGAACAGCTCCAGCAGCCACGCCCGCGTCACCGCGCAGCGGCGCGGGAAGTCGATGTAGCTGTACGTCTCCAGCAGCACGTCGAGCCGCCCGAGCAGCCCCCGGTAGTGACTGCCGAAGCGCGGCAGCGCCGGATAGGTGTGCCAGCCCGAGGCGGGGACGTCCTCCTCGCGGTAGTTGCCGTACCAGAAGCTCTCGAAGCCGTGGCGCTTGCTCACCGCCTCGGAGACGCGCTCCAGCATGGCCCGGTTGTAGTCGCGCAGCTCCTGGAACAGCGGCTCGTTCGAGTGCGACGTGTCGAACGTCAAGTCGAAGGCGTGGATGCTGCCGTCCGTGGTGTGGCAGTCGATGAACAGCTCCGGCCACCACGTCTGGTGCAGCTTCGCCATGGCGCGCGTCTCCGGCGCCTCCTGCTTCGTGCTGTCGCGGTTGAGGTTCCACCCCTCGCCCGTGTAGCGAGTGCCCACGCCGCCCTCGGGGTTGACCTGCCCCTCCAGGCTCTTGAGGTTGAGCTTGCGGTTGTTGGGGCTGATGCGGTCATTGCCGTCCGGGTTGAAGTTGGGGACCAGGACCAGACACAGCCTGTCCAGCAACTTCGCGCCCAGCTTCGTCAGCGTCAAATCCCGTGCGAGCGCGAGCACGGCCTCCTTGCCCTCCACCTCGCCCGAGTGGATGTTGGCCTCCACCAGCACGACGACCTTCTTCTGCTTGCGCGCCAGCTCCGGCGTGAAGCAGTTGCGGTCGCTGACGATGAGCGCCACCAGGGGCTGGCCCTCGCCGCTCGTGCCGAAGTCCACCCGTCGGGCGAGCTTCGTGCGGCGGCAGAGCTCGTCGATGAAGGCGAGCACGTGGGCATGACGCGAGGTTTCGGCGTAGTTCGACGATTCAGCGCGGGTGAGCAGCTGGGACATGGGCGCGCATCCGAGCGCCGCACTCCCGCGTCGTCAAGCACTTCGTCCACGGCGACACACCGCGACGGTGCGCACCCCGTCCGCCAGTGAGCGCTCGTCGGAGCAGTGACGTGCCGTGTCGACGATTCCAGCGCACCGCCCGGGAAATCCACGCGAGGATGCCGCCTGAATGAAAATCTGGGTCGATGCCGATGCCTGTCCGGGCCCTGTCCGGGACATCCTCCTGCGCGCCTCGCAGCGCCTCAAGGTGCCCCTCGTGTTCGTCGCCAACCGGGCGATGAACCTGCCGCGCGCGGAGTTCGTCTCCACGGTGCAGGTGGGCGCCGGGCTCGACGTGGCGGACCAGCACATCGCCACCTCGGCGCGGAAGGGCGACCTGGCCGTCACGCAGGACATCCCGCTCGCGGCGCTGCTGGTGCCTCGGGGCGTGGTGACGTTGGACCCGCGCGGCGAGCTGTTCTCCGAGGAGAACATCGCCGAGCGGCTCTCCGTGCGTAACTTCATGCAGGAGCTGCGGGAGAGCGGCGTCACCACGGGCGGCCCCAGCGGCTTCAATGCCCAGGACCGCCAGCGCTTCGCCGCCGCGTTGGATCGCGAGCTGTCCCGACTGCTCCCGAAGCGCGGCTAGCCACCCCGGACCCCGGGAGCTAGGCCACGCTCCCGGAGCGACGACGTGGACTCAGGTCCCGTCGATGAGGCGGGTGGCGATATCGGGGCTGAACTGGCCCGCCGGAATCGACGGAGCGATGCCGCAGTTCCCGTCGGAGTCCCCGGGCACCTTCACCCACAGGAGCATCTCCGCGCCCCCGCCCACCTGCGACAGCACGCCCAGCTTGCGGCCCGCCGGGTTGCACCACTCGCCATTGTGGCCGTTGCCGTTGCGGCTGGTGTCCACCACGAAGGGTTTGGTGTAGCCGTAGCGCGTGTTGAGCGAGCTGTTCACCGAAGCCCCGAACGTCGTCGACTGGGCCGTGGTGTAGAAGTTCGACACGTTCAGCGCGAAGCCCCGGATGTTGCGGACCCCGGCGGACTCCAGTCGCTGCGCCGTGGTGTCAGCGGCAATCCAGTTGGCGTTGCCGCCATCCATATAGGCCCACGTGTTGGGAGCCCGGTCCCTCAACTGCTCCGTCGCGTAGCGCAACAGGCCGAGCCGCGTCTGCCGCTCCGTCTCATTGGGCAGACAGTCGAGTTGGGCGAGCGCGTCCGGCTCGATGATGACGATGGCCGGGCGGCTGCCCAGGCCCGTGACGAAGGCGGAGATCCACGCACGATAGGCCTCGGGGCTGCCCGCGCCTCCTCCCGAGTGGCTGCCACAATCGCGCCCGGGGATGTTGTAGGCCACCAGCACCGGCAGCTTGTCCGCCGTGTCCGCGGAGGCGACGAAGCTGGACACCGCCGAGGCGATGTCTCCACTCCAGTTGCCGAACCAGCGCGCCCCCGGCTTGCTCGCGATGGACGACTGGATGCGCGCCGCGCGCGAGTCCCCACCGTTGTTGCGCACCCAATTGGCGGAGTTCGAGTTGGGGTCCACGTAGAAGCCGCTCGTCATCCCCACCGGCCCGGAGCCACCGCCCCCGTCCTCCGTGGTGAGCGAGATGTTGTCCAGGAAGGCGGAGAAGGCGCCCACTCCGCCGAGTTGGAAGGTCACCTGCCCTGTCGTCGTGGCCACGTTGGACGTGAAGGGGAACGTGAAGGTGCGCTGCGTGCCATCCAGGGTGATGTACTGGTCCAGCGGAGCGGTGTACGGCGCGGCCCCCAACTGCACCGTCGCCCTCACCCTCACGCTCGCGGACGCTGACGCCGTGAAGGTCAGCGTGTACGCCCGGCCATTCACCAGGGCGATGTTGTCCTGTCCCATGGGTGCGTCCCAGGGATTGGCGGGGCTCCCCGTGACGTTGACGCGCAGCCGTCCGTTCTCCACCACGGACTGCGTATTGGGGCCGCTCCACCACGGCGCCACCGTCCCGCCGCTGAAGGTGCCATTGACGACCAGTTCCGTGAGCGGCGAAGCCACCACGCCCTCGGTCTCGGTCTCCGTCTCGGGCCGCGCGGAGGGACCGCACGCGGACACCAGGGACGCCACCAGCACCCAACCCACTTGTCGATGCAATTGCACGAAACGATTCCTCCTGCCCGCGACCGGATGACAGGGATTGACGACCGGCATGTCCCGGGCCCTTGGGCGAAGCACGACATCCTGTCAGCTTTTCCCTGACTTGCCAGCGCAAATACACACAAGCCTCCGCACTGGATTCACTGACAAAATTTGCAAGCAGCCTGAAACAGCGCCGTCCATTCGGAGTGTAGACATCCACGCTCGGCGGCGACGCCAGGGAATATCCAACACTCCGTCACGGAAAATCACGCACGGCGTGCGCCACTACTCCGGCTCGGGTGTCGTCTCCGCGCCGTCCAGCCCATGCTTGCGCAGCAACCGACGAAGCTGGGTGCGGTGCAGGCCCAGTGCCCGCGCCGTCGCGGAGACATTGCCACCCTGCTGACGCAGGGCCTCCTCCAGGCGTGCCCGCTCATGAGGTTCGGGCGCCTCCCCGCGCGGCTCGGCCCTGGGCTCGGGGCCGCGCTGAAGGGTGGCGCTCCCGGGGCCGAAGGCAGTCCCCGCGCTGGGGCTCAGGTGTCGAGCCTCCACGCGGGTGGCCCCCTGGAGCTGCGCGCTCTGGATGGCGCCACGCAGTTCCACCAGCAACTCGCGGATGTTTCCTGGCCAGGGCCGCAGCAGACACTGCTCCACCAGGGAGACATGGAGCCCGAGCCCCGGGGCCACGCGCTCCGCCTCGCGCTGGAGCAGCAGGGGCAGCTCCTCGGGCCGCTGGCGCAGGGGCGGCACCACCACCTCCGGGCGGCCCATGCGGAAGTACAGGTCCTCTCGCAGGCCCCCTCGGGCCACCAGGGCGCGCAGGTCCTTGTTGCTCGCGGAGCACAGGTGCACATCCACCGTCTTCGCCCGGGAGGCGCCCAGGGGAAGCACCTCGCGCGTCTCCAGGGCCCGCAGCAGCTTGGCCTGGACGGACAGGTCCAGCTCCACCACCTCGTCGAGGAACAGCGTGCCGCCATCGGCGGCCTGGAGATACCCCTGGGCATCCGCCTCCGCGCCGGAGTACGCGCCGCGCCGGACGCCGAACAGGAGCCGCTCCGCGATGCCCTCGGGAATGGCGGCGCAGTTGACGGCGACGAAGGGGCCCTCGCGCCGGGGACCCTGTTGATGGAAGGCGCGCGCCAGGCCCTCCTTGCCGGCGCCGCTCTCGCCATGGATGTGGAGGGAGAAGCCCAGCTCGGCCGCGCGAGTCACCTCCGCGAGCAGGCGCCGCCCACCCGGGCCGCGCACGAAGCCATCCACCAGCACGACGCCGTGCTCCTCCAGGGGCCGCACGTCGAGGCTCGGGACGAAGAGCGAGTCCCCCATGCGCAGCACCGTGCGCACCTCGCGGGGCGCGCCGGGAGGGAGCGGCTCTCCATCCACCCAGGTTCCGTTCTGGCTTCCCAGGTCGACGGCCTGGAAGTGCTTCCCATCGAAGCGGACTTGGGCATGGCGGCGCGACATCCTCGGGTCCTGGACCTCGCCAGGCCGCGGGCCTCGTCCCAGCTCCAGCCCCTCGGGCGGTATCCGGAGCGCCACGGCCAGCGCCGAGCCTCCGCCGAAGATGCGCACGAGGCCGGGAACGCGCGCGGCGTCCAAGGCCCCCGGCCCTCCTCCTTCAGCACTCGGCCGGAGCGTCGACCCGTCATGTTCCATGCCGTGCCATCATACGCCCCAGGCCGTGGCACACGGTGCCAGCGTTTGTGCCAGCTCTGGAGCGCCGAGGGCCCCGGGCGAGGACGTGCTCCCGAGGACGACGGGAATGTCGGGGGCTCGTTCGACCATGGCACGGCGCTCGCTATGGGGCGCCCGCACCGGCAAGACACCAGGGGGACACCACACCATGAGGAACATGACTGACGAAATCACCGCGCCCGCACGGGGCTCCCACCGGACCACCGGCCCCATCCTGCTGGCGACGCTGACGCTCCTCGGCGCGAGCGCCTGCCTCAAGCCCCTCCAGCTCCCTCCGGACCCGAATCCCCAGCGGCCCGACGTGGGGGACAAGTATGTGACGGACTCGGAGACGAAGTTGCCCGTCACCCCGTGCAAGGGCGAGGACTGTCCGCCGCTGACGCCTGACGCGGCACCGCTGGCGCCGATGGAGTGCCCGACGGGGCAGTGCATCCCGGACAACTCGAACGGCCAGGGCATCTACATCGTCGAGGGGAGCGACTTCTGCTTCAAGCAGGGCACGGAGTCCCGATTCTGTCCGGAGGCCTTCGTCAATCGTGGGCCTGGAGACGTGGTGCTCAAGGGGAGGGACCGCCTCGTGGGCACGTCCTTCTACACCCCGACGCTCCGAGGGGTGCTGCCGGGACAGCTCCAGCGCACGGCGCAAGGGGCGCCCGCCAGCTTCGTGGCGATTCACAGCATCCAGGGCAAGGGGGACCAGCTCGTCGTCAATTACTGTCATTCACGCGCGCAGTGCAGCAAGCCGGAGGATATCCAGACCCTCCAGGGGGCGGCGCTCGCGGGCTTCACGTTCGACGTGCTCTTTCGGAACGTGCCGGACGAGGAGACGTTCTTCGAGCTCCAGCTCATTCCGGTGGAAGCTGACCAGCTCCTCCCGCCGTTCCGGCTCCAGAAGTACGAGGTCCGACACCGGCTGAGGGACCCCAACGGCAATCATCCGGCATGGACGAATCCCTGCGGAGGGACTTCTCGCGGCAGGGTGGGCATCCTGCCGGGCCGGGTGGTGGATGACATGAATGCCGCCGTCACCGCTGACGACAAGGTCACGACGCTGGGGTGTGAGTCCGGCGCCATCGTCACGTGCCTGGATTGGGGTTACAGCCCCTGGGATTCCCAGACGGGGGCGGCCGACCCTCGGCGCGAGTTTGTCTATGGGTCCTGTCTCCAGGCGAAGCGCGCGGCGTATTTCGTGGGCAAGGGAGACCTCAAGAGCTACACGCTGACGGGCACGCGCATCCTCAAGCGTGACGAGTATGGCTTCGGGCGGGACACGGAGGGAGGCCTCGAGCGCACCGACTACCTGGAGGCCCTCTGGAGTCCGAAGGGCGCGGTCTGCCTCAACCCCGAGCATCTCCGTCACCCGGAGATTCCCCTGCATCCGGAGCATGCTCCCCGAATCGAGCGCTGTGAGGCACCGCCGGGACAGCAGGTCCTCTGGCGGGACAACGCCAAGCTCTCGACGGGATTGCCGCCGCGACGCTGACGCGGGTTTCAACATGAGCGCTGGGGGTGCGCCGGATTACAGCCGCTCGGCCCCCAGGGCACGTATCAGCCCGGCGTATTCACGACGAAGCAAGGGATTGAGCTCCAGGGCTCGCGCGAGCGCGGCGTTGGCCTGACGAAGGCCTTCCGTCGGCGTGGGACTCGCGCGGGCCTCCATGAACAGCAGTCCGGCACGCAGCGCCTGTACCTGCGCTTGATTCGGGTCGAGCCGCATCGCCAGCTCCACCTGTTTCAGGCCCTCGACCACGGTGGCTCGCGCCTCAGTGGGAGGCTGCACCTCCGCCAGCTTCCACGAAGCCCGCGCGAGCGACAGATGGGCCTCGTGATACGGATAGAGTTCCACGGCGCGACGGGCCTCGGCACGAGCGCGGAGGAGCGCCTCCACCGCGCTCCTTCCCTGCCGACGGGCCCATTCCGCGTCCGTCAAGTCCAGCCGCGAACCCACCACGCGGCAATCCGCGCAACGCGAATCCAGGCGCAGCGCTTCCTCCAAGGCCCGTCGCCCCTCCCCCAATGCAGTCGCGGGAGACTGCCCGTCGCGCACCGCCTGGGCCGCCCGCGACAGGTGCACCGACGCGACGTGGAAGTGGGTGCGCCCCGCCGCCGCGTTGATGCGCAGTGAGCGGTCGAGCGCCTCGAGCGCGCGGGTCAACGCGGGACTCGCGTCCTCCCCCAGCTCGATGAGGTACGAGGCGCGGGTCAGCTCCGCCATCGCCACCTCGTTCAGCGCCGAGTAGAAACGACCATCCAGCGCGAGCGCGCCCTGCCCTGCCTCCAAGGCCCGCTCCACGTTCGGGCCCGGGTCCTCGCCTCGTGACAATGCATCAGCCGCCAGCGCGTTGTGCAGCTCCGCCAGATTCGAATGCGCGAAGAGATACTTGGGGTCCGTGCGCAGCGCGAGCCGCAGGTGCTTCCCCGCGGCCTCGTACTCGGGACGAGGGTCCAGGCCGTGCTCGCGCTGATGGTTGCCCTTCCAGCGATGCACGAGCGCCAGGTCATTGTGTCCCCAGGGATAGGCCGGCTCCAGCTCCAGCGCTCGGGTGAGCTGAGCCATGGCATCGTCCCACGACGCTTCCGGGTCTCCACCCTCGCGCGCGACCAGCAGCCCTCGCAGGAAGAGACTGAAGCCCAACGTGTCGTACGCGAGGACATCCCGGGGCTCGAGCTCGATGGCACGCGAGGCGGAAGCAATGGCCTCTCCCAACAGTCGCCTCGGCTCGTCGTTCCCAGCCTGGGGAGTCGCCGCGCGATAGGCATTCATCAACACCAGGGCCCGCTTCGTGTGCGCGGACGCACGCGAGGGCGACGCGACGAGCGCCCGCTCACACGCCGCCAGCGCCCGCTCCAGTGAGTCCTTCCGCGAGCGGCCCTGCTTCCGGTCCAGGTCCGCCAGTTGGAGCCACGCCTCCGCGAGCGCCTCGTGCCCCCGTGCATCGCTGCGCGCCAGCTCCAGCGCCTGCTCGTACCGGCGCGTCGCCTCCAGGAAGCCCGAGCGCGCGGCCTCATGGTCTCCACGACCCAGCCGCTCCATGGCCCGCGCGTGAGCCACGTCCGCCGCGAGCATCCGAGGCTCCAGCATCCACGGAGTCTCGGCCTCCGCCTTCGACGCGGCTGCTTCCGCCGCATCCAGCTCCTGGCGATAGAACGCCATCCATCCCGCAAGGAGCCGGGGCGACTCCCCCACCGCGCCCTGCCCTCGCTCCAGTGCGCGGAGGGCGGGCTTGAGGAGGTCCGCGTCCAGCGTCCGCGCATGCTCGGCCACCCACTCCGGCCCGCCCCGGCGTCGCGCCGTCTCCATCGCCAGCAGGTACAGGCCGCCCAGCGTCTTCCCCAGCGCCAGATTCAGCTCGGGGGAATCCAGCCCCAGCCCGGCCGCGCGAGTCAGCTCCTCGCGGGCCTGCTCCAGCTCTCCCATCGCCAGATGACCGCGTCCTCGCGCGTAGTGCACCAGCGACTCGCCATGCGTCCCCAGCGCGTGCGGTGTCGAAGCGAGCTGGAGCATCCGCTCGCGCACCAGTCGCTGCTCCGGACGCGTGTCATGCAGCGGCGCCATCAAGGCCGCGCGCATCAACCACTCCACGTCCTTCACCTGCTGCCCCAGGTGCTCCGCCAGGCGGGCGCGGCCCTCGGACTGACTCCACGAGCGCACGCCCAGGGCGGAAACAATGAGCACGCTCACCAGCGACACGGCGGAGACGGCGACGAGCGCCCGGTGCTTGCGCGCCCGCCGCAGCCACCGCGCGACGAACCCTGGCCGGCGCGCGAGGATGGGCTCCCCATCCAGGTACCGGTCCAGGTCCTCCGCCAGCGCGCGCGCCGAGGCATACCGGCGCGCAGGGTCCTTGTTGAGACACGTCAGGACGATGGTCTCCAGGTCCCCCGCCACCTCCGGCACGCGCAGTCGTGGAGGCGTCACGTCCTCGTGCAGCACCTGGTGCAGCGTGCCCACGGACGTGGTGTCCCGGAATGGCGGAACGCCCGTCAACAGCTCGTACAGCGTGGCGCCCAGTCCGTAGACATCCGTGCGTCGGTCGACAGAGGTCCGGTCTCCACGCGCCTGCTCGGGCGCCATGTACGACGGCGTGCCCAGCACCGCGCCTGTCCTGGTGAGGCCCTGCTCCAGGTCCGCGTCATGGGCCAGGCCGAAGTCCATGACCACCGGGAACCAGCGCCGCGCCTCCTGCCGCTCCACCAGGATGTTGGCGGGCTTGAGGTCCCGGTGGATGACGCCCAGTCGATGCGCCTCGTGCATCGCCGAGGCGACCTCCCGCATCACCTGGACCTTCTCGGCCAGCGTCATGGCGGGCGCCACGCTGTCCAGCCGGGTGCCCTCCACGAGCTGCATCGCGATGAAGTCCCGCGCCCCCACGCGGCCCACCTCGTACACCCGGCAGACATGGGGATGGACGATGCGAGCCTGCGCTCGGGCCTCCTGGAGGAAGCGCATCGTCCGGTCCGGGTCCGCGTCCCGCACGAACTTGAGCGCCACGAAGCGACCCAGCCGCCGGTCCCTCGCCTTGTAGACCTCCCCCATCCCCCCGCGCCCCAGCAGCTCCAGCGAGTCGAAGCGCTCGCCCATCGACGTCTCCGCCGTCCCCAAGGCCGGCGCGTGCGCGCGGTGCTCCTCCAGCGCCTCGCTGTCGTCCATCGTGGGCCCGTCGTCCCCTGCCCGGCGCCCCGCGTCTCCCCGTTCCGACATGACGCCATGCTAACCGGCCCCGCCGTGCGCGGGCCCGTCCCGCCTCTCCCGCGTCATGCTCCGGGTGTAGGCTGCCCTCGCCCATCGCGGCGGGCCTGGCACCCCTCCGCGAGTCTCGGAGGTCTGGACTTGAGCGTCGCCCTCATCATCGCCCTCTCCACCACGCTGGCCCTCGGCACCGCTCCAGCGCCCGGCACCGCGCCTGCGACTGGAGCGCGCGAGCCGCTCGCGGACCTCCTGGAGCGTTTCCAGGACGTCGCGGGGCCGGACGAAGAAGGCGAAGCTTCAGGAATTGACGGCGACAAGCAGGCCATGGCCACGGCCCTCCAGGCGTATGGCGCCCCCGCCATTCCCCCGCTGCTCGCCATGCTCACCAGCGAGAAGGTGGCCGTGCGGGAGCTGGCGGCCTACACCCTGTCCGAAATCGACGGGCTCACCGACGACCATCTGGACGAGCTCATCGAGGGCTGGGAGCGGGGCACGGGCTGGATTGAACGGGCCGTGGGCCACGTGGGGACACCGCGCGCCTTGAGCGTGCTCGTGGAGACCCTCCACGAATATCCCTCCTCCCAGAATCAGCTCACCGGAGCCCTCCTCAGCGCGGGAGGCAAGGGAGCCCTCGCGCTCGCGGAGTCGCTGCGCGCCGCCAGTCCCCGCAAGCCGGCGTTCGTCGACAGTGCGTGCCAGATTCTGCGGGAGATGGAGCAGGAGGCAGGTGCCGCCATCGAGCCGCTCCTCGCCGTAGCGGAGGCGACCAAGCCCCACATCAAGAACCGTGGCCACGCCGTACGGTTGGTGGGGTGTCTGGGTTTCATGGCGCAACCCGTGGTGCCACGGCTGGAGCAACTCCGCGCCAAGACACCCCGCCTGCGCAACGACATTGGCGCGGCGCTCACGAACATCGTCCCCGAGCTGAAGGCGGCGCTCTTCGCCCAGCACCTGCGCACCACGCCAGGCATCCCCCTGCTGCGGGAGCTGGCGGCGCTCCGTGAAAACGGACGCGGGGCCGGCGCGGTCCTGGTCGAGCTGCAGTCCCACGCCAACTGGGAGCTTCGCGTCGCGGCGGTCCGCGCCATGGGCTACCTCCAGTACACGGAGGCAACCGAGCTGCTCATCTCCCTGCTCGAGGACACGAAGGACTGGCGGCGGGTCTTCGTCTCCGTCGAGTCGCTCGGAAGGTTCAAGGAGCCGAGAGCCATCGACCCGCTCGAACGGGTCGCGAAGACGCACTGGTATCCCTACGTGCGCGAGGCGGCGCTGCACGCCATCAAGGTCATCCGGGGTGAGGCCACGTACACGGAGCAGACGCACTTCCCCTCGGAGTTCCTTGCCTACCGGTACTCGGAATACGACACGCCTGACGCCGTCGAGCCGCCCTTCGTCCCGGGAAGCGATGAGCTCTCCGCCGAGGCCCTCAAGCCGCTGTCGTACACGATGAAGCTTCCCGCCCGAGAGGACAGGCGCGCATCCATCCAGAAGCTGGGGCCGGGCTGCGGCTTGCGGGTCGCCAACGGCTACGTGCTGGGCGCGGACCGGGGAGAGTGGGGAGGCGAGCTGGTCCACCGGACCGCGAAGGGCGCCACCACGGTGCTGATGAAGGAGAACATCCGGTCACTCCACCGCATCGGCGACACGCTCGTCGCCGTCGCGGGGCTGGCTCACCTCTCCAGCCATCACGGCATGCTCTATCGAGTCATTTCCAAGGGAGACTCCTACATGGCCGAGCCCTGGCGAACACTGCCCGGTGCGCCCAAGGTCGCGGGGACGATGGAAGACGGCCGACTGTTCGTCTCCTGCGCGGGCGGCGACATCATCGTCACCGCCGACGGAACCATGGAGATGTCGACGCGGGAGAGCCGACGCGCCAGGCCCGCGAAGTAGCGCGCGGCCCCTCCCGGGCCATGGAGCGTATCGGACACACGCGGCCCGCGCTCCAGCTCAGCGCAAGGCAGTGACGTGAATGGCGGGAGTGCGCGCCTCCGTCGCACGCTCCACCACGCGGCCCAGGCGCAGGAGCAGGTGCTCCTCATACGGACGCCCCATGAGCTGGACGCCCACCGGCAGCCCCGCGCGGTCGAAGCCGGCCGGGACGGACAGCGCCGGGAAGCCCGTCAGGTTTCCCTCGCGCACGAAGCGCATCAGCGCATCCACCACGGGCAGGTTGGACTCGCCATCCGGCAGCGTCCCCTCCGGAATGAGCGGCGCGGTGGTGGCCGTCGACGGCGTGACGATGACGTCCACGCCCGCCATGACCGCCAGCAGCTCACGCGTCAGGCGGTGACGGTGGCGCAGCGCATGAACCAGGTCCGTCGCGCGGAAGTGCCGACCGATGGCCAGGTTGGTCCGCGAGTCGAGCCCGAAGTCCGACACGTTGGCGCGCGAGTGCGGCAGCATCGACTCGGCCATCTCGCTCAGGATGATGCAACTGTGCGTCCACAGCACCGTGTTCAAGTCCGGCGCGGGAATCTCCACCACCGTCGCACCCGCGTCGGTGAGGGCACGCACCGCTTCCTTGCAACGCGCCACCACGTCCGGCGAGGCGTCCTCGAAGTAGGGCCAGCAGATGCCCAGCCGCACTCCTGTCAAATCCGCGCGCTCGTAACCGGACAGGTGATGCGGCGGCTGCGTCTGGGCGACCAGGTCCTTGCCGTCGGGCCCGGCCAGCAGCGCATACATCGCCGCGACGTCATCGACGGTGAGCCCCATGGGCCCGACGTGGCCCACGTTCCAACACAGCGGCGGCACGCCCGTCTCGGGGATGCGACCCCACGTCGCCTTGAGGCCGACGATGCCGCACAGCGCCGCCGGGATTCGGATGGAGCCTCCACCATCCGCGCCGATGCTCAGCGGACACAGCCCCGCGGCGACGACGGCGGCGGAGCCACTGGAGCTGCCTCCGGTGATGTGTCCCCGGTTCCACGGATTGCGCGCGGCACCGTGGTGCGGATTCAACCCGATGGGGTTGATGCCAATCTCATTCATGTTGGCCTTGCCCAGCAGCAGCGCTCCCGCGGCCCGCAGACGCGCGGCCACCGTGGAGTCCACCGTGGCCACCTGGTTGCGGAACCGCGTGCCCAGCGTCGTGGGGAAGCCCGCCAGGTCCACTTCGTCCTTGAGCACCACGGGCACGCCGTCCAGCACGCTCAGCGGACGTCCCGCCCGCAGGCGCTCGGCGGAGGCCTCGGCGGCGCGGAGGACCTCGTCCGGCTTGCGCGCGATGAACCAGCCCGTCCGCGCCTCGCCGCGCTCCAGTCGGTCGATGGCCTCGTTCAACCGCCGAGCCACGGCGACCGGGTCCACGCCGCCCTCCCGATAGGCGCGAGCGAAGGAGCCCACTGTCTCGCGCTCCGGCGTCACGGCCTGCGCGGCGATGGCGCGCGCGGCCTGCTCTTGAGGGGACTGGGCCTCCGTGGCGGGCGCGCCGTGCGGCAGCGGAAACTGGAGCGGCGGCGCGTCCCCCGCGGGCAGCTCGCGCCACGCCGAGATGCCACTGTCCCGCACCAGCTTCTCCAGCACGGGCGCGCCGACCCCACTCTCCAGGGTGTTGACGAATGCCTTGAGCGCCAGCCCCGACACGCGGGGCGCCTTCACTGGATTGCGTTGGTAGGCCATGCCTCCAGCCTACTCGGCCAGGCCCTGACGTGCGCGGCTCAGCCCGGCGGACGACCCAACCCGTGGGCCTCCGCGAGCCCCCTCAACCGCTCGACGAGCGCATCCCGGTCCTCGTAGCGCAGGCCCTCCGTGCGAATCGCGGGCAGGAGCTCGACGCGCACCCGCCCCGGACTCACGCGCCACTCGCCATGCGGCAGCACCGCGCGCACGCCATGGAACACCATGGGGACGATGGTGGCCCCCGCGCCAATCGCGAGCACGGCCGCGCCCTTCTTGTAGGGCCCCAGCGCGCCGTCGGGGCTGCGCCGTCCTTCAATGGACATGTAATAGCTGGCGCCCCGCCGCAGCGCCTCCTGGGCCCGGTCCACCGCGCGCCGAGCCTGCGCATGCCACCGCCGCACCACCACCGTGGAGCCCTGCGCCAACGGAACCCACCCCGCGAAGGGCAGCAACGCGAACCCCAGGTTCATGAAGATGAGAGAGGGTCTTGGAAGCGCCGGGGGAGTCACGAACGTCTCGCCCAGGCTGGTCTGGTTCAGTTGAAGGAAGACATACGCGGCATCGTCGTACCGGCCCGCGTTGTGGTCCACCACCTCCACCTCCACGCCGAAGACGCGCCGCGCCCAGAGGCACCAGCCACGCATGAGCGCGTCCGACGCGCCTGGACTCACGGGCCCCAGGAGGAGCGCCGGGGTGAGCAGCGGTGGCATCGCGGCGCACGCCGCGCCCCAGCGCAGCATGCTCGTCAGCAGACCCGGTCGAGGAGGGAGCGCGCTGGGAACATCCATGCGTCCCGCTATACCAAAGCGCACCCATCACGACAGGGTGGAAGCAGACCTCTCGCGCGGCCTCGCGAGGACATGGCAGGCTGCGAGGAAGTCCAGGCAGGCAGGGGGGCCCCATGGGAAGTCCACGCGTCAACGCGCTCGAGGAATACAAGGTCCTGCTCGGACGACAGCGGACCCAGCCGCTCGGACCCGATGAAGAACAACGCCTGGAGCTGCTGCGCGACGTGCTCCTGGAGCTGGGCGCGCTGCCTCCCGAGGGCAGCCCCCTGCCCACGCGCCCCGCCCGCGCGGACGCGGTGCTGGAGCTGACGTTCGCCACGCAGGACGACGTGGTGCGCGCGTACAGCAAGAACATCGGCACCGGGGGACTCGCCATCCGGACGACGCGCGCGCTGCCGACGGGCAGCACCCTGGAGCTGCGCATCTCCCTGCCCGACCTCCCCCACCAGGCCCTGCGCGCCCTGGGGCAGGTGGTCTGGTCCCGCGAGGACGCCATGGGCGTGGCCTTCTCCCAGCTCCCCCCGGACGCAGAGCGCCGGTTGAAGTCCTTCCTCACGCAGGACGACTCGCTGCTCAAGCGCGTGCGCGGCGTGCTGAAGACAGACGTGATGGAGCTCTTGACGAAGGACGTGCGGGAGCTGGGCAAGGGCCCCACGCCCCAGGCGGCCACCGCCGTGGAGCTGGACACGCGCGTCCCCGTGCTGGTGCGCCTGTCGGACACGCGGCTGATGACGCTCGTCACGGAGCTGTTCCATCAGAAGGGCCTGCGCGTCGTCACGGACAGCGACAAGCCCGCACCCATCATCGTGGTGGACACCGGCTCCGCGCTCGACGTGCTCAGCACCGCGGGCCGCCCGGGCTCGCGCACCATCATGGTCAACGTGAGCGGACCGGACTCGCTGATGGGCCGGCTGTCCAACCTCAACCCCGCGGCTTTCGTGAAGAATCCGGCCAGCGCCGCCTCGGTGCTGCTCGCGGTGGAGCGCCTGCTGTCAGCGCCCCGCTGACGCGTCAGCGCCCCCGGCTGACGCGTCCACGGGTGTGTCAGCCCCTGGGTCCGCCGCGCCCTCATCGGGAGCGGGGCTTTGCATTCGCGGACTTGCTCACGGACGCTGCGCTGGCCCGGCGACTGCACATGCGCACCCGCGAAGCTGGCGCTCCACCCACGTGGACTCCCCGTCACTTCAGGAACGTCATGGACGAAATCATTTCGCAGTTGAAGACCCTGGCTCTCGCGGAGGCCTTCCCCTTCATCCTCAAGGCGGTCGGGGCCCTCCTGTTGTGGTTCGTGGGTCGCGCCGTCATCAACACCTTCCGACGCGTGCTGAACCTCACCCTGCAGAAGCGTCAGTTCGACGTCACGCTCATCCGCTACATCGAATCGCTGTTCGCCGGCTCCCTGACCATCCTCCTGCTGCTGGGCATCCTGGGGATGATGGGGTTCGAGACCACGTCGTTCGCCGCGCTGCTGGCCGCCGCGGGCTTCGCCATCGGCACGGCCTGGTCCGGCCTGCTCTCCAACTTCGCGGCGGGCATCTTCCTGCTCGTGCTGCGGCCCTTCCGCGTGGGCGACGAGATTTCCGCCGGAGGCGCGACGGGCATCGTGCAGGAGATTGGCCTGTTCGCCACCACCATCGACACGGCCGACAACCTGCGCGTCTCCGTGGGCAACGGCCGGCTCTTCGGCGAGAACATCATCAACTTCAGCCACCACCCGCACCGCAAGATTGTCGTGAAGGTCCCCCTGGTGCACGGCGGTGACATCCGGGGCCTCATGCGAGCGCTCGAGGAGCGCGTGGCGTTGGTGCCGGAGGTTCAGGCCAGCCCCGCCCCCGGCGTCGATGTGGCGGAGTTCACCGTGCATGGGCCCGTGCTCGGCATCGGCGTGTTCTGCAAGCCCACCCAGGCCACCGCGGTCCAGGCCGGAGTCGCCGAGGCCGCCGCCGAGATTCTCATGGCCGCCGGCTACATCGTCCCGCCGCAGGCCGTCCCCCAGGCGCTCACCAGGGTGGGCTGACCGCAAGCAGCCCCACTCCGCACGAGTGCCCCCTGGCTCGGCGTGCCTCGCGCCGAGCCCTCGCCGCGCCCCTCCCGCGCGCCGCGCCGTCACACGTCCCACCGCGACACTCCCTCCCACGGGCGGAAAAAGGGCATTCCTCCGCCCGGGGAGAGTCACGATGACGGACAAACGCAGACAGAATGCGGGCACGACGCGAGGCAGGAACCGGGCAAAGCCTCGCGTGGCGAAGGCGGAGCCGACGTCCGGGCCCTCGGTGCGACGGGGCCGCAAGGCGACGCCTCGCGCGAGGACGTCGGGGAGGACGGGCCGCGAGTCACCTCGCGAGGCCACCCAGGCCCTGAGCTATGCCTACTGCGCGCTGCCGCGCGTGCCGGAGCGTCCGCTGCCGCCGGACCTGAACGCGCGGCGACTTCGCCTCATCCGCATGAACGAGCAGAAGTGGGCCAATGGCACGGTCCTCCACTACTACTTCTTCGACAAGCCCACGGATGGGGAGGAGGTGCGGCTGGCCAACGGCACCACGCGCTTCGTGCCCTGGACGACCACGGACACCGAGAAGGACGTCGTGCGCGCCGCCTTCGAGCGCTGGACGCAGGTGGGCCTGGGCCTGAAGTTCCAGGAGGTGGCCTCCCGCGACGAGGCCGAGGTGCGCATCGGCTTCATGCGCGACGACGGCGCCTGGTCCTACGTGGGACGGGACATCCTCGCCCAGGGGCCGGATGCGAGGACGATGAACTTCGGCTGGGACCTCACGGAGCACCCGCGCGAAATCGACACGGCCATCCATGAAATCGGCCACACGCTCGGCTTCCCGCACGAGCACCAGAACCCGCACGCGGGCATCGTCTGGGACGAGGAGGCCGTCTACGCCGCGCTGGCCCGGCCTCCCAACAGCTGGAGTCGCGAGACGACGTTCCACAACATCATCCGCAAGATTGCCGCCGGCTCGGTGGAGGGCTCCACCTGGGACCCGGACTCCGTCATGGAGTACCCCTTCCAGCCCGGCCTCATCAAGGAGCCCCTGGAGTACTTCCGCGGCGGCCTCACCCCGAAGGGCGGCCTGTCGGACCAGGACAAGGCCTGGGCCCGGACGTTCTACCCGGCCCTGACCGAGCAGGACTACACGGCGCTCCAGCCCTTCCAGTCCGTGCGCCTCCAGCTCAAGCCCGGCCAGCAGCGCAACTTCACCTTCACGCCCCAGGAGACGCGCACGTACGAACTGCGCACATTCGGCGTCTCCGACACGGTGATGGTGCTCTTCGAGAAGAGCGCCACGGGGCTGCGCTTCCTCGCCGGCGACGACGACAGCGGCCTGGGCACCAACGCGGCCCTGAAGCTGAAGCTGTTCCGGGGGCGCGAGTACGTGGTCCGGCTGCGGCTGTTCTACGAGGAGCGCGCGGGCGAGTCCGCCATCATGCTGTGGTAAGCACCCGGCCCCCACTCCGCTAGAGTGGGCGGCCCGTGCACGCCAGGAGCCCCGAGCAGGTGGTGACAACCGCGATTCGCAGTCCGACCTCGGCGTTCCCCGACGTGACGCCCTCCCCGCGCGGAAGCGTCTCTTGAGTCCGGACACACGCTCGGACATGGAGGGCTTCCGGGCCTGGGTGGCGCCCCTCCTGGCGGCGGCCTTCGGCCTGCTGTGGTACCTGGCGGTGGGCGGCGGCCCCACGTTGAATCCCACCCACCTGGACTGGCTGGGCGGAGACTTCGCGCAGCACGCGCTCGGCTGGATGCACTTCCGCGACGCGCCCTGGGGCTTTCCGCTCGGCGAGACGCCGGGCCTCTTGCGCCCGCTGCCCATGACGGTCGCCCTCTCCGACTCGAACCCGTGGGTGTCGCTCGTGCTCAAGCCCTTCTCGGGCTGGCTGCCCCGGGACTTCCAGTTCATCGGCCCGTGGCTCGCCCTGTGCTTCATGCTCCAGGGCTGGCTGGGCGCGAAGCTGACGGGCCTCTTCACGTCCGACGTCCTCCAGCGCTTCCTCGGTGGCGCCCTGTTCGTCCTCGCGCCCGTGCTGCTGTACCGGACAGGGCACGACACGCTGTGCGCGCAGTGGCTGCTCACCGCCATGCTCTGGCTGAACCTGCGCCCGCGCAAAAGCCCGCGCGACGCCTGGACGTCGCTGGCGTGGGCGCTCCTGCTCAACGCGCTCGCCTCCGGCATCCATCCCTATCTGGAGGTGATGGTCTTCGCCCTCGGCCTGTCCCTGCTCGCCACCGTGACGTGGAAGGAGCAGCACCTGTCGCGGCGCGCTGCGGCCCTGGCGCTGGCCGTGCTGTGCGCGGTGCCGGCGACGCTGTTCGTCGTCTTCGGCTACGTGGGCCTGGGCGTGCGCTCGGGCTCCGCGGGCTTCGGCTACTTCAGCTCCGACCTGCTCACCCTGGTCAACCCCATGGACTGGTCCTGCGTGCTGCCGGGCCTGCCCACCGGGCCTGGCCAGTACGAGGGCTTCGGCTACCTGGGCACGGGCGTCCTCGCCCTCGCAGTGGCGGCGCTCTGGCAGTTTCGGAGCACGGCCCTCCAGGTGCGCGAGGAGCTGCGCGCCCGGGCTCCGCTCGTCATCGTGCTGTCGCTGCTCGCCCTGCTGGCGTTCTCGTCCGTGCTGACGCTGTCGGGCGTGACGCTGCTGTCGCTTCGCAAGCTCGTGACGCCGCTGCTGCCGCTGTTGAGCCCCTTTCGCGCCTCGGGCCGCTTCATCTGGCCCCTGCACTACGCGGTGCTGACGGGACTGCTCGCCTTCACCCTGTGGCGCTGGTGCCAGCGGCCCGCCGTGGCCACCGGCCTGCTCCTGGGCGCGGTGCTGCTCCAGGCCCTGGACACCAGGAACCTCTGGACGCGCGACCACTTCGCCCCCACGCCCTGGCCCCGGCTCAAGGCACCCGAGTGGGCCCTCATCGACGCGTCCTACCAGCACCTCGTCCTCGTGCCTCCCTACGTGCACCTCTCCGAGTCCCCGTGCGTCAAGAGCGCCTTCGTGGAGCGCGACTACGTGAGCTTCGGAGACCTGGCGTACCTGCGGGGCCTGACGACCAACAGCGGCTACCCGGCCCGGCTCAGCGAGACGCGCGTCACGGAGGTCTGCGAGTCGCTCCTGGCTGACGTCGCCCGAGGCCAGCTCACCTCGGACACGGTGTACGTCGTCGACCCGGCCCGGCTGGAGGCCTTCCAGCGCATGGGGGACGCCGTCACCTGCGGCACGGTGGAGGGCTTCCACGTCTGCGTCACCCGACGCGCCGGGGCCTTCCCGGACGCCCTCTCCCGCGCCTCGCCCTCCCCTCCGGGCACCTCGGGGGACTCACCCCATTGAGGGGTCCGGCGGTTACGTCGTCGCGTTCACCGCCGCGTTGCGCGCGTTCTCCGCCGCGAGGGCGAACCGCTCGGCGACGGGCACGTAGCCCGGCGTGTTGACGAAGGGTGGCAGCGTCTCCTCGGACGTGCGCTCGTGGCGCATGTTGAGGGGCACCAGGTTCTGGGCGGCACAGGCCAGCCGGATGGTCCTCCAGGACAGCCCCGCCTCTTCCATGACGCGCAGGAAGTCGTCGAGTTGGAGGTTCTTCGCCGCGTTCTCCAGGTAGAGCGGGCGCATGGCCCTCGTTGCCGGCTGCACCGGCCACCAGTCCCGGGCCCGGCGCTGGTACTCCCGCTTCTGCTCGTCCCGCAGGACGACCAGGCGCTCACGGAACCGGGCCTCATCGTCCAGCAGCCGCTCCAGGGCGGTGCGCCCCATCGTCGCGTAGAACATGTCCGTCGATTCATCCGCCCGGGCCCTGGGCCCGACGAAGTCGACATAGGCCCGGGTGGCCGCGAGCAGCTCCCGCTCCGCGTCCTCCACGGACGGCACGGCCGAAGCGCGCGTCTCCTCCGGCACCTCCTCGAAGCACTCCCCCGGCTCCTTCACCTTGCCGTCGGGCCCGGGCCACGCGTGGAGGTGGCGGTACCAGACGTTCCGGTCCGGGAAGACGAGCACCAGCTCCGGCAGCCTGGGAAGCGGCGGGGGCGGCGAGTGGAGGACCCAGTCGGCCGGCTCGTGGTACCCGAGCGCGCGGAGGGCGACGAGCCCCCGGGCCTTCATCGAGTCGAACCAGGCGTCGAAGGAAGGCTCGAAGCCCCCCTCCACCTTGAAGCCCCGAAAGGGCTCTTTCTGCCCGCGCTGGAAGACCCCGGCATACGGGTCCTCGAGCATCAGCGCCCGGAGCTCCAGACCTCGCAGCCGGGCGTTGCCGACAATCGCGGCCTGCCAGGCGTAGAACTGGACATGGATGGTCATGCCCCCAGCCTAGCGTGCTTCCCCCACGGGAGGCAGCGTCCAGGCGGATGGCATTGCCCGCAATGACAGTCGCCAGCGGGAACACAGCCCCGCCGGCGACTTACGTCTTATCCGGACACCGTGAGGCGTCCGACGAGAACTAGTTGAGCACGTCCGTCGTGGTCAGGATGGGGCCGGGGAACGGCAGGGAACCGCCACAGCCACGGGGACCGCCACGAACCTTGGTCTTGATCTGCATGATGAGCTCCTGGTGAAGACTGAGTGGAATCTACGAAGAACCGACGAAGTCGTCTGGCGAAGCCAGTCGACTACGGGATCTGCGAGATGACGTCCGTGGTACGCACGGGAATCGAGATCACGCCACCACAACCACGGGGACCGCCACGAACCTTGGTCTTGATCTGCATGGGTATTCTCCGAGAGTGAAACGGGTGGAAAAGACGACTACGGGATCTGCGAGAGGACGTCCGTGGTGCGCACGGGAATCGAGATCACGCCACCACCGCAACCACGGGGACCGCCACGAACCTTGGTCTTGATCTGCATGGGTATTCTCCGAGAGTGAGACGGGTGGAAAAGACGACTACGGCAGCTGGGCCAGCACGGGGAGCTTGGTGCCGCCGCCGCAACCACGGGGACCGCCACGAACCTTGGTCTTGATCTGCATGGGTATTCTCCGAGAGTGAGACGGGTGAAGGAAACGACTACGGCAGCTGGGTGGCCAGCACGGGGAGCTGGATGCCGCCGCCGCAACCACGGGGACCGCCACGAACCTTGGTCTTGATCTGCATGGGTATTCTCCGAAAGTGAAACGGGTGGAAGAAACGGCTACGGAATCTGCGTGCGAACCGTGCCGGTCAGCACGGGGAGAGAACCACCGCAACCACGGGGACCGCCACGAACCTTGGTCTTGATCTGCATGATGAGCTCCTTGGACAAACCAGCGTTCCGGAATGGAACACCGACCCTACGGACGACACCTGAAAAGGGATCTGCGTGTGCTTGTTTCCTGGACCGCGCGGAACACTAAGCACACCCCTCTGACATTCAAACCCTCGAGCCGCTCGCTGTCTCAACGCCGCCGCCGGATTTCCGTCGCGAACCTGGGCTCACCCGTCCCCTCGAAACCCTCCGCCCGGTTCGCTATTCCCAGACCTCCGGAACTACGCGGCGAGCCTTCCGCCATTGCATGCGATTCGATTCATCGCTTCGCGCCCGGAGTAGAATCATTAAAGACGGGTGTAATCGGTCAGTCAAGTCGTGCCGCGAAGATTGCGACGAAAGTCATTGTAACCTGCTACGCCACAACCCCTCTCAACCTTCGCGAAACAACGACACACAGCCAGAGGGCTCTCCGAATAGAAATCGCCAGCGAGCGATGCTCCGCCCGCTGGCGACTTTGTGTTCATTCCGAGCGGACTTCGCCCGGACGAGAACTACGGGATCTGCGTCAGCACATCGTCGTACCAGATGACCGTGCCACCGAGACCACAACCACGAGGACCGCCGCGAACCTTGGTCTTGATCTTCATGAGGTGCTTGCTCCTGGTGAGACCGCGTTCTCTCCCGGCCGTACAGGGGTGAGCCCATACACACCAGGAGTAGAATCATTAAAAATCGATGAAAAATTGGAGTCAAGCCTTCGTCAGAAAAACCCGTCATCCCCTTTAGATCCGCATACTTGTAGATTTCACCCATTTTATCGAAACGAGAGAATGACCCAGGGTCGTGAAATCCCCCAGGTCGGGTATTTCTACAGAGTCCGGGCACGCGGGGCGCCGTGAGACACGCGCAGGGCGGCTCATGGTTCCATCTACGTGGAGACCGCATCACGCCGTGCGTCGCAATACCTTTAAAACATGTTTCCACGCATGGGTTTGCCCTCTCCAATGAATCGGAATCGCCGGGACAACCCTTGACTGGCAGGAGCGGCGCGTCACCGGACCGAGGGCGCCAGGTCCACGAGGGCTGAGCATTCGTGGCGGAAAGAAAGGCCACGCGGGCGGGCCCCGGGTTCGCGGTGGTGCGCGTGAATGAGAGCCTCGCCGTCAGCCCGCCGGGCGATGATGGGCGGCGGGTTTCCGGCGTCGCGCCGGAGGCTGCTCGGGGAGTCGGTCGAACAACGGTGATGAGGTAGGCTTCGTCCATGCGAGTTGGTGAAGGAATGTTCCCGCGCACCATGCGCGCGCTGGTACGGGGACGAGGGCGCTCGGCGCTCTGGTTGTTGCCGGTGGGGTTGTTCGCCGTCTGGGGCAGCTGGTTCGTCAGGGCGCGCATCACCGTCTACGAGCCCAGCGTGCAGGCCCGGCTGGAGGTGCACCGGGAGGTCTACGCCGTCGACGCGCCCGTGGAGGGGCGACTGGTGAAGACGCGGGTGGAGCTGCACCGGCGGGTCACCGCGGGCGAGGTGCTCTTCGAGCTGGCGCATGAGCAGGAGGCGCGCCTGCTCGCGGAGGCCGAGGCCCTGCTCCAGGGCGTGGGGCCGCAGCTGGTGGCGGCGCGCGCGGAGCTGGCCGCCGAGCAGAGCGCGCTGCAGTCCCAGCAGGAGCGCGGCGCGGCGGGCGTGGACGAGGCGCGCGCGCGGCTGGCGGAGGCGGAGGCCCTGGCGCGGCGGGCCCTGGAGGAGAAGACGAGCACCGAGCAGCTCTTCTCACGGCAGTTGGTGAGCGAGTCGGAGTGGAGCCGGGTGCGCACGGAGCTGGAGCGGGCGCAGGCGGTGGAGCAGGCCACGCGCGCGGCGCTGGCGCGCGTGAAGATGGACGGCACCATGCTGACCACCGAGCGGCGCATCCGCGTCGCGGCGCTGCAACGGCAGATAGCGGAGCTGGAGTCCGGGGAGAACGTGGCGCGCGCCTCCGTGGAGCGGCTGCGCGACGAACTGGAGCGCCGGGTGGTGAAGGCGCCCGCGGACGGTATCCTCGGGGAGACCAGCTCGGTGCGCGTGGGCACGCAGGTGAGGGCCGGGGACCGCATCGCCACCGTCGTCGCGGGCGGAGACGTGCGCGTTGTCGCGCAGCTGTCCCCCGCCACGGCCCTGGGCCGCGTGCGCGCCGGTCAGCGGGCGCGGATGAAGCTGGAGGGCTTCTCCTGGACGGAGTTCGGCATGGTGCGCGCCACGGTGGTGGCGGTGGCGAGCGAGGCCCGCGACGGGCTGGTGCGCGTGGAGCTGTCCGTGGACGAGATGCCGGTGGGAATCCCGATGGAGCACGGGCTGCCGGGCACGGTGGACATCGCCGTGGAGGAGGCCACGCCGCTGCGACTGGTGCTGCGGGCGCTGGGCCGGGGCCTGGAGGCGCCCGCGCGCTCGCGCCCGCTGCCGCCGCGCACGCCCCGGGAGCTGGAGATGTCGAGGGGTGGGGGCTAGCGCCATGGCGAGTTCACGCAAGCTGCTCATTCCCGAGGTCATCCAGACCTCCGCCATGGACTGCGGTCCAGCGGCCCTGAAGGCGCTCTTCGACGGCTTCGGCGTGTCGGTCAGCTACGGCCGTCTGCGCGAGGCCTGCCAGACGGACCTCGACGGGACGTCCATCGACGTGCTGGAGGAGCTGGCCGGCAAGCTGGGCCTGGACGCCACCCAGGTCGTCCTCCCCCTGGACCAGGTGCTCCTGCCAGAGACCAAGGCGCTGCCCGCGCTCGCGGTGGTGCGCCTGGCCGACAGCAACCTGCACTTCATCGTCATCTGGCGACGGTGGGGCAACCTGGTGCAGATCATGGACCCCGCGCTGGGACGGCGCTGGGTGTCCGTGAACGAGCTGATGGACCGGCTCTATGTCCACGCCCTGCCCGTCCCCGCCGAGGGCTTCCGGGAGTGGGCAGGCACGGAGGAGTTCCTCGCGGGCATGCGCCTGCGGCTGGGGGCGCTCGCCGACAAGGCGCTCTCGGAGCGCCTGCTCGCGGAAGGACTGGCGGACGAGACCTGGAAGGGCGTGGCCTGCCTGGACGCGGCGACGCGGCTGGTGCAGACGCTGGTGGACGGTGGCGGTGTCCAGCGGGGTGAGGCCTCCTCCCGCTTCCTGGAGCAGCTCTTGCGCGAGGTGCGCGTCGCGCTCGACGAGGGGCGCGCGGAGACCGTCATCCCCTCCTCCTACTGGACGGCGGTGGGGCCCTCCGACGCGGAGGAGGTCACCCTGCGGGGCGTGGTGGGCATCCTCGCCCGGGGCAAGAAGACGGAGCGTGGCGAGGACGAGCCGCCCCTGTCCGCGGAGCTCCAGGCGGCCCTGAGCGAGCCTCCGACGCGGCCGCTGCGGGAGCTGGTGACGCTGATGCGCAAGGATGGCGTGCTGGCGCCCTCCGTGCTCGCGGCCATCGCCCTGACGGCCGCCGTGGGCGGGTTCCTGGAGGCGCTCCTCCTGCGCGGCATCATCGACGCGGGGCGCTACCTCACCACCCAGGAGCAGCGGCTGGCGGGCATCGTGACGCTGCTGGTGCTGATGGGGATGCTCTTCTTCATGGAGCTGCCCCTGTCGCTGGGGACGCTGCGGCTGGGCCGGCGGCTGGAGGTGCGCCTGCGGCTGGCGTTCCTCGACAAGATTCCCCGCCTGGGAGACCGCTACTTCAAGAGCCGGCTGGTCTCCGACATGGCGCAGCGCTGCCACGGCATCCACCAGGTGCGCAGCGTGCCGACCCTGGCCGTCGGCGTGCTGCGTGCCACCTCGGAGCTGCTCGTCACCCTGGCCGGCCTGACGTGGCTGGCCCCCGGAAGCGCCCCGCTCATCGTCATCGGCGGTGGACTGGCGCTCGCCGTCCCGCTGCTGGCCCAGCGCTCGCTCTTGGAGGCGGACCGGCGGATGCGCGACTTCGACGGTGTGCTGTCGCGCTTCTACCTGGACGCCATGCGCGGGGCGGTGGCGCTGCGGGCCCACCGCGCGGAGCTGACACTGCGCCGGGCGCATGAAGAGCCGCTGCACGAGTTCGTCCGCGCCGCGCGCACGCTGCTCGGCCGAGGCATCATCACCGACACCATCGCCACCATGGTGGCCACGGGCGGCTCGGTGGCCATCGTCCTGCATGCCGTGTCCCAGGGCATCCAACCGGGGGCGGTGCTGCTGCTCGTCTACTGGGCGCTCGCGGTGGCCACCCTGGGCAAGCAGCTCGCGGACGCGCTGCGCCAGTACCCCGCCGCGTCGTCGCTCACCGCGCGCCTGATGGAGCCCCTGCTGACGCCCGACGAGGTGGGCGCGGGACTGGAGACGGCCGCGGACGTGGAGGCCAGGGCCGCGACGGGGGGCGTGGGCTTCAAGCTCCAGCAGGTGGAGGTGAAGGCCGCGGGCTTCACGGTGCTGCAGGGCATCGACATGACGGTGAAGCCCGGGGAGCACGTGGCCATCGTCGGCCCCTCGGGGGCGGGCAAGTCGTCCCTGGTGGGCATCCTCCTGGGCTGGCACCGGCCGTCGTCGGGGCGGGTGGAGGTGGACGGCGCGCCGCTGGAGGGCCAGGTGCTGGCGCGGCTGCGGCGACAGACGGCCTGGGTGGAGCCCGACGTGACGCTGTGGAACAAGTCGCTGGTGGACAACCTGGCGTACGGCGTGGAGACCGCGGACGTGCTGCCTCGCGTGGGCCAGGCCCTGCGCTCCGCGGACCTCATCGAGTTCCTGGACAAGCTCCCCCATGGCCTGCAGACGAAGCTGGGCGAGGGCGGCAGCCTGTTGTCCGGCGGCCAGGGGCAGCGGGTGCGCCTGGGCCGGGCGCTGCTGCGTCCCGGGGTGCGGCTGGCCATCTTCGACGAGCCGTTCCGCGGCCTGGAGAGAGACCGGAGGGCGGCGCTGCTGGAGCGCTCCCGCGCGGAGCTGGCCGGCGCCACGATGCTGTGCATCATGCATGACATCTCGGAGACGCTGACGTTCGACCGGGTGCTCGTCATCAAGGGCGGGCAGTTGGTGGAGGACGACCATCCGAAGCGGCTCGCCCAGCGCGAGGACTCCGTGTACCGCTCGCTGCTCGACGAGGAGGAGCAGATGCGCCGGGACCTGACGGGCCACGGCGGCTGGCGGCGCATGGTGCTGGACCACGGGCTGCTCAACGAAGAGTCTGGCGACGACGCGAAGGCCTCGCGGAAGGGGGCGGCGTGAGCGGCGTGGCGATTGAGTCGACCCGGAGCAAGGCCGGGCCGCTGGCGGGCCGGGCCTGGCCGATGAAGCGGGGCGCGGAGGCGCTGGAGGCGCTGGCGCGCCGGGTGGGCCTTCCCCTGCCGCGCACCTCGGCGAAGCTGATGGGCGCGGCGCCGGAGGACCCGAACCGGCTGGGCGAGTGGCTGGACGCGGCGGCCCAGGCCCAGGGGTTGGAGCTGGACCTGCACTACACGCGTCATGGCGAGGTGGCGAAGGCCATCCAGCGCGCAGCGCCCGCGCTGCTGGACGTCTTCACCCCCCAGGGCGTCCAGGTCGTCGCGCTCCTGCGCGTGTCGGCGTCCGGCGCGACGGCGCGCGTGCTCACGCCCGACGAGACGGTCCGCGACGTCCCCATGGACGAGCTGACCGCCGCCGTGCAGGCGCTCGTCGAGGGCACGCAGGTGAACACCGTGGACAAGGTGCTCGCGGGGACGGGGCTGCGTGAGCCGCACCGGACGCTCGCCCGCCGCGCGCTCCTGGGCGCGCAGCTGGCCAACACGCACCTGGTCGCCGCGCGCACGCTGCGCCTGCCCCCCGGAGCGCGTCTCCTCCACCACCTGAAGGCGCTGTCGGCTCCGCCGCGCATCATGCTCCTCCTGGTGCTGGCGGTGCTCATCCAGGTCTGCGTGCTCGCGGGCTGGTGGTTGATTGGCCAGGGGGCCTTCGAGGGGCAGTTGGACCAGGGCTGGCTGTGGGCCTGGGCGCTGATGGGCTTGACGGCGGTGCCGCTGCAGGCGGCGCTGGCGTGGACACAGGGCACGCTGGCGCTGGACCTCTCCGCGCTCTTGCGTCGGCGGCTGCTGGCCGGAGCGCTCTCGCTGCCGGTGGACGAGGCGCGCCGGGGCGGCATCGGCGAGTACGTGGGGAGGACCTTCGAGAGCGCCGGCATGGAGCAGATGGTGCTGGCCGGCAGCTTCACCAGCCTGCTCGCGGTGGTGGACCTGATGCTGGCGGCCAGCGTCACCCTCTCCGGTCCCGCGGGCTGGCTGGGGCTCGTGGCGCTGCTGGTGTTCTGCGCGCTGCTGGGCGTGCTCATCGCCCGGCAGACGGCGCTGTTCCGGGGGTGGACGGAGGCGCGCGTGGTGATGACGCACGCGCTCATCGAGCGGATGCTCGGCCACCGCACCCGGCTTGCGCAGGAGCAGCCGTCGCGCTGGCATGAGGAAGAGGACCAGGAGGTGGCCCGCTACTCGGACGCCTCCGAGCGCTGGGACTCGGGCACCGCGCGAATCATGACGCTCGCGCGCCGGGGCGTGTTGCCGGTGGCCATCATCGCCACGCTGCCGAACGTGCTGGCCGGCGCCTCCACGGCGAGCATCGCGGTGGGCGTGGGCGCGGCGCTGCTGGGGGCGCGCGCGGTGATGTCCCTGGCGGTGGGCGCGCTGGCGCTCATCGGCTCGCGCGTGCTGTTCACCGGCGTGCGCCCCATGCTGGACGCGGCCCGGCTCGCCGGCGCCGTGGGCGCGACGAAGGACGGCGAGGAGGGCGTGCCGCAGGTGGCGCCGCTCGCCTCCACCGAGGCACCATCCAAGAGCCAGGCGCTGCTCGAGGTGCGCGACGTGTACTTCAAGCACCCCACCTCGCCGCGCGCGGTGCTGGAGGGGGCCTCGCTGTCCATCCGCCCCGGAGAGCGCGTGCTGCTGGAGGGGCCCTCCGGCTCCGGCAAGTCCACCCTCGCCTCCATCCTCACGGGCCTGCGGCGTCAGGGCTCCGGCGTGGTGCTGCTGCGCGGCCTGGACATGTCCACGTGGACGCCGGACGGCTGGGGCGCGCAGATAGCGGGCGCGCCCCAGTTCCACGAGAACCACGTGGTCTCCGGCACGCTGGCCATGAACCTGCTCCTGGGCCGCTCCTGGCCCCACACGCAGGACGACATGAAGCTGGCGCGGGAGCTGTGCGAGGAGCTGGGGCTCGGGGACCTGCTGCAGCGCATGCCCGCCGGAATCCTGCAGATGGTGGGCGAGCGCGGCTGGCAGCTCTCACACGGGGAGCAGAGCCGCATCTTCGTCGCGCGCGCCCTGCTTCAGCGCGTCCAGGTGGTGGTGCTCGACGAGGCGTTCGGCGCGCTGGACCCGGTGACGATGCGCAAGGTGATGAACTGCGTCAACGCGCGGGCGCCCACGCTCATCGTCATCGCCCACCCCTGACGCGAGGCCTCGCCCGTGGGTCTCTCCAGGTCCCCGGGCGGGCGCTGCCGTCGTGGCGCGCCGCACCCCGGAAATGACAACGGTCGCCAGCAGGCGGAAACTCCGCCCACTGACGACCGAAGGACCAGCCATCAGCAATGAATCACAGCTCGGCGTACTCGATGCTGATGCCGCCGGGACCGCAACCACGAGGACCGCCACGAACCTTGGTCTTGATCTTCATGTGCTTGCTCCTTGGTGTGAGTCGTGAAGCTGAGTCGGGAGAACTACTCCAGCACGTCGTAGCTGATACCACCGGGGCCACATCCGCGAGGACCGCCACGAACCTTGGTCTTGATCTTCATGTGCTCGCTCCTGGTTTTCGGGACAGCGACACCAAACGCGACAGTCACGACAACCATCGCATCGGCGCTCACTGATATAAGTCGGTGAAACAAGTGAGTCAAGCTACCCGGACCTGAAACATGAATGAATGTTCCCAGGCCCGGGAGTGAAACGTTGCGTCATTTCAAGCAGCGGCGGCGCGGGGCGTTCCAGGCGTGAGCTTGACGGCCGATACATTGCTTTCGATGCCCACCCCCAGCTCCTCGCGAAAGACATCCAGCAGGTAGGGCAGCACGCCAATGGTGGCGAACCGCAGCCGGTGGTGGATGGAGAGGTCCAGGTTGGTGAAGTGCCGGTCCGGATGCTCTCGCTGGAGCAGCGCGTTCACCTCGCGCTGGACGTTCTCCAGCGTGCCCAAAGCGGAGCGTTCGATGGTGAGGTAGTCGGCCAGCGCGTCTGCGACGGCGTCGATGAGCTCGGGATTCGAGCCCTCGGGCACCGGTGCGCGCTCGCGGAACAACGTGCGCAGCGCCTCCGCCGTCTGGGCGTGCATCGCGTCCTTCGGCGGAGAGAAGACGTCGCTGATGTTCTGCAGCTTCTCCTCGCTGAAGCCGCGCAGGCCGCGCTGGGCCCGGTCATACATCTCCACGTAGCGGGCCTTGGCCCACTCCCGCTGTACCAACGTGTTCTGCCGGGTGGGGAGGATGACCTTCCAGTCCTTCTCGATGCGCTGGCGAAGCCGACCCCAGCCGCTGTCCGCCGGCCCTTCGGCCTGCAGCACCGCGTCACGGATGCGCTCGTAGGTGGCGCACATGTGGGCCCACAGGGTGAACTGGAGCGAATAGAGCTGCAGTCCGCGCAGGCCGTAGTCGATGGCGGCGGGAATCGCCGCCAGCCACGAAGGCTCCGGCAGCGGCTCTCCCGTCATGGGCTTGCCGTCCAGCATCGTCGCGAAGAACTCGTCGACCATGTGCGGCGGGCCCGCGCAGACGCCACGCGTGGACAGGAAGTGGTTGTCGCGCTCCGTCAGGTGCAGCAGCGACGCCGGGCTGATGGGCGTCTCGTACGGCATGGGCTGCTCGGGCAGGAACATCAGGTAGATGCTCACCATGCGCACGCCGTCGGTGACGCGGAACACCGAGGACAGCACCGGATCCAACGTCCCGTTGGGGATGGGGTCCTTGCCGCGCAGCAGCATCGACGAGGGCAGCGCCAGCACCGCGCAGCTGAACGCGTGCAAGTCACCGATGCGCCACTGGCCGTCCGGCAGCAGCGGATAGCGCTTCAGGAACGCGTCGCGCAGGATGAGCATCGCCTGGAGCGTGGGCTTCCAGTGCTTGGACATGGACTTCAGCGCCGTCACGTTCATCAGCGCGTCGTCCTTGAAGCGGCTGCCCGGGTACGGGCACATGCGCCACTCCGTCTCCATCCGCATGCGCATGGAGTCCGGGAAGACATTGTTCTCGCCAATGTGCCGCCCCTCGGCATCCAGCGCCGCGTGCGCCGCGCGGTGCACGGGCAGCATCGCCTCCAGGAAGCCGAACTCCATGGGCCGGCCCACCAGCTTCTGCAGCACCCCTTCCGTGTCGGGGTTCCACCAGAGGGCCTCCGTGGGCGCGGGCCTGCGGGCCTCCGACTCCATCACCATCTTGTGGTAGTCGGTCTCCTGCGACAGCTTCGGCGCCTCGCGCGACAGGATGTTCTCCGCGAGCAGTTGCTCGAGCAGCTCCTTGATGCGCTCCCAGGGATAAGGCTCGCCGTTGCTCCAGCGCGTCGCCATGGCCGCCATGAACTGGTCCTGCTTGAGCAGGTTCTCACCGAAGGAGTGCAGGTCCGCCTCCTCGATGGAGATCTCCTTGAGCCCGTAATAGATGCGCAGCTCGTTCGTGCCCTCGGGCGTCTGGACGTACTCACTCATGAAGCGGCGCCGCATGGGCAGGTACAGCGTCTCATGCGGGTCGATGGGCACGGCTTGCTCACTCATGCGACAACTCCTGGGAGGAACCTGTTGTTCAGACCTGACACCAAGGCCAGGAACTCTTCCACGGGGCCCCCGGAGCATCAAGCGAGCCCCGGGAGCCGAGACTTCCGTCCATTCTCGCGCGAGCCCTGACATCCCGCGCAAAAGGACAGAGCCACCTGGAGGCTTGACGCGCCCCTCGGGTGGCTCTGATTCAGCACCAGCGTGGAGCCGTGCCTAGCGGCAGGTGCCGCGGCCACCGCGGCCCGTGGCGGGCAGCGTCTCGCGGTTGGGGAACGGCAGCTCCGGGTGGTCGAACGGCGCGCGGTACGTGTAGACGCGGCAGTCGGTGAGCGCGTTGGAGAGGAAGTCCACCAGCGCGGAACGGTCGCTCGCGCTGAAGACGCGCTCCTTGATGTCGAGCGACTTCTCCGGGTTGTTGAAGTCACCGCCGCGCGCGTAGAAGTCCACCACGTCGTCGAGCGTGGGGTAGCCGCCGTTGTGGAAGTACGGCGCCGTCAGGCCCACGTTGCGCAGGGTGGGCGTCTTGAACGCGCCCATGTCGAACGGGGACTGGCTGATGGAGTTGGGCACGCCGCCGAAGATGCCCAAATCGCCGCGCGCCAGGTCGTCGTCGGTGGGGCGCACGCCGATGTTGTGGAAGCCCGTGTCGCCGCCGTCGCGGTTGAGCGGACCGGCGATTTCGTACCAGCTCATGGTGGCGTCGGACAGCATGGCGCCGGTGTGGCAGTTGACGCACTCGCCCTTGCCGACGAAGACGTTGAGGCCCTTGAGCTGCTTGTTCGTCAGCGCGCCCAGGTTGCCCTGCAGGAAGTTGTCGAAGGGCGTCTGGTCCGGGATGAGCGTGGCCTGGTAGGCCTGGAGCGCCTCGCCCCAGATGAGCGAGAAGGCGTTGACGGAGATGTTGGCCAGCGCGTCGCCGAAGGCCTCGCGGATGAGCTGGTCATACGTGCACGGCGCGCCGTTGCAGAGAAGGCCCGGGCCGGTGGGGTTGGCCAGGTGACCCAGCACGCTGTCCGTGGTGGAGACGCGCTGGTGCTGCATCGGCTGGCGCACGGCCAGCTTGGCGCCCAGGCTGCCGGGGCCGAGCAGCTGACGGCCAGAGCACGACTGCTCGGAGAAGTTCGTCACGGGGCCGGTGGCCTGGGACGCGAGCGACGCGTTCTCCATGCGCGCCAGGAAGCCCTGGGTGTTGTTGCCGGTGAAGCCCCAGATGTTCACGCCGTTGAAGAAGTGGTTGGCCTCGCCGCCCCAGAACTGGTTGCGGTAGAAGCCGGAGCCCAGCACGGACGGGCTGTGACGCGGGCCCACCAGCCGGTGCTCGTTGAACGGGACGTCGGGCAGCACCAGACAGGAGTCCGCCGCGACGGTGGGGTCCGGGTCCAGTTCCAGGAACAGCGCGCGCAGCGGACCCTGGGAGCCGATGCGGTCATCGCTGGTGATCTTCGCCAGGGTGAACGTCTGACCGGGACCGGAGATGCTGTCGAAGACGTTGTCGAAGCCCGGGTGCACGGTGTTGACGCGACGGTCGTCCGCGCCGCCAGCGAAGTGACAGCTCGCGCACGCCGTCTGGCCGTCGCCGCTCGTCTGGATATCCCAGAAGAAGACCTTGCCCAGACGGATGGCCGCGGCCTTGTTGATGATGCGGCTGCCCACCACCTGCGGCACCGGCTCATGGGACAGCGGCCGCAGCGAGGACGCCGCCACGCGGTCGAGCAGCGCCTTCGCGTCGACGCCCACCTCTTCCGTTTCCACAGGAGCGGGATTGAGAGGCTCGGCCTGTCCCGCCGGCTCACATGCCGAGAGGGATACCGCGAGAACAGACGAGAAAAGGCCGCGATTGAGCAGACGGACACCGCGGGACAACGACGAACGAGCCATGGGAATGCCCCCTTCTCAGAGCGTCAGGACCTGTATGAGGTTGGTGGAATCACCTGTGTCTCCGGTCTGACAGACAGTTTTATACCGGCTCCGCATTATTCCTGTCCAGGCAGCCTCGACCCAGGGCCCACCTTCCAGTCTCAGCGTAAAAGCAGCGTTGTTCTTCTCTTACTCTGAGAACAGACCTGACAAGGAGGGCGCGCAAAGCGCGATGGCGCAACTTGTCCAAATTCGCGGCCTCCACCATCTTGACAATGATTCTTGGAATCGGAATCACCCTATACCAAGACATGCTCGGGAACGCACCACACGCATGGGATGTGTCGATGTCACGCCCGGTCAACCCGCTGTAGCATGAAACGATACATTCAACTCTGGGCTGTGACGGCACACGTTACAGAGGGGCCCGGGCGCGTGGCTCAATTCCTTGCTGATACAGAGGAGGCGAGACATTCCGACGGGCGCTGGCCTGCGGGGTGCAAGGGGATGGCTCGCCGCCGGAAGGAGAGCATTCGGGCTGGGCCGGCACCGGATGCAGCGCTCTCCAGGCGGAGAAGACCCCCTATTCAAGAGGTAGGTAAATCCATGCGGTTGAAGATGATGGGCCATTTTTTCGCGGCGGCACTTCTGAGCGTGATGTCGGGTTGTCAGGGCGAGGAGCCCACGACGACGGACGGTGACGTGGCCAATCAGGAGGCCGGCGCGGAGTCGAAGTGCACGCAGCGCTTCGACGGCATCAACAGCTGCGCGCTGGGCAATGCGCAGGTGGCGTCGACGGAGCAGGGCCTGGCCGTGACGAACCTGCGCAGCGTGAAGACAGACGGTGTCTCCAGCACCTTCGCCCGGGCGGCGAGCTGGTCGCAGGCGGCGGAAATCAAGTTCGGCAGCACCTCGGGCGTGCTGCAGCTGGACGCGCGCTCGGGCGACCAGGTGGTCAGCACGCTGCGCGTGACGCCGGGTCGTGAGGCGAACAGCGCGTTCATCACCCCGACGTTCAGCGGCGCGCCGGGCGGCTCCAACTACCGGATGAACGTGTACCGCGAGGGTGTGCTCCAGGGCACGTCCACCAACACGGCCAACCGGATGATCGTCTTCACCAACTGGCGGGACTTCCTCCGCTTCCTGTATGCGTACGCGGACTTCTTCGAGCTGGACATCATCATCTGGCCGAAGATCGGCGAGAAGCCCACCGCTCCGGCCAACGTGGGCGCGTGCGGCTGGCGCCTGCGCACCGCCGGCTCCACCTTCTCGGTGACGCTGGATGACGGCAAGGTCCTCACCGGCGACTCCGTGGAGTTCATCGAGGAGATCGAGGACGGCCACTACCCGTACAACGGCTTCACGGGCATCGACGTGAAGGCGACCGCGCAGGGGATGAACATCCTGAGCGAGTCCTTCAAGCCGGCGGCGCGGTAGTCGTCTCGCCCGTGCCTCGAGCACGGGCACCCCACCGGGCGGGAGCCGTCCTGTCCCGCCCGGTGTCGTTTCCCGCCTCCCTGGAGACACCCCGATGAGCCGGCGGCTGTACCTGTTGGGCATCCCTCTTGGAGCCCTGCTGCTCACCGCGGTGTGGGCGCAGGCGGGACGTCGTCCCCTGCCCCCGCCCCTCGTCCTGGGACAGCTCGGCCTGGCCCTGGAGCCGGACGAGGAGCTGCCCGGCGGCGCCACCACGGTGACGGACGCGGGACGCAATGCCTTTGGCCGCTCGCCGCCGAACATGGACCGCTCCCGGTGGCCGGAGTTCCACCTGGGCAAGCGCGTCTTCGACCGCGACTGGAGCGACCCCGGCCATCTCCCCGGACTGGGCCCGCTCTTCAGCTCCAACTCCTGCATGGGCTGTCATGTGAAGGACGGGCGCGGACGCCCTCCCCTGTCGCCCTCCGAACCCCTGGTGTCGATGGCCTTCCAGCTCGGCTCCCCCACGGGCCCTGGACCGCATCCGGTGTACGGCGAGCAGTTGGACCTCCACCAGCTCGGCCAGCCTCGCGGCGAGGGCACCGTCGAGGTGGGCCATGAGGAGCTGAGCGGCACGTTCTCCACCGGAGAGCCCTACTCCCTCCTGCGTCCCCGCTACCGCTTCAAGGACCTGACGCGCGGACCGCTGGACGACGGCACACCGTTCTCTCCCCGCGTGGCTCCGGCCAACTTCGGGCTGGGGTTGCTGGAGGCCATTCCCGAAGAGACCTTGCTGGCGCTGGCGGACCCCGAGGACCGCGACGGCGACGGCATCTCCGGGCGCGCCAACCAGGTGGAGGACGTGAAGGAGCGTCGCACCCGGATGGGCCGCTTCGGGTGGAAGGCCAACCAGCCCACGCTGCTCCAGCAGGTGACGCACGCGCTGGTGGCGGACATGGGACTGACGAACGAGGTGTATCCCCGCGCCCAGGAGCCCGAGGGCGCACCCGCGGGCGCCACCACCCCCGACGTGAAGGACTACGATTTGGAGCGGCTCGTCTTCTACACGCGGCTGTTGGCCGTGCCGAAGCGAAGGGAATGGGACACGCCCGGCGTGCTGCGCGGCAAAGCGGTGTTCCGAGCCATCGGCTGCGCCTCCTGCCACGTGGACCGCCCCCTGGAGACCGAAGAGGTCCCCGGCTTCCCGGAGCTGTCGCGCCAGCGCATCTTCCCGTACTCGGACCTGCTGCTGCACGACATGGGCGAGGGCCTCTCGGATGGACGTCCTGACGGGCTCGCCACCGGCCAGGAGTGGCGCACCCCGCCCCTGTGGGGCATCGGCCTGACTCAGACGGTGAGCGGCCACACGCGCTTCCTGCATGACGGCCGGGCCCGGAACCTCGAGGAGGCCGTGTTGTGGCATGGCGGAGAGGCCGCGCCCGCGCAGGAGCGCTACACGCGGCTCCTGCTGGAGGACCGGGAGGCCCTGCTCACGTTCCTCGGCTCGCTCTGACCCGCGCTTCAGCGAAGGTGCTTCACGCGCCGCAGCCCCAGCCACAGGGAGACCGACAGCGCGGGCAGCGCCAGCAGGTCCGTGACGTCCATCGTGTGAGCCACTGGCGCCACGCCCGGAATCACCCGTCCGGACAGCCACGCCCACGCCGCGCGCACCGGCCACTGCAACGTGCCCAGCCCCCAGCGCCAGCAGTCACCGGCGGGCTCGAGCACCTTGATGGCGGTGAAGACCAGCGCCGTCATCACCACGCACGTGGTCAGCACCGCCCGCGAGGGTTGGAACGACGGGCCCTCACGCGAGCGGGACTGCTCCCAGAGTCCCTGGAGCAGGAGCGGGAACATGGCCAGCCCGGCGACGTCCGACAGCTTCCCCGTCCACCACGACGGCCAGCGGGCCTTGAGCACGTGGTCATTGAGCACCAGCACCAGCACCGCGCCGAACACGAGCGGATGCAGGAGCGTGTCACCCGGCACGGGCCTCGCCGTCGTGGTGGTGGGGCTGGAGACAGTCACCGCTCAGCGGGGCCCCAGGATGACCTCGAGCCCATCCGGCGCCGAGTCCTCCGAGTCGTCGATGCTCACCTCGGCCACCATCCGCCACTCCACGTCCAGGGTGCCCCGGATGTCCTTCTCGGCCGCGCCCTGCAGGGTCAGCTCCAGCGCCGCTTCCCACTCACACGGCTCTTCCAGCCGGCAGACATCCCCATTCGACAGGGCCTCGAAGCGCACCGCGCCCGCCTCTCCAGCGGCCAGGGGCGCGGAGGTGGCCAGGATGACGGCGCGCGGACCGAAGACGAGCTTCGCCTCGATGACGGGCTGCTCCTGGGCGCCCGCCTCGTCCGGGGTCCACTTCGCGAAGAGCGGCGCGCGCATCGTCACCCAGACCGTCTGCGTGGAGCCCCTGGGAACGTGCACCTTCACCGGGAGGACCGCGCGGGCGGTGGGAGACGCGTCCGACAACTGGAGCGTGCCCGGCTCGGACTCGACGACGACGGGGGACGGGCCCGACATGGACGTGGCCACCGAGGCGACGCTCGCCACCAGCAGGGCCAGACGCGCGGCCCACGCACGGGCACGCGACGGATGGGGCCAGGAGGAACTCGGGGGACGTGGCGAAGCAGGATGCGCGGTCTGCATGACGATGACGGGCCTTCCCTCGGACACCCTCGGCCCATGGGGCCCGAGCCGGGGGGCCGAGAGCAAGCCATGTACCAGGACGAAGCACCAGCGAGGGGGTCCTCCGGCCGTGCGTGGAATCACGACTTTCGTGTCAGCCCGAGGACGCCGGCGGCGCGAGTCCTCCTGGCAGGGCGAACCCGGGGCCGCCTAGGGTGGTGGCATGAAGAGTCACGCCACGTTCGTCTTCGCCGACGGAGCCTGCTCCGGCAACCCGGGCCCGGGAGGCTGGGGCACCCTCATCGCCACGCCCGACGGGCAGGTGACGGAGCTGGGCGGCCACGAGCCGGAGACGACCAACAACCGCATGGAGCTGACGGCCGTGGGCAAGGCGCTGCGCCACCTGGAGGCGACGCCGGGGCCGCTGCACATCCACACGGACTCCACCTATGTGATTCAGGGCGCCACGCGCTGGGCCTTCGGCTGGAGCAAGCGCGGCTGGAAGACGGCCGACGGCAAGGAGGTGGCCAACACAATCTATTGGAAGCGGCTGATGGCGCTCCTGGCCCAGCGCAAGCAGACCCACTCGGGCGAGGCCGCCGTCGTGGAGTGGCACTACGTCCGCGGGCACGTGGGCGTGCCGGGCAACGAGCGGGTGGACGCCATCGCCGTGTCCTTCTCGCGCGGCAAGGGCATGCGGCTCTACAGCGGCCCGCTCGCCGGCTACGACGTGGACGTCTACGACGTGCCAGAGGACACGTCCCTGCCGCCGGAGAAGCCTCGGGAGGAGAAGGACAAGAAGGCCAAGGCGCACTCCTACCTGAGCCAGGTGGGCCGCAGCGTGAAGCGCCACTCGACGTGGGCCGCGTGTGAGCGACGGGTGAAGGGTGTGTCCGATGCCCGCTTCAAGAAGACGAAGAGCGAAGAGGACGAGGCGCAGGTGCTGGCGGACTGGGGCGTCAAGCCCGAGGACGTTCAGGCCGAGGATTGACCCGGGCCGCGCACCGCCGTGAGCAGCAAGTCATACTTGCCTCCCAGGAACGTGCGGAAGCCGTGCTGGTGCAGGTAGCGGCGGTAGAACGAGAGGTCCTTCACCAACAGGGACAAGTCCGGCTCGCGCAGGTTGCGCACGCGGGCGCCGTAGATGACCTCTCCGTCGCGGAAGCGGGAGTTGGGGAAGCCGAGCACCAGCGTGGCCTCGGGCTCCAGGTGCTCCTGCACCAGCGTGCGCAGGAGCGCGTGGTCATCCACGCCGGGGCTCTGCAGCGTGCCCACCGAGACGACCAGGTGGAAGCGGCCCAGCCCCTCTGGAAGCGCGTTGAGGTCGGCGACGAGGAAGGAGTGACGCGCGTCGGGAAAGCGGGCCCGCGCCTCCGCGAGCGCGCTGGCGCTGTGGTCCACGCCCACGAAGGTGACGTCCGGCGCGCCCTCCAGCCAGGCGAAGGCCGCCAGCTCGTCTCCGCGATTGACGCCCAGGTCCAGCACTCGCGCGCCCTCGGGCAGACGGACCCGGCCCAGCGCTTCCAGCCAGGGCAACAGGAAGCCCGCGTCCTCCAGCTTGCGCACGCGCGCGAAGGCGGAGTCCACGCCGTAGCGCTCCTGGAGTGACACCTCCTCGGAGGGAGTCCCGCCCGCGTGCCAGGAGGCCTCCGGCCCCAGGGGCTCGAAGGTGAGCGAGACATGCGTGGCGTCCACGCCGCGGGGCGTGAGCAGGCGACACGCCAGGCCCTCCGCCAGGTCACACCAGCTTCGCAGCGGACGGTGCACCAACCCCTGCCCCGGCCCCACGCGCTCCCCTGGATAGGCGCCCCGGCCCAGGTCCGGGTCCGGCACCTGGATGCACACCCCGCCCGCTCCCGCGAGCGTCTCCTTCAGGTGGCGCAGGATGAGGACGAGCGGCTCGTCATGGAAGCGGCGCGGAGGGACAGGGACTTCGGTGGGGCGGGCCATCTCCCCGCGAGACTACCCCCTCGCGTGGGAAGCGCCAGGACCCGCGCAATGACAATGCGAGGCCCATCCCGCCGCAATCCCATACACCGGGCCTTGTCGAGCCTCGCGCCCCTGAAACACGGCGCGACGTGTCCACTGTCTGACTTCTCCGCATGACGCACGCGCTCGACGAAGCGCGCATTGACGACGACACGGCCTTTCCATTATTTCCGGTTGATATGCGAAAACTGATTTTCACGAGTCTCGGCTTCCTGCTGTGTACGACGACCGCCTGCGGAGGTGCCAGCTCCCTCGACGGCGAGGACGCGCAAGGAGCGCTGGCGACGCGGGAGCAGGCGGCCTTCTCCGGGGTGAATGGCGGCTACTGCCTGGTGAGCCCCTACAACTGCAAGCTGCAGGTGAACGGGGGCAACCGCGTCCCCACCAACGACCCGGCGGACGACAACTGGGGCCTTTCGACAGGGGTTCCCATCCGGGACGGCAACGGCACCGTGGTGGGGACGAACACGCGCACCAGCGCCGCCTTCAACTACGGGCAGACGCGCACGTTCGCCGGGGAGCTGCACGCCTTCGCGGTGTCGACGTCCAACTCGAGCGCCGGGTGGCTGCCCATCTCCAGCATCCTGGGCCGCACGTCCTTCGAGCAGAAGGTGGGCCACGTCTCCGCTCTGGGCGCGGGCCTGGACAAGCTGGGCTGCTACGCCGTGCGCAACTCGCATGACCCGGTGCTGGAGCTCAAGAAGGTCGTCTACGACAGCGACGCGACGCACGAGCGCGCCGGAGACTACCTGCCGCTGGTGCGCGCCAACGGGCAGCGCTCGGTCAACCTCGTCTTCAACGTCCCGGGCATGGCGCTGGGCGGACCGGCGGTGGACCACTTCCCCGCGGGCACGAAGTTCCAGCGCCTGGACGTGCCCACGGAGCATGGCGTTCCCTCCATCGACATCCCCCTCTGGGTCCAGGACAGCGCGGGCCGCTATCGCCAGCAGTCGGGGGAGATGAAGTTCCTGTATGGCTATGTCATCGCGGCCACCACCGGAACCAAGCGCAACGGGTGGATGGCCTACGACGCGCTCCAGGTCAGCTCCGGCTGTCCTTGAGCCACTTCCGAGCCGGGCCGGCGGTGCCCTTCCGTCAGGAGGGCTTCCGCTGGCTCAGCGCGACGCTGCCCAGGATGAGCGCGCCCGCGACGGCCATGGTGAGCGTCACCGACTCGTCCAGCAGCAGCCACGCCCAGGCCACGCCGAACAGTGGCAGCAGGTACGTCACGGTGACGGCGCGGGGCGCGCCGATGCGCTGGATGAGCCGGTAGTACAACACATACCCTGCCCCGGTGCAGAGCACGCCGAGCGCGACGGCCGACAACCAGGACACGCCCCGGATGGACTGGGACGGCCAGGAGGCCACGGCGAAGGGCAGCGTCAACAACGCGGCGCAGCCCAGCGTGGCCGCGGCGACCGCGCCCGCCGGCAGGCCCGTGAGGTGCCGCTTCACCAGGTTCGCCGAGACGCCGTAGAAGAAGGCCGCGGACACGCCCGCCGCCACCGCGAGGCCCGGGCTGCTTCCGGCGATCTTGCCGCTGGCGAGCACCACCACGCCGGCGAACCCCATGACGAGCGCCACCGCCCGCCGTCCGCCGATGCGCTCGCCATAGAAGAGGAAGGCCACCAGCGCGGTGAAGAGCACCGTCATGCTGTTGGCGATGGCGCTGATGCCCGCGGGCGCGCGCTGGGCCGCCCAGGCGAAGAGGGCGAAGGGCGCCGCCGCGTTGAGCGCGCCCACCAGCGCCAGCTTCGGCCAGAGCGAGGGAGTGAAGGCCGCGCGGTGACGCAGGAGGAAGGGCATCAACACCAGCGACCCCAGCACCAGCCGCACCGAGACGAGCGGCAGGGCCCCGAAGTCCGGCGCGGCGATGCGCATGAACATGAAGGAGGAGCCCCAGATGGCCCCCAGCAACCCCAGCTCCAGCGGGGTGAGCCAGGCGCCGGACAGCGCGGGGACGACGGGACGGACAAGAGTGGGAGAGTTCATGGGACGGTCCACCAGGTGGTGACGCAAGGCACGAGTCTGACGCCGGTCTGCCCTCTTTCTGCGCTCAGCCTCCTCCTGCCGCAACCTCATGGTTTTGAGGGCAGCCACAAGTATGATTTGAGGCTCGCATGCCCCTTCCCTCGGCCTGGCTCCCGGCCCTGGCGGCCTTCGAGGCGGCCGCGCGCCACCAGAACTTCGCCCATGCGGCGGAGGAGCTGCACCTGACGGCCAGCGCGGTCAGCCACCACGTGCGCAAGCTGGAGGGACTGCTCGGCGTCACCCTCTTCGAGCGGCATGCGCGCGGCGTGTCCCTGACGATAGAGGGCCGTCAGCTCGCCGACGCCGCGGGGGGCGCGCTGGCGGACATCGACGACGTGGTGAGGGAGTTGGGCAACACCCGGGAGGAGCGCCACCGCGTGCGCCTCACCACCATGCACTCGCTGGCCCACACCTGGCTCCTGCCACGCCTGCCGGACTTCGCGGCGGCCCACCCGCACGTGCGCATCCGCGTCGACACGGAGATGGCGCTGACGCGCTTCGATGAGGGCGGGCCTGACCTGGGCATCCGCTATGGCCTGGGCCACTGGCCGGGGATGACCGCCCATCACCTGATGCCGGACGCCATGTTCCCGGTGGCCGCCCCGGACCTGCCCGGCGTCGAGCAGGTGTCCACCCCGGCGGACATCCAGAAGCTGCCGCTCGTGGGAGATTTGGCGCGACAGTCGTGGCAGGACTGGTTCCGGGCCGCGGGCGTGCACGGCGCGCGGCTCGACGTCCGCCACGAGTTCAGCGACACCACCAACGCGCTGCTCGCCTCCGCGCGCGGACTGGGCGCGGCGCTCGCGCGCGACAAGGTCTCCGAGCCCTTCCTCGCCAACGGGAGCCTGGTCCGGCTGCCGGGCCCCCCGCTGCCCACGCGCTACTCGTACTTCGTCGTCTACCCGTCCCACCGGCGGCTCCGGGCCGCGGCGCGGACCTTCGTGGACTGGGTGCTCACGCAGCCGGGGCGCCCCCCCCGCGCCGCCGGTCGCCAGGAAGCCACCGACGTTGTAGGAAGTCGCCCATGCTCCACCCCATCCTCGACGCGCTCGGCCTGACCGAGCACAACCCTGGCAGCTATCTCGGTCATGGCGAGTGGGCCGGCTCCGCCTCCGAGCCCGCCCTGGAGGTCTTCAATCCCTCCAATGGCCAGCGCCTGGCGACCGTGTCGTCCGCGAGCGCGGAGGACCAGGAGAAGCTGATGCATGCCGCCGCCCAGGCCTACGTGGCGTGGCGCGCGCTGCCCGCCCCCCGACGGGGCGAGGCCATCCGGCTGTGCGGCGAGGCCCTGCGAAAGCACAAGGACGCGCTCGGCTCGCTCGTCGCGCTGGAGATGGGCAAGGTGAAGGCGGAGGGCGACGGCGAGGTGCAGGAGATGATCGACATCGCCGACTTCGCCGTGGGCCAGTCGCGCATGCTCTATGGCCTGACGATGCACTCCGAGCGCCCGGGCCACCGGATGTACGAGCAATGGCATCCCCTGGGCCTCGTCGGCATCATCAGCGCCTTCAACTTCCCCGTGGCCGTCTGGTCCTGGAACGCGTTCATCGCGGCCGTGTGCGGGGACGTGTCCATCTGGAAGCCCTCCCCCAAGACGCCGCTCACGGCCATCGCCTCCACGCGCATCTGCAACGCCGCGCTGAAGGCCGGCGGATTCCCGGAGGTCTTCTTCCTGCTCAACGCCGCGGGCACCGCGCGCGCCGAGCGCCTGGTGGAGGACCCGCGCATCGCGCTGGTGAGCTTCACCGGCTCGTCCGCCGTCGGACGTCAGGTGGGCGTGCAAGTGGCGCGGCGATTGGGGCGGAGCCTGCTGGAATTGGGCGGCAACAACGCCATCATCGTGGACGCCACCGCCGACCTGAAGCTGGCGATTCCCGCCATCGTCTTCGGCGCGGTGGGCACCGCGGGCCAGCGCTGCACCACCACGCGCCGGCTCTTCGTCCACGCGTCCATTTTCGACGACGTGCTGGGGAAGCTCACCGCCGCGTATGCCCAGGTGGAGACGCGCATCGGCGACCCGCTGGAGCCGGGCACCCTGATGGGTCCGCTCATCGACCGGGCCGCCGTGCAGCGCTTCGAGGCGACGGTGGCGGAGGCCCGCGCGGCGGGGGCCCGCATCGTCAGCGGAGGCAAGGCGCTGGAGCGCCCCGGCCACTTCGTGCAGCCCACGCTCATCACCGGCGTGAAGCCCACGGATGCGTGGGTCCAGACGGAGACCTTCGCTCCCATCCTCTACGTCATGCCGTACCGGACGCTGGACGAGGCCATCGCCTTCCAGAACGGCGTGCCCCAGGGCCTGTCGTCGTCCGTGTTCACCCGGGATTTGCAGAGCGCGGAGAAGTTCCTGTCCGCCTCCGGCTCCGACTGCGGCATCGCCAACGTCAACATCGGGACCTCCGGCGCGGAGATTGGCGGCGCCTTCGGTGGCGAGAAGGACACCGGCGGCGGCCGCGAGTCCGGCTCCGACGCGTGGAAGGCATACATGCGGCGGCAGACCAACACCCTGAACTACTCCGACGCGCTGCCCCTGGCGCAGGGCATTCGCTTCGACCTGTGACGGGGCCGTCCCCTATGCTCGTCCGGGGCCCGACACGGGCCACGCGGTTCCACCACGCTGCACACCCCACCCAGGAGATTCGACATGTTCGGGAAGCTCGCCGCAGACGCGCTCGGCCTCAGTGATATCGGTTCCGTCATCGCCACCGCGGACTACGACAAGGTGGACTCCGACGACTATGTGATGCACGAGGACCAGGAGAAGATCTTCTTCATCATCAAGTCCAAGTCCGACGAGTACTGTTTCACCAACAAGGCGCTCGTCCACCTCGACGGCACCAGCGCGGCGAGCAAGAAGCGCATGCTGCGCCGCTTCACGTACAGCGCCAATCCCATCTCGAACGTGATGCTGGAGACGGCGGGCACCATCGACATGGACGTGGAAATCAAGTTCCGCCTGGGCGCGCGGGACTTCTCCATCGACGTGCACAAGAAGCACCTGGAGCAGGTGAAGGACCTCTACAAGGCCCTGTTCCGCATCTCGGAGCTGATGCACGAGAACGAGCTGGCGCTCAGCCACGCGAAGACGAGCCTGGAGGTCGCCTCCACCACGCTCGGCCGCGGACAGGCCGGCCCCGCGCCCATCGTCGAGTCCTTCAAGGAGCTCAACCAGGCCGCCTTCGCCTGGCTCGCCGGCGCGCAGCAGAAGTACTGGGTGAAGGACTTCGGCTTCGTCTTCGAGCGCTACATCAAGGCCTGAGCCGTCCGTCCGTCCGTCCGTCCGTCCCATATTGGCCGCCGGATGCCCGCTCGGACCTCCGGCGGCCGGGCGCAGCACGCGGCGTCCTCACCCGCTACACCTGTTGTCACTCTCAAGCCACGCGCTCTCTGTAATCCAGGTACAACAGGACTCAATCGACGGGAGGCCCGGCGGGGCCTCTCGTATGTCTTCGGGATTCGCTCTACCCTGGAGGTCTTCACCAGGAGCGTTCGCGATTATCACCTCGTCCTCCCAGACCGCCCCCGCTGGCTGGCACGACATTCTCGTGCGTCACCTCGAACCCCTGCTCGGAGGCTTCACCGCGAAGATGGCCATCCACACGGCGGCGCTGCGTGCGCTGAAGCGCCCCCCGGAGCAGGTCACCCTCCAGGAACTCCCGCAACTGCTCGAAGGCCTCAAGCCGATGCTCAACACCTTCATTGGCGCGCTGCACGCCAAGGTCATCCTCGCGGAAATCGCCACCTCGCTGGAGAAGGCGCGATGAGCCCCGCTTCCTCTACCGCGCGCTCCTCCTCTGTCGCGCCGTGGTTCGGCGCCGTCATCGCGCTCCAGTTGGCCCACCTCATCGCCGTCGCGACGGCAGCGCCCGAGCGGCTGGGGCTGGTGCATGACATCGCGGGCTGGGTGAGCGGCCTGCTCGCCGTCGCCGGCACGTTCGCCGCGGCGAGCGCGTTCGTCTCCGGGGACTACCTGCGCAAGGTGTGGGGTGGGCTCGCCGCGGGGGCCGCCCTGTCCCTGGTCAGCGCGGCGCTGCGCAGCTACTGGCTGCACACGGTGCCGGACGTCCCCTTCACGGCGTCGCCGCTCTTGCCCTACCGCATGGTCGCCGTGGTGCTGGCCAACAACGCCACCGTCTACGCGCTCGTCCTCCTGGCGATGACCTACCGGCAGTCCGGCCTCCAGCCTCCGTCCAGCCCTCGCACGAAGGCGCTGTGGGCGGTGACGACCCTCGCCGCGCTGGCGGTGGGCACCCCCTCGCTCCTCACCGAGGTGCGCAACTTCGTCTCCGGCGCCATCCCCCTGCCCTCGGCGGTCATCGGCACGGTGTCGACGCTGGCGGACATGATGACCATCTTCCTGGTCGCCCCCATCCTGAGCGTGGCGTACATGCTGCGCGGCGGGAAGCTGGCCTGGGTGTGGTGGGCCGTGGGCCTGTCCGGCGCCACGTGGCTGCTCTATGACGCGCGCGTGTGGCTGGCCCCGCTGCTCCCCGGTGATGGGGCGTACGCCGCGGAGCTGCTGCGCACTCTGCGCACGTCCGGGCTCGTGCTGCTGGGCCTCGCGGGCTGGCTGCAGCGCTCCGCCCTGGGGCCCCAGAAGGTCGAAGCCCCCGAGGCCTCGCTCAACACCTCCGCCGGGATGTCCTGACGCCGGAAGGGGGCACGGTGCACCGTGCCCCCTCAGGCGGTCCCCAGGCTAGGGCCGGGGACGCGAGCCCGCCGAGGGAGCCTCTGGCACCGCGGGCCAGCCATTGGGCCAGGAGATGGTGTCCACGAGCATGACCCGCGCGGTGTGAGCACTGTTCCACGCGTGGTAGACCATGACCGTTTCGCCGCCCGGTCCGTTCACCACGGAGTTGTGGCCCGGCCCCACCCAGCCGCCGCCAGTCGCGAGGATGGGCGCGCCCGCCTTGGTGTACGGGCCCAGCGGGCTGGTGGCCCGGGCGACTCCCACGGCGTAGGTGCTGTTGTAGTACGCGTTACCACTGTAAAAGAGGTAGTAATAGCCGCCGCGCGCGACGACCCAGGGCGCCTCCACCACGCCGCCCTCCCAGCCGAGGTTGTTGGTGATGAGCGTGCGGCGCGTCCCCACCAGTGACAGGCCATCCGCGGAGAGCGCCTGGCCGTAGATGGGCGTGGGCTGGCCCACCGCGTTCCCATCCGCCTTCCACACCAGGTACCCCGTCCCGGCGGTGTCCGTGAAGAACGTGGCGTCAATCATGCCCATGCCCGCGTCGTGGATGAGGGGCCTGCCCAAATCCGTGAAGGGGCCCAGCGCGCTGTTGGACGTGGCGGCGCCGATGGACAGCTTCCCGTCCGAGTGGCGCGCCGTGTAGTAGGCGATGAAGCGGCTGCCCACGCGGTGGATTTCAGGCGCCCAGAAGTCACCGGTGGCCCACGACGGCCGAGTCCCCGAGGGGAAGATGGAGCCCGCGCCCGTCCACGTCACCAGGTCCGTGGAGACGCGCAGCGGGAAGGCGCTGGCCGCGCCGCCGGACGTGCACGCGGCCACGTAGCGGGTGCCGTCGTGGATGACGCCCGGGTCCGCGCAGTCCACGGCGACGACGGGGTTCTGGTACAGGCCGCCGCAGCCCGTGTAGCGCAAGGACATGCCGCACGCATTCGCGCCGGAGAAGTAGGGCCCCCAGCCGTTCGACAGCACGGCGTAGGAGTTGGGGGACGCGTTCACACAGGCCCTGTCCCAGTACACGCGGCCCCCGACGTCGTCGTACTGCGCGGGGTGGTTCGCCGGGTGCATCCAGGCGGCGCCGTACGTGACGCGCGTGGCGCAGGCCCCCGCGCCGGGGCAGGTGGTATCGAGCGCCATCACACAGCCGTTGTGGCCCGTGAAGTACGGCTTCCAGCCGTTGGAGAGCACGGCGTAGGAGTTGGTTCCCTCGTTGACGCAGACGCCATCCCACGTCACCAGGTCCGCGGCGACGTCATAGCCGGGGTGACCCGCGGAATGAATCCACCGGTCTCCGTAGGTGATGCGCGTGTTGCATGCGAGCGCCCCGGTGGCGCTCGCGGGCGCGTCGGCTTCGGGCGCCTCCGGACTCCCGCTTCCACAACCCACTTCGAGCAACGAGGCGACAACCACCACGGACCACCACGAGGACCGCTTCATCGGACGACCTCAGGACGCAAGGGCCAGCCTCGGCCGCATGCGCCGTGTGCACTGCGTGGGAACAGTCGGTCAGCGCTTGCTCGAAGGCGGCGCGGGGCTTCAGCCGGCGTCGGCCTTCTTGTAGCGCAGCTTCTTCAGGGCCTCGAACCGCACCCTGTCTCGCGGAGGCGTCGTCGCCACCAGCCCGTCCAGCATCCGCTTCGAGCTTCGGAAGATGTCCTCGACGGCGACCTCGAACGCGTCCGCGTTCTGCTTGGACGGCTTGCGCGTCCCGGCGATCTTCCGGACGAACTGCAGGGCCGCCGCGCGGATGTCGTCATCCGTGGCGGGGGGCGAGAAGTTGAACAGGGGCTTGATGTTCCGGCACATGCGCGCAGGGTAGTCCAACTCCCCCGCGGGACAGCCCTGGAGCGGCGTCACCTGGGACGAGCGGCGGCTTGCGCACGACGGTCAACGCTTCGGCTCCAGGCGTCGCGGAAGATTTCCGCGAGAGTACGCGTCCTGGCGCTCACGCCTCCTTGCGAGCGCACGCGGCGGCGCGGTCCAGGAGCAGGGCCTGTTCGCGGGCGTTGCGGGTGAGCGTGGCCGCCCGCTCGAACTCCTTCCGGGCTTCATCGAAGCGGCCCAGCTTGCGCAGCAGGTCTCCGCGCACGCTGGGCAGCAGGTGATAGTGGGCGAGCGAGGGCTCCGAGGTCAGCGTGTCCACCACCGCCAGTCCGGCGCCGGGGCCATACGCCATCGACAGGGCCACCGCGCGGTTCAGCTCCACGATGGGCGACGGGGTGAGCCGCCCGAGCACCGCGTACAGCGAAGCGATGCGCGCCCAGTCCGTGTCCTCCGGCTGGCGCGCGCGGGCATGACACGCGGCGAGCGCGGCCTGCAGCGCATACGGCCCCTGCGCCCCGCCCAGCTTCTCCGCGCGCTCCAACGCCGCGAGCCCGCGGCGGATGAGGAGCTGGTCCCAGAGCGCGCGGTTCTGCTCGAGCAGCAGCACGGGCTGGCCGTTGGGCCCCACGCGGGCACGCGAGCGCGACGCTTGAATCTCCATCAGCGCGACGAGCCCGTGGACCTCCGGCTCCTGGGGCGCGAGCTCCGCGAGGATGCGCCCCAGCCGCAGCGCGTCCGCGCACAGCTCCGGCCGCATCCAGTCGTCCCCCGCCGTCGCGGAGTAGCCCTCGTTGAAGATGAGGTAGATGACCTCCAGCACCGACGACAGGCGGACCGCGAGCTCCTCGCCCCGGGGCAGCTCGAAGGGCACCTTCTCCTCGGAGAGCGTGCGCTTGGCCCGGACGATGCGCTGGGCGACGGTGGTGGACGGCACCAGGAAGGCGCGTGCGATCTCCTCCGTCGTCAGGCCCCCGAGCAGCCGCAAGGTGAGCGCGACGCGGGCCTCCGTCGACAGGATGGGGTGGCAGGCGATGAACATCAGGCGCAGCAGGTCGTCGCCCACCTCGTTGTCGAGCGCCGCGTCCAGGTCCGGCGCGCCGTACTCCTGGTCCGACTCCAGCTCGTGGCCCAGCTCCTCGTGCTTGCGCTCGACGCGCTTGCCCCGGCGAAGCTCGTCGATGGCGCGTCGCTTGGCGGTGGCCATCAACCACGCACCCGGGTTGTCCGGGATGCCCGCGGTGGGCCAGCGCTCCAGCGCGGCGACCAGCGCGTCCTGCGCGAGCTCCTCGGCGAGCCCGACGTCGCGCACCATGCGCGTCAGACCGGCGATGAGCCGAGCGGACTCGATTCGCCAGACCGCTTCGATGGCACGATGTTTCTCGGAGACCGTCACGCGGCGGAATAGAGCACCCTCGTCCGGCGATGCAAGGACGGCCGCGCCCGCGCGAAGGGAACACTCGCGGCGCCGACAGGTGCTCAACGGCGACAGTGTGCCGTGGGTTGCGAGGGGCGCCCACACGGGCTAGCTTTTCGTTGACTTCTGCAACCACGCAGCCGGCCTCGCCCCCCGGTCCCAACGCGGCGTCCGACGTGGTTTCCGTTCCCAGAGTGGTGTGGTCCTCGCGCGAGAGCCTCTGCGCGCAACTCGTCTGCCTGCTGCGAAGCACTCCTCTTCAGGACAAGTGGGTCCGCCAGCGACTCGTCCGACTCATTGGACGGCTCGATACGGCCGGACAGCATCAGGCCCTGCTTCGCTCGGTGCTGTTGGACCCGAGAGAGAGCTACGACGTGAGAGAGGCGGTGATGCGCCTCGCGCACGGGCGCCCCCCATGGCTGAAGCTGTCACGTGAGGAGCTCTCCCGGCTCGCGGGGCTGACCCCTTCGTACGAGGGCGACGACCTCTCGAGCAGGGAACCGGGCCCGACCTTCCCCCTGTCCAGCGTGCTGTGCGAAGCGGGGCTCGACGAGGACTCCGCGGAGCTCGCAAGGGACGTCCTGAGCGCGGCGACGCCGGACACGCGTGCGAGCATCCTCCACCACCAAACACCGGGCGCGCTCACCCCCTCTCTCATGGAGTGGCTGTTCCTGAAGTGGTGGGAAGAGGACCGCCATCGCCTCGACAAGCAAGGCGACCGAGGACACGCGCTCAATGGATTCGTTGCCCTCGAATACCGCCACCGCCCCGGCATGTGGGACCTGCTCACGCAATGGGCCCGCGACTGGCCGACCAACCACCTGCAGTGGCAGGTCCTTCCCAGGTTGTCGCCCGCCGAGCAGGTGCGACTGCTGACCTCCCATCCGGAGCTCCACCCACGGGCCGTGGCCGAATTCCTGCTCCCCTTGGAGCACCTGCACGCGGCGCTCGGCACGGAGGGACTGTCGCGCGCCCTGCGCAAGGTGGTCCTCGCCGAGAGCCTGGCGCTGGTCGTGAACCGCGCGGACATCGTCGCGCGCCCGGAGCCCTTCGGGCGCGCGGTGAAGGTGCTGGGTGAATGGGGCGCGGCACGGCCGCTCCTGTATGAGCTGCTCTGCTCGTTCGACGTGGCTGTCGAGGCCCGCGAAGCGCTGCTCGTGGAGCTCTTCGCGCGGGACAGGGCCGCCGCGCTCCGCTGGACTTTCGCCGCGGTCTCCTACCCGGACAACCTGCCGCTCGTGATGAAGGCCCACCAACTCGCGGCCAGACACCCACGGCCCGAGGACAGGCCGCTGTTCCTGAGATGGCTGCGCGACGAGGACGTGCACGGGCAGCTCCTCGCCATCGATGGGCTGATGAGTCTGGGAGAATCCGGAGCGGGCTGGAGGGACCGGCTCACGTTCCTCGCGCGCTCCGATTCCCCGAGGGTGAGGCTGAGCGCGGCCGCGGGACTGGTGAGAGAGGGACTGCATGAGTGGCTCGAGCCGCTGCGCCGGGCGGCCGGCGACGAGTCTTCCGGGGCGGCCCTGCGCACCGAGGCGATTCGATGGCTGGGCGTGGTGGATGCCGAGGCCAGCCGCTCGCTGCTGTACCGGGCGCTCGAGACTCCACCGGGCCCTGGGGACATCGGCGGGTTCGGGGCGCCTCCGGCTTCGGACGAAGCGAACGCGGCGGCCTGGGCCCTCAATCGCCTGGGGACTCCGGAAGACCTCGCGAGGCTCCTGGACGCCCGGGTGAGAGGGTCGTGCGGTTGGTATTTCGATGACGAGCTGGAGAACCACGTGCTCCGGCAGGAAGGAGTCTCGCGGCCCGCGCCGCCCTCCGCCTGGGAGCGCGGAGACCTGCTGGAGCGCGTCCAAGCCGCGCGCGACGGGGAGGAGTAGCCGGGCCCTACTCGTCCCGGCTGGCCTTGTCCTCGCGCCACCAGTGGCTCATGCGCTCGTGGATCTCCGCCTCGTAGCCTTCCTTGCTCGGGCGGTAGAAGACGGAGCGCTCCAAGGGCGGGGGCAGGTACGTCTGTCCCGGCGCGTAGTGGTCCTTGAAGTCCCAGGGCGGCGTGTAGCCCTTGCCGTGCCCCAGCTCCTTCATCAGGTCCGTGGGCGCGTTGCGCAGCGGCAGCGGTGGCGCCGCGTTGGGATGCTCCTCCAGCGCGGCGAGCGCGGCGTTCATCGCGGCATAGGCGCGGTTGCTCTTGCGCGCCGTGGCCAGCGTGACGACGGCGTGCGCGACGAACAGCCGCCCCTCCGGCATGCCCGTGGAGTGGAAGCCCTCCTCGCATGCGCGGACGATGGTGATGGCCTCCGGCATCGCCATGCCCACGTCCTCCACGGCGATGACCTTGAGCCTGCGCCACAGCGACACCACGTCCCCTGTCTGGAGCAGCTTCGCCGCCCAGAAGATGGCGCCCTGCGCGTTGGAACCCCGGCAGGACTTCTGGAGCGCGCTCAGCAAGTCGTAGTGCTGGTCTCCATCCTTGTCGTGTCGTGAGAGGCCCGTGCCCACCGCCTCGCGCGCGGTGTCCAGGGTGATTTCGCCGCCGTCCGCCGTCAGCCCCGCGGCCATCTCCAGCGCGCCCAGCGCCTTGCGCACGTCCCCTGCCCCGCCCCGGGCCAGCAGCGCGAGCGCGTCCTCGCCCACGCTCAGCTTGCGCTTGCCCAGCCCGCGCTTCTCGTCGGTGAGCGCCCGCTGGAGCGCGCCCTGGATGTCCGCGAGCGTCAGCTCCTGCAACTGGAAGACACGACACCGGCTGACGAGCGCGGGGCGCACCTCGAAGCTGACGTTCTCCGTCGTCGCGCCCAGCAGGACGAACAGGCCGCTCTCCACGTGCGGCAGCGCCTGCTCCTGGACGTTCTTCGCCCAGCGGTGGATTTCGTCGACGAAGAGCACCGTGCGGCGCGAGTACTGGTTGCGCGCGCGCTCGGCCTCCGCCACGACTTCGCGGATGCGCGGGATGCCGTCCGACACGGCCGACAGGATGACCAGCTCCGCGTCGACGCTGGAGGCCAGCATGCGCGCCAGCGTCGTCTTGCCCACGCCGGGCGGTCCCCAGAACAGCGAGGAGACAATCTGCTTGCGCTCCATCAACCGCCGCAGCGGTCCTCCGGGGCCCAGCAGGTGGGACTGACCGATGAACTCATCGGGAGTGCGTGGCCGCATCCGCTCCGCGAGGGGAGCGAAGCGATTCACGTCGACGGAGGCGGAGAAGAGGTCGGGGCCAGCGCTCATCGCCCCGGAAGCTCCCCTCTCCGACGCGCGCGGTCAACCACCGAGGCACACCCTCCGTGCCACGCGGTCTTCTCTCACCCATGGTGCGACGGCGCTCTACACCCGTCGGATACCGGACAAGGACAAGCGGGCGGGTCCGCCCGAATGAAAAACGCACCGTGCGACTGGCGGCGAAGCGATGGAGAGCGAGCAACACCCACGCGGTGGCTCGACGGCATGTCACGGGGCTGGCGTAGAGTCGCGGCTCTCAAAAGGAGGGAGCGCGATGTCATTCATGCTGCTGATGATGGAGGCCCCGGGGAAGCGCCAGGCCCGGCCACTGGAAGAGGGCCAGGCCGCCTACGCTCGGATGATGGCCTTCCAGGAGAAGCTCCGGACCAATGGCGTGCTCATCACGGGCGAGGCGCTCAAGTCCGACGACAACGCGGTACGCATCGAGAACTACGGCGGCAAGCGCACGGTGAGCGACGGCCCCTTCACCGAGTCGAAGGAGATCATCGGCGGCTTCTTCCTCCTCAACTGCAAGACGCGCGACGAGGCCCTGGAATATGCCCACGCGTGTCCCGCCAGCGAGTGGGGCATCGTCGAGCTGCGCGAAATCGCGAGCAGCTGTTACGAGTGAGCCGTAGCGCCGTCCCACGCTGTTCCCCGGTGTGCCGCCCCGTACCACGCTGACGGGGGCACACTGGGGCCGGGCGGGCGGATTGGCGAGGAGCGCGTCTCCAACTCCATCCCATTCAGCCCGGAGTCACGCGCCCGCCAATCTCCGGGAAGCGCTCATACGCGCGCAGAAGCGCCGCAAGGTGCGCGGGGTTGTCGAGATCGAGCGGTGTCTCCGTGAGCCGAACGACCCACCCGCCCGTTGCCGTGCGCCGTGACCGGGAGAGCAGGTCCGCATCGCGGGCAGGGTCCGGGAACCCGATGGCTTGTGCGGCAGCGGCGGACCAGTAATTCAGCCATCCGAGGCGATGCGGGATCTCGGGCGAGCGGAGTTTCTCTGGGAACTTGAGCGCTGGCAGCCCACGGGGCGGCACCCCTGGCTTATGTACCGGATCAAGGGTTTGCCCCGCGATCTCTACCCCGGCGCGGAACGGCGTCGCATGTCCCCACAGCGCGTGCGAGCCCTCCGCAATGCCTTCAAGCACATCTGGCGCTGCAATGACCGTGGCCTCGTCCAGTGGCAGCTTCGCATGGACTTCAAACTGCGACTGGCCACCTGCACCAAGGCGCGCAGGTCTTCCCCACCCTGCCACTGTTACCGGGTAACTCTCGTCGCCGTTGCACACAAGAGGAAATCCCGCTTGCTTGGCTCCCTCTGCGAGCCACACATCGCGCTGAGGCAATGGGACGAGGCGCCCATCGTCGGAAGCCATCCACTCCAAGCGCAACCCGGGCAGCGCATGCTCCATCCCCTGGACAACAGCGAGCGTGCGACCGTCGTTGCCTATGAGCGCAGGCGAGTAGACGATGATACCGAGTCTGTTTCGTGCAGTCATCGTTTGCATCTCGTGACGACGATATTGAGCGTGGGGTCTTCAAACAGCAATGCGGCTTTGTGCTCTTCGGTGCTCACGCCGATGACGAAGCCATATCCACATGCCACCGCGATGTCCCGCTCTTCAAGAAGCACCGGCATCTGTTTCAGGATCGTCCGCCCCTGGATGAAGTCAGGGTACGTGTCAAACCGATGGGTCTTGATCTCCCACAGTACAGGCACGCCGACTTGCAGCGCATCAAAGCGCACACCGCCCACGAGCACGTCCATACCGGGATAACGGTTGGGCGGAAATGTGTCGGCGCACGCGTCATGCGGATCAT
>Ga0126314_10000017_pt1 | contig 122634 bp, 103 predicted proteins | sample Plot105B_FD_92535 | JGI IMG/M metagenome (GOLD analysis project Ga0126314, IMG submission 92535) | Serpentine soil microbial communities from UC McLaughlin Reserve, CA, USA - Plot105B | ecosystem: Environmental > Terrestrial > Soil > Grasslands | place: USA: UC McLaughlin Reserve, Lake... | reverse complement strand
TCGACGTCACCACCGGCGTCGGCGGCACGGGCGTCGTCGCGCTGCTGCGCAACGGGCCGGGCCCCACCGTCATGCTGCGCACGGACCTGGACGGGCTGCCCATGGAGGAGAAGACGGGCCTGCCCTACGCGAGCAAGGTGACGGTGAAGAACCCCGAGGGCCAGACGGTGCCGGTGATGCACGCGTGCGGACATGACGTGCACATGACGGTGTGGCTGGGCACCGCGACGCTGCTGTCCAAGAAGAAGGACCAGTGGCGCGGCACGCTGATGCTGGTGGGCCAGCCCGCGGAAGAGGTGGGCGCGGGCGCTCGGAAGATGCTGGCCGACGGCCTCTTCAAGCGCTTCCCCAAGCCCGACTTCGCGGTGGCCCTCCACAACACCACCGCCGCTCCCGCCGGACGGGTGGAGTACGTGGCCGGCTATGCGATGGCGCACGTGGACTCGGTGGACATCACCCTCTACGGCAAGGGCGGCCACGGTGCGTATCCCCACACCACCGTGGACCCCATCGTCATGGCGGCGCGCACCGTGCTCGCGCTCCAGTCCGTGGTCAGCCGGGAGAAGCATCCCCTGGAGCCCGGCGTCATCACCGTGGGCGCCATCCAGGGCGGCACCAAGCACAACATCATCCCGGACGAGGTCCGCCTCCAGCTCACCGTGCGCTCGTACAAGCCGGAGGTGCGCAAGGCACTGCTCGACGGAATCGAGCGCGTCGCGAAGGGAGAGGCCCTCGTCTCCGGCGCCCCCCGTCCGCCCAAGGTCGAAGTCACCGAGGGCACGCCCGCCACCTACAACGACCCGGCGCTCACCCGCCGCCTCACCGACGCCGTGACGCGGGTGCTGGGCGAGAAGAACGTGGGCGAGGCCCAGCCCGTCATGGGCGGCGAGGACTTCTCCGAGTACGGCCGCGCGGGCGTCCCCGCGGTGATGCTCTGGCTCGGCGCCGTGGAGCCTCAGCGCTTCACGCAGTCCCGCTCGGGTGGTGAGCCGCTCCCCTCTCTCCACTCTTCCGGCTTCATCCCGGACCGGGAGCGCACGCTGCGCACGGGTGTCACCGCACTGACAACGTCGGCCCTGGAGCTCTTGGGCAAGCCCTGAGGCGCCTTGGTAGAACGGCGGCATGCCCAAAGCCGCCCTCGCACGCGCGCTCCTCTTCTCCGCCTGCTGGCTCTTCTGCGCCTGCGCGCGGCAAGTGCCCGCCTCCGCTCCCGAGTCCTCCTCGGGTGGCGCCCATCCGCCCGAGAACTTCTCGAAGCTGGTGGACACCATCTTCGAGGCCTCGTTCGACTTCTCGCCCTCCAATGGCACGGCGGTGGGGCTTCACGCCTACGACAACAGGCTGGAGGACCTGAGCCGGCCGCGCATCGAGGCCCGCATCCGTGAGCTGGACACCCTGCTCGCGCGACTGCACGCCGTGGACAAGGGCGCGCTCTCCTTCGACGACACCATCGACGCGGAGGCCCTCGAGAGCCAGTTGCTCGCGGAGCAGTACGAGCTGAGCGTGCTCCGGAGCTGGGAGCACAATCCCATGCTGTACGCGGGGCTGCCGGGCGGCGCCATCGACGGGCTGATGAAGCGCGACTTCGCGCCGAAAATCGAGCGGCTGCGCTCGGTGATTGCGCGCCTGAAGGCCGTGCCCGCGGTCTTCGCGGCCGGCAAGGCCAATGTCCAGACGCCGCCGCGCGAGTTCACCGAGCTGGCGTTGCGCATGGCGAAGGGCTCCGTGGGCTTCTTCGAGGGCTCGGTGGCGACGTGGGCGAAGGACGCCGCGGGCAACGACGCCGTGCTCCAGTCCTCGTTCCTCGTGGCCAACCGCGCCGCCGTGGCCGCCGTGAAGGACTACGCCCAGTGGCTGGAGAAGGACCTGCTGCCGCGCTCCACCGGCAAGTACGCGCTGGGCGAGGAGCGCTTCCTCACCAAGCTGCGCTACGAGGAGATGATTGACCTGCCCCTGCCGGAGCTGCTCGCGCGCGGTGAGGCCCATCTGGAGAAGGACTATCGCGACTTCGTGGCCACCGCGAAGCGCATCGACCCACGCCTCTCGCCCGCCCAGGTGATGGCCCGGATTGAAGTGGACCACCCCACGGCCCAGGACCTCATCCCCTCGGTGCGCCGCTCCGTGGAGGGCGTGCGGGAGTTCCTCATCGCCAAGGACCTGGTCACCATCCCCTCGGAGGTGCGTCCGCATGTGGAGGAGACGCCGCCGTATGCGCGCTCGGGCTCCTTCGCCTCCATGGACACGCCAGGGCCCTACGAGCAGAAGGCCACCGAGGCCTTCTATTACGTCACGCCCGTGGAGCCCGACTGGGACGCGAAGCACCAGGAGGAGCACCTGCGCCTCTACAACGCGCCCGTCGTGTCGGTCATCAACATCCACGAGGTGTGGCCCGGCCACTACCTCCAGTTCCTCTATGCGCCCCGCTTCCCCACGAAGGTGCGCAAGTTGGTCGCGGTGGGCAGCAACGCGGAGGGCTGGGCCCACTACGCCGAGCAGATGATGCTGGACCAGGGCTTCGGCGGAGGAGACCCGAAGCTGCGTCTGGCGCAGCTCTCCGAGGCCCTGCTGCGCGACTGCCGCTACGTGGCCGGAATCAAGCTGCACACCGCGGGCTGGACGGTGGAGGACGCCGCGCGCCTGTTCCGCGAGAGGTGTTTCCAGCAGCCGGCCAATGCCCACGAGGAGGCCCGACGCGGCGCCTACAACCCGACGTACCTCTACTACACGTTCGGCAAGCTGGAGGTGCAGCGTCTGGCCCAGGACTACCAGGCCGCGAAGGGCCAGGGCCTCAAGCAATTCCATGACGCCTTCGTCGCCCAGGGCAGCCTCCCCCTTCCGCTGGTGAGGCGGCTGCTCCTGCGCTGAGGACCGCGTGCCGCGACGAGGGCCTCCAGGCCGGAAGACCCTCGCCGCGACTCGCGGGAGCATGAGCGTCCCCCAAGACGCCCGTGCTCCTCATTCCCCGCTGGCTACATGCAGCGCCCCGGGAAGATGCTGAGGCAGCCGTCACTCCCGCACCGGGTGAAGAGCGCGCAGCGCCGGGCCTCGAAGTCTCCGAAGGCCCTCACCGACGTGGTGCGCCGCCCCTCCGCCGACGTCTCCACGCACATCTCGAAGTCGGTGATGGGCGTGTTCGGCACCTCGAAGAACGACTCGCCCGCGTTGAGCATGCCGCTGGTGGTCGCGCACGTCATCGCGTTCGCCGCCGTCGTCGCACGGACCTCCACGGTGCGCACCGCGCAGTAGTTCATGTCCTGGATGCCCACGACGAAGATGGAGCCCGAGGGGTCACACGCTCCGCCCGTCACCGACTGGCAGCTGCCGCCCACGCAGTTGCCTCCCGGGTTGCACATCTGACCGCTGGACGAGTTGCAGCACGCCTCACCCAAATCACCACAGTTGCGGCACAGCTCGCCTCCCGACTCCATCACGCACATCAGCGAGCCGCTGCACGTCCCGGTGGAGCTGACGACGCAGCACTCCTGTCCCTCGCCGCCACATGGCACGCACGCCCCGCTGGTGCATGCCAGCCCCGCGTTGCAGCTCGCGGAGTCGGTGCGGCATGCGCAGCCCTGGGTGCCCGCCTGGCTGGGGTCGCAGCCCGGGCTACCACCGCCCTGGCAGCTTCCACAGCCCGCCATGACGACCATGCACAGCATCAACAGCCCCCGCAGGGGTGAGTTCAGGTTCACGATGGGATTCCTCATTCGCAGAGTCGAAGGGAGCACGGTGTCGGCGTCGCTCATGGGCGCAGCACCAGGTGCACGGTCTGTCCCTCGCCATCCACCGCGCGGACCAGGACCTCGAAGTCGTCGGAGACCGCCAGCGCCTCCACGAAGCGGTAACCCGCCTTGGTCAGCTCCACGGGAGCCACCTGGGACAAGGCAACGCTCTTCTTCCCGTCCGGGGTGGAGATGAAGGCCGCCTGCGTCTTGCCATCCTCGGAGGTGGCGGTGCCCACGGCCCAGCCGCTGGCGTTGAGCGACACGGCCTTCGCGGACACGAAGCCCTCGGGCAGGGGCAGCCACTTCGCGCCGTCCTTCTGGGACCAGCGGAAGGGCCTGAGCTTCTTGTCGGAGGTGAGCGCCGTCCCCAGCACCATGCCCACGTCATTGAGCGCGGTGACCTCCGACTCCTGGTCCACCAGGACGTGGGACTCCTTGCCAATGATTCGCACCGCGCGCGTGCCATTGCTCGTCGCCACCGTCGACGCGGCCTCGCCCAGGGCGTTGAAGAAGATGCGACCCGAGGCGAGCCCTGCCAGGCCCTGGTGCTTCATGGGGCCGACCTCGTCCACCAGGTACACGGTGTCCTTGTCATCCGGCCAGCGCACCAGCGGGGTGCCATGCGCGTTGCCCAGGAGCGCCTCGTAGCCTTCGACCCACACTTCAGCGCCCGACTTCACCGTGCTGGCCTTCAGCCGGAACGCGCTGGGGCCCTTGGATGTGTACGCGGTGCCGAACACATCGCCGCTGCCGCTGACGCCCTTCACCTCCACGCGGTCCGCCTTGAGCACTTCCTGGAGCGAGTACGTGTCCTTCGTGGTGACGAGCGAGTCCGACTCCTGGTTCGCCAGCCGCGCCACCACCGCGCCACCGTTCAGCATGAAGCGCGGAAAGGAGGACGCCGGCAGGAGTTGCCAGTACTTGAAGGGGAAGGTCAGGACGACACACCTGAAGACCGCGACCTTGAGGGTCTGACGGATTCCGCCGGACGAGGCCAGGATGACGGTAGGGCCAGACCAGCCCGCGGGCAGCCGCATGGCGAAGCGCGCGGTGCGCTGGGCCTCGGGGACGCGCACGTTGAGCACCCCCACGCTCGCGTCCACGCTCAGCAGCTCCACCAGCGCGCCACCCGTGGGAGCGGCGCTGCTCAGCGTCACCTCACCCACCAGCTCCGTGGGGTTCGGCGACTGGCAGCGGTTGGTGGACGTCAACACGCGAACCGAGGACAGCCGGGGACGGGGCATGCCCGCGTAGGCCACGAACTGACGGACCGTCACGGGCTCGGTCCAGTTGACCTTGAAGATGATGTCCGTGTAGCCGTCCACCCAGACCTGGCTGCCGGAGGTCAGCAGCAGCTCCACGTTGTGCGGACACGCGGAGTGGGCGCAGAACGGATCATCCGCTCCGCGCACCTGCCGGGCCAGGGCCTTCAGCGTGCCGCGCACGCGCGTGACGCTGTTGGCACTGCCCAGGTAGTAGGGGCTCGCCAGCGTCTCGTCGAAGGTCCAGGTCAGGACGTTGCCAGAGCGCGAGCCGGACATGCGCAGCACCACGTCCGAGTTGATGCCGAAGTCGCGCGCGGGGACGTTGAGGTTCAGCGTGCCGGACGCCTTGGGCAGCAGCCAGTAGCCCGTGGCGTAGTCGTTGCCCCTCACGTGGATGCGCGCGGCGTTGAGGCGCACGTTGGTACCGCGCCAGACGTCGTCCAGGACGTCCGCCTGGGCCACCGGAGTCCACCAGAGGACGAGCAAGGCCAGCAGGCCCAGCCTGTTCAGAATGCGTTTCATGAAGACCTCGAATGCTTGGAGTGATTGAGACAGGAGGCGAAGGCAGGCGGTGGCTCAGCCGTCACGCTGCGCGGAGGACTGGGCCATCAAGGACATGATGCGGGCGCGCACGGAGGACTGCTGTCCCGGGCGCAGCGCGAGGGCCTGGAGCATCTGGTAGATGGGCGCGCTGCCGTCGAGCCGGTGGGTGATGACGTTCAGGAGCGTGGACTCCGCGCCGGACGCGAGCTGGCCGGAGACGACCCAGGCCCGCAGCCACTCCAGGTCCGCCGCGTCCAGGGTGCGCGCATCCAGCGCGTCGAGCAGCGCGGCCTGCACCACGCGCTCCTTCTCGAAGCCGAGCGAGTCCAGCAGCATGCGCGTGGCCACCTCCTGCGGCGCCTTGCGCAGGGAGCTCGCCGCGGCGGCGCGCACCTCCGCCGAGTCCGCGCGAAGGTGGGGCCCGGCCTGGTCCAGCACGGACTCCTGGCCGGTGTTGCCCAGCGCGCGCAGCGCATGCAGGCGCTCCTCGTCATCGCGGGCATCGCGCAGCGCGTCCTCCAGCGGGCGCATGTACGTGGCCACCTCCGGGTCGCCCTTGGGCAGGTGCGAGACGACGCCGCCCAGGGCGTACAGGGATGCCCGCTCCGTGTTCTCGTCGTTCGCCGCGCGGGCCTGGGCGTGCAAGGCCGTGAGCAGCCGCCCGGTCTCCGGCTCGGGCTCCTTGAGGAAGCCGGCGCGCTGCACCATCAGCCCGAAGGCGGCCTCGTGCTCGCGGGCCACGGGCGACTGGAGCAGCTCGCGCATCGTGGCCTGCGCCTCGGCATGGCCAGCGCCCGTCAGGATGTCCATGGTCAGCTCGCGCAGCCCGGGCGAGGCGCCCTTGCGCAGGAAGGCGCCCGACAGCTCCCGCGTGCGCTCCGGCTCCAGCTTGAGCGCGGCGATGGCGCGGCGCACGAAGCCGTCCAGGCCCGCGATGGCCTCCGGGCTCGTCGCGGTGGAGAGCACCTGGAGCACGCGGTCGATGGTCATTCCATCGGCCTGGCTGCGCAGCAGGGCGAGCTCCGGGTCTCCCTCGAAAGCAATCTGCGAGGGCTGGCGGATGATGGACTTGACCTCGCTGGTCGCGACGAGCGGCTTGAGCTCGCGGGAGGCGAACTCCACGCGCAGCCGCATCCGGCGCGACATCAGCGCGCTCCCATCGGTCCGCGAGGCGTCCAGGGACTCGTCATGGAACACGCCCGCCAGCCGCCCGTCCGGGGTGCGCTCGAAGCGCGTGAGCGAGCGGAGGTCCTGCTGGAAGGGCGCGGTGCCACCCGCGGCCCGCAGCTTCTGGTAGCGCGAGCGACGGCGCGTCAGCCGCGCGTCCCCCTCGCCCTCGAAGCGGAAGCGGGCCTCCACGTCGCCCGTCTGGGTGGACTCGACGGCGCTCCACTCGGCGGCGTCCTTCAGCTCGGTGGGGAACAGCTCGGCCGCCAGCGTCTGGGTGAACTGACGGAACATGGGCGGGTCGGCGTCCGAGTAGCGCACGGCCAGGAGCGCGCCCCGCGCATCCAGCTCCACCCACGCGGAGGCGGTCGGGGGAAGGTGCGCCGCCACGGTGGCGGCGTCGGGAAGGAGCGTCTGGCCCGACAGCACGGCCTCGTGCCGCTCCAAGGACTTCAGCGTCAGGCGCAGCCGCGTGCCGGTGGGGCGCACCTCCAGCGCCTGGAGCGCCAGCGAGCCCTCCAGGTGCAGCGTGCCATCAATCGAGGCGGACTCGCCCGCCGAGGGAAGGGGCATCGACACGCGCTGGAGGTCGTCCCAGACGAGGCGATAGACGCGCTCCTCGCCTTGCGTCCACTGATAGAGGGGCAGCCGCGAGTCGCTCACGACGGCCGAGGTGTCGGCGCCCGCCGCGGTGGGGCGCGTGAAGTACCAGGCGGACAGCGAGCCGGTGAGCAGCAGGGTGGACAGCACGGCCGTGCGGACGGCGAGCCTCGGGCGACGCATGAAGGACTCCAGGAATCGGAACTGAAGAGGACCGGGAAGAAGCCACCCCGACACATCTGCACCGGGGTGGCGAAAGTGGGGCCGGCTCCGCATCGACGGGAGGAGCCGGCTCCAGACCTGCACGGGTGGCTAGAAAATCTGGGCCATCGGCACAGTCACCTGCTGCGTGTAGATGTTGTGCTTGATGCCGAACCCGCTCCACGTGAAGACAGGGAACTGCGCGGAGAGGGGCCCCAGCTCGGCGTAGAGCAGGATGCGGCCGTCGAGGAAGCGCGCCTCGATGTCGAGCTTCGACGTGAGCCGCAGGAACAGCGTGTTCGGGTTCGTCGGGTGCGAGGGCGAGCTCAGGTAGATGCCGATGTCGCTGTAGAGCGGCAGGTTCACCCGGGTGATGGTCACCTCGCCGCGGATGGCCACCTGGAGCTGCGGGATGCCGATGCCCACCGACGCGAAGCCGTTGACGGTGAGGTACGGGGTGAGGATGCCGAACAGGTCCACCCCCAGCAGGTCCGCCGCGCAGTCACGGGTGATGGCGCCACCGAGCGACACCTTGATGCCCGTCTCCGCGGACACGCCACCCTTCAGGGTGACGGGGATGAACCACACCATGAACGTGGTGGAGGCCTGGGCGGCGTCGCTCTTGAAGAAGGGCTTGTCCTCCGCGAAGGTCATGCGCAGCGGGTAGTTCTTGTCGTGCGTGTAGACGGAGATGGACAACACGCGAGCGTCCAGCTTGAGCCGGATGCCGTTGCCCTCGGTGCCGGCCTCGCCGCCCAGGTGGACGACTTCGAACGGCGTGGGGCTGAACACGTTCACATACGCGTTGAACTCCGCGTAGAGCCGCGCGTTGTAGTCACACCACGGCCCCGTCAGGCCGAACGAGTTCGCCTTCAGGTCCGCGCCGGGCGCGGTGACTTCCCAGCCCGCCTTGTAGTCATAGCCACCGCCGAACGTGCTGTCGCCGGAGTAGCCGCTGTCGCCGTGCTCACCGCCGTGGCGCACCACCCCCGTGGAAGGCTCCACCGGCGCATCCAGCTTCGCGATGTACTGGCCGTAGACGAGCAGGTACTGGGCGAGCAGCGTGGAGCTGAGCGTGTAGTCCTTCTGACTCAGCCCGGAGATGCCGAGCTTGTCCGCGTTGCGAACGAAGCTCCCCTCGCTGAAGTCGTTGCCCGTCAGGTTCAGACACGCCTGCAGGTCCGCGGCGCGGCGCGGCCCCATGGCGGCGTCGAGCTGCCCCTTGTAGCGGCGCGGGCTCCAGTCGCAGGACGTCACATTGGAGCTGTCCAGGCAGCCCTTCTCCTGGGCCTTGACGAGCGCCTCCTCGATGGCCTTGTCGAGCACGTAGAGCCGCTCGCCCGCGATGTTGTTCAGCTCCTTGGGGTCCTGGTCCTGCCGCTTGTAGAGGGCGACGGCCTGCTGCCACTCGGCATAGACGCCCTCGCGCTGGCGCAGCAGGGCGGTGAAGACCTCCTGCTCCTCCTGGCGAACGGTGAGCACGTCGTCGGGGGTCTTGCTGAGCAGCTTGCTCATCGACTCGTGCCAGGCGTCCGTCGGCGTGGCCCACTTGCGGGCCTGCTCGTTGTTGGCCAGGTACGCGGCCTCGGAGGTGAACTCGTAGCCGTTGATGCCGTCCGGGTACGGGCCCGGGGCGAACTCGAAGTACGCGTTCTTCGCCACCGTCTGGGCCGTCCAGATGGGCGCCAGCTTCTTCTGGTCGCGGCTGTACAGCGTGCGGTTCGCGATGCCTTCCGCGCCGTACGCCGCGTTGAAGAGCGCGCGGTAGTCGTCACTGTACTGTCCCGCCAGGCGCTCGAAGCGGCTGTAGCCGTGGTACTTCTCGTCCACGAACTCCTGGCACGAGGTGATTTGCGTGCCGTTCTTGTCCCAGGCCTGCAGCTGGGTGAGATACGCCTTCTCCGCCTTCGTCAGGTTCTCCAGTCGCTTGCGGTAGAGCACCTGGCCCTTGAGCACCTGGCCCGCGAGCCCCTGGTCCATGCCTCGGAAGTTGGTGACGCCCAGCGTGACGGGCTGCGTGCCCACCGTCGCCGTCTTGCCACCGAGTTCCTCCGGCAACAGCGCTACCTTCTTGGGCGACTGCTCCCAGCGCGCCTTCCACGCCGTCTCCGTGAGGCCCTGGCAATACGCGTCAAAGGACTGCCCGCAGCTGCTCGAGCGGTAGTCCACGTTCACGCACTGCTCCAGCACCGGCGTCGCGCACGGCGCCGCGACACTCGCCGGCGCCGCCAGAATCGTCACGGACAGTCCGGCCCAACTCAGCGGGCTCCCCAACAGACCCACTTTCATCCCCTTGGTCATATGCAGCTTCGTCCTTGGTGTGGGGCCGGCTTCGGGCTCGGCCCGCGCAGCCACAGAGCACACGCTGTGCCGCGCGCTGCTCACTCGGGGACGGGAGGAGACTCGCGCGCCATTCGAGGACCGGGGGGCAACACGGCGCCCGGAGGCGTTGCCTGCGAAGCAACAGCCCCCGCATGACATGGCTCATGGCCTTGAAATGACGAACGAGCCCAAGGCCTCGAGGCTTCGAGGCCCGGGCTCGGCCGGGGACGACACGGATGCTTCAGGGAATCAGTGGCCCACGCGCTCGCACAGGTCGCCGCGAGCGAAGGTCCAGTCGCGTCTGACGGTGGCGGGGACCACGCCCAGCACCGCCGCGGTCTCCTGGATGCCCAGGCCCGCGAAGTAGCGAAGCTCGACGACGCGGGCCAGCCGGGGCTTGAACGCCTCCAGCTCCACCAGCACCCGCTCCAGGTCCAGGACGTCGATTTCGGCGCCGACCGGAAACTCGAAGACCTCGTCGCGCAGGTACAGCGGCTCGCGGCGGGCGGCGCTCCGGCGCGCATTGCGCACCCGCACTCCCTCCACCAGCACCCGACGCATCGCCTGGGCTCCCGCGCCCATGAAATGCCGCCGCCGGTCCGCGTCCGAGATGTCCCCCGCCAGGCGCCGCCAGATGTCGCGCAGGAGCATCGTCGGCCCCATGGAGAGGCGGGGTGACTCGCCGCTCATGTCCGAATGCGTCATCTCCCGCAGCTCCTGGTACGCCACCCATCTCAGTGCGTCCCGAGCCTCCGCGTTCCCGTTGCGAGCGCCGTCCAGCAGCGATGTCATCTCCGACATGCCCATGGTGTCCTCCTGGGTCTCACATCCCATCGAGTCGCTTCGCCACGCCTGCCTACGATTTCGAACGAGCTCCCCCGCGAATCTTGAGAACAAAGAATTGTTTTTCGTGAATGCCGACAATTCCCTGCCCGGTGGGATTACCCAACCTGTGCTCGCAGGGTAGGCTCGCGCAACGCAACCTCACCACTCTTTCTTGAATTTCTCGATTATCCACATCTCCAAGGACCACTGGCGCACGTTCCCACGGCGAGACGTCGTGTTGTCCGCCCCAAGCGACGCTGCCTGCCAGGCGCCAGCCCTGGCGGGCGGCGCGTGCGGGCAAGGGGCTGCCATCGCCCGGGCCAGCAGGAGAGCGGCCTTTCGGCCAAAGGTGAGTCACGACGGACGTCAGGCCGCGGGCAGCCAGAGGACGAAGCGCGCACCACCTCCACGCACCCGCTCGTAGCGCAGGTCCGCGCGCATGCTCCTGGCCAGGCGACGGCACAGCGCCAGCCCCAGCCCCACGCCGGGCGCGGACTTCGCCGCCGTCTGCACGGATTTGGAGAACGGCTCGAAGAGCTTGCGCGCCGTGGCCGCATCCACGCCGGGCCCGTGGTCCCTCACCGCCAGCCCCACCCTTGCGCCGCGCCGCTCCAGCTCCACGTGCAGGCGCTTGTCCGCCGCGCCCGCCGCGTACTTGGCCGCATTGTCCACGAGGTTGAAGAGCACCTGCTCCACTGCGGACGGGTCCGTCAGCACCGCCACGCCTGGAGGAACCTCCACGTACAGGGAAAGGCCCGCTTGGAGCGCGCGCTCCGAGAGCCGCTCCTCCATCCGGGACAGCAGCGCGCCCACCTCCACGCGCCCCAGCCGCGCGGGAGTACGTCCCCGCTCGATTCGCGCATAGGCGAGCACGTTCTCCACCAGGTGGCTCAGCCGCTCCGCCTCCCGGTGGAGGATGTCGAAGTACTCCTGGCGGCGCGCCGCGTCCGGCACCATCCCCGCCGCCAGCATCTCCGTGTACATCCGGAACGTCGTCAGCGGCGTGCGCAGCTCGTGCGTCACGGCCGAGACGAACGCGCCCCGGCGCTCGCTGAGCGACATCACCCCGCCCAACAGCGCCACCACGGCCACGCCCGCGAGCGCCACGCCGCTCCACGCCACCATCAACACCAGCGGCAGGGACGACAGCGCCCCCGATGAGCCCTCCTCACCAGGAGCCGCGCCCGGCACCAGCTTCACCGGCAGCGACGCCAGCATCCGCCCCTCCCCCATCACCGCTCCCGCGTCCCTCACGGGCTCCAGCGTCGCGCCCGGCAGCAGGTCCTCCACCTTCCCCTGGAGCCAGCGCCGGAGCGCGGGCCAGTCCAGCCAGCATCCCTGGATGTACTCCTCGCCATCCACCTGGACGCGCCGACCGAGCAGCAGCGCGTCTCCCACCCAGATGGCCCGCATCTCCTCGACGACCTCCCGGGCGAGGTCCTGCTCCAAGGGCGCCACCTTGCCGTAGCCCACCACGTTCTGACTCGCGGCCTGGCGGGCGCTGCGGGAGCGCGCATCGAACTCGCTGGCGTTCTTCGTCCACTGGAGCGCGTCCGCCAGCTTGTTCCCGGCCTCCCGCCGCGACGTGGGGAAGGACGGCGTGGGAACGCGCCTCGCCAGCGCCTCCCGCACTCGAGCGTCCCGCAGCAGGCGCGACACCTGCTCCAGCCGCTGGCGAAGGACCTCCTCGTCCACTCCGGAGCGAGGGAGGGAGGGGGCTCGCAGCGCGGCCTCCATCACCTGAGGCGAGGACACCACTCCGTCGGGTCCCAGTTGGAAGTGCAGCAAGACATGCTCCGGCGGACCCGCGAGCAGCGGCGAGGCCACCCAGGCGTGCCCTTCGGGGAGAGGGCGTCGCGCGGCATCCAGGACGCCGCGCGCGGGCGCCATGGCCGCATACGACTCCACCGCCACCGCGCTCTCCCGGGCCACCAGCGGCAACAGCTCCGAGTCGAGCCGCCACAGCGCCAGGCGCGCGTTCTCCTCGCGCCCCGCGCTCTCGCGCGCCTGACGGTCCGCGCGGTCCAACCGCAGGGCGAACACGGACAGCCACACCACGCCGGCCAGCGCGAGCAGCAGACAGGCGCTCACCGCGAGCCAGACGCGCCAGGAGCGAATCATCTCGGGCCGCCCGGCACGGAGAACATGTAGCCCTTGCCGCGCACGGTGAGGATGACGCGGGGCTCGGCCGAGTCGTCGCGCAGCTTCTCCCTCAGGCGCGCCATCGTCATGTCCACCGTGCGCGTCTGCACGCTCCTCGCGGGCAGGTGCCACACGCGCTCCAGCAGTTCCTCCCGGGAGATGGCCCGCCCCGCGTTCTCCCCCAGGTAGCGCAGCGCCTCCGCCTCGCGCTCGGAGAGGTCCGTCCGGGAGCCGTCATCGAAGCTCAGCTCGCGGCGCTCCACCACGAAGTGGCCTCCTGGGAAGTCCACGCGGGGAGCCCCCTGGGGCCGCTCCGCTGAACGTCGGAGCACCGCCCCCGCGCGGGCCAGCAGCTCGCGCACCGAGAAGGGCTTCACCACGTAATCGTCCGCGCCCAGCTTCAGCCCCATCACCCGGTCCTCCTCCTGACCCCGGGCGGTGAGGATGATGACGGGCAGCGTCGGCCGGCTCTTGCGCACGGCGCGGAGCAGGTCCAACCCATCACCGTCCGGGAGCACCAGGTCCAGCAGCACCAGGTCCACCGGCGTGCGCTCCGCCAGTCGCTGGCCTTCCTCACGCACGCCCGCTTCGAGGACCTCGTAGCCCTCGAAGCGAAGCGCATCCACGATTCCGCGCCGGATGGCGGGGTCATCCTCGACGACGAGCACTCGGCGCGCGGCCATGACGGCATCCTACTCCAAGGTGAACTGACGCTTCGTGGCCTCGCGGCTCACCACCTGGCCGATGACACCGTCCAGCGTGGCATCCTCCTTCGTGGGGTTCTGCTTGCGAGCGTCCGTGAGGAACTGCTGACGCGCCTTGCCGAGGTCCTGGATGCGCTGCTGGAGTGCCGCGCGCTCCTTCTCCCGGGCCTCCAGCCACGCCTTGCGCCCCGCGCCGTCCAGGTTGCGCATCGGCTCGGGCAGGTCATCGGCGGCGACCGCGCCCAGGTCCACCTTGTTCTTCTTCACCGCGTCCACCAGGTCCCAGCTCTCGTTGGAGTAGTTCCCGGAGGACTTCGCCATCGAGCGCGCCGCCATGTTCTGCACCGACACGCCGCGAGAGAGGGTGTCCTGCTCCTGCTGCCGCATCTGGCTCGCCTTGCCCGCGGCGCCGCCATAGACGACGTAGGTCTTGTTCAGCTCCTCGCCCAGCTTGGCGATCTCGGCGTCCTGCGGCGCGGCCAGCTCCACCACCTTCTGGTTCTGGTCGATGTTCATGTAGCTGCCATCAGCGAGCGTGGCGGCGGCCTTCCACTGGTCGGAGATGCCCTGCTCGTAGTCACCGCAGTGGATGGTGTTCACGGTGATGCCCCGCTTGCTGGCGACGGCCACGGCCTTGCGGAAGTCGACAGGGCCCTGGGTGAAGGTCTCGTTGCCGGCGATGAAGATGAGCCGCATCGCGTCCGGGTTCGTGCTCCAGGCGAGCTTCTGGGTGGCCTCCTGGATGACCTCGCCGCAGTTCTCCGACCCACCGGAGGTCCGCAGGGCGAAGAGGCGCTCGGAGATGGCATCCAGGTCCGTGGTGAAGGGCGTCAGCAGGCGAATCTCGTTCGAACCCGCGCCCTCCCCCGCGTAGCCGTAGGCGTAGAGGGCCAGCTCGAGCCGGGGAGCGGCGCCCCCGCGACGGGCGCGCGAGAAGCGGTTCACGATGTTCCACAGCTGCGTGCGGGCCTGGTCCAGCAGGCCGTCCATGCTGCCGCTGGTGTCCAAGAGCAGGGCAATCTGGATGACGGGCGCGGCGGCATCCACCGGCCCGGGCTTCGCGGGGGGGACCTCCACGCGAGGAGGAGGGGCCACCGCCACGGGAGCGGCTGGCACCACCACGGGAGCGGGAGGCACCGCCATGGGCGAAGGCGGAGTGGACGCGGGCTTGCCCAGCAGAAGCGCGGAGAGCGCGAGCACCGCGGCAGAGCCGAGGATGACAGGGAGCTTGAGGGCCGGTTTCATCGTGAGTCCTTTCGTGCGGCAGTGCCCTGAAGAGCACGCTTGGGACAGTAACGATGGAGACCGTCCGAAAGGTGTAACCGCCGTGTAACCAGGTGCGCGGCTACCGCGCGTCCCAGAGGAAACCCAGCTCCAGCTCGAAGGCCTCGAAGGGCTCCGCGCGAACCCTCGCGTTCGCCTCGTGGATGACGGGCGGGGCGTAGCTTCGTCCATCGAGGCGATGGACCTCCAACGTCCTGGCTATCGGGTCGATGATCCAGACGTGGAGCACGCCTTCGCGGGCATACAGGGGCAGTTTCAAGATTCGGTCCAGCCGCGACGTGGAGGGGGACAGCACCTCGCAGGCCCAGTCTGGGACGACCGCGAAGCCCACTGTCTGCGGCAGCTCTGGCATCCGCTCACGTCGCCAGCCCGCGAAGTCAGGGACAAGGACATTGCCCCCGGACATATGAAGCTCCGGTTCAAAGAGGAGGAACCAACCTCCGGGCCCGCCTCGTCCCCGGTCGAACGGTCCGCTCAGCTCTCCTCCCAGCCGGGATGCCGCCAACGCGTGCCGCGGTGCTGGCCGAGGGCTGACGTGCAACTCCCCATCGATGAGCTCCCCGACCACCGTCTCGGGAAGCGCCTCCAGGTCCGCATAGGTGGCCGGTTTCTTGTCCATGACATCCCCATACCCATAAGCCTCGCCGCCCAACCCCAGTTCCATGGTCATGCGAAGGGAATAACACCGGGGCCTGACGTGTGAGGGTGTCCATGCTGCTACCGCCCTCCCAGGTTGTATCGGCTGGACGGCGGACGCAAGGGGGCGATACACCGCCACCCGGTTCGGGCCACGCAGGCGCACGTCGTGCAATCACGCGGCCAGCAGCACCGCTGTCTCAGGCGCTCCGGAGCATCAACCGCTCCACGACGGAGCGCACCTCACGCAGCCGCGCGGGGTCCGTCACGGCGACGAAGATGGTGTCGTCACCGGCCACCGTGCCGGCGAGCCCCGGCACCTCCGGCTCTCGGTCCAACGCCAGCGCCAGGGCGGGCGCGTAGCCGGGCCCTGTCTTCACCACGAGCATGTTCGGCGGCGCCTCGATGATGCTGACGCGCTGCCGCTCGGTGGCCACCACCGGCTCCGTGGACGCGCGCTGATAGCGCCCGCCCACCTTCTGCACGCCCAGCTTCTTCAGCCGCCGCGACAGCGTGGACTGGCTTGGCGCCTGCCCTTCCGCCTCCAGCAGCTCCTGCAAGACCGCCTGATCGCTGATCTCCCGCTCCGAGATGAGCCGAAGGATTTCGTCGTCCAGGTTCATTCCCACCACCATGCATGCGCGTGAATTTCCATGCAAGGAACCCGCATGAAAGATTGCGGGAACATTACCCTTGCGCGTCGCGTCTTTCTGCATAATATCCGCGCCCCATTCGCGGAAATGCACGCATGCTGGTGCATATTCATCCACCTATGCATCCGGTCCAGGCCGGGGAGCGCAGGCCCATGAAGCACGTCACGCACATCAAGGATCTCGGCCCCGCGGGTGTAGAGGCCGTCCTCGCTCAGGCCGCGGCATGGAAGAAGACGCCTCCGGGGCGTCATCTGGAGGGGAGCATCCTCGGGATGGTGTTCTTCAACCCGTCGCTGCGCACGCGCACCTCGTTCGAGGCGGTGATGCTGCGCGGCGGTGGCAACGCCATCATCCTGGACGTCGGCGCGGGTGTGTGGAAGCTGGAGCACCGCGAGGGCGCGGTGATGAACCTGGACCGGGCCGAGCACCTCAAGGAGGCCGCGCCCGTCCTCTCGCGCTTCGTGGACATGCTGGGCGTGCGGACCTTCTCGCAGGGCGGCGGCGACGAGGAGGACGAGGTCGACCCCATCATCAACGCGTTCCGCAAGTGGGCCACCGTGCCCGTGGTCAGCATGGAGTCCGCGCGCGAGCACCCCTGCCAGGGCCTGGCGGACGTGCTGACGCTGCATGAGACGTTCGGCACCACGAAGAAGCTGCCCGTGACGCTGACGTGGGCGCCGCACATCAAGCCGCTTCCCAAGGCGGTCCCCAACTCGTTCCTCCTGAGCGCCGCCGCGGCCGGCTGCGAGGTGCGCGTGGCGCATCCTCCCGGCTTCGAGCTGCACCCCGCCGTGCGCGCGGAGGCGGAGGCGTACGCCAAGGCCACCGGCGGCAGCATCACCTACACCCACGACCAGGACGAGGCGCTCGCCGGCAGCCGCGCCGTCTACGCCAAGTCGTGGGGCCCGACGGCGGCGGCGGCCTTCTCGCCCAACGACGTCACGGCACTGCTCGCGTCGTATTCCGGGTGGATGCCCACGCTGCGCACCATGGCGAGCGCCGCGAAGGATGCCGCGTTCCTGCATTGCCTCCCCGTACGTCGCAACGTGGAGGTCGCCGACGAGGTCCTGGACCACTCCAGCAGCCGCGTGGTGGACGAGGCGGGCAACCGCTTCCATGTCCAGCGCGCCCTGCTCCACTGGATGCGCTCGCAGTCCCGCTGAGCGGCGCCACCCAGGCGCGCCTCTCCCCTTCTCTTCCTTTCGAGGTCTCCCGTGCCCTTGTCACCCGACCCGTACTCCGCGCTTCGCAACGCCGCGCGATATGTGCAGCAGTTCCGCCGCAAGACGTTCGTCGTGAAGCTCGGCGGCGCCATGCTGAGCGACCCGCGTCTGCGCCGCTCCGCGTGCGAGCAGATCGCCCTGCTCTGGACGTTCTCCATCCGCCCCGTCGTCGTGCACGGCGGCGGGCCGGAGCTGGACATGCTGTGTGACGCCCTCCACCTGCCGGTGGAGAAGGTGGCGGGCCGCCGCGTGACGTCCGCGCCCGTGCTGGACGCGGCGAAGATGGTGCTTGCAGGCAAGCTGCACACGGACCTGCTCGCGGACCTCCAGGCGGCGGGCGTGCCCTCCGTGGGCCTGAGCGGCGTGGATGCCGGGCTCATCAAGGCGCGCAAGCGTCCTCCCGTCATGGTGACGGAGCCGGGGGCCACCGAGGGACGGCTGGTGGACTACGGCCTCGTGGGCGACATCGAGGCGGTGGACACGCGCGTGGTGGAGCACCTGCGCTCGGCCGACTACGTGCCCGTCATCGCGCCCCTCTCCGGCGGCGTGGACGGCGCCGTCTACAACACCAACGCGGACACCGTGGCGGCGGCGCTGTCGGTGGCCCTGTCGGCGGAGAAGCTCTTCTTCCTCGTCCAGGTGCCGGGCCTCTTGCGCGACCTGAATGACCCGACGTCGCTCGTCACGCTGGCGAACCTGACGGACCTGGCGACCATGGAGAACACGGGCGCCATCTCCGGCGGCATGCGTCCCAAGGCGCACGCCATCCGCCACGCGCTCGTGGGCGGGGTGGGCAGCGTGCACCTGGTGAGCGGCGTGGCGCCCAACGCGCTGTTGGAGGAGGTCTTCACCAACGAGGGCAGCGGCACCATGGTGGTGCGCGAGAAGGCGCCGAAGAACGCGGGGAACGGGGGATGAAGGCGGCGGAGCTGCTCCAGGCGCTGGTGGCCATCCCCAGCGTTTCGGGTGACGAGCGACTCATCGCGGACACGGTGTCCGGGTGGGCGGAAGGCTGGGGTGCGCGCGTCCAGCGGAAGGGCCACAACGTGTGGTTCTCCGTGGGAAGCGGGCCGCGCCGGCTGCTCGTCAACTCGCATCTGGACACGGTGAAGCCGTGCGCCGGGTGGACGTACGCGCCCCACGCGCCTGAGTGGCGTGAGGACCGCCTGTACGGCCTGGGCAGCAACGACGCCAAGGGCTGCGTGACGGGGATGCTCGTCGCGGCCCGGACGCTCCTGGAGGAAGGGCCGCCCGCTGGCGGAGAAATCGTCTTCGCCTTCACCGCCGAGGAGGAGACGGGAGGCCAGGGCCTGGGCACGCTCTTGCCGGAGCTGGGGCCGCTGGACGCCGCGGTGGTGGGCGAGCCCACCAGCCTCAAGCCCTGCACGGCCCAGCGGGGCATGCTGCTCCTGCGTTGCACCGCGCATGGCCGCAGCTCGCATGTCGCGCATGCGCACAACGCGGGGGCGGTGAACGCCATCCACGTCGCGGCGGGAGACATCTCCACGCTGGCGGAGCTGCGCTTCCCGTCCCACCCACTCTTGGGTGAGGCCCGGGCGCAGGTGACGCAGATTTCCGGAGGACTGGCGCGCAACCAGGTGCCGGACGCCTGCGAGTTCTTCGTGGATTTGCGGACGACGCCGAGCATGGACCACGCGCAGGTGGCGACGCAGATTGGTGGCGTCTTGAAGAGCGAGGTGAAGGTGCACTCGGCGCGGTATCTGCCGAAGGCGACGGCCTCGCGGCAGCCCATCGTCCGGGCGGCCATCGCCGCGTCGGGCAACGAGCCGGTGGGCTCCAGCACCACGTCCGACTGGGCCTTCCTGGGCGAGCTGCCCACGGTGAAGGTGGGCCCGGGCGACACACTGAGAAGCCACCTGGCGGACGAGTTCATCACCCTGGCGGAGCTGGACGCGGGTGCCGCCTTCTACACGCGCCTTCTGCGCGGCTACTTCGAGGAGGTGGCCCGTGGCTGAGACTCTGTGGGGCAAGGGCGCCGCGCTCGACGCGGTCATCCACCGGTTCACCGTGGGCGACGACCCCATCGTCGACCTGGCGCTGACGCCGCACGACGCGCTGGGCAGCGCCGCGCACGCGCGCATGCTGGGCAAGGTGGGCCTGCTCAAGCCCGAGGAGACCCGAGCACTCGTCGGCGCGCTGAAGACGCTGCACGACGAGGCGCGCGCGGGCCACTTCACCATCCGCCCCGAGCAGGAGGACGGGCACACCGCGCTGGAGGCCGCGCTGGTGGAGCGCGTGGGTGAGCCGGGCAAGCGCATCCACCTGGCTCGCTCGCGCAATGACCAGGTGCTGCTCGCGGTGCGCCTGCTGCTGCGCGAAGAAGTCCTGGCGCTCGGCGCGGGCGCGGTGAAGCTGGCGGAGGCCTTCCTGGACTTCGCGCAGGCGCACGCCCATGTGGCGATGCCGGGCTACACGCATCTGCGGCGCGCGATGCCGTCCACGTTCGGCATGTGGGGCATGGCCTTCGCGGAGGGACTGCTGGAGGAGCTGGAGGCGCTGCGCGGAGTGTGGGGACGGTTGGATCGCTGCCCGCTCGGCGCCGCCGCGGGCTTCGGCGTGCCGCTGCCCATCGACCGCGAATACGTCGCTCATCTGCTCGGTTTCAGTCGGGTGCAAAGAAGCCCCATCGACGCGCAGAACGGACGAGGCCGCCACGAGTCCGCGGTGCTGGGCTGGGCCTGCAGCGTCGCGGGCACGCTGGAGAAGTGGCTGTGGGACGTGCAGCTCTACAGCACGGACGAGTTCGGCTTCCTGGGGCTGCCGGACGCGTTCACCACGGGCTCGTCCATCATGCCGCAGAAGAAGAACCCGGACGTGGTGGAGCTGGCGCGCGGGCGCTGCCGCGAGCTGCGAGGACTGGCGCACCAGGTGGAGGCGGTCGCGGGCGGCCTGCCGTCCAGCTACCACCGCGACTTCCAGTTGCTCAAGCGTCCCACCTTCGCGGCGCTCGCTTCCAGCCGCGCGCTGCTGGACGTGCTCGCCCGACTGGTGCCGGTGCTCCAGGTGAAGGCGGACGCCGCCGCGCGCGCCTGTGACGACACGCTGTACGCGGCCCACCACGCCTACACGCTGGTGGCCGGGGGACAGGCCTTCCGCGACGCCTACCGCCAGGTGGGCCGGGAGCTTTCGGACGGCACGTTCCACCCGGACCGCGAGGCCCTGACGGCCACCCACCTGGGTGGCGCCGGAAACCTGGGGCTGCCCCAGGCCCGTGAGGAGCTTGGCGCCGCGCGCGCCTGGCTCGACGACACCCACCGCGCCCTGGCCACGGCCACCGCGCGCGTGTGGGACGTATGAACGCCTTCCCCGTGAGGAGTGACGACATGAGCAAGAAGAACGTGGTGCTGGCCTTCTCCGGCGGACTCGATACCGCTTTCTGCACGGTGTACCTGCGCGAGCAGGGCTACGCCGTGACGACGGTCACCGTGGACACGGGAGGCTTTCCTCCCGAGCAGCTCGCGAGCATCGCGGCCCTGTCCGCGAAGCTGGGCGCCGTGGAGCACATCAAGGTGGACGCGCGCGGCACCCTCTTCCAGGGCTACCTGCGCTACCTCATCGCCGGCAACGTGCTGCGCGGCCAGCTCTACCCCCTGAGCGTGTCCGCGGAGCGGGCATGCCAGGCCGTGGAAGTGGTGCGCGTGGCGCGCGAGAAGGGCGTGCAGTCGCTGGCGCACGGCAGCACCGGCGCGGGCAATGACCAGGTGCGCTTCGACGTGGCGTTCCGCTCGCTGGCGGGGGATTTGGAGCTGCTCACCCCCATCCGCACGCTGGGCCTGAGCCGGAAGGAGGAGCTGGCCTTCCTGGCCGAGCGCGGCATCCACATGCCGCCGAAGCTGGGCTCCTACTCCGTCAACGAGGGCATGTGGGGCACGTCCGTGGGCGGCAGCGAGACGCTCAACTCGTGGAGCGCGCTGCCCGAGGCGGCCTTCCCCTCCGGGGAGATTCCCACCGACTTGAAGCCTCGTCCCCTGACGGTGGGCTTCGAGCAGGGCATCCCCGTGTCGCTGGACGGCAAGGCGCTGGGGCCCGTGGAACTGGTGGAGGCGCTCAACGTGCTGGGGCGTCAGTACGGCATCGGCCGGGGCATCCACCTGGGCGACACCATCCTCGGAATCAAGGGCCGCGTGGGCTTCGAGGCGCCGGCCGCGCACCTGCTCATCACCTCGCACCGCGAGCTGGAGAAGCTGGTGCTGTCCGGCAAGCAGCTCTTCTGGAAGGAGACCGTGGGCAACCTCTACGGCTCGCTCTTGCACGAGGGGCACTTCTTCGACCCGCTCGTGAAGGACCTGGAGGCGTTCCTCACCTCCTCGCAGGACCGGGTGACGGGCGAGGTGCGGCTTGTGTTGCACCCTCGCTCCATCGTGGTGGAAGGCGTGCGCTCGCCCTATTCGTTGATGGACGCGAAGGTGGCGACGTACGGGGAAGCAAACGTGTTGTGGACGGGCTCGGAGGCTGCTGGCTTCGCCAAGCTGTACGGCGTCGCGCAGATGCTCTCGCACCGGGCGAAGGGAGGCTGACATGAAGGTCTTCGTCGACAAGGTGGGAAGCGTCACCCGCAACCTGGGCCTGGGGCGCACCGTGCACCTCACGCCCGAGGTCAAGGCCGAGGAAGGCGCCGTCATCGCCATCCGCATCCACGGGGAGAAGACGGTCTACAACCAGCTCGAGGACGTCCACGGGCGCCTGGTCACCCTGCACGCGGGCGACATCATGGTGGGCGCGCTGGGGCACCGCAACGCACTGCACGGCTACGAGGGCGTGGTGCCGGAGACCGTCACCGTGGGCCAGCGGCTGCACGTGCTGAACATGGGCGGCGTCATCGGCAAGTGCACGTCGCACAACCCCGGCGTGGGCATGCCCTTCGAGGCGGAAGTCCTGGGCCAGGTGCTGGAGTTCCCGGAGCTGATGTCGCGCAACGGGCAGCCGGCGCACGTGATGTCCGGCGCGCTCAAGGGCACGAACGTGACGGTGAAGTGCCCCGTCGTCTACGTGGTGGGCACGTGCATGAACGCGGGCAAGACGTTCGCCGCCAGCGCCATGGTGCGCAGGCTGGCGCAGGCCGGCTACCGCGTGGGCGGCGCGAAGCTCACGGGCGTATCGCTGATGCGTGACACGCTGAGCATGCAGGACTCCGGCGCGGACGTGGTGATGGACTTCACGGACGCGGGCATCGTCTGCACGGGGCCTCGCACGGCGGCGCGCGTGGCGCGGGTGCTTTTCTCCGAGCTGGCGGTGTCCGACGTGGACGTCATCGTCGCGGAGACGGGCGACGGCATCATGGGTGAGTACGGCGTCCAGGCGATTCTGGCGGACCCGGAGCTCAAGGCCCTCGCGGGCGCGTGGGTGATGTGCGCCAACGACCCGGTGGGCGCGGCGGGCGGCGTGCGGCACCTGAAGGAGACGTACGGCATCGACGTGGACGTGCTGGCGGGACCAGCCACGGACAACGCGGTGGGCGTGCGCTTCGTGGAGCAGGTCGTGGGTGTGCCGGCGCGAAACGCTCGCGCGGACCCGGCGGCGCTGGGTGGTCTCATCCTGGAGAAGCTCGCGCCGAAGCTGGGCGCGGGGAGGAAGTCATGACGCGGGCGAATATCTACATCCTGGGGGCCTCCGGTTTCGGTGGAGGCGAGCTGTTGCGGATTCTCTCCGGGCATCCGGCGGTGGCCGGCATCCGCGTCGTGTCCCGACACCACGCGGGCGAGCCCGTCCACAAGGTGCATCCGCACCTGCGCGGACTGGTGGACACGAAGTTCGAGGCGGAGCCGGACTGGCGGTGGCTCGCGGACTCGCAGCAGCCCGTGCTGTTCAGCGCGCTGGGCCACGGCGAGCTGGCCACCCAGTTCCTCGGCCTGGAGAAGAAGTGGGCCGAGGTGGGGCTCGCCGAGCGGCTGCTGCTGGTGGACCTGTCCTCCGACTTCCGGCTGGACCACCCGGGGCGGTACGCGGGTGCCTATGGCAAGCCGCACCCCGCGCCGGACCTGCTGGGCACCTTCACCTACGGCCTCACCGAGTGGAAGCGCGAGGAGATCAAAGGAGCGAAGCGCATCGCCAACCCGGGCTGCTTCGCCACCGCGGTGCAGTTGGCGCTCCTGCCCATCGCCGCCACGCCGGGCCTGGGCCTGCTGGCCGTCTCCGGCGTGACGGGCTCCTCCGGCTCCGGCTCGCTGCCGGGCGAGGGCACGCACCACCCGACGCGCGCGCACGACTTCCGTGCGTACAAGCCGCTGGAGCACCAGCACGAGGCGGAGGTGGAGGTCATGCTCGTGGCCCACGGCGCGCAGCGCCACCGGCTGGCCTTCGTGCCGCACTCGGCGCCCATGGTGCGCGGCATCTTCGCCACCGTGCAGTTCGAGTGGCCCGAGCACGGCGGCGCGGTGGTGACGCAGTCGCTGACGGACAAGTTCCGCCGCTATTACGAGGGCTCCAAGTTCGTCCGCATCGTCGAGGGCACGCCGCGCGTCGCCGCCGTCACCGGCAGCAACTTCTGCGACATCTCCGTGGCGACGAAGGGCCGCTCCGTGGCCGTCATGGCCGCGCTGGACAACCTGGTGAAGGGCATGGCGGGACAGGCCGTGCAGAACTTCAACGTGTCCCTCGGGTTCCCCGAGGACACCGGGCTGCGTCAGGCGGCCTGCTACCCGTGACAGACGCCGCGCCCGCTCCGGTGGCCTCGGAGCGGGCGCGGTGGCCCGCGGCCTCTTTCGAGGCCCGGGTTAGAGGACGCGGGTGATGGTGAGATTGGCAATGCCGCCCAGCGAGGACACGCCCCCGGGGTTCGTCAGGCAGGCCAGGTTCAGCAGCGCCGTCGTGTAGACAATCGACCAGGTCGCGGTGGCGCCGTAGTACTTCCCGTGCAGCACCGTGCCCGCGTACGTCACCACCGTCGTCAGCCCCGCGACGCTGACGTCGACCGAGGTGTAGTCGAAGCGGGACGTCTCCCCCGTGTTCCAGGTGATGGTGGCCTCGCCGTTCCCCGTGGTCAGCGGATTCGAACACGTCAGCCCCGTCTGGAGGTTGGGGCCCGTCGTGACGCTGCCATTGAGGACCACCTGGCCGAGCACCGTCAGGCAGTTGCTGAAGGCCGAGGACGTCGAGACGTTGATGTTCCGCGGGTTCATCGTCGCCGCCGGCGAGAAGGTCCGCGTGGACGTCCCCAACTCACAGATGACGCTCACCGGCTCGGCGGCGAGGGCAGCGCCCACCGGAGAGACCAGGACCGCCAGGAACGCTCCACGCAACAGCACGTTCCCGAGACGACGCGCGTTTCCACCGGCAACCATACCGTTCATGTTCATGATGTCTCCATTGACTGGGTTCAGACCGGCCCAGACACCCAAGAGAAGGCAAACACCCTCTCAATGACTGTCATCCAGGCCGGCGTCACTCTGGTCGCGGGGAACAGTCTCTGCAATTGAACCTGAGGGTACGGCTACACCCGTGCCGCGATGGCTCCTGCGGGGCATGGCGTTGCCCGCAATCGCCTCTGTCAGGCTTCACCTGGCGCGAGCGTCTGTTTCATTCAACGCCCCCACTTCCTCCCAGGCCCCGCCCATTCTCGGGCGAGCGTCTCGCCGGGAGCACGTCAGGCCGCGCTCGAGCTCGCGTCGGAGGAGGCCCGCCCGGCAACCCCGCCGTGCGACCTCCACGAAAGCGGTGCCCATGCCTCGACGCTCCCGTCCTGCGAGTGCCCTCGTCTTCGGTCGCAATCCCTCTCAATACGACACCTTCGACGTGGAGGCCGAAGCCGCGGAGGCACTGGGCCTCGATTCCTATCAGGTGGACCTGGCCGCCCTGCTCCATGGCAACACCGAGAGCGCGCTCCATGCGGTGCCGGAACGCGGAGCACTTCGCCTGCTCTACCGGGGCTGGATGCTCACCGAAGAGGAGTACGGCGCGCTCGACGAGGCCCTGTCCGAGCGCGGCCACCGGCTGCTGACCACCCCCACCCAGTACGCCGCCGCGCTGTACCTGCCGAACTGGTACCCGCGTCTCGCGCGCTACACCGCGCGCTCCGTCTGGACCGAGGGCACTGACGCACAGGAGGCCTGGCGCGCCGCCCAGGTGCTCGGCCCGCCGCCGTACCTCCTCAAGGACCACGTGAAGTCCGCCAAGGAGCGCTGGGAGGAAGCCTGCTTCGTCCCGGCCGGCGCCACGCGCGAGGACTTCGAGCGGACGTGCGCCAACCTCGTGGAGGAGCGAGGCGAGCGCTTCGAGCGGGGCCTCGTCGTCCGGAAGTACCTGCCCCTCAAGGTCTACGGCAGGACGCCCACGGGCCCCGCGCACCTGGAGTTCCGCCTCTTCTTCGGCCACGGCCGCCTGCTCGCGGCCGAGCCGTACCATGAGTTCGACGTCGAGGTTCCTGACTTCACCGCCTTCGAACCGCTGGGCCGCCGCATCGACTCGCCCTTCTTCTCCCTCGACGTCGCCATGCTGGAGGACGGCGGCTGGGCCGTCGTTGAGGTGAATGACGGCGGCGTCTCCGGCCTGCCCCCGGGGCTGGACCCTCGCACGCTCTTCGAGCCCCTCATGGGGGCCGGGTAGTCAGGCACCCGCCACGTTGTCCCCGCCCGAGCGCGACCTTCATGGCGAGCACCTGGGTTATGGTGCGCGAAGGTTTGACGTCAAAACAGGCAAGGAACGATGCACTTCGAATTGGCCTTCGTCCTCATCTTCGCAGTCGCGACCGCGGTGGCCATCGCGGCGCGGTACTTCAAGATTCCCTACACGGTGGCGCTGGTGGTGGCGGGGCTCACGTTGGGTGCGGTGCACCTCTTCGAGCCGCCGCACCTCACCAAGGAGCTGCTCTTCGCCATCATCCTGCCGGGCCTCTTGTTCGAGGCGGCGTTCCACGTCGAGTTCCGCAAGTTCTGGAAGAACAAGCTGGCCATCCACGCCATGGCGATTCCGGGCGTGGCGGCCTCGGCGGGCCTGACGGCGCTCATCCTCTCGCAGTGGGTGGAGGGGATGAACGTGGTGACGGGCTTCGGGATGCTGCCGGCGCTGGTGTTCGCGGCGGTCATCGTCTCCACGGACCCGATTGCGGTGGTGGGGTTGTTCAAGACGCTCGGCGCGCCCAAGCGCCTGCTCATCCTCGTGGAGGGTGAGAGCCTGCTCAACGACGGCACCGCCGTGGTGCTCTTCACGCTGGTGGTGGCGGTGGCGACGGGAGGCCAGTTCACCGTGGGCGGCGCGGTGATGGACTTCGTCAAGGTCGCGGGCATGGGCGTGCTGGTGGGCAGCGCGGTGGGCTACGCGGCGGCGCGGGTCATCAAGCGCGTGGATGACGCGATGGTGGAAATCACCTGCACCGTCATCGCGGCGTACGGCTCGTTCGTCATCGCGGAGAACTTCCACTACTCGGGCGTCATCGCGACGGTGGTGGCCGGCATGCTTTGCGGCAACTGGGCCACGCATGAGGGCATGAGCCCCACCACGCGCGTCGCGGTGGAGAGCTTCTGGGAGTACTGGTCCTTCGCGCTCAACTCGGTGGTGTTCCTCCTCATCGGCCTGGAGGTGAACCTGTCGTCGCTGCTGGCGTCGTGGAAGCCGATTCTGGCGGCCTACGTGGCGGTCATCGCGGGCCGGGCGGTGGTGGTGTACGGCGTGTCCGCCCTGCTGAAGCTCACGAAGGAGCGCATGCCCTGGGCCTGGAGCGCGGTGCTCACCTGGAGCGGTCTGCGAGGCGCCATCTCCATGGTGCTGGTGCTCAGTCTTCCGGCGGACTTCGACCACCGTGAGCTGCTGGTGAACATGACGTTCGGCGTGGTGGTGCTGTCCATCGTCATCCAGGGCCTCTCCATGGCGCCGCTGTTGCGCAAGCTGGGCATCACCGGCCTGAAGGACGCGTACCAGGAGCAGTACGAGCTGGCGCGGGGCCGGCTCGGGGCCATCCACGCCGCGATGGCCGCGCTCGAGGCCCTGCGTCGCACGCGAGAGATTCCCGCCGACGTGCTGACGCAGTTGGAGAAGGACTACCAGGAGAAGGAGAGCGTGACGGAGAAGGAGCTCGCCCAGCTCAAGCAGCAGTCGATGCGCTTCCACGAGGAGGAACACCAGGAGGCCGTCCGCCGCTTGCTCATCGTGGAGAAGGAGTCGTTGCTCAAGGCGTACCAGTCCGCCGCCATCGGCAAGGAGGCCTTCGAGCGGCTCACCGCGGAACTGGATGAGCGCATCGCTCACGCGGACGCCGCCGAGATTCACACGTCGGCGCCCGCCACGGCCACGAGCGCCGTCGGGACCTGACGTCAGGCGCACCCGTCACGGGCGGCCTTCGTGGGCTCCCGTGACGCGGGCTCGGCTGGCCTGCAGTGCGCTCAGACCGCTGGCGTCTTCGAGGTGTCAGCAGGCTCTGAAGGCGCCGCGGAGAGGGATTGCTCGGGAAGACGAATCACCGGGTCCGGGCGCTCCACTTCCGAGGGAACGCCCTGTACCTCCGGAGCCGCCTGCTCTGCCGGAGCCGCCTGCTCTGCCGGAGCCGCCTGTACTGCGCTCGCGGTGCTGACCGCCAGGGACTCCACCGCGGACACGGACGTATCCACGCGCGCCTCGCTGGATGACGCGGGCGACTGGACGGACGTGTCGACGCGGGCCTCTGCGGTGCTCTGGGCCTCGCGCTGCTCCAGGCGGGCCCCCCCCTGCTCCGCCGCGCGGAGGAACTCGTCGTACTCGCCCTTTCGCTCCTCGGCCTTGGATTGGGTCTTCTCGGATTGCTTCGCGGCGGCGGCCCTTCCCGCCTTCAGCGCGCGCGCACTGACGAAGATGCCCACGCCGAAGGCCATGACGTTCAACACCGAGCCCAACCCTCCCAGCCACAGCGAGTCCGCCCCGCCCTGGACGAAGCCCAGCGCGAGGACGAAGGTGGCACCGGACACGGCCGCGCCAGCCGCCGTGTGCCAGGGCTTGAGCTCCATCACCCGGCCCGCGCCGTAGCAGAGCACCGGCAGCACGCCGAGCAACCACACGTTCTCCAGCAGCACCGCCACCAGCACCTTCAACGGAACGAAGGGCAGCGCCTGCACGCGCAGGCTCAGCCGCAGCGTCAGCGACACGCTGAGGGCCGAGCCCAGGACGAGCGCGATGAAACCCAGTCCCACGATGAACTGGAAACGACGGATTCTGACGCGCAGCGGCTCGAGGACACTCGGCTTGGGGCTCACGGGCAGGCAGCCTACCCCAGTTCAGCCCTCGTCCTCGTCCACGTCCGCTTCACCGCCCTGCGTCCGAGGAGGCGGGCCCTCCGCGTAGAAGACCTCCTCCAGCACCAGCCCCTGGGGCGGCGCCGTCTGTCCCGCCAGCTTCCGGTTGCGCGAGGCCAGCACCTCCCCCACCCACGCCTCGGGCCGCTTCCCCTTGCCCACCTCCACCAGCGTCCCCACGAGGTTGCGCACCATGTGCTTCAGGAAGGCCGTGCCCTCGACCACAATCGAGATGGCGCCTCCGGCCTCTCCCTCCACCGTGACGCTGCGCACCTCTCGCACCGCGTGCTTCGCCTGGCAGTCCGCCGCCCGGAACGCGGAGAAGTCATGCCGGCCCACCAGGTGCACCGCCGCCCTGCGCATCGCCGCGACGTCCAGCGGCGCGAAGACCTCCCAGTGCGTCGTGCGGTGCAGCGGAGAGCGCGTGCGACGATTGTTCAGCCGGTAACGGTAGCGCTTGCCGCGAGACCAGCGGCGCGGGTCAAAGCCCTCGGGCGCCTCCACCGCGTCCACCACCGCCACGTCGTGCGGCAACAGGCCGTTGAGCCCCATGACGTACGCCTTCATGGGCAGCACCCGCTCCGTGTCGAAGCAGATGACCTGCCCCGTGGCGTGCACGCCGGAGTCCGTGCGCCCGGCGGAACGGACGGACACCGGCTCGCTCAGCAGGCGGGACAGCGCCTCCTCCATCACCGCCTGGAGCGAGCGTCCATTGGGCTGCACCTGCCAGCCCACATAGCGGGTGCCTTCGTATTCGAGCGTCAGCTTCAGCCGAGGCATGTCAGCGGTACTTGAGCCAGGACTCGAGGAGCTCCGCCACCATGCGCCCTGGGGCGATGTCATTGCGGCGGGCCACCGACTCCACCGCCTCCAGCACCTCCGCGGAGAGGGGCACGGCCAGCATGCGCGGCTCGGTACGCTCGTCGGGGCCACCCGGCGCCAGCGCGGCGATGCCCGGGGGAATGGTGAGCGGCGCGGTGACGGCGGGAGGAGGCTCGGACACCGGAGCCGGCGGCGCCACGGGAGCCGGAGGCGTCACGGGGTCCAACGTGGCGACGACCTCCGAGAGCTCCAGCGCCTCCTCGGACGTCGGCGCGGTGGCGACGCGGTTGCGCAGCCGGCGCTGCTCCTCCTGGAGCTCCTCCTCGAAGAGCTGCTTGATGAAGTTGGCCAGGTGCAGCGGCGTGGGCGTGAAGTCGTACGCGTCCAGGAACGCGTCCAAGTCCTTCTGCATCTCCGCCGCCGTCTGGTAGCGCCTGTCCCTGTCTCGCTCCAGGGCCTTCATCAGGATGACTTCCACGCGCTCGGGCAGGTCCTCGCGGAAGTACGAGGGCGCGTAGATTTTCCCCTCGGTGATGCTGCGCATCACGGCGACCTCGGACTCGCCCGTGAAGAGCTTGAAGCCCGTGAGCCACTCGTAGAGCACCACGCCGAGCGAGAACACGTCGCTGCGACAGTCCAGCGCCTTGCCCAGACACTGCTCCGGGCTCATGTAGCTGAGCTTGCCCTTGATTTCGCCCGTGCGCGTCTGGCCCACCTGGTTGGCGGCCTTGGCGATGCCGAAGTCGAGAATCTTCACCGAGCCGTCGAAGGCGACGACGATGTTCTCCGGCGACACGTCCCGGTGGACGATGTTGAGCGGGCTGTCGTACAGGTCCGCCTTCGTGTGCGCGTGGTGCAGGCCCGCGCAGACGCACGAGGCGATCTTCACCGCGTACACCAGCGGGAAGGGAATCCCGAGCGCCTCCGCCTTGGGCACGACGCGGCGCATGTCCCGGCCGGCCACGTACTCCATGGCGATGAAGTAGCTCTCCGCGATTTTGCCCAGGTCGTGAATCTGCACGACGTTGGGGTGGTTGAGCTGGGAAGCGAGCCGGGCCTCGTTGAGGAACATCTTCACGAAGGCCGCGTGCTTGGACAGATGCGGACGGATGCGCTTGATGACGACGGGCGACTCGCGGCCGTCCTCGCCTTCCTGATGCGCGAGGAAGATCTCCGCCATCCCTCCGACGGCGATGCGGTCGATGAGCCGGTACTTTCCAAAGCGACCGGTTTCGCGCTGCTGCGGTGCGACGGGAGACATGGCGTCCGGACCTTACCCGCGCCAGGGGGCCTGACGCTAACGAAGTTGGACGACGTGGACCTTCAGGGCCGGCTCCTGGCCCGGAGGGCTCGGAAAGTCGAGGGAAGAAGGACCCGAGGAGCCCGCCGCCCTGCCCTGTCGTCCTGCCAGCGAGAGGCCCTCCGACACCATGGCCTCGAAGCGCTTCGCCGGCAGGCCCGCATGGTTGCAGCAGGCGACCAGCCGACCTCCAGGCGAGACGACGCGCGCGGCGGCCTCGGCCAGTCGGGCGTAGTCGCGAGCAGCGGAGAAGCGGGCCTCCTTCGTGTTGGAGAACGACGGCGGGTCGGCGATGACGAGGTCGAACGTCTCGCCCTTCTTCGCCAGGCGCTTGAGCCAGTCGAAGACATCTCCGGCCACGTAGTCATAGCGGTCCACGGGCTGGCCGTTGAGCTGGGCGTTCTCCTCGCCCCACTCCAGCACGCGGCGGCTCGCATCCAGGTTGAGCGCCCGCTTCGCGCCGCCCGCCAACGCCACCACGCCGAACGCGCAGGTATAGGCGAAGAGGTTGAGCACGGTGAGGCCGCGAGCCTCTTTCAACAGCCACGCGCGCGTGTCGCGCATGTCCAGGTACAACCCCACCGAGAGGCCCTGGCCGGGGCGGATGAGGAAGGACAGGCCGTTCTCCAGGGCCGTGAGGGATTCCACGGGCTCGCCTCGGGCGGCGGTCTCAGGGGCCAGCGTCTCCTTCGCCACGTTGGCGAGGACACGCGCCTCGCGGGGGCGGCGCTTGAGATAGAGGCTCGTCGGCGCCCAGGCCGTCATGGCGGCGTCGAGCAGCGCCTCTTCCTCCGAGGGCGTGAAGTCGCGGTAGAGACTGAGGACATACAGTCCGCCGAAGCGGTCCACCGTCACATCGGGGACGCCGTCGGCCTCGCCGTGGAGGACGCGGAAGGCGGTGGTGCGAGCGTCGGTCAACAGGGGGCCGCGCCGGGCTTGCGCGGTCCGAAGCGTGTCCACGAGGGTGGGCATGGGCCCTCCCTGTATCAGCTTCCCAGTCGGGCGCGAGACCAGACGCGCTCGAGCGCCTCGGTGGCGGCGCGGGAGAGGTCCACGTAGTCGGTGCCCAGGAGCTGCCCTTCGCGCACGCGGACGCGCCCGTCGACGATGGTCCAGGCCACGGGCGAGCGGGCGAGCTGACCGATGAGGTACGGCGAGTAGCCCGTCTCGGGGTCGGCCGCGGGGATGGAGTCGTAGACGACGAGGTCGGCGAGGCTGCCTTCCTCCACGGTGCCCGAGGGCAGGCCGAACAGTCGCGTGCACAGCTCCGCGGGGCCATTGACGAGCAGGTGCGCGAGGGTGCTGTCCACGTCCGGCAGGTGTCCCGCGCGGGAGATGCGCAGCACGCCGACGAGGGCCGCGAGCAGCTCGTCTTGGAGGGTGCCGTGGCCGCCCGTGCCCAGTCCGAGCAGGTGCAGCCGCAGGAGGATGGCCTCCATCGGGTCCGTGCCGCGCTCCAGGGTGCGCACGCCTCGGGCCGCGAGCGAGACGAACGTCTCTGTCTGCTCCAGGCGCGCGGCCTCGGAGCTGTCCAGGGCGCGCGCATAGCCGGCGATGGCGCGAGGACCGAGCAGGCCCAGCGCGTCGAGCCGGGGCACCACGCGCTGACCGTGGCGGGCGTAGGTGGTGCTGAGGTCGTCCTCGTTCTCCGCGAGGTGGAAGACGGTGGGGACCTCCAGCTCCGCGCTGAGGCGGGAGATGCGCGAGAGGAGTGAGTCCTCGCAGGTGTACGAGGCGTGGAAGCCCAGCGCGCCACGCACCAGGTGGTGCTTCGCGTAGCGGCGGGCGAAGTCCGCGTTGGCGTCCAGCCACGCGTCGGCCTGCGCGGCGCCGTCCATGCTGTGGGTGGCGTGGCTGGTCACCAGTCGGAGGCCGACGCTCTCGGCGGCGCGAGCCTGGGCATCGAGCCCTCCGGCGACATCGGAACAGGCGAGGTGCTCGACGACGAGGGTGACACCGTCGCGCAGCGCGCGGGCAGCGGCGAAGCGCGTGAGGGCCTCGATGTCCTCGGAGGACACGAGGCGGGCGACGCGGCGCATGCGCTCCAGTCGCTCGCGAGGGGGCAGCAGGAGGAACTGGCCATTGGGCGGCAGGAGCTGGCCATTGACGAGGTGCGAGTGGCTGTCCACGAGCCCGGGAGCGACGAGGCGGCCTCGACAGGCCACTTCCCAGTCACCCGGAAGGACAGGCACCTGGGCATCCGGAGCGACGCGGCGGATGACCCCACCTTCGACGACCACGGCCATACCGCGCCGGACCCGGCCATCCGCCCGGAACACAGCGCAGTTTTTCAGCAGCAGGCGACCTTCCATGTCCGGCAACTGTCATAGCACGGGTCCCGGAAGGCGGGCGCGGGGTAAGTCCCGGAATCCGGGGTCGGCAACGAAGACTTGCCAGAGGATGCGACTCAGGGCAGGGCGCTGCGGCGCCAATCCAAGGGGGCCGCGGACCGGACAGCCCACCGCCTCCCGTGCCCCCGCGAGGATGAACTCCGCCAAGCCAAGCTGGGCTACCCGACAGCCGGCGAGTGAGTACAGCGATTCCAAGATGTATTCGCCGTGCTGGCCGCCTGCCGCGTCTGAGGACGAGGGAATCGAATCCGCAGACAAGGCGACAGGAAACTCCAGGCCGTCTTGGCCCGCGCTCATCCTCGCCTGCGGGGCGCACTGGGGGGACATGCGACCCCGCAGGGTCAGCCCGCTCACGCCCGCCGGGAGCATGGCTGATGCAGCCCTCTCAGCCCCGCAGCCCACCCTCCCTTCAACAGGGCGTCCATCCCGCCGATACGCCGTCGTGATGAAAAATGAGGCTCACTGTCCAGAGGGACAGTATCGATGTTTGTTTTATGCGGGACGAGAGTTCCGCGGCTCGCGCACTCTCGGAGCGCGATGTTAGTGGTTGAGCCGAATGTGGGTGGCGAAGGGGAATCCGAATGAAATTCCGCATTGCGCTGATTGCTCACGACACGAAAAAAGACGACATGATGGCCCTGGCCGCCGAATACAAGGCCTTCCTCTTGACCTGCACGCTGACCGCCACCGGCACCACCGGCAGTCGCCTGACCCACGAGCTGGGGCTGGAGGTGGACCGCAAGCACTCCGGCCCTTTTGGCGGCGACCTGCAGATCGGCTCGCTCCTGGTGGAAGGTGAGATCGACTGCGTGATCTTCCTGCGCGACCCGATGACAGCGCAGGGGCACGACCCGGACATCAATGCCCTGCTCCGCGCCTGCGAAGTGCACAATACGCCGTGCGCGACCAACGTTGCGTCAGCACATCTGGTGTTGTCTCAGCTCCAGCAACGCGCGGCGCAAATGAGCAACGGAGGAAGGGAATCCGCCTGAACCGCACCGGCGGTCCCGTGGTGGCGTATTGCACCCGCATCGCACCGGGAGCCCCCCATCTCACGCAAGGAGCGTCGAACCGTGGCAGCGCGGTGATTGAAACCGTGCCTCCATCCGATATGCTCCACCGGCGTCCATCCAACCGCGGAAGCGGCGTGAGGTCCCTCGGGTGTTCGCGCATCACGACTGGACAACTTCATGCAAAAGACCCAACGAACCCACGGTGATTGGCTCGCAGCCCGGTGGCGATATGTCGCCATGGCCGCGCTCCTGGGAGCGCTGTTGTCGCTCGGGGTGCCCTATTGCATGCAGTGGTGGCGCATCGATACGTGCCTCGACTCGGGTGGAGCCTGGAACTACGAGCGGAGCACCTGTGAGCACTGACCCTGCTCTTCTCATCGTGAACTGCCCGAGCCAACCATGTCCCTGGACATTCCCGAGCTGATTCATCGAGCAATGGCTGCGCCTCGCCCAGGAGTGCAGGTGCTCGCCATTGAGATTCGAAGCGCCCTTGGACAGGGCGACGCCGACACGGCACGCCCCCTGGCCTATGCACTGCTGTCACTGGCCTTCGAGAATGACCTCGCACAGGAGTCGCTGACGGATGCAGTAGCCTGGTTGATTCAGGACAGACGCGCCAATGTTGTCATCATGGAGCGCCTTCGCCGGTACGCACGGCTGGCTGGCGACACCCTTTTGGAACAACAACTCGCTGGACGTTTGACCTGAGTCGCGAAGAGTCCTCGGACCCATCGAATCGAGTCCCTCCTCCGAAGGCCTCCTCCCGCCGGTTCCTGACGATGCCCGAGGAACATCCAGGACCTGCTCGCCCCCTGTACTTCCCTGCAAGCATGCCTTCGCAGGGGCCCCAGGAGCGAAGTAGCCTGCGGCCCACATGAGAACGCGGTCCCTCCTCCTTCCCGGTCCAGCGGCCCTGGCGGCACTGGTGCTCACCGTGCGGCTCGGGATGTCGCCGCTCAAGAACTTCGACCTGTTCTTCCACCTCGCCGGTGGGCAGTTCGTCTTGAAGAACGGCTTCAGTCGCATCGACCCCTTCAGCGTCACCGGCACCGCCGGCTGGGTCCCCCACGAGTGGGGCTTCGGTGTCCTCTGCGTCGCCCTGGTGCGCTGGCTCGGTGCCGCCGGGCCCGCCCTCCTGGTCGCCGGTCTCGTCGCGCTCAACCTCATGCTCCTGTGGACCGTCCTGGAGCGCGCGGCCTCTGGCCGGCGTGGGTTGCTCGCCGTGGCGACGCTCGCGGCCCTCCTCGTCGTCTACGCCCCCACGTGGCCTCAAGAGCGCCCCTACCATCTGGGGCACCTGCTCTTCACCCTCGCGGTGCTCGCCATCCAGTCCTGGCGCGCCGGCAATGACCGCATCCTCTGGGTGTTCCCCTTCCTCGGCGCCGTCTGGGCCAACGTCCATGGGAGCTGGCTTCTGGGACCGGCGCTGCTCGGCGCCACCGCCGTCGGTCAGGCCCTCGACGAAGGCACTCCGGAGTCGCGCCGTCGCTCGCTGCGAGCCATCGGCTTCAGTGTCGCGGCGTTCCTCATGGCGGGACTGGGGCCGGACGGGCTCAACATCTACCTGTACCCGCTCCACCATTCGCTGCTGCCGTCCACGCAGACCATCGTCGAGTGGCGCCCGCTCAACCTGGACCTCGCGTCGAGCTGGGCGTACCTCGCGCTCGGCGGCGCGGCCTGCTTCGCCGTGGGACAGGCCCGCGTGCGCAAGGTGGCCATCCTCCTCCCCGCCTTCGTGCTCGGGCTCGCAGCCATCAAGGTGCAGCGCCACGCGCCCTTCGCCGCCGTGCTGCTGGCGCTCGCGCTCCTGGAGCATGTCGCGTTGAGCCGGGCCACCGCCGTGGCAACGGAGGCTCCGGTCGGCGCGTGGAAGCGCTTCTGGGCGCGGTTCGATGAACTGACCGCTCGTTGGAGTGACAAGGCCGGCGGCGCGCTCTGGCCGACGCTCGCCCTGCTGGGGCTCGTCCTGATTCATGCGCAGAGCCCGCTGCCGTTCGAGCAGGGCGTGAAGCGCTCCGTCATCCCCATCCCGGTCTTCGAGGCGCTGCGCAAGCACCCGCCGGGCAAGGTGCTCAACCCCTTTGTCATCGGCGGGCCCATCTCGTTCTTCGCGGGCGCCGACTACAAGGTGTTCATCGACAGCCGCAATGACCCGTTCCCCATGTCGGTCCACGAGGACTACGACAAGCTCGTCTGGGGCGAGCCCGGCTGGGAAGAAGCCCTGACCCGCTATGACCCGGACTACCTGCTCTGGGACATCGAGAACCCCGGCAACATCCTGCTCGACAACCTGAAGGTGCTCGGTGGCTGGCGCGAGGAGGCACGGGACGGCAACTACGTGCTGTGGATTCGTGAGCGCACCACCGCGACGGGCCACCCATGACAGGGCGGCGGAGGGACGTACGGAAGGCGGGGCTCGCCGTCGTGGGCCTCGTGGCGATGCTCGCCTTCGCCTACAGCCCGGTGCTGCGTGGAGAGCTGCTCGCCGGGCGTGACGTGTTCCGCATCTTCTTCCCCGACTCCGCCTTCCTGCTGGAGTCCCTGCGCGCGGGCGAGCTGCCCTTGTGGACGCCCTACCTCCGACTGGGCCAGCCCTTCGCGGCCACGCTCTACTCGCAGGTGTTCTATCCGCCGCGCTGGGTGGCCGTGCTCGTCTCCGGTCCCATTGTCTCGATGACGGTGATGCACGTCGCGCACGCGACGCTCGCGGCGGTGGGCGTGTTCCTGCTCGTCAGGAAGCTGCGCGCTTCGTGGCCCGCGTCACTCGTCGCGGGAGCCATGTTCGGCCTGTCGCCGATGATGACGGACCTGGGCATCCAGCAGAACGTCGTGGACGCGGCGGCGTGGAGCGGGTTCATCCTCCTCGCCGCGCATGACCTCGCGCATCGACCTGGCCCCGGTCCGCTCTCTCGCCTCGCCATCTTCTCCGCGCTGTCTCTCTTCGCTGGCTCGCCCGAGACCACCCTGTGGCAGGGAATCGTCGCGGTGCTGGTGGCACTCCTCACGGATGCGTCGGGGCGTCGGGCGCCTGAAGGAACTTCGGCGACGCGTGGACTGACCGCCCCAGCGGCCCTTGCCGCAACCTCGGAGCATCGCGCCGATGTCGCGCAGCCGAGCCTGCCTCCGTTCGACTCCACCTCGGAGCTATCGAAGGAGGACCGTCGACCACGTCTGGCGGCCGCCAGCGTCGCGAGGCTCCCGAACATGGGTCTTGAGCCAGCTCAGGCCACCGACCGACTCGAAGAGCACGGCACGGCAGCGGGGCATCATCCATCGGCGGGCAGCGAAGCGCTCTCCCACGAGGCTCAGCTCCACGGCGTCTCCACTGGCAGCGAAGCGCTCTCCCACGAGGCTCAGCCCCACGGCGTCTCCACTGGCAGCGAAGCGCTCTCCCACGATGCTCAGCTCCACGGCGCCCCCACCGCGAACGCGCCTCCACGCTCGCGCGACACGAAACTCCGGGCCCGAGGGCTCGCCGTGGCACGTGTCATCGGTGGCTTCATCCTGTCCGCCGTGCTCGCCTCGGTGGCCTTGCTCCCGACGGCCGAGTTCGCTCGGAACTCCCTGCGCTCGCAGCGTGGCTGGGCCGAGCAGCTCGCCTGGTCCGTGTCCTGGCCCCAGGTGTTGTCCTCCGTGTGGCCGCTCGCGGACTGGCCCCGTGACAGGTACTGGGGCGAGGACCAGTGGTTCATCCTCAACCTCTTTCTCGGCACCCTGCCCTGCGCGCTCGCCATCGTCGGCGGACTTCATGGCCCTCGTCGCGCACGACCCTTCGTGGTGGGCGCACTGGCGCTGGTGATGCTCAGCCTGGGCCGTCACTTCCCGCCCTCGGCCTGGGTCCTCCAGTCCGTGCCGCCCTTCTCCCTCTTCCGCTACCCGGCGAAGTACTTCGTGGGCGCGGCCTTCTGTCTCGCGGTGCTCTCCGCCTTCGGCCTGGATGCCCTGGGGCGCCTCGCACGCAAGCTGCCTCCTTCTCGACTCAAGGCCGCCCTCGCCTTCGTCGCCATGGGCGCCGCCATCGCCGCCATCGGCCCCGTGGTGCGCATGCTCCCCATGCGCGCCTCCGCCGAGGCCGGTGCGCCCTGGGTGCCCTTCGCACTGGGGCTCGCCACCCTCATCCTGTTCCTGCTGCCCTGGTCCTTCGCGCGCCCACGTCGCGTCCGCCATGGACTCGCGGCGCTCGCCGTCCTCGAACTCGCCGCGGCGCACTCGCTGCTGGGCATTCCCAAGTACACATCCTGGGACTCTCTGCGGCAGCCCTTCTCCTTGCGCGCCCTGCTGCCCCAGCCCTTCCAGGGGCGCATCAGCGCGGACATCGAAGGCCCCGAGGACCCCACTCGCGCCGTGGTGACGAACACCATCGAGCGCAGCCTCGACCGCCTGATGCCGAACCGCTTCGTCGAGGAGCGCCTGCCCGCGCTCGAAGGCTACGGCGCCCCCGAGCCCATGCGCTCGGACCGCTTCCACCTCGCTGGAGAGCGCAGCGTCTATGACCTGGCCGGCGTCACCCACTACCTGCGCCAGGGCCCGCCTCCGTTCGAGGACCTGGAGCTGCTCCACCGCGCCGAGGACGGCACCACGCTCTCCCGCTCGCGCACCGCCCTGCCCCGGGCCTTCCTCGTCCAGCGCGCTCGCGTCGTGACGGATGACGAGGCCCTGGAGGCCGTGCTGGATGCGGACCAGCCCTTCCGGGAGATTGCCTTCCTCGCCTCGGGCGAGCCCATCGACCGCCCCGAGTGCGAAGGCTCCGTGCGGACCTCCAGCAGCGGGGCCCAGCACCTGGCGCTGGACGTGAGGGCCTGCGACGACAGCTACCTCATCGTCTCCGACAGCTACTACCCGGGATGGCGCGCGACGGTGGACGACAAGGCCGTGCCCATCCACCGCGCGGACCACTCACTGCGAGCCGTGCGCCTCTCACCCGGTGAGCACCACGTCCGCTTCGACTACACCCCGCTCAGCTTCCGCGCGGGACTCCTGCTGTCCCTGCTCGGCTGGGTGGGGCTCGGCTTCGTGTGGCTCAAGGCGAGACGACGTCCGCTCGCCCGTGCGTGACGGACCTCACGCCTCCACGCCGTTGCGCTCCGCGTTCGCCACGAAGGCGTCGCGCAGGTACCGCGAGAGCCCGGGCCTCACGCTGTCGATGTTCTCCGTGAAGCGCGAGTCACTCACGTACAGCTCCCCGAGCCCCCGGTGGATGACGTACGAGCACGGGTAGAACCACTTCGAGATGTACTGGCGATGCGCCTCCGCGAGCGCCAGCACCTCGGGCTCCGTCGGCGCATGTCCCGCGCCCAGGTGCTCCGCGAGCGCCTTCATGAGCTGGTCCCCCTCCGCCTTGAGCGTGCTCCAGTCCTCCTTCTTGTAGCGCGAGGTCCGTCGGGCCGACTCCTGGTAGGCCTCCGTGTCGCCCCAGCGCTCCTTCACCTCGGCCTCGTACTTCGAGGGGTCGAAGTCCCCAAACGCCTCGAACATCTTCTCGCCGTCCATCGTCTTCCCCTGGTCCAGTGCGTCCAACGCCGAGTCCACGGCGTGGCGGAGTGCGTCCAGCCGCGAGGCCCGCTCGGACAGCAACTGCCGCTGCATGAGCAAGGCCGCGCGAAGGTCGAAGCGAGAGTCATTCAAGATGCGGCGGATCTCCTCCAGCGGGAAGGCCAGCTCCCGGAAGAAGAGCACCTGCTGCAACCGCTCCAGGTCCGCCTGGGTGTACAGCCGATATCCCGCTTCGCTGCGCCCGGAAGGACACAGCAGGCCGAGTTCGTCGTAGTGATGCAGCGCCCGAACGCTGACCTTCGCCAATCGGGCCACCTGGCTGACCGTCAGAGCCATCTCTCTTCACCTCGGAGGAGATGTCTAAGGCCTCACGTCGCGTGAGGGTCAACCCCTCCCGACGTCGAGACGCCGCGAAACGAGCGGGCAGCCCGCCTCGGGCTCACTCGCCTCGCGCCATGTCGGGCGGAGCGTCCACGGGAGGACGGAAGACATACAGCATCAGCGAGGCCCCCTCCGCCACACGCACCGTCGCGTCGCGCCGCAGCACCCAGAGCTGGCCCGGCTTCGCGGGCCGCTCCTCTACCGCCGTCAGGGAGCCCGCGCCCTCCGCCACATAGGCGATGACGGGCTCCGCGCGCGTGGCCGTCAGGACATGCTCCCCCTTGGCGAGCACCACGCTCGACATCTTCCCCTCCAGCGCCGGCAACGTCTCCACCGCCACGCCACCAGCCTGCTCGGCCAGCAGCACCAGCGCGCGGGTGGGCGCGTAGGTGAAGGGCTCCGGCCCTTGCGCCAGTCGCGCATCCGTCGGCTCGATGTACAGGTTGCCATCGAAGCGCGGGGTCGCGAACACCAGGTTGCCCAACATCTGGTCCTCCGCGCGGTTGAACCACGCGTGGCCGGTGAAGGGCTCGGAGGCAATCAGCGCGCCGGGATGATGCGTCCCGCGCCGCTCCGCCAGGGCGCCATCCCTCCCCCAGATTTGATGCACCTCCGCCTGCCCCGCGACGATGACGGTGGCCTCATGCGTGCGACGGTGGATGTGCAGCGGACACGCCTGCCCGCGCCCCATGACGTGCAGGTGCACCGTGGCGGTGTCCGAGAAGAAGAAGGTGTCGGAGACATCGGCGGCGTCGGGGTTCTTCTTCGCCAGCGCCTCGAAGACGGCTGGCACGTCGAAGACCTCCACCTCCGGGTCCTCGGGCACCGTCATCGCGCGCTTCACGGCGAACAACACCGCCAGCAGGAACACCGTCAGCACCAGCGACAGCGTCCGGTACAGCACCACCCGTCGACGCAGCATGGCGGAGTCCGTGGAGGTGGAGTCACTCAAGGGGGCCATCCTGGACTTCGCGTCGCGCTCCTGGCCACCTGCACGGCCGCCGAGCACGAGCGCACAAAGAAACATGGCGGGGCCCTCGATGAAGAGGACTCCCGCCACGTGAGCAGAGGCACCGCCGGAAGGCGACGCCTCCGGGACATGAAAGCTTAGTAGGCGTTGTTCTCGCCGAAGCTCTTCATGGTCTTCTTGTTCAGGGCGACGTTGGAGCTCTGGCCGTCGTTGGCGACGTTGGAGTTACCCGCCAGGGCCGCCGCGGAGGCGCCGAACAGCTTGCGAATGTTGTCGCCGAACAGCGTCACGACGCCGATGGCGGCGATCGCGATGAGGGCAACGATGATGATGTACTCGGTCATGCCCTGACCACGAGCCTTGCGGAGCTGGTTCTTCTTCGAGATAGCCTTCATGGAAGTCTCCTGGGGGTTCAGAACGGGAAAGACACCCTGTTACTCGGGGTTGAAAAGCACAGTACGGGAGATCCCACCTGCACCTCCATCCGTCATCGGGAGGATGGGGCCAATCCCCTGTAATTCCCGGCGGATAGGCCTTTTTCTCAGCGTTTGGAAGGCCGCTCAGGGGCCAACCGGGGCCGCGACAGGGGTTTTCGGGGAGGCGCACGCCGAGGCGGGGAGAGCATCGCACAGGCTGCGCACGGCCCGTGCGAGTTCCGCGTCGGCCGGGAACTCCGCGGCCACCTGCCGGCCCAGGGCCAGCGCGGGGACGGCGTCCACCGGGGTCCACACCGTCCGCGTCGCCCAGGCCCGCTCGGCGACGAGCTTCAGGTACGCGGCGATGAGCCCCGGCTCCCGCCCTCCCTTGGCAACCTCCGGCTCCAGGAGCTGCGCGGCCAGCGTCAAATCCTTCTGGGCCAGGGCGGCCTTGCCCAGCGCCACCGTCGCCTCGCGATTGCCGGGGTCCACCGAGCGCCACAGCGTGGCCACGCCGCGAACCAGCGGATCATTCGCCGCGTGGTAGCGCTCCATGTTGCGGTACAGCCGCGCGGCCTCCTCGGCCGTGGGCGGGTGCGTTCGCAGGTAGTCCTCCAGGAACAGGCGCGAGCCTCCTTCCGGAGAACGGCGCTCGTCCTTCACGCGCACGTCGATGTTCGCCACGAAGAAGGCGATGGGGGACGCGTACTCCAGCAGGTTGTGGTCGTCCGTGTTGATGGGGCCCGGGCCCGCGAAGGCGAGCTGCCCGTCCTCGCTGTGAACCTGCTTGGACAGCAGCGCGAAGACATCTGTCAGGCCCACGCGCGCCATGTCCGCGCGCACGTCCGGCACCGCCATCCGCTGGGCCAGGCGCTCCGCGTCGAAGGCCAGCGGCTTGCGACTGGCCACCAGCACCAGGTCATGCGGCCCCAGCCACGTCGTCGCATGCGGGAAGGTGTCGCGCAGCGTGCGGACCACCAGCCGGATGAGCTCGTCGTTGCTCTCGTAGGTGTGAATCCACTGCACCAGCACGCCGTCGTCCGCGAGGTGCCGGTCCACCGTCTGGAAGAAGTCCCGCGTGAAGAGGCCGGACACGCCCGCCACCCACGGGTTGGAGGGCACGCTCACCACCAGGTCGTACTTGCGGTCGGCCAGCGCCATGAACGTCTTCGCGTCGTCGATGTGCACGCGCGTGCGGGGGTCGTCCACCGCGTTGCGGTTGTCCTCCTTGAACAGGCGCGCCGCGTCGATGACCGCCGGGGCAATCTCCACCATGTCCAGGCGCTCCACCGGGTGCGCCAGCACGCTGCCCGCGGTAATCGCCGCGCCCGCGCCGACGAGGAGCACGTTCTTCGGCTCGCGCGGGTGCAGCAGCGCGCCCAGGTGGCCGGCAATCACCTGCGTCTCCACGTCACTGCCGTTGGAGGCGTCAATCTTCCCGTTGAGCTTCATGAAGCGCAGGTGGTCCTGCGGGTAGTCGGCCACCATCACCGTGGCGAAGGTGTCGTCGCGGTAGAAGATGGGGTGGATGTTCTTCTCCGTCTCCTCCACCAGCTTCGCGTAGCTCTCCGGCGGCTTCTGGTGGGAGCGGATGGAGGCGATGCCCGACAGCCGGACGGACCAGCCGCTCATCCCTCCCAGCACCACCGCCGCCAGGAGGGCCGCGGCGCCCACCGGCCACAGCGCGCGCACGGGGCTGACAGGACGATTCGGCAGCGCATGGAAGGCCAGCGCGGCGGCGGCGAGGTTGGCCACCACGCCCGCCACGAAGTTGCCCTCCATGCCCCACCACGGCATCAGCACCAGCCCGCCCAGCGCGGAGCCCGTAATGGTGCCCACCGTGTTCCAGAGGTAGACGCCGCCCAGCTCCCGTCCGACTTCGGACACCTTCGCCGTGGCCACACGCGCCGCCGCCGGGAAGGCGGCGCCCATGAAGAAGGTGGGCACCAGCAGGACGAGGCAGCAGAAGCCAAACGTCAACAACTGGAACAAGGGCCAGGTGTCCACCGAGCGCGTCATCATCCACTGCGCCGAGCGGAACAGGTGCGGCAGCCGCACGTAGAGCGGCAGGGCCACGCAGAGGCTGGCCACCAGCGCCACCTGCATCTGCGCGTACACCTTCAGCGAGTCCGACTTCTGCGCGCGCGTCATCAGCCAGAAGCTGCCCAGGCCGATGCCCAGGATGAACGCGGTGAGGATGAGCGTGAAGGCGTACGTGGACGCGCCCAGGACGATGGACAGGAGGCGAATCCAGGTCACCTGGTACAGCATGGACGTGAAGCCCGACAGCGCCACGCCCACCAGCGCCGCGCGCACCGCCACCCGGGGATACGCCAGGTTCGCCGCGCTCTCCGACACCGGCGCGGCCTGCCCCGGCGCCAGCGCGGGAGGATGCCTGCGCGCGAGCAGGAGCGCCGCCACGGCCAGAAGCAGGTTCAGCCCCGCCGCCAGCTTCGCCGAGGCGGACAGGCCCAGCACCGGCACCAGCTTCGTGCCCGCGATGAAGACGCCCAGCGCCGCGCCCAGGCTGTTGACGGCGTACAGCCGCGCCAGCTCCCGCTGCACCCCGGACAGGCTGTCCGCGAAGTGCCGCACCAGCGCCGGCAGCGTGCCGCCCATCAACAGCGTGGGCACCACCAGCGACACCGCGGCCACCAGCAGCCGGGGCCCCACGCGCCACCCATCCGGCACCCCGGGCGCCACCGCCAGCCACAGGGTCCCCAGGGCGTCCAGGATGTACGGGAAGGCCAGCGCATACAGCGCCACGCCCAACTCCAGCACGCCGTACAAGGCCAGCGGGTTCTTCACCCGGTCCGCTGTCCGCCCGAAGACAGATGCGCCGAGCGCCAGGCCGCCCATGAAGGTGGCGAGCACCACGGCGTGCGCCTGCCCACTGTTGCCCAGGACGTTCCCGAGATACTTGGACCAGACCAACTCGTAGACCAGCGCCGTACCTCCTGAAAGGAAGAGGAGGGCGGACACAAGGTTCTTCGGGAAACGCGCGATGAGGGACATAAGGGGACAGCGCGGAACCTTACTCGTTATGTTCGGGACCCACCAATGAACGCCCACCTCCTGCAAGCCGCATTGCTCGCCTGGTCTCCTGGCCTGCGGGTGACCCGCGCGCAGGGAGACTGCGCCGCCGTGCTCCACCGCCCCGCGGAGGAGCTGCTCGACAGACCTCTCCACCAGGCCCTCGGCATCTCCGCCGAGCGGGCCCGCCAGCTGGATGCACTGGCTCGCGAGGACCGCCGCGCCGTGGAGTTCATCTCCTCGGAGCTGGGGAGTGAGGACGCCACGCCGTTGCGACTGGCGCTCGGCATGGACGAGGGCGAGGCCAGCACCTGCGTCCAGGACCTCAACGTCCTCCTGGAGGGCGCCCCGCCGGTGCAGATCTCCCGGCTGTCCAGCTCGCTCAGCCACGAGATTCGCAACCCCCTGTCCTCCGTGAAGATGGCGGTGCAGACGCTGGCCCGGAACACCGGCCTGTCGGACCGGGACAGGCGGCGGCTGACCATCGCCAACCGCGAGATTCGCACCATGGAGCGCATGCTGTGGCTGTTGTCCGAGTATGGCCGTGACACCACGCCCAACATCGACGCGCACGCGCTGCGCTCGGTGATTCAGGAGGCCACGGGCATGGTGGCGCCGGAGCTGGCGGAGCGGCGAATCGAAGTGCGCGTGGACGAGGAGGCGGAGCTGCCGCGCGTGCGCGTGGACCCCAACCGCCTGCGCCCCGTGCTGGCCCAGGTGCTGCTCAACGTGGCCATGGGTCGGCCCGAGGACAGTCCGGTGGAGGTGGCCCTTCGCCGGGGCCCGCCGGGCCGCGTGCTGATGGTACTCAAGGACCCGGCCGCCGCCCTTCCTCCCGAAGAGAACGGCACCCTCTTCGAGCCCTTCGGCTCGAGGCTGGCGCGCGGCGCGGGACTGTCACTCGCGGCGCTGCGGCGGGTGATGATGGGACAAGGAGGGGACGTCGCCGCCGAAGGCAGCGCCGAGCCCGGCATGGTCTTCACGCTCACATTCGCCACCTGAGAAGGAAGCCATGATGGAGACCCTTCTCATCGTCGATGACGACGTGTCTCTCCTCGAGACGCTGAAGATGCACTTCGAGGAGATAGAGCACGACGGCCAGCCGCGCTACCAGGTGGCCACGGCCACCAGCGCCGCCGCGGGGCTGCGCGCCGCGCAGGACTCCATGCCCAGCGTGGTCATCCTCGACATGATGCTGCCGGACCGCACCGGCCTGGAAATCATCGAGGAGATGAAGGGGCTGTGCGGCGACGCGCGCATCATCCTCGTCACCGCCTACCACGACATGGAGACCACCATCCGGGCGATGAAGGCGGGGGCCTTCGACTACATCCACAAGCCCTTCCCGGACCCGGCCGCGCTGGACCTCGTCGTCGAGCGCGCCCTGGAGTACCGCCAGCTGTCGCGCCGCGCGGACGAGGTGAACCGCGAGAATGCCGCGGTGCGCCTGGGCGACATCGTCGGCACCAGCCCGTCCATGCAGCAGTTGGTGAAGGAGATTGGCAAGGTGACGGGCAGCCACGCCACCGTGCTGATTACGGGCGAGAGCGGCACCGGCAAGGAGCTCATCGCCCGCGTCATCCACAACTACTCGTACGACGAGCCCCGGCCCTTCATCGGCATCAACTGTTCGGCCATCGTCGACACGCTGCTGGAGAGCGAGCTGTTCGGCCACGAGAAGGGCGCCTTCACCGGCGCGACGGCGGGCAAGCCCGGCAAGTTCGAGCTGGCCGGGGACGGCACCGTCTTCCTCGACGAGATTGGCGACATGTCGATGATGCTCCAGGCGAAGCTCCTGCGCGTGCTCCAGGAGCGCGAGTTCGAGCGCGTGGGCGGCGTCAAGCGCATCAAGCTGCGCGCCCGCGTCATCGCCGCCACCCACCGCAACCTGGCCGAGGAAGTGGAGGCCACCCGCTTCCGAGAGGACCTCTACCAGCGCCTCAAGGTGATTACGCTGCTGATTCCCCCGCTGCGCGAGCGGCGCGAGGACATCCAGCCGCTCGTCAAACACCTGCTGGAGCGCATCAACGAGAAGGTGCACAAGCGCGTCACCCGCGTGCCCACCGAAATCATGGAGCGCCTGACGCGCCTGCCCTGGCGGGGCAACGTGCGCGAGCTGGAGAACGTGCTCACCCGCGCCGTGGTGCTCGCGCCGGGTGATGTGTTGCGCGGGGACGACCTGCCCACGCTGGACATCCCGCCCTCCCCGGAGTCGGGCCGAGGCGCCAACAACACCCTCATGTTCACCGCCCCCGCGGTGGATGACGCCAGCCTCATCCCCACGCTCGACGAGGCCGAACGCATGCTCATCGCCCGTGCCATGGCCGTCACAAAGGGGCACAAGGGTCGCACCTGCCAGATTCTTGGAATCAGTCGCCCCACCCTTGAGCGCAAACTGCAGAAGTACAATCTTTCACAGGGACAGAACCCTTTGGGGCACGGGTTCACCGTGAAGGACGACCCGTGAACACTGTCCGGGCCGCGACAATGGACCCCGCCCTTTGAACGTTTCGTTCAACATGATCAGACTGTTTGAACGTTTTGTTTCAGGTTTCGGACACAGACAGGTGGGTGCTACGGGCCTCTAGCGCTAAGTACCCGGCATTCCTGGATGTGTTCCTTCCGCAGCACTTCATTCCCGGCTGGCACGTTCCTTGGAAAAGGTAAGTCCCGTCGCCGCTGAAGCAGGCGGCCGGTCCTACCCCCGATTGCTTTCCACGGAGTGAATGCCATGCACGGTTTCAATCGCCCCCTCGGCCCTATCGGTTCCAACGTCGTGGCGCCGCTCCAGGCAACCAGCTCCGGGATGATGGTCACCGCGAACAAGTTGGTTCCGGGCCAGGAGGCGATCGACTTCAAGGGCTACTTCAAGGTCGAGTCCTTCCCGCACAACTCGACCATCTACCGCCCTGGCGACAGCACGGACCGCGTCTATCTGCTCAAGTCCGGCCGCGTGCGGCTGATGCGCATCGGCAAGAATGGCACCCGCTCGGTGGTGTCCATCCTCCGCCCCGGTGACTTGTTCGGCGAGCTGTTCCGCCCCGAGGGGACGCCGATTGAAGAGATGGCCATCGCCGCGGGCGAGGCCGAGGTGTGGAGCATCGAGGGCCGCGACTTCCGCGCGCAGCTCGAGGCCCGGCCGGCGCTGGCGGTGGATGTGGTGCGCGCCTATGCCGAGCGCGTGCGTGCCCTGCGCAAGCGCGTGCTGGGGCTGACCTTCAAGGAAGTGCCCGCGCGGCTGGCGGACACCCTGCTGACGCTGGTGGAGGCGCACGGTGAGCGCTGCCCCCACGGCGGTGAGACGGACCTGCGCGGAATCACGCAGCAGGACCTGGCGGACCTGGTGGGCGCGTCGCGCTCGTTCGTGTCCACGCTCATCAACGAGATGAAGCGCGAGGGCGTGCTCGGCAATGTCGGCCGCATCCTCTGCGTGAGGGACCAGAAGGCGCTGCGGAAGATTGCCTCCAAGGAGAAGTGAGCACGACAGTCCCCCGCGCGCATCGCGGGAGACCTGACGTCAACGACGGGCCTGACCACGGGAAGTCCACGTGGCCGGGCCCGCGTCGTTTCAAGGGGACGGCACACGCCGCGAGCAAGGCACGCGCCTCTGCTCCGAGCCGCGCGACCCAGGGGCCGTGCGCCCGCCTTCAAGGCGTCGAAGCAGGATGCGCGACGGCGCTCGGGCGCGGCGGTTGGGTGCCGCCCCGCCTCCCGACGTGACATTCGACGAAACGTAGACCCGCTGCGGGCGACTTCAGGCCCGGGCCTTCAGCTCCTCGACCTCGGTGCGCAGCAGCCAGTCGTCCTGGAAGTCCGTCGCGGCCGCGGCAATCTGAGCCAGCCGCTCCGGCTTCGCCCGCCCGGAGTCGCGCAGGGTGCGCACCTCCCGGTAGAGCGCCGCGAGCGACGGGTGCAGGGCCAGCGCCTTGCGCTCCCGGGCCTTCGACTCGCCGTCACCTTCCGCGAAGGCCTCCAGTTCGCCGAACCATCTGTCCCACGTCGCCGGGTCCGCCGGCCCACCGGCCACCGAGGGCAGGTGCGTGGTGACGAAGAGCCTGGCCACCGCGGGCACGTCCAGCGCGCGGCCCGCGAGTCGAGCCCGCAGCGCCAGCACCTCGCCTCCGCCCGCGGCGAAGCCCTCCAGCTCCAGTCCGCTGGACAGCGACAACTTGAACGTTCCGCGCTCCGGCAGGTCGCCCGCACCGAAGGCCACCAGCGCCGGACCGTTCCATGGCCGACTCCCATCTCCCTTGCCACCGCGCGAGGTGAGGACCGGCCCCTCCATCCGCACCAGCGCGGTGGTGAGCCCCGGGGCCACCTCGGCGGGCGCGGCCTCCATGTCCAGCACGCGGCCCGTCACCTCGCGGCCATCCGCCAGCACCAGGTGATTCACCGTGCGCGCCTGACGGGCCACCTCCAGCCCGAAGTCGCCGCCGCGCTTCCACGCCAGCGTGGACTCGAACTCGGACAGCACCTCGAACAGGTGCTCGAAGTCCCGCGCCACGAAGAGCTGCGGCTGCATCCGGGTGATATCGAAGTCCGTGTCCACGCACGCCAGGCCGTGCGGCAGCTTGCGCACGGCCGGCGTCAGGCACTGTGCCGCCTCGCCGATGCTCGACAGCAGCCCCGCGCCGTAGATGCGCGGCGCCTCCAAATCCCCGACGAGGCCATACTCCGCCGTCCACCAGTACAGCCGCGTGGCCCGCGTGCTCTCACTCACGTACCGACGGCTGGCGCTCGCCGCCTCCAGTCGCGCCTCCGCGTGGGCGACTTCGTCCGCGCTCGCGTCCGGGTCCTCCTTCACCACCGACAGGTTGCGGATGGCGTTGAAGACGGCCTGGTCCTCCGCGCTCGCGATGGACTTGAAGCCCACCAGACCGCACGCCTTCAGGTACTCCGCGTACCGCCGGTTGGCGATGATGGGCGCGTGGCCCGCGCTCTCATGGACGATGTCCGGCGCGGGCGTGTACTCGATGTGCTCGTGCGTGCGGATGTCAGAGGCGATGGCCAGCACGCCCAGGGACTGGAGCTCCGTGAAGACGGCCGGCGGGATGAAGCCGCGCACGCCCACGCACGCCCAGCCCAGTCGCGACAGCCGCTCATTCATCTCGTCCAGGCTGGGGATGGACTCCAGGTTGATGCCCGTCGCCGCCAGCCCCTCCAGGTAGACGGAGTGCGCCCGCTGCGAGAGATGACCGCGCAGCTTGCCCAGGATGTGGCGCCAGACGGCGTGGTCTCTCGGCGTATACGCGTCGTAGTCCTGGCTCACCACGTAGCGCCGCAGATGCGGCGGCAGGCGCGATATCGTCAGTTCCGTTGGCGTCATATCCGGGCACTCCTGGTGAAAACTTTCAGTCAGGAGAGGATACAGACGAGCTTAGCTCCGGAAAACCGGCAGAATTCGACGTCTTCGTCGATTTAACGACGAGCACTCACACGCGTTGACGCAGCCCGTCCAGGACGGTGGCGGCGCCCGGGCTGAGCGAGCCGGAGGGCCAGAGGGCCACGACTTCCACGGCCTGGGGCTCGTCTTCCTTCAAGGGCCAGGCGTGGATGTCGGGGGGGAACGGGTGCATGGGGCGCAGGTCCGGCGTAATCGCGCAGGCCTTGAAGGCGCGCAGCAGCTCGTAGAGCAGCAGGAAGCTCTCCACGCGGGCGACCTCGACGACCCTGACGCCGTGCGCCGTGAAGCGCGCGCTGTTCGCGCCGCCATAGGGGTCGTCGCGCAGCCAGTCCACGAAGGGCTGTCCGTCCAAGTCCCTCACGTGCAGCGCCCGTCGGGACGAGGCCGCGCTCGCCAGGGCGCTGTCCGGACCGGCGAGCACGACGAAGGACATGCGCAGCAGGGACTCCGACTCCACGCCCTCGTGCGGCGGCAGCGGCGTGAAGTCCAACGCCAGGTCCAACTGGCGCGTCTGCACCTGTCGCGTCAGCTCGTGCGGTCCGCCGAAGCTGAGCACGAGCTTGAGGCCGGTGGCCGCCGCGTCGCGGGCGACCTTGCCCAGCAGGGAGAGGGACAGGGTGGGGTTGAGGCCCAGGCGCACCACGGGCTCCGCGCTGGCGAGGTCTCGCAGCCGCTTCATGTCGAGCTGGTGCAGGGGCGTCTGCGTGCCGGCGAAGAGGCGCTCACCCCGGGCGGTGAGCTGGAGGCGTCGGCCTGGGCCACGCTCCAACAGCGTGGCGCCTTCGGCCAGCGCCATCTCCAGCGCGCGGACGTGCTCGCTCACCACGGAGCGCGCCACACCCAGGTGCTCCGCGGCGGCTTCGATGCTGCCCGCCTCCACGGCCGCGGTGAAGGACTCCAGCCAGACGAGGTGTCGCACGAGCTTGCGTGGCGGCATGCACCCCATCCTGGCACCGGCGAGCCGCCGGACACGAGGCATGAGAAAAGACCCACCCGACGACTCGCGTGACGCGCGCCGCACCGGAGTGCCTCCACTGCGAGGGGGCGGCCGGGCGGTCCTGTCTTCCTTGAACATCCGCCTGGGGCGGGCTAGCAGGGGGCGCGATGTCTCGGATGCCTCCCGCCACCGTCACTCCCGCAGAGAGGCTCCGCCAGCAGTGGGCCAAGGCCGTGCCGCTCCTGGGCCCCGCGCTGCTCTGGTGCACGCTGCACGGATTGCTCGCGCTGATCTTCTTCGGGGCGCCCCTGCTCGACGCCGTGGGGCGGCTGGCCAGCGGCTTGCGGCCCGTGCTGCTGGTGGGCGGCGTCATCCAGGCGCTGTTCCTGGGACTGCTCACCTTCGTGGCCACCCTGCCCCTGGGCTTGCTCGGGCGGCGGTATGCGCTGGCCCTGCCCATTGTCGTGGCGCTGGGCGTGGCGCTGCTCGGCGTGGACGCGCTGGTGCTGTCGTCGCTGGGCTTCCACATCAACGGGCTGGTGCTCGCGGTGGCGCTGCAGCCGCGCGCGCTCGCGGAGACGGGGCTCGCGCCCCATGAACTGGCGCTCCTGGGCACGGCGACGCTTGGCGTGCTCGCGCTGGATGCCTGGGCGGGCGTCCACTTCCTGCGGCGCATCCCCCGTCCGCGTCACCTGGCGCGGCTCCTCGCCATCCTCGTCGTGGTCGCCGGGGTGGAGCGCCTGACGAGCGCGTGGCTCGTCTTCGCCCACGGGGGCGCCGTGCTGCACGCGGCCACCACCCTGCCCCTGCAGCCGCCCGTGAGGATGAACACGCTGCTCACGCGGCTGACGAACCGGCCTCCCGCGTCCGGGCTGCGGCTGGGCGTGAGCCCGGAGGCCGGGGTCCCCGCGTCGACCATCGACCCCGCGTCGGTACGCTTCACGCGCCGGCCCGACATCGTCCTCATCCTGGTGGAGAGCCTGCGCGACGACTTCTTCCGTCCGGACGTCATGCCCCACCTCTGGCGCAGGGCGGAGCACGGCACGCGCTTCCTGCACCACCACAGCGCGGCCAGCTCCACGGACTACTCCCTCTTCAGCCTCTTCTTCGGACTGGAGGCGCAGCGCCGCGACGCAGTGGTGGGCGCGGGGCGTGCGCCGCTGCTCTTCCCCGCGCTCCGGGAGAATGGCTACCGCCAGGCCTTCTTCGCCGCGTCCTCGGTGGACTGGATGGGCCTGAAGGACACCGTGTTCCGCGACGTGCAGGGTGGCCTGCGCACGGACTACGAGGGGCGCAGCCACCTGCGGGACATCGCCATGGTGAAGGACGCGCTGGACCTGGCGCGCAAGACGCCCAGGGACACGCCGCTGTTCACCTTCGTGTTCTTCGCGGGCACGCACTTCGACTACGACTACCCGGAGCGCTCGGCGGTGTTCACCCCGGCCTGGGACGGCAAGGGGGGCCTCGCCACCGCGCGCGTCCCCGCTGAGCACCTCAAGGCCCGCGCCTGGAACTCCGCCTACGAGGTGGACACCAAGGTGGAGGAGCTCCTGAGCCAGTGGGAGGCCGTGCGTGGAACGCGCCCCCTGGTCGTCTTCACCGGAGACCACGGCGAGGAGTTCCGCGAGCACGGCCGCGTCGGCCACGCCAGCGACGTCACCGAGCTTCAGCTCCACGTCCCCATGCTCGTGTTCGACGAGCGGCTCCCAACCGGTCAGGTCGACGCCATCACCGGCCACATCGACCTGGTGCCCACCCTGTTCGATTTGCTGGGTGACACCCACTCACCCGAGCAACTGGGTGACGGGATTCCGATGAGCCGGCCGGACCCTCGGCGCTACCTGCTCACCACCATCGGCTGGGAGGCTCGCTATGCGCTCATCGGCCGGGACTTGAAGGTGCGCTTCGGGGCGGGGCTCCCCGGCACGGAGCTCAGTGACTTGTGGGACCGCCCGCTGCCAGACGCGCGGGAGCGCTTCGCCGCCGAGGCTCCCCGCATCCTCCGCCGGCTCCGGGGCGGTGGCGCGCAGGGCGAGGCTTCCACCGGCCCCGCGACGGCGACCGAGCCTCCGCGCTGACCTCCGGCCCCGCCGCCGACGCCACTCAGAAGCGGACCCGCGCCCCGAGCGCGAGCGTGAACAGGCCCGTCTTCACGGTGCTCGGGTTCTGGAGGAACTGGACGATGCGAAAGTCCGTGGCCACCAGCTCGTAGTAGCCCTCCAGGTGCCGCAGCCCCAGCGAGGGCATGGGCCGACCCGCGCTCCCACCGAGCAGCAGCGCGGGCCTCAGCGCCGTCTTGAACCAGTAGTAGCCGGAGACGTAGCGGTCCGGCAGCGTCAGGAAGTAGTCGTCGCCGAAGGTGTAGCTGAAGGCCGCGCCCACGGTGAACGGACGGAAGCTCCACTCGCGATGAGTGACGTGGAACGGGTGCCACTGGCCCTTGAGCGTGAGGGTGACGAAGTCCGCGCCCACCACCGCCCGAGGTGCCCAGCCCACCAGCACCTCCAGCTCCAACTGCTCGTCCAGGAAGGCCCACCCCGGCCCCGCCGCGAGCATGCCAATGGAGCCTGCGAACTGGAGCGCCGCGTGGTCCGGCACGTACCACGGCGCCGCCGCCTGCTCCGGTGACTCCGCTCGCGCGGGGCGCCCCATGAAAAGCAGCGACGCCAGCAGTCCTCCCACGAGCCAGGGGCGCGCCATCAGAAGAACACCTGCTCGACGTCCACCGAATCGCCCTCGACGGTGACCACCAGGTAGCTGTGGACTTCGAGCGAGTCGGTGCAGAAGTAGCGCACGCCCCGCCGCGCGTCGGTGCTGAAGCGATGGGTGTGGCCATGAAAGGAGATGGCGACCCCGCGCTCCGCCTGGAGCTGCTCCAGCGGCTCCGTCAGCGACGCATCGAAGTCCGGATGGCCCGGCGGCACATGGGAGAAGGTGAACAGATGGCCGCCCCCGGGCACCTCGCCGAGCGCCGAGCGCAACTGCTCCAGGTCCGGCACGTTGCCCGGGAAGCCGTACTCCCGGGAGTTGGAGTCGAAGAGGACGAACCGGCTCCCGCCGTACTCGAAGCTCAGGAACGTCGGGCCGAAGTGATGGAGGTACAGCTCCCTCCCCTTGCCGAGCAGGTCATGGTTGCCGATGACGGCCAGCGCCGGCACCTCCGCGTCCTCGAGCAGCCCCGCCACCCAGTCGTACTCCTGGGCCGAGCTGAACTCCGTCAGGTCCCCCATCTGCACGACGAAGTCGACGCCCCGCCGAGCGATGTGCTTCACCGCTTCGACGGAGTCGTCCTGGTAGACGCCGATGTCCCCCAGCACCGCGAAGCGGAACGCGCCGCCACTGACGTCGCGCTCGAGCCGTTCGACGGCCCGGGCATTCGTATCGCGCACACCCCCTCGGACTTCATAGGGGTGCAGCTCGAAGACGTCGCAGCCGGCGCAGAGCACCAGCAGCCATGGGACCCAGGACCTCACCGTCGTCCCAAGTAACGATGGGCTGCCCCCGCTTCAACCCTTGGAACAAGGCCGTCACGGTGGATGAAACATCCACTCATGGAAAACATCACGTGCCCGACAGTCATCCCTCACGCGGGCACGAAGAGGCCCCTCAGGCCGCGAGGGCCTTCGCGCCGTCCCAGTCCTCCACTTCGTAGAGGAACCTGGAGCCCTTCACGAGCTTGCGATTCGCCGAGGTGCTCTGAACGAATACGACGTACTTCTCCAGGCTGGCGGGGCGGATGCGCACCGTCTCCCCCGGCGGCAACCCGAGCATCTCACGTGCCCGCTCGCCGCTGTAGAAGTCGCCCGTCTTGCGGTCCATCAGCACCACTTCCTTGTGGCCCTGGATGGTCTCCGTCTTGGTGAACTCGTAGAAGCCCCGCCCCGTCTTGAAGCCCAGCCCGTTCTCCTGGACGAAGGCCTTGATGGGCATGTCGTCGTCCACCTCCAACGACTGGAACCGACCGGGCGCCACGGCCCGCAGGTCCGTCTCTCCGAAGGGCGACGCCGTCTTGCGCTGGAGCATGGTGCTGAACATGGCGTTCAGCCCGCGGCTCATGCGCCCTTCCTTGGCCACCTCCGTCTCGTAGGCCTGGAGCCGCGCGTCGGACGACTGCTTGTAGCAGACGGCCAGCAGCATGTCGGTGACGTGCGCGAACTGGTCCAGGCTCAGGTGGAAGCCGCCCGACTTCTCCGCCAGCTCCTTGTAGAACGGCGTCGCGTGGCGCCGCGCCAGCGCCTGTACCCCGTACACCGGGACGCCCATCCTACCCAGCGCGTCCACTTCCTTGCGCCAGTCCAGGCGCTTCGGGTTGTCAGACGGCCCATGCGGCACGTCATCGCCAATCAGCACGAAGGCTCGCTGGTAGCCCACCGTCCATGACAGGGATTGCGCTTCGCGCAGCACCAGCTCGTAGCACTCCGGCGCGTCACCACCACCCGTCTGCCCCACCCTGTCCACGAACCGCACCACGGCGTTCGCGTCGTCCGTGAGGTCCAGGATCTTGGTGACGTACGTCGAGCCCGCGTCACAGTAGTCGCCATGCGCGATGACGCCGATGCGGATGCCGGGAATCTCCTTCATCAGCCGGGACACGGTGCCATGCAGCTTCTTTCGCACCTGCGCGAGGCACGGGTACATGCTGCCGGTGGTGTCGAAGCTGAAGACAATCTCAACGCGATTATCAATGACTGACGCGGCCATTTTTCGCTCCCCTCGTGTGCTGCGATGGGATGAAGAATACGCGGTGGGTCTGACATTTCCGGGCCTCAGGGAGGGCCTACGCGTGGGGTGGTTCCGGGGGTGGGGAGAGGCCCTCCTGGCGGGAGGGCGGTGACGGCCTTGCGGGCCTGTCGGGGGCGTGCTGAATAGCCTCGCCACAGCCCCAGAACGGGGCGCGGGGAGGACGTTGGTGGAGATCCAGAAGCCCTACCTGTTGTTCCTGGGGGATGTACCCGACCAGCTCGCGGCGAAGACGGCCCACGGCATCGTCGACTGGCGTCCCGAGTGGTGCGTGGGCCAGCTCCGGCTCCCGGGCTGTCAGGCGGACTGTGGCCTGACGGACCTGGACATCGCCCAGGCCAAGGCGAAGGGCGCCCGGACGCTCATCGTCGGCGTGGCCAACGCGGGCGGCGTGCTCCCCGAGCATTGGGTGAGCAAGCTGGTGGAGGCCCTGGACGCGGGGATGGACGTGGCCACGGGGCTGCACAAGCGGCTGGCCTCCTTCCCCGCCATCGCCGAGGCCGCGACGCGCAATGGCCGGAAGCTGCACGACGTGCGCATCCCCGACATGGACTTCGCCACGGGCAAGGGCACGAAGCGGCAGGGCTTGCGGCTCCTGACGGTGGGCACGGATTGCTCGGTGGGAAAGAAGTACACGGCGCTCGCGCTGGAGAAGGCGATGCGTGCCCGGGGCCTCAAGGCGGACTTTCGCGCCACGGGCCAGACGGGCATCTTCATCTCCGGCCGGGGCGTGGCGATTGACGCGGTGGTGTCCGACTTCGTCGCGGGCGCGGCGGAGTGGCTGTCACCCGCCAATGACGAGGACCACTGGGACCTGGTGGAAGGCCAGGGCTCGCTGTTCCACCCCTCGTTCGCGGGCGTGACGCTGGGGCTCTTGCACGGCGCGCAGCCCGACGCCTTCATCGTCTGCCACGAGCCCACGCGGACGAAGATGCGCGGCGTCCAGCACGCCCTGCCCTCCATCCAGGCCGTCATCGACCGCACGGTGCTGGAGGGCCAGCTCACCAACCCGGCCATCCAGTGCACCGGGCTCGCCATCAACACCGAGCACATGCAAGAGCAGGACGCCCTGGCGCTGCTGGAGCGGACCGGGCGCGAGTACGGCCTGCCCTGCGTGGACCCCATCCGCACCGGAGTCGGCCCGCTGGTCGACGAGTTGGTGCGCCGCTACCCCGCGAAGGGCTGACCCCAAGCATGCGCAAGCTCACCATCCGGCACGAGAGCTGGCCCATCGCTGGCAGCTTCACCATCTCCCGGGGCTCGAAGACGACGGCCGAGGTGGTGGTCGTCACGTTGGAGGAGGACGGCGCCGTGGGGCGCGGCGAGTGCGTCCCCTATGGACGCTATGGAGAGACGGTGGACGGCGTGCTGCGGGCGCTGGAGCTCGCCCGGCCGAGCATCGAGGGAGGCGTGGGCCGCGACGGTGTCCCGGAGGTGCTGGAGCCCCGGGCCGCGCGCAACGCGCTGGACTGCGCGCTGTGGGACTTGGAGGCGAAGATGCGCGGCAAGCCCATCTGGGAACTCGTCGGCATGTCGGAGCCCCAGCCGCTCGTCACCGCGTACACGCTGAGCCTGGACACCGCCGAGGCCATGGGGCGGGCCGCCGAGAAGTCCGCGCACCGGCCGCTGTTGAAGGTGAAGCTGGGACGCGGAGGTGAAGGGGACATCGAGCGCCTGCGTGCCATCCGCCTCGGTGCGCCCGCGAGTCGCCTCATCGTGGACGCCAACGAGGGCTGGACGCCCCAGGAGCTTCCGACGTTGCTCGCCGCCTGCGCCGAGCTGGGCGTGGTGATGGTGGAGCAGCCGCTGCCCGCGTCCGACGACGAGGGCCTGCGGGGACTGCGACGTCCCGTGGCCGTCTGCGCCGACGAGTCCGCGCATGACCGGCAGGGGCTTGCCACGCTCGTGGGCAAGTACGACGCGGTGAACATCAAGCTCGACAAGACGGGAGGGCTCACCGAGGCCCTGGCCATGGCCCATGAGGCACGCGGGCACGGGCTTCAGCTCATGGTGGGCTGCATGGTGGCCACGTCCCTGTCCATGGCGCCCGCCGTCCTGGTGGCCCAGGGCGCTGAGGTGGTGGACCTGGACGGTCCCCTGTTGCTGGCCAAGGACCGCGAGCCGGGCATCCGCTTCGAGGGCAATACCCTGTTCTGGCCGCCCCGGGAGCTGTGGGGCTGAGGCAGTCCTGGCCACGGGAACATCCGTCCCGTGGTCAGGGCCGCTTGAAGCGCGAAGCCTTGTGATTACAGTGCCGAGACAATCAATGCTGGCGCGAGCCCGTAGATAGAGATGGCGCCCCGATAGTCTTTCTCCGTCTGGGCGTAGCCATCCACCGCGCCAACAGGCCGGCATTGGACATAGTGCATGATCGATACGGCGTCATACTCTCCATAGAGCAGCCGCGAGTCATCCGCGTGCCCAGGTGAATACAAGTCCATGCCAGCATCCGGGTTCAGGCACGTCGGCGTCGGTGTCGCCCACATGTGTTCGTGCCGGAACCCCAACACATGCCCCAATTCGTGGCCGAGAACCCCCTCCAGCGTACGCCCTCCCGTCATCGTGCCGAAGGCACGTGAGTGAATGGAGAGCTTCTTGGCCAGTCGAGAGTCGCTCGGAAAGAATGCCGCGGCATTGTAGGTCTCCGTTGCCGGGGCAGGCCTGACGTCGAAAACCACATCCAAATTGACGTCTGGAGACTCTAGAATGCACTCGGAATCCTCCGAGGGAACGTAGCGGAAGGTCACTCCAACCCGCCGGCTCCAGGACTCAGCAGCAGCCGCCATCGCGGCAATCACCGTTGCCTTCCTCGTGCCAAACCCATCGCCGATGCAGTACGTCAGTGAATGCTTGATGGACGCACTCCAGACGTCGTCGTTCCCCGCCGCGGTCAGACGCACCGTCAATGGCTGGGACACGTGAGCCACGGACTCCCTGTAGTATCTTCGCAGCGCCTCTTCGCCACGGATGGCGATGTCGCCTTCGACGATGAAAACCCCAGGTACCGCAGAGCTCTCGACCACCTGAGTTCGAAAGGACTCCCATCCTGCGTCGTACTCTTCGCCTGGGCGAGAACCATGGGTTCCCGCTGACTCGATGCAGGAAAAACTCAGTGCAGACACAAGCAGCAGCGCCGTTCGCCAACCAGGTCTGGGCATCCTCATTGAAGGCCCCGACTCAGATGAAGTTGATATAACCAAACGTGGGGTACATCGGCTGAGCATCGAAGCAGTTGCCGTCGGTCACCTCGAACCGGACCTGCTTCCCCGCCAGGAACGCCCCCGTCAACAGTGACAGGATGCTCTTGCCGTTGGCCGAGGCCGTGGACCAACGAAGCGAGGTGCTCGAGCACCCCGTGGGTCCGGCCGCGGCACCCTCCACCTCCACCCAGCAGGTGCTGTCATTCGTCGCGCACCCGAGGTTCACGATCTTCCGCAGCCCCGTCGTCGTGGCAGCGGCCTCACCCGAAAAGCCAAGGGTCACCAGCAGCGAAAACAGAATCGTCCGCTTCATATGCATGCGCTCCGGCAATACCAGCCAACGGGGAATGACCACACGAGTGAAACGCGGTATCGCCAGGAAGAACCCTAGACCCAAAATCAAAATCCCTCAATACATTACCATCACCAGACAAGCATTTCCGGGGACCGCCGCACCCCATCATCCATGCGCCTGGAATCGTCCACCCGCCATGGCCTTTCTCCTCAGTCCTTCACTCCCATTCCTTGACGATCGACACGGCCCGGCCGGCTCGACGCCGGCATCGCCTGCCGTGAAGTCGTGCCGACACAATTTGTCTGGCTTTCGGTGTGGACCAGGGTCGCAGGCGTTGGTTGAGCCCTCCCTACAGGCCTTGTGACTCCACGCGTCGCCCGGCACCTGCTTGCGAGGCGACAGGTTCCTCGTGTGCCGGTTCAGCTCCGAGAGCAAGCACCAGGAGGGCCTCGGACCGTTCCACCCGACCTGGCCCATGAGGCGCCCAGGGGAGCGACTCGGAGCCCTCCCTCCCCTTGGACGACGAACGAGGCCAGGCACACCTCCGTCGTCCCGACACCATCTGTGGAAAGCCGGCCCTTGCCCCGCGCGGGCTGGGAGCACAGCATGCGCGGCCACAGTGTCCCCGAACGCCCCGAGCCCGAGCCCCCACCACACGTACACCGAGCGCCGTGCCGCCGCGGAGGCGGAGCTGGCCGCCCTGGACCGCGTCAGCGCCCGCTACGCGAACCTGCGCACCCTGGCCTTCCTCGTCGCGGCCATCATCTCGGGCCTCATCGTCACCGGGCGCCTGCCCAAGACGTGGTGGTGGGGCACGGTGGCCGCCGTCGTCGTCTACGGCCTCCTCGCGGTCCTCCACCATCAAATCTTCCGCCGCGAGGCGCGCCAGCGGCTGTACGTCACGCTCAACGAGCGGGGCCTCGCGCGCCTGGGCCACGGCTGGCACGAGTTCACCGAGCGCGGCGAGCGCTTCGCCTCCCCCGCCCACCTCTACACGCCGGACCTGGACGTCTTCGGGCAGGGCAGCCTCTTCCAGCTCCTGAACGAGACGGCCACGCGCGCGGGCGAGGAGCGGCTCGCCGCCTGGCTGTCAGCGCCCGCGCCGGTGGACGTGGTGCAGGCGCGGCAGGGCGCGGCGCAAGAACTGGCGCCGCTCGTGGACTTCCGACAGAACCTCTGCGTGGAGGCCCGCACGGTGGCGAAGGAGAAGGCCGACCCGAGCCTCTTCATCCAATGGTCCGAGGCCGGGCCCTCGCTGGACTCCATCCGCTGGTCCCGTCCGCTCGCCATCATCCTGCCGCCGGTGACGCTGGCGCTCTTCATCCTGGGCGAAGTCGGCGTGCTGCCCGGCTCTTCCGTGTGGGCGGGGCTCGCCGCGCAGCTCGCCGTGGCCGTGGCCACCCGCCGCACCCTGCGGAAGATGGACGAAGGCGTGGAGAAGGGCGAGCAGGGTTTCGTCCGCTACGCCCCCATCTTCGAGCGCGTCGAAAGTCAGCGCTTCGAGCATCCCCTCCTGCGCCAGCTCCAGTCCGGCCTCCAGCAGCAGGGCGAACCGCCCGTCTCCAAGCACTTCCAGCGCTTCAGCCGGCTGTTCTCGCTCATCGAATTCAAGCGGCACCAGTTCCACCCCATCATCCACTGGCTCACGCTCTGGGACATCCACGCCCTGTTCGCCCTGGAGAGCTGGCGCGCGAAGCACGGCACGCGGGTGCGGCACTGGTTCGAGGCACTCGCCGAAATGGAGGCGCTCTCCTGCGTGGCGGGCCTCGCGCATGACCGGCCCGCCTTCGCGTGGCCCACGCTGGAAGGCAAAGGGCCGCTCGTCGAGGCGAAGGTCATGGGCCATCCGCTCCTGGACGCGCCCGTGCCCAATGACGTGTCCCTTCCCGGTCCCCGCCACGCCCTGCTCATCACCGGCTCCAACATGAGCGGCAAGACGACGCTGATGCGGGCCCTGGGCACCAACGCGGTGCTGGCGCTCGCCGGAGCACCGGTGTGCGCCGCGTCGTTCCGACTGTCCCCGCTCCACGTGCTCACCAGCATGCGCGTGAAGGACTCGCTGGAGCGCGGCGTGTCGTATTTCTACGCGGAGGTGCAGCGCATCAAGGCCGTGCTGGACGCGGCGCGCGCGGCGAACGGGCAGGCGCTGTTCCTGCTCGACGAAATCCTCCTGGGCACCAACACGCGAGAGCGACAGCTCGCCTCCCGCGAGGTGCTCCGACTGCTGCTCTCCACCGGGGCCTCCGGCGCGGTGACGACGCACGACTTGTCGCTGACGTCGCTGGCTCAAGAGACGCGTGACGCCGACGTCCGCAACGTCCACTTCAGGGACCACCTGGAGGAAGGGAAGATGGTGTTCGACTACACGCTGCGCGAGGGCGTGGTGGACACCACCAACGCGCTGCGAGTCCTCCGCCTCGCCGGCGTCCCCGTGGACGACCCCGAGGCCCCCGTCTCCTGACGTCGGGCCTGAAGGGACGTCATCGGCCGCTGAGCCCCGCAACGACACGGGCCCCGGAAAGCACATCCCCGGGGCCCGCGAACTTTCAGTCGGTGAAGCGGGCGACTACTTCGCCAGCTCGATGAGCGCCGCGGCGCCCATGCCGCCACCGATGCACATGGTGACGACGCCGTAGCGGCCGTTGCGGCGCTTCAGCTCGCGCAGAATCGTCGCGACCAGACGCGCACCAGACACGCCCAGCGGGTGGCCCAGGGCGATGGCGCCGCCGTTCGGGTTCACCTTGTCCATGGGGATGCCCAGCTCACGGATGCAGTACAGCGCCTGCGGAGCGAAGGCCTCGTTCAGCTCGAAGACGTCGATGTCCTTCACCTCGAGCTTGTTCTTCGCCAGCAGCTTGCGCACCGCCGGCACCGGGCCGATGCCCATGACTTCCGGCGGCACACCCGCGACGGCGAAGTCCACGAAGTAGCCCAGCGGCTTGACGCCCAGCTCCTTCGCCTTCTCCTCGCTCATCACCACCGCCGCCGCCGCGCCGTCCGTCAGCGGCGACGCGTTGCCGGCCGTCACCACGCCCTTGGCGTTGAACGCCGGGCGCAGCTTGCCCAGGCCCTCCGCCGTCGTCTCCGGACGCAGGATGGTGTCCACGGACACCGTCACCGTCTGCGCCTTGCCCTCCTCGTCGTAGACAGTAGTGGTGACGGGGACAATCTCTTCGCTGAACTTGCCCGTCTCCCGCGCGGACGCAGCGCGGCGCTGGCTCTCCGCGGCGAACTTGTCGGAGTCTTCACGCGACACGTTGTGACGGGAGGCGATGTTCTCCGCCGTCACACCCATGGACGAGTAGATCTCCGGGTGGTTCGCCATGATGTCCGGGTTGGCGCTGACCTTGTTGCCGCCCATGGGCACCATCGTCATCGACTCGGTACCGCCGCCGATTCCGATTTGGATGTGCCCCGCCTGGATGGCCGCGGCAATCTGCGCAATCGCCTGCGTCCCGGAGGAACAGAAGCGGTTGATGGTCATCGCCGGTACTTCCACCGGCAGCCCCGCCAGGAGCGTGGCCTGACGGGCCACGTTCATCCCCTGCTCGGCCTCCGGCATGGCACAGCCCAGGACGACGTCCTCCACGTCCGACGGCTTGAGGCCGGGGACCTGGGCAACGGCCTCCCTGATGGCGATGGCGGCCAACGTATCCGGCCGGGTGTCCTTGAACTCTCCCTTGTGCGCGCGGGTGAACGGCGTGCGGACCGCGCTGGCAATCACGACTCGACCAGGCATCTTGATGTCTCCTTGCCCGGGGAGTACCCGGGCATGCAGCGAAATTTATGTCGTAGCCAATGGATACCGGCCGGCCGTCAATTCCGCAGCGGCTTGCCCTTCTCGATCATGTGAGTCAGCCGGTCCTGGGTCTTCTCCTCGCCGCACAGGCTCAGGAAGGCCTCGGCCTCCAGCTCCAGCAGCTTCTCCTCGGTGACGAGCGCCGAGGTGCTGGTGTCTCCGCCGGTGAGCACGCGGGCGAGCTTCTGACCAATCTTGCGGTCGTGCGCGCTGACCTGCCCGTTCATCTCCATGTCGTACAGCATCATGTCGATGGTGGCGTAGCCGCTGGGTCCGCCCAGGCGGAAGCGCGTGGGACGCGGCGCGCGGAAGCCCGCGTCCGCCATGCCCAGCACCCGAGCCTTCGCGTCCGACAAGAGGAAGTCCCGGTTGGCGCTGATGCCGTCCGTCAGGGACAGGAAGCCCAGCTCCCGCGCCTCCTCGGCGCTGGTGGCGACCTTCGCCGTGCCGATGGCCAGGAACACCTTCTTGAGGAAGGGCAGCGGATCGAAGTCCTTGTCCGTGGAGTACGCGCCGTAGACGTTGCGGAGCAGCTGCATGTTGCCGCCGCCGCCGGGGATGAGGCCCACGCCGACCTCGACGAGGCCCATGTACAGCTCCGCGCTCGCCTGCACCGCGTTGCCGCCCATCGTCACCTCGGAGCCGCCGCCCAGGGTGAGGTTGAAGGGCGCCGTCACCACCGGCACCGGGCTGTAGCGCATGCGCTGGTTCACCGCCTGGAAGCCGGTGACGAGCTTGCGGATGTCCTCGTACTGGCCGCTCTTCGCCGCCCACACCAGCGCGACGATGTTGGCGCCCGCGGAGAAGTTGGAGCCGTCGTTGCCAATCACGAGGCCCTTGAAGTTCTTCTCCGTCTCGTCCAGCGCCGTGTTCATCATCTCGATGATCTGGTCATCGATGGAGTTCATCTTCGTGTGGAACTCCAGCAGCGTGGCGCCGTCGCCCAAATCCCACAGGGTGGCGGAGTCGTTGCCGGCCACCTTCTTGTTGCCGCGCTTGAGGTACTCCACGCGCTGCGTGCGGGCGTTCTCCGGCACCACCTTCACGGACTTCGTGGGGATGTCCCAGTACGTGTCCTTGCCACCCTCCACGCCGTAGAAGGACTCGCGGCCCGTGGCCACCATGTCCTCCACCCACTTCGCCGGCTTCAGGCCCAGTTCCTTCATCCGCGCCAGGCCCTTCTTCACGCCGTACGCGTCCCAGACCTCGAAGGGGCCCAGGTCCCAGCCGAAGCCCCAGCGCACGCCACGGTCCACGTTGACCACGTCGTCGGCAATCTCGGGGATGCGGCGGCTGGTGTAGGCCAGCACGTCCAGCGTCACCTGCTCGGCGAACTTCGCGGCCTTGTCCGTGCCGTTCATGACGACGGCGACGCGCTCCTTGACGTTCTCGACCTCGCGGGCGGCGCCCAGCGACTCGAAGCGCACCTTGCCCTGCGGCCGGTACTCCAGCGTCTTCAGGTCGAGCGCGAGGATCTCCTTCCCGCCGCTGCTCCTGTCCTTCTTGTAGAAGCCGCCGCCGCTCTTGTCGCCGAGCATGCCCTTCTCCACCATCTTCTGGAGGAAGCCGGGGATGGCGAAGACCTCACGCTCCTCGTCCTGGGTCAGCGTGTCGTAACAGTTCTTCGACACGTGGACGAAGGTGTCCAGACCGACGATGTCCGCGGTGCGGAACACGGCCGACTTGGGGCGGCCCATGGCCGGTCCGAAAATCTTGTCCACCTCTTCGATGGACAGCTCCGCGGGGCCCATGGCGGCGATGGTCCGCATCATCCCGTACACGCCGATGCGGTTCGCGATGAAGTTGGTGGTGTCCTTGCCGTAGACGATGCCCTTGCCGAGCACCTCTTCGCCAAAGCGGTGGATGGTCTTCATCACCGCCGGGTCCGTCTCCTCGCCGGCGACCAGCTCCAGCAGCTTCATGTAGCGGACGGGGTTGAAGAAGTGCGTGACGAGGAAGTTCTTCTTGAACGCCGCGCCCCGCCCCTGCGTCATCCCGACAATCGACATGCCGGAGGTGTTGGAGGAGATGATGGCGTCCTTGCGGGCGTGCTTCTCCACCTTCTCGAAGAGGGCCTGCTTGACGGACAGGTCCTCCTTCACCACTTCGATGACCCAGTCACAGTCGGCGATACGGGCCATGTCGTCATCGAAGTTGCCCACTTCGATGGCGGTGAACACCTGCTCGGACATGATGGGGCTGGGCTTCTGCTTGCGCATGTTGGCCAGCGCCCCGAGGGCGAACTTGTTGCGGAAGGCCTTGGTCGAAGTGTCTTCGCCCGGTGCGGCCTTCGGCGGAACGATGTCCAGGAGGAGCGCGCGCACGCCCGAGTTGGCCAGATGGGCGGCGATGCCGCTGCCCATCACTCCGGCGCCCAGCACAGCTACCTTGCGGATCCGCGTCGTCATTGGAAGAGGCTCCCTTGAGGGAAGAAGGGACTGCACAAATGTAGGCGATTGACCCGAAAGTCAATCTGTTCGGAAGGTGGGAGCACTCGCCATGAGTCGTCCCAAGGACTACAAACCGGACCTCCATGGCTCGCCCCGACCCGCACTCGTACAACGACAGCACGCAGCCTGAGACGGAAACCCTGGACTGGAAGGCTCGCGTCGACTTCCGGACCCGCCGCCTGCACGCGGAGGCCACCCTGACGCTGAAGGAGGCCTCCGCGGGTCCGCTGGATTTGGACACCCGGGAGCTGGAAATTCTCAGAGTCGTAGATGGCAATGGTCGCCCCTTGCCCTACATGCTCGCCCCACCGGAGCCGATTCTGGGGAGCCGGTTGAGGGTGGAGCTGCCCTCGGGGGTGCGACAGCTCACGGTGCACTACCGCACCTCGCCCACGGCGAGCGCACTGCAGTGGCTGACGCCCTCGCAGACGGCGGGCGGGCAGCACCCGTTCCTGTACAGCCAATGCCAGGCCATCCACGCGCGCAGCGTGGTTCCACTGCAGGACACGCCGCGCATCCGCATCCGCTACCGCGCGTCGCTGCGAGTGCCCAAGGCGCTCAAGGCCGTCATGGCGGCCAGCTTCCTGCGGCGCGAGGAGCACGGCGTGGAGGCGGAGGAGCACTACGAGATGCCGCAGCCGGTGCCTCCATATCTCCTGGCCTTCGCGGTGGGCAGCCTGGCGCCCAAGGAGCTGGGCCCTCGCTCGCGCGTGTGGGCGGAGCCGGAGCTGCTGGAGGACGCGGCCGAGGAGTTCTCCGGCGTGGACGACATGCTGCGCGCCGCCGAGTCGCTCTTCGGCCCGTATGACTGGGAGCGGTTCGACCTGCTCACCATGCCTCCGTCCTTCCCCTACGGCGGCATGGAGAACCCGAGGCTGACGTTCCTCACGCCCACGCTGATTGCCGGGGACAAGAGCCTGGTCAACGTGGTGGCGCATGAGCTGGCGCACTCGTGGACCGGCAACCTGGTGACAAATGCCTCCGCGGAGCACTTCTGGCTCAACGAGGGCTTCACCGTCTTCGCCGAGCGCCGCATCCTGGAGGCGCTGGCGGGGCCGGAGGTCGCCGCGCTCAACGCCGCGCTGGGACGCCGCGCGCTGGAGGAGGCGATGCACCACTTCCGCGAGCACCCGCACCTGACGGCCCTGCGCACGCACCTGACGGGCGTGGACCCGGACGAGGCCTTCTCCCAGATTCCGTACGAGAAGGGCTACCTGTTCCTCCGGGCCATGGAGGACGCCGTGGGGCGCGAGGCCTTTGACGGCTTCCTGCGCCGCTATCTGGCCACGTACCGCTTCCGTGCCCTCACCACCGAGGAGTTCATCGCCTTCACCGAGCGGGAGCTGCCCGGGGTGCTGGCGAAGGTCGACGCGGAGGCCTATCTACAGCGGCCCGGCATTCCCGCGGGCGCGCCCTCCCCGCGCTCCAGCCGTCTGGAAGAACTGCTCCGCTTGCGCGGCACCGTGCCGTCGAAGGATGCGGTGAAGGACTGGACGCCCGCGGAGTGGCAGCTGTTCCTGGAGTGGCTGCCCTCGGACACGTCCAGGGACGTGTTCCGTCAGCTCGACGAGCGCTTCGAGCTGACGAAGAGCCGCAACTCGGAGGTGCTGGTGGCGTGGCTGGTGGCGTCGCTGCGCGCGGGCTGGGAGCCGGCGGTGGGCCGCACCGAGGCCTTCCTGGGCGAGGTGGGCCGCATGAAGTACCTCAAGCCCCTGTACGGCGTGCTCTGCTCGTCGCGCGAGCTCAAGGGCCTGGCGCGCTCGCTCTTCAAGAAGTACGCGGAGCGCTACCACCCCATCGCCCGTCAGGGCGTGGAGCTCATCCTGTCCCGCGCCTGAAACAGGCGCGAGGACTTGGGGGACAGGGACTACTTCGCCGACTGCGCCACCAGGCGCTTCTCGGCGAGGTCCAGGTACTTCTCGTCCATGTCGATGCCCACGTAGCGGCGGCCCAGTTTGAGGGCGGCGACGCCCGTGGTGCCGCTGCCGTTGAAGGGGTCCAGAATCAGCGCGTCCTCGGGGGTGCTCGCCTCGATGATGCGCTCCAGCAGGGCCACGGGCTTCTGCGTGGGGTGGCTGCCGAAGGCCTTCTCCTCGCCGCCGCGCGGGACGGTGAGCGTCCACAGGCGTCCCTCGCCGTCGGCCGTCACCTCCGCGTCGCCGGAGGGAGGAAGGGCCCAGGCGTCACGCATCTGCTTGCCGCCGTTGTCCGCCTTCATCTTGGAATAGTTGAAGACGTGCTGGAGCTTGCCGCCCGACTTCGGGGAGGCCCAGATGAGGAGCTCCGTCGAGTGGGTGAAGTAGCGGCACGCCAGGTTGGGGCTGGCGTTGGGCTTGAACCAGGTGACGGTGTTCAGCAGCTTGTAGCCGAGCTTCTGCATGGCGAAGCCGGCGTTGAAGATGACGTGCTGCGTGCCGCTCACCCAGAGGGTGCCGGTGGGCTTGAGCAGCCGCTGGCAGGCGGCGAGCCACGCGGTGGTGAAGGCGTGGTCCTCCTCCACCCCGCGCGACACGTCCCAGCCGCCCTTCGCCACCGCCACGCGCTTGCCACCCTTGCAGGTGGTGCCGCCGTTGGAGAGGAAGTACGGCGGGTCCGCGAAAATCATGTCGAACGTCTGGGGCTCGAACTGCTGCAGGAGCTCCAGGCTGTCCCCCCGCAGGAGCGTCCAGGCGTCGCCCTTCGCGTGCACGCTCTCGTTGAGGGAGCGCCGGACAACCTTCAGGTTTGGGGCAGCAGCTTCCGCGAACATCACGCCTCCGTCGGACTCTTCGTCGTGGGACGCGGCGGAATGTGCCTCAACAGGCTGCTACAGCAATTTTCTGACCTGTAGCACCCTGAAACTTGACGAGGTGCTCAAGCCGTAGAAACACCGCGAGCAGGGCGGGAGCGCCTCTATGTGAGGCCCTCCGACACCCTGCTCGTGGTGCTGCTTCAGTGGCTGCGAAGCGCGACGACCCGACTCAGGCCTTGGCCTTCTTGGCCTTGGCGACGGGGACCGCGATGTTGCCCTCGACAGGAGCAGCGTCGGCGCCCTTCGTGGGGTTCGCGGCGTACTTCTTCTTGAAGCGGTCGATGCGACCGGCCGTGTCGATGAGCTTGTACTTGCCCGTGAAGAAGGGGTGGCAGTTCGCGCAGATTTCCACCGAGAACGAGCCGCGGGTGGAGTGGGTCTCGACGATGTTGCCGCAGGCACAGGTGATGCGGGACGGCGGATAGACAGGGTGCAGGTCCGGCTTCATGACGCTCTCCAAGGTGCCTTGCCCCCAACCGCCAACGGCTGGGAGGTCCGGCACTGTAATGGCCGGCGCTTATAACGGCGCGCCGACCGGGGCACAAGATCCGCCCGGGTCAGTGGGATGCCGAGCCAGGAGGCTCGATGCGTTCCACCGCTTTTTGAACGGCCGGATCCGCCGGCACGTCGCTCCCAAGCTGGATGTACGACAATAGATGCGTCCGGGCCGCGGGCGTTGCGCCTCCCGCCACCGTCTTCTCCAGCGACGTCCGCCGGGCTTCCAGGCTGGCGACCGCTGCCTCGAGCGAGCGCTTCTGCGCCTCGTCCGTGGACTTCGCGAGCCGCTCCTTGGCCTTGGCCAGGTTCGTCTCGACGATTCGCAGGCCGTCGCGGGTGCGCGCCACCTCGGAGTTGTCCACGAACCGGCCGGGGCCGTTGATGGACAACTCCAGCTTCGCCAGCTGGCGCCCCCGGTCTCCTGGCGGGACGATGGTGGTCATCGCCATGCGCTGGGGGATGCCGGAGCCCCGGCCTTCGTGGGACTGCATCACGAAGTCCACGCCCTCCACCTCGTTGCCCAGCTTGAGCACCTCGTCGTAGGGCACGGCGGCGAGCAGCACCACCAGGTCCACGTGCTCCTGCTGGCGCAGCCGCTTCGCCTCGGCGGCCACGGCGGGGGCCACTGGCAGGCCCTGCCGCATCACCCCGGCCGCCTTGCCCTGGGCCAATGGCTCCATGGGCTCGGGCTGGGTCGTCGCCGGGGAGGCGCCCACCACGCCGACCTTGAGCCCGCCGACGTCCACCACCGTGGAGGCGGGGAACAACAGCTTGCCCTTCGCGTCCACGAGGTTCGCCGACAAGAGCTTCAGCTTCGACTTGCGCGTCTGCTTGCGCAGGAAGTCCACGCCGAGGTTGAGGTCTCGTGCGCCCACGGCCATGGCGGTGGTGCCCTGCGCGTCCATCTGCGCGAGCAACAGCTCCGCGCGAGGCCGTGCATCCGGAGCACCGCCGCTGTCCCGGCTCCTGAAGAGCGCGTTGCCCGCATCCAACACGAGGACCGGTACGCCCTTGGCGCGCTCCTGCTCTATCGTGACTTTTCTTCTGGCCAGACCGCCAGACGGGTTGTGTCGTCAACCACAGGGGGCGATTTCGCCCCCGTTGTCTCCAGTGAAGAGCAGCACCAGCTGCTTGGGCGCCGCGCCCGCGACGAGGGGCAGGAGGAGCAGCGCCAGCGCGGCGAGCCGCAGGGGACGGAAGCTCACTTCTTGCCACCCTTCTTGGCGGGGGCCTTCGCCTTGTCCAGCTCGGCGATGCGCTCCTTGGCCGTCTTGGCGGCGGCGGCCTTGGGGTAGCTCTTCACCAGCTCCTCGAGCGCCATGCGCGACTCGTCCTTCATCTTGAGCTGGGCGAAGCACTCGGAGGAGCGCAGGAAGGCGTCCGGCGCGGAGGGCGACTTCGGGTGGTCCTGCACCACCTTGCCGTACTCGAAGAGGGCCTCGCGGCACTTGGACTCGGTGAAGTACGTCTCACCCAAACCGTAGTGGGCCTCGCCCACCAGCGGGTCCTTGGCCCACTTCTTCATCAGCTCGGTGAAGAGCTGACGGGCCACGAGCACCTCGCCGGCCTTGGCCCGCTCCTGGGCGAGCGCGAGGAAGTCCTTGGGGTTGGTGGGACGCTGGAGTTCCTCGGCCTTCTTCTTGGCCTCGGCCTCCTTCACGGCGGCCGTGCCCTGCATCGCGAGCAGCTTCTGGTCCTGGGCACCGAGCGCGGTCTCCAGCTCGGTGATTTTGTGGAGGTAGGTCTCCACCTGGCCGCGCAGCTGGGACAGGTCCTCCATCGTCTTCTGGAGCTGGACGCCGATGTCCGCGTCCTTGCGGCGCGCGGCGGTGTCCAGGCCATCCAGGGCCTTGGTGACCTCGGCGACCTTCTCGTCGATTTTCGGCAGGGTGGCGGCGAGCTGGTCGCGCGCCTCCTTCAGCTCCGTCTGCATCTGCGCGGAGTCGGCACCGAGCCGGTCGACCTTCGCCTCGAGGGCGCGGCCGCGGTCAGCGGGATAGAAGCAACCAGGGAGCGCCACCAGCAGCGCGAACAGGACGAGCCTTCGCATGGGGCCGGCATCTTACGGCCAAATCGGCGGGCCGTCCGGACTTCTCGCAGGGCCCCTGGCGCCAAGCCCGCCCGCCTGCTGCGTCAGCGGCTGCTGCTCGGGGGAGACAGGCGTCCGGCGGCGTGTGCGCAGGCCACGCGGAGCCGGCCGGGGTTGAGGAAGAAGGGAACCGGGCGGGCCCTCCCCTCCTCCAGGGACACCAGGGCCCGGCGGTACTCGGCGGCGGCTTCGAGGGGGCGGCGGCACTGCTCCAGGAGCAGTCCGAGCAGGTAGCGCGCGGCGGCATGGTCCGGGTCCAGCGACAGGCAGCGGCGCAAGTCGCGCTCCGCCACCGCGTCGGAGGCTCCCGCGGCGGCACCGTCTAGGACGCAGGCGAAGAGCAGGTCCGCTTCGGCGGAGGACGGTGAGGGCAATGCCGAGCCCCGGTCCGTGTCCGTGGGAATCGACGACAAGCGGCCCGCGCTGGACGCGGAGGACCGACCCGCATCGAGGGAGCTCGATGGCTCTCGGCCCGCACCGATAGGGGTGCGCGGCTCGCGGCTCGCGCCGACCGTGGACGCATGGCCCGCACCGATGGGGGTCGACGTTTCTCGATTCGCACCGGCCGCCAACTTCCGGTCGACTCCGCTAGGGGTCGGCGGCTCGCGGCTGGCTCCCACGCCCGCGCTGGACTCCCGCGAGGTGGACCTCGCTCCGCCCTCGGCGGACCTGACCGAAGCACCGGACACCACACTCGTGGCAACGGAGCTCGCCGTGCCGTCCGTGCCAGGACGCGGTGTCCCCTGCGCTCCCTCGGACACCTCGACCCGGACGTGGAAGAACGCCGCCTCCGTGCGCGCCACCCGCAGCGTCGGAGGCACCTGGAGCAGCGGCTCCGATGCGGACAGCACCAGCGTTCCCCCGGGCACGAGGCTGTCGGCCAGCGTCGCCACCGTGCGGTGGAAGGACTCCACCGTGAAGTAGATGAGGACGTTGCGACAGAAGATGACGTCGAAGCGCCCCTCTCCCACGGGCCGGGGATAGGGCACGTCCATCAGGTTGTGGACCTGGAAGCTGGCGCGCTCACGCAGCGCCGACACCAGCGACAGCTTCGCGCCCCTGGGCACGAAGTAACGCTCACGCGGCCCCGCGGGCACCCGGCGCAGTTGCTCCGTCGTGAAGCAGAGCGCGGACGCCCGTCGCAGCGCCGCTTCCGAGATGTCCGTGCCCAGCACCGTGCTGCCGGGACTCGCGCCCGACTCGGCCAGGAGGATGAGCAGCGTGGCCACCTCCTCGCCCGTGGAACAGCCCGCGCTCCAGAGTCGGAGCGGCCGTCCCCCCGCGCGCGCCACCAGCGGCGACAACACCCGCTCCCGGAAGTCGGTGAGCTGGACCTCGTCGCGAAAGAGGTCCGTCTTGTTCACCACCACCGCGGAGATGAGCCCTTCCAACTCCGCCGCGCCCGACGGCGACTTGAGGAAGGCCAGGTACTGGTGCGGCGTCAGTCCGCGACACCGCTCCGCCAGCCGATCATCCAGGCGGCGAATCTGCGGCCCGCTCAAGGACATGCCCGTGCGCGCCGTGAGGAAGGCGCGCACGGAAGCCCATGGCGCACCCGGGGCGCGCACCGGCGGCTCAGCGCCCCACTGCGAGCGACTCACCCCGGGCCAGTCGCGCCAGCGTGGCGGCGACCTCGTCTCCGTGGATGAGGTGGTCCACCGCCTTGCGCTCCACCGCCGTGCCCGGCATGCCGAACACCACGCAGGACTCCTCGTTCTGCGCGAGCGTCAGCCCACCCGCCTGACGGATGGCCAGCAGCCCCTCCGCGCCGTCCCCGCCCATGCCCGTCAGCACCAGCCCCACCGCCCGGCGGCCGTACGTCCTGGCCGCGCTCTCCAGCAGCGTCGTCCCGGACGGCATGTGCCCGTCCCGCTCCACTCCCGCCTTGAGCGCCACCCGCCCCCGGAAGGGAATCACGGTGTGCATGCCCGGCGGGGCGATGAGCACGTGCCCCGGCATCAGCGGCTCGCCGTCCTGCGCCAGCCGCACCTTCAGCCGGCTCGTGTTGCCCAACCACCCCGCCAGCGACTCCGCGAAGGCCGCGTTGATGTGCTGGACGATGACGATGGGCGCCGGGAAGTCGGCGGGCAGCTCGGAGAGCATCCGGTTCAACACCTGCGGCCCGCCCGTGCTGGCGGCCACCACCACCACGCCCATGGACACCGCGGGCAGCACCGACGTCGTCACCCGGGGAGGGGTGATGGTGCCCTTCTGGGCCCGGCGCAGGTGCCGGATGACGCGCACCGAGGACAGCAGCTTGATTTCCCGCACCAGGTTCCACGCCTCGGGGCCGGCGTCGATGGCGGGCTTGATTTGCAGCGCGAGCGCGCCCAGCTCCAGCGCGCGGTACGTCAGCTCCGGGGCCTGCGAGCGCGGGTCCGCCGTCAGCACGAGGATGGGCGTGGGGCACTCGGCCATGATGTGCTCGGTGGCCGTCAACCCGTCCATGACGGGCATGTCCACGTCCATGGTGATGACGTGGGGGCGCAGCTCCTTGGTCATCTCCACGGCCTGCTTGCCGTCCGCGCAGGAACCCACGACCTCGATGTCGGGGTCCTTGCTCAGCGCCTCGCAGATGAGCTGTCGGCAGATGAGTGAGTCATCGACCACCAGCACCGACACTTTCTTGCCCATGCCCTGTCCATACCCCGTACGCGAGGCCACGAGTATAGCCAATGCTCCGTCGTGTCCTCAGGAGGTTGAGCGGGGGCCCCTCAGGACAGGAGACGACCCACCACATCCACCAGGTCCTGGCGCACCAGGTCTCCCTTGGTGATGTAGCCGTCCGCCCCGGCCGCCAGCCCACGCCGCCGGTCATCCTCGCCACCACGGGTGGTGAGGATGACGACGGGCATCCGGGCCATGGTGGGATGCCCCTTGAGGCGCCGGGTCAGCTCCAGGCCGTCCATTCCGGGCATCTCCAGGTCCGTCACGACCAGGTCCACCGGCGCCCCATCCAGGGCGTCCAGCGCGTCCGCTCCGTCGGCGGCCATGACGGTGTCGTACCCCACGGCCTCCAGGAGGTTGGAGATGAGCTCCCGAGTCAGCGGCGAGTCATCCACGACGAGGATGCGGCGGCGGCGGAACTCGGCTCCGGGGGAGGCCGAGCGGGGCAGCTTCAGCGGGGACGTCCCGTGGGCGCTGGCGGTGAGCCAGGCGGCGGAGAGGACCATCGCCAGCCGGCCGTCGGCCAGGGATGTGGCCCCGGCGAGATGGCCGAAGCGGGCCATCACCCCGCGCAGGGGGAGGATGGCCTGGACCCGCTCCTCCAGAACCCGGTCCACCACGACGGCGGCGGCGCCACTCTGGCTGCGCACCACCAGGACGAGCTCTCCCTCGCGCACCTCCCGCTCTTGAGCCAGGCCCAGGAGGGCGCCCAGGGAGGCCAGGGGCAGCACCCGCCCCTCCACGAGCAGCGAGGGACGGCCGGCCACCTCGCACAGGTGGATGGGCTCCACCTTGAGGGCCCGCGAGACGTGGGTGGCGCTCAGCGCGAGCGTCTCCTGGCCCACCTGGACGAAGAGCAGCGGCGCGACGGTGAGGGAGACGGGGACGCGCAGCTCGAAGATGGTGCCCCAGCCGGGCGCGGACTCCACGCCCACGTCGCCGCCCAGGCCCTGGATGGAGGCGCGCACGGCGTCGAGCCCCACGCCCCGCCCCGACAAGTCGGTGGCGACCTCGCGCGAGGTGAAGCCGGACAGGAAGATGAGCTCGCGGGCCGCGGCGTCCGAGAGCGCATTGGCGGCGCTCTCATCCAGGGTGCCCCGGCGCACGGCGACCCGGCGCAGCTCGGCGGGGTCCAGACCCAGGCCGTCGTCCTCGACGCGGAGGATGATGCGACTGCCCTCCCGGGCGGCGCGCAGCGTGAGGCACCCCCGAGGGTGCTTGCCCGACGTCACCCGGTCCACCCGCGTCTCCAACCCATGGTCCAGGGCGTTGCGCACCAGGTGCATCAGCGGCTCGCGCAGCGCCTCCACCACGGCCCGGTCCGCGCGGGTGTCCTCTCCGTCGACGACCAGCTCCACCTCCTTGCCGAGCGAGCGCGACAAGTCGCGGACCATGCGCGGGTAGGGCTCGAAGAGGACGGACAAGGGCAGCATCCGCAGGCCCTGCACCTCCTCCACGACGAGGCCCAGGTCCCTGAGCTCCTCGTTGGACAGAAGCTTGGACTCGCGATGGAGGTCGGCGGCCAGCTCCTTGGCGGTTCCCAGGCGGGCCACCAGGGCCGCCGCAGCGGGTCCCAGGTCCTCCGCCTCGCGGGCCAGTTGTCCAAGCTCCCGGGCCAGGGCGAGCCGCCGGGCGTTGGCTCGCTCTCGACGCCGAGCCACCTGGGCCAGGTTGGTCACCGCGCTGGTCAACAGGTCCAGGCTGGCCACGTCGATGCGCACCGCGTCCATGCGCATCTCGACCTGGCGGGGTGCCGCGGTGGTGCTCCCCTGCGCCCCACCCTGCCCCGGTGCTCGAGGCACCGTGCTGGCTGGAGTCGCTGGAGAGGTCCCCGTGCCGGAAGCACCGGTGACGACTCGAGAGGGACTCGCGGCGGGGCTTCCTTCCGGGCGAGGCACGGAGGGCCAGTTGCGGGCCCGTGATGAAGCAGGCGTGCCGCCCGTCGCCAGGAGACTTCCCACGGGACTGCGAGCAGGACTCTCCACGGGAGTGCCGCTGCTGACCCGCCACATCCCCGTGCCCGAGCCTCGCCGAGGCTCCCCATCGACAGGAGCGCCGCTCGCGACACGAGCGCCCGTGCCCTCATCCCATCGACGCGGCTCCTCGACAGAGGCACTGCGTCCCCTCGACGTCGCGGTGCCTGCTTCGCTCCTGGGCGTGCTCTCGACGGAGGTACTGCTTCCCCTCGACGTCGCTGTGCCGGCTTCACTCCTGGGCGCGCTCTCGACGGAGGCACTGCCTCCCCTCGATGTCGCTGTGCCGGCTTCACTCCTGGGCGCGCTCTCGACGGAGGCACTGCCTCCCCTCGATGTCGCTGTGCCGGCTTCACTCCTAGGCGAGCCCTCGACGGAGGTACCCGCCCCCACCCGTCCCATCCCGGTGCCCTGCACGAGAGTACCGCGAACTCCCGCAGCGCCCTTGTCCTCCGCCGCCATCAAAGCCGGAGTCCCCGTGGCCAACTCGGACGCCACGGCGGTGGCCCGAGCCAACGCAGCCAGCGACTCGCCCGCGTCGACCCGGCGGGACACCCCGGACGCCTGACCGACGGCCTCTGACAAACCAGCCCTCGTCTCCGGTCCCTCCGCCCGGGTACACGCCTGGAGCCAGACCACGAGCCGCCCCACCTCGGGCGAAACCTCGGTCGACGGCTGGGCCCCGGAGAGCAGCAGCACCACATCGGCGGCGCTGAGCAGCGCGTCCGTGGAGTCCGCCGACAGCGCGTACCGCCGAGGCTCCGTGCAGCGGACCAACTCCTCCATCTCGTGCACCAGCACGTTGATGTCGTCGAAGCCCATCATCCGGGCCTCGCCCTTGAGTCCGTGCAGCTCTCGCAGCGCGCCCCTTCCCGCCTCCGCGCTCGCTCCCGCCTCCAGTTCCATGAGCGCCCGGTTGATGCGCTCCAAGCGCACCGTCACCAGGTCCCGGAACTGCCTGAGGAGGCGCTCGCTCGGGTTCACCCGCCCTCCTCCCTCAGCGTCTCCTGGCCAATCTGGAACCGCTCCACCACTTCGCGCAGGTCCCTGGCCAGCACGAGCAGGTCCGTGTTCGCCGTGCTCACCTGCTTGGTGGCGTTGAGGCTCTGCTGCGTGATTCGGAGGATGTCCGCCATCGTCTCCGCGAGCTGGTCGGTGCCCGTCTGCTGCTGCTGCGTGGCCAGGGAGATGCTGCGCACCGCGTCCGACGTCTTGCCCGCCAGCTTCGTGATTTGCCGCAGCGACTCCGACACCTGCTGCGCCAGCGTGGTCCCCGTTTCCACCGCGCGCACGCCGCCCTGGGTGGCGGACACCGCCGCGGCCGAGGCCTCCCGGACCTCCTCGATGAGCCCCTCGATTTCCTTGGTCGACTCCAGCACGTTCTCCGCCAGTCGCCGCATCTCCGCGGCCACCAGCGAGAAGCCCCGGCCCACCTCCGCCGCCTTCGTGCCCTCCAGCTCCGCGTTCAGCGCCAGCAGGTCCGACTTGTCGGCCACGCCGTTGATGAACTCGACAATCTTGCCAATCTGCTGCACGCGCTTGTTGAGCCGCACCACCGCGGACGCAATCGCGGCGTTGTCCTGCTTCATGCGCTCCATGGAGCCCAGGAACGACTCCGCGCTGCGCTGTCCCTGCTGCGCGGCCCCCAGCGTGCGCTGGGCAATCTGCGCCACCGAGCCCGCGTTTTCCGCTATCTGCCGCGCCGACCGCGCCAGCTCCTCCGTCGTCGCGCTCGTCTGGTCCAGCGAGCTGGCCTGCTCCGCGGCCCCCATCTCGTAGCGCCCGGAGGTGGTGAGAATCTCCTCCGTGGTGGCCGAAATCTGCGCCCCGGCGCGCTGCAGTTGCGACATCACATCCGCCAGGTGCGCGCGCATCGTGGTGAAGGCGGCGGACACATCCCAGATTTCATCCTCCGCCGGCACCACGCGGGGACTGGCCAGGTCGCCCTCGGCGATGCGGCGGGCCTCGCTCGACAGCTCCCGCAAGGGCCGCCCCAGCAACGTGCCTCCCAGGTACGCCGTGGCGAGCCCCAGCCCGAAGACGAGCAGCACCAGCGGCCCTCCCGACGCCAGCGCCTCCAGCCGCAGCGCCGAGGCCAGCTCCGCGCTCGGCTCGCCATGCTCCACCAGTTGGGCCAGCGCCCGCTCTCCCAGCGCCGACGAGAGCTGCACCGACAACACCGCCGGCGTCACCACGGAGATGAAGGCGAAGGCCACCAGTCGCGAGCGAATCTCCGCGCGCCGGGGCATGGCCGCGATGAGCTGCGAGTGCGTCATGCCCAGCTCGGCCAGCCACAGCACCACCTTGCGCGAGCGCAGGATGACCAGGCAGTGCACCAGCAGCGCCGTCAGGGGACCGAACAACAGCCCCAGCCCGGCGATGCGACGGGACATGTCCACGTCCGCCCCGCCCACGCCCCACAGCGCGGCCCCCAGGCCCATGGTGGTGAGCAGCCACAGCCCCAGCGAGCCCAGGAAGGACTCATCCGGCGCGCGCGTCACCTCCATCACCGCCGCCTTCAGGGACTCTGGCGTCGGCGAGATATCCCCCCGCTCCAGCCCGCGCAGCGTGCGCAGCCGCCCGAGCGCCGCCGCCGCGCCCACCGCCATCGCCACGCCACACAGCAGCGCTCCCAGCCGGAGCAGCAGCGACAGCCGCCCATCCACGGCCAGCGCGTCGGAGAGCGTGAGCCGGGCGTAGTGGAGCCCCAGCGCCGCGCCCATCAGGTTGGCCAGGGGCACCGGAAGCATCAGGTGCCGGCTGAACGAGGCCCGCCGAGGGCCACCGCGCGCGCTCATGCGTCCTCCCCGGCCACGTCGTGGAAGCGCTCCACCACGCGCTTGAGGTCCCTCGCCAGGGTGGACAGGTCCGCGTTGGCCACCGCCATCTGCTTGGTGGCCGCCGAGTTCTGCTCCGTGACACGCAAGATGTCCCCCATGGCCGCGGCGAGCTGGTCGGTGCCCGTCTGCTGCTGCTGCGTGGCCAGCGAGATGCTGCGCACCGCGTGCGACGTCTGCCGCGCGAGCTCCAGGATGAGGCTCAGGCTCTCGTCCACCTCGGCCGCCAGCACGGTGCCCGCGTCCATCGCCTTCAACCCCGCCTCCGTCGCCATCACCGCCGCGTGCGTGGCGTCCCGAATCTCCGCGATGAGCTGCTCAATCGCCTTCGTGGACCGGATGACGTTCTCCGCCAGCCGCCGCATCTCCGCGGCCACCAGCGAGAAGCCCCGCCCCACCTCGCCCGCCTTGGTGCCCTCCAGCTCCGCGTTGAGCGCCAGCAGGTCCGTCTTGTCGGCCAGCTCGTTGATGAACTCCACCACCTTGCCAATCTGCTGCACGCGCTTGTTCAACCGCACCACCGCGTCCGCGATGGCCTGGTTGTCCTGCTTCATGCGCTGCATGGCCCCCAGGAAGGCGGCGGCGCCCCGCTGCCCCGTCTGCGCGGCGGCGAAAGTCGACTCGGCGATGGTGGACACCGACTCCGCGTTGCCGGCGATCTGCTGCGCCGAGCGCGCCAGCTCCTCCGTCGTCGCGCTCGTCACGTTGAGCGAGCTGGCCTGCTCGTCCGCGCCAGACTCCTGCTCCCCGGACGTGGCCACCAGTTGCTCCGTGGTGGTGGAGATTTGAAGCCCCGCGCGCCGCAACTGGGTGAGCGCCTGGCCGAGCTGCGCCTGCATCTGCGCGAAGGCGGCGGAGGTGGCCCACACCTCGTCCTCGGCGGCGATGACTCGCAGGGGGCGCAAGTCTCCCTGGGCGATGCGGGTGGCATCCTCGGTGATGGCGCGCAGCGGCGCCGCGATGACGGTGCCTCCCAGGTATGCCGTCAGCAGCACGAGGATGGCGACCAGTCCCGCCACCGCCAGCCCTCGCCCGTCATCCGCCCGCCGCAGCGCCTCGTCCTGCTCCAGCGGCGAGCGGGCCAGCACCACGTCGTCCATGGCGCGCGAGGTGCGGCTGACGGTGGCGTCGAGGATGAACAGCGACGGCGTGAGCACCGCGATGGCGGTGAAGAGCACCATGCGGCGGCGGATGTGCAGCCGTCGGGGCGGCGCCGCGGCCACCACCTCCATGGGCGACAGGCCTCGGGCCGCGATGAGCTCCACCGCCTCCCGGCAGCGGCGCACCACCAGCAGGTAGATGAGCAGCGCCGTCAGCGAGCCCAGCGACGCGCCCACCAGCAGGATGCGCGGCCCCAGCGACAGGGGCGCATCCACCCAGGGGATGAAGACGAACGCCACCACCACCGCGCCCACCAGCCAGCTCTGGAGCGCGAAGGAGAAGCACCGCTCGGGAAAGCCCCGGGCCTCCAGCAGCGCCGCCTTGAGATGCTCCACCGAGGCCGACAGCCGCCCGTCGCCCACGGCATACAGCACCCGCAGCGAGCGCCTGGCGTGAAGCTGGATGAGCCACAGCGACAGCGCCGTGACGAGGACGACGAGCCCCAGGAAGCGCATCCACGACTCGACGGGGAGCGCCTCCGTCAGCAGGCCATGCAGCAGCGCCAGGGAGATGCCCACCGAGCTGGCCGGCGCCACCGGACGCGCCAGCCACCGGGCCAGGCCCCGCACGTCCCGGGGCCCCGTCATGCCGCCCCCGGGCGAAGGCCCCGCAGGAATCGCTCGAAGTCCGCCAGGCCCAACAGCGGCCACAGCACCCCGCGCGCCAGCACGAAGCCCCGCAGGCTGCCCCCCGAGGCGTGCGCCGTCACAGAGGGCGCGGGCAGCACCGGGTGCGACTCCGCGTCGATTTCAAGCGTGTCCACCCCCACTGCGCCGCCCGAGGCCGCCACCAGCACCCGCATGGCGCCCGCCGGCGCCTGGAACGCCAGCCGGGCGGAGGCCGCGTCCGCCTCCTCACCAGGGGAAGAGATGGCGAGCACCTCGTGCGCGGCGAAGGCGAGCCGATGCGGGCCCGCATGGCAGAACAGCATGCCCCGGACGGGACTGGCTGGAGCCATGGGTCAAGCCCCCTGGCTGAGATGGTCGAAGAGCCCTTCGGGGTCGATGACGGCCACATCCCGGGGACCGCTCTTGGCGGGGCCCTTCAGGTGGACCAGGACGCCGGCGGAGCCCAGGGGCTCCAGCGCGCCCGTCACCGGGGACACACCCGCCACCGTGGACGCCGTGAGGCCGAGCGTGCCACGCGGCAGCCGCACCAGCACGGCCCGCCGCGAGGACTGGCTCACCCCCGCCACCAGCAGGCCCATGTCCACCACCGGGATGACCTCTCCTCGGTGGGCGAACACGCCCAGCAGGTGGGCAGGGGCGCCCGGTACCCGCGTCAGCTCGGGGAAGGTAACCACCTCCGCCGCGCTCTCCGCGGGTACCGCGTACCAACTGCTACCGCAGGCAAAAACGAGATAGGACTGCCGCGCTTCCGGCTCGTGGACGGCCATGTGGCGCACAGCCTACCCCAGCCTCAACTAGCGCTGGAACTCGACGCGGCGGTTCTCGGACCAGGCGTCCTCGGAAGAGGCGTTGGTCGCCGGGCGGGTCTCACCGTAACCCACCGTCGTCACCGAGTTGGACTTCACGCCCAGGTCCGTCAGGTAGCGCTTGACGGCCTGCGCGCGGCGGTTGGACAGCTGGAGGTTGTACTCCTCCGTGCCGCGCTCGTCGGCGTGGCCCGCCAGGGTCAGCTTGCCCTGCTGGCCCGTCTTCAGGCACGTGGCCAGGTCGGACAGGCGCTGCTGGGCCTCGGAGGTCAGGGAGGACTCGTTGAAGCCGAAGCGCACCGGGCTCCAGTCGCACTTGTCGGCGGAGGCCGTCACGCAGCGGCCGGAGCTGCACTCCTGACCCTCACCGCAGTCGGAGTTGGACGCGCACGTGTCCGTAGGAGCCTGGCAGCGGCCGGCCTGGCACTTGCCACCGGAGGGGCACGCCGAGTCGTCCTTGCACTGGGCCTCGGCGCACTTGCCGGCCTCGCAGATGCGGCCATCACCGCACTGGTTGTCCACCGTGCACTCGGGGGGCTTGGGCGCGCACTTGTTGCCCTGGCACGTGAAGCCCTCCTTGCAGTTCGCGTCGGTGGCGCACTCCTGGCACTGACCCTGGACGCAAACCTCGCCCTTCTCCGAGCAGGTCGAATCGTCATTGCAGTTGGGATAGCTGGGGGGACAGCCGGTCAGCACGGCCATGGCGAGGCCGAGGCCCGCCCAAAGAGAAATCCGACGCATCATTCCTCCCGAAAATCTTGGAAACGAAAGAAGCACCCGCAGGGGGCGGGTATTCGGGTCGCGTGTAGTCGCAGTCACCAGGGTGAGTCAAAGCATTTGTCCCTTTCGAGACACCCCCCCGCGCCCCGAAACCCTTGAATGTCCAAATAATTTCCGTGAGATTGTGGCCCTTGCCCGTGAAGCGGCCGCGTGACGTGGCCCCCGGCCGGGAGCGCCCCACATGCCCGCATCCGTCCTCATCGTCGATGACGAGAAGAACATTCTGCTGACCCTGAGCCAGTCGTTACAGCTTGCGGGGTATCAGACACATCTGGCGGCCAGCGGCCAGGTGGCGCTCGATGTGGTGAGCGCGCGTCCGGTGGACGCGGTGCTGATGGACGTGAAGATGCCGGACATGGATGGGCTGACGGCGCTGGCCCGGCTCACGGAGCTCAAGCCGGAGCTGCCCGTCATCATGATGTCGGGGCACGGCACCATCGACACGGCGGTGAAGGCGACCCAGTTGGGGGCGCGGGACTTCCTGGAGAAGCCCATCGCCCGGGAGCGGCTGCTCGTGGCGCTGCGCAACGTGCTCAAGCACCAGGCGGCGATGGAGGAGCTGCGGGAGCTGCGCGAGCAGCTGGGGCGCTACGACATGGTGGGCAGCGGCCCCGCCATGCAGCGCATCTTCTCGCTCATCCAGCGCACGGCGCCCTCGGAAGGACGGGTGCTGATTACGGGGGAGAACGGCACGGGCAAGGAGCTCATCGCCCGGGCGCTGCACCAGAATTCGCGGCGCAAGGCCAACCCGTTCGTGAAGCTCAACTGCGCGGCGGTGCCGCACGAGTTGATTGAAAGCGAACTGTTCGGCCACGAGAAAGGCGCCTTCACCGGCGCGGTGAGCGTGCGGCGCGGCAAGTTCGAGCTGGCCCACGAGGGCACGCTGTTCCTCGACGAGATTGGGGACATGCCGCCGGCCATGCAGGCCAAGCTCCTGCGCGTGCTGCAGGAGGGCGAGCTGGAGCGGGTGGGCGGCGCGGAGACGCTCAAGGTGGACGTGCGGGTCATCGCGGCGACGAACAAGAACCTGGAGAAGGAGATCTCCGCGGGGCGCTTCCGCGAGGATTTGTATTACCGCATCAACGTCGTCCAGATTCACTCGCCGCCCCTGCGCGAGCGGCGCGAGGACCTGCCGGACCTCATGGGGACCTTCCTCCGCGAGGCGTGCGCGAAGAACGGGCGCCGCCCGCTGACGCTGTCTCCGGACGCGCTGTCGGTGATGAGCGCGTATGACTACCCGGGCAACGTGCGCGAGCTGCGCAATCTGGTCGAGCGGCTGGCCATCCTCTGCGAGGGCCCCATCGTCACCCGCACGGACGCGCTGGAGCTGCTGCCTCGGGGGCGCGGTGGCGTGCCGCCTCCGGTGGAAGCGACGGCCGCGCTGGCTCCGCCTCCTCCCACCGTCGATTCGGCCGTGGTGGCGGCGGCCAGCACGCCGGCTCCGGCCCTGGTGGCTCCCCTTCCCCCGATGTCAGCGCCCGTCCAGGCGGGCTTCCAGCCCCGGGCCGACAAGACCTTCCGCGAGCAGGTGGAGGACGCCGAGCGGGAGATCATCCTGTATGTGCTTGCCCACACCCACGACAACGTGACGGAGGCGGCGCGACTGCTGGACCTGGAGCGGGGACACTTCTACAAGAAGATGAAGGCCCTGGGGCTGCGGCGGGGCTCGTCCGAGGCCTGACCCACGTGGTTCCGTTCATGAGACAGTCCATCGTCCAAGCTCATGACGGAGCTGGGCTTTTGAGGCCTCCGCGATACCGCCGCGAGAGGCCCTGTTCCTCAACTTCGATTTGTCCTTCTTGCTCAAGTCCCGCCAGGGTTCGAATTGATGCGCGGTTCGAAACCGCCAGAGCACAAGGCCTCTCCAGCCCCCTCGCAGTGACTGCTCGTAGAGGAACGAACCGAGCTTCTGAGCAGACGTCACCAGCTTCAGGTCCGTGCTCAGGAGATAGTCGAGGACAGCAGGCTGTCTTGCTTCAACGGCTCTTTCGATGGAGCGCGCGACGACCACGGTTCGCAGGTTCGGGAAAGCCTGCTTCGAGAGCATGGACTGGACCTCGCTCAGCGAACCCTCCTCGATGAACCGGTACAGCCTTTCGGCTCGCTGCTTCTCGCGCACCATCGAGACGACCCAGAGCAAGACAAGCCCGGCGAATGGCAGGAGAATCACGAGCCAATCCAGAAACGTCTGCATGGTCTCATCCTATCATCGAGGGCCCCCGGCTTGAGTGCGGGGGGCCCCGTGGCGGCCTGGGATTGCTTCGCCTCAGGCGCCCCTGGCGGTGATGGCGCCCGGAGCCAGCGCCGCCGAGGTCCCCACGAGCCGGGCGATGAACTCCCGCCGGCTGCGGACCCCGGCCTTGGTGAAGATGGACTTCAGGTGGTCCTGCACCGTCGCCGAGGTGATGTACAGGCTCCGGGCAATGGTATGGGTGTTGTTCCCTCGCGCGACAAGGAGAGCGACGTCCTGCTCCCGGGCCGTGAGCCCCAGGCTCATCAGCGCCATGGGCAGCACCTCCGCCGGCGTGGCGGGCGTCATGACGATGGCGACCTGACCATCCGGGCGGCCCTCCAGCAGCGATGCATGCAACGTGAGCCACTGCCCCGTGCTCGTGCGCACCCGGGAGCGAGAAGGCACGTCCTTGCGGCCCGCCGCGCCCAGGCCGCGCGCATGCTCGGCGACGGTAATCATGCCCGAGGGAACGCCTGTCGACGAAGGTGACGACTCCGCGAGTTCGGCCAGGATGGCCTCGGCGCGCCGGTCCGCGGACATCAACTGACCTCGCGGCCCCAGCACCGCGATGCCCGGGAGCGGCTGCCCGTCCCCCTGGGGCACGGTGCCACGATAGGAGCGCCACAACATCTGACCGATGTGCGAGGAGAGCCGGTCCATCATCCCGACCTCGCGCTCCGTGTAGGGGCCCCGGTCCTTGGCCCGCAGGAAGGTCGCCGCGCCCCAACAACCCGAGGGCAAGTCGAAGTTGACGCGCAGCTCGTCTCCAAAGCCAAACGGCGAAATCAGCTCCCGGTAGCGCGCGCTCTCGTCGAGCCTCCCCTTCGCCGCGCGACTCAGCGAGTCCACCCGCATCCCCAAGGCCCGCAGCCCGGCGAATGTCAGCGGCTCCGGCGCCCACAACTCCAGATAGGCCGCGCGCTCGAAGCCTCGCGGGTCCAGGTTCTCCATCACCGTGGACGTCACCATCCCTGACGCGGGGTCCGTCCCATGCCAACAGCTCGCATCGACGCCGAGGGGCTCCTTCAGCAACACATTGAGCTGGGTGAACAGCTTGTCCAACGGCAGCTCGGCTTCCGCCAGGTCACGCAGAGTCCCCAGCAGCTCACGCTCCATCCGAGAACGGGTCACCATGTCCGGAGTCTACCCATTCCGGCTGGCACTTAATCCCGAGAATCCTACTTTTATGGGATAAAGCCCGCACCGCCCTGCCCCCATCAGCGCCATGTACAAGACTGGTGAAGGGTTGCGAATAGACACACCTGCGGAGGCCCGAGACAAACTCCTCACGGGCCTCCGCCAACCAGGCTCAGAGCGGCTCGGCCGTCGCGCAGCTCGGGGAGGCGCTCTCCGCCACCGTTCGCGTCAGGGACTTCCGGTTCGCGTCGGTGAAGGGTGAGACGCCCAGCACCACGCAGGTCCGGTAGAGCAGCGCCTTGCTCGCGGGGAAGGCGATGATGGGCGAGCTGAAGTCGTTGTTGAAGTACACGCTGGCGAGCGCCGAGCCGTAGAACGGGCTGGAGCCCCACGCGAACTTCTTCCCCGTCACGCCCGTGTTCGGATTGAGGCCGCTGTACTGCGCGGACTGGAAGGGCCACTCGCCCGCGGAGAAGTCCCCGCTCAACAGCGCCCGTCCCGTGGCCGCCTTCGTCGAGCCGTTGTTGGTGCTGTAGCCGCCGTACACGAGCCCCGCGTCCTGGCCCAGCTTCAGCTCGACGAGGCCCAGCTCGTACAGCACGCCCGTGCCCGAGTGGCGCGCGAGCAGGCTGTGATACTTGCGCGTGGCGCCGATGGGCTCGTTCCACGTCCAGTTCGCCTGCGTCGTCAATGAGCCCGCCACGGGGGCCTGCGTGGTGAAGTGATTGCGCGTGTCACCCCACTGCACGTTGCTGAGCGGGGCCTGGGTGTCCGAGTCCGCGAACTCCACGACGCCGTAGGGCCCGCGCATGTCGAAGGACAGCTGCCCCGCCACCGCCTCGCCCAGGTCCAGCCGCGTGTCGAGACGCGGGAAGTCCGTGCCCTTCTCGAACACCCATCGGAGGGTGATGGGCACCATGAACTTCTGATGGGCCGCCAGCGCCGCGGGCGTATTCGCCGTCACATCCGGCATGGCGACGCGGGTGCCCCACTTCGGATAGGCCGTCGTGAAGGTGTGGCTGGCGGACGTGGAGCCCGGAAGGATGGCCGAGTGCGCGCCCTGCACCGCGAAGCCATACCCCAGCGGCGAGTCATCCTCTCCATGCAGCCCCGCGATGGTGCCGGACGCACCGTTGTCGAACGTGCGGTACAGCTCGTGTCCGACGAAGTAGCCGAAGCCACTCTCACCGCCGGCCGTGCCATCCACCGTCACCGTGCGCCAGCCCGCGCCGGCCTGGACCTGATACGTCAACTGGACGGCATAGCCGCCATTGCCCTCGGACGTCTGCCGCTTCAGCGACACCGTGCGAGGGCGGCCCCGCGAGTCCGTCCACGTGTAGCGGTCCACCGAGTGTCCGCCCACCACCGTGGACTCGCGAGAGACGCCGTCACCCTGCTCGGAGCTGGGGTCCGTGGGGCCAGCGTCGGCCCCTGCATCCGAGCCCCCGGCGTCCGCCGTGCCGGCATCCCCCACTCCCGCGTCATCCGGCCCCGGGGTGTCGTCGTCCGAGTCACAGGCCGCGAGGCAGAGGGCTGTCGTGAGCAATGTCAATCCGAGCCATCGTCCGTTCGTTCGCATGTATCGCAGCTACCACGACTCACTGCGGCTGGCGCCAGGTCGGTTGCTTGATTCGTCACTCAAGAACCGTTTCGGTGTCTAGACAGGCTGAAGGTTTCGTCCACGGTTGTTTGCAAAACCAGGGGTGCACCGCGTCATCGGCCAGGAGGTTTCAGTGGCGTGTTCAATCACCTAATCTCGACGTGCAACACGCACCTGAGACCCGTTCCTGGAGGACGCATGCGAAGCATTCTCGGAGGACTGCTGGCGGCGGCGCTGTTCGTGGGCTGCGGTGGTGGAAATGAAGGCGGAGCCGAAGTCCCCTCGCCCGAGGGCGAGGTGTCCGCGCAGGCCATCTGCGACAGCCAGTACCTCATCAAGTATTACGACAAGACCTATACGACGGTGCTCGGCACGATGCAGTGCGAGTGCGGCGCGTCGCCTGTCTTCACCGGGGCCCTGACGCCCTATCCCAAGCGGTACAACCAGGGCACCTGTCCCTGAGTGACGCAGGGCCCGCTCCCTGTTCCGGAGCGGGCCCTGTTCCCATAGGCCCTAAGGAACCCCGAGCAGCCGCAGTCCCGCCGCGGTGACGGCCGCCACCACCACCACCGCGATGAAGGGAAGCCGACGCCAGGCCAGCAGCGCCCCGACGAACACCCCCGCCGGCCGCGCCCACCCCGCGAAGCCTCCCTGCGCCATCAACGTCGACGTGGCCACCAGCGCCGCCAGCATCGCGATGGTCGCCATGGACATCAGCTCCTGCACCCTCGCCGACAGTTGGAGCCGCTCGCTCAACAACGGCCCCGCGATTCGAAAGCCGAACGTCCCCACCGCCAGCACCAGAATGGGCAACAGCGTCATCGCAGGGCCACTCCCACGGCGAGAATCGACAGCAACACCGGCACACCCGCGGGCAACAACGGCGTCGCCGCCAGGGCGATGAGCGCGCCCACCAGCGCCACCCGCCGCCCCTTCGCGGCCTTGCGCTTCACCCCTTCGGACGCGTCCGCCTCCTTCGGCGGAAGCAGCGACGGCAACAGCAGCGCCAGCATGCTCGCGGGGAACGCCGCGTCGAGCCCCAGCAGCTCCGGGTTGCCCACCGTGCGTCCCGCCCAGCCGCCCACCACGACGCCCAGGTTCCACGCCACGAACAGCATGCCCCCACACAACCAATAGGCGGCGCGCTTGCGGCCCGGCTCCCGCTGCGCCAGGGCGAAGGCCACCGACTCATCCACCATCAGGTGCGCGCCCAACAACCGCATGGGCCACCGCTTCCCCAGCACGTCCGCCACCGCCATCCCAAACGGCAGGTGCCGCGCGTTGAGCAACAGCCCCGCGAACACCGCCGCCACCGGCGTGGCCCCCGCCGCCACCATGCCCACCGCGACGAACTGCGCGCCCCCCGCGAACACCACCACCGACATGAACAGGGCCATCCACACCGACAGCCCCGCCGCCACCGCGAGCGCGCCAAACGACACGCCCACCACTCCGGACGCCAGCGCCACGGCACCCACATCCCGGACGAGGGCGCGATCCACGTTTCCCATGCGCACCAATGTGGACAGAAGCCTGTCGTTCGTCAATAAGAACGACCATGCCGGTAAAACGAACGCCCAAGCCACCCAGTCCGCTGGATGCCATCGCCATCGCCCTGCGCCGGGAGCGCGAGCGCGCGGACGTGTCGCTGTCGGAGCTGGCCCGGCGCGCCAACATCTCCAAGTCCACGCTGTCCCAGTTGGAGGCCGGCAGCGGCAACCCCAGCATCGAGACACTGTGGGCGCTGGCCGTGGCCCTGGGCGTGCCCTTCAGCCGTCTGGTCGACCCGCCCACCCGCGAGGTGCGCGTCATCCGCGCGGGCGAGGGCGCCGCCATCCGCTCCGAGCAGGCCCACTTCACCGGCATCATGCTGTCCGCCTGCCCTCCCGGCGCGCGCAGGGACCTCTACGTCATCAGCCTGGAGCCCGGCGCCGCCCGCCACGCCCAGCCCCACATTCCCGGCAGCGTCGAGCACCTGGTCGTCAGCAAGGGCCGCCTGCGCGCGGGCCCCACCGACGCCACCGTGGAGCTGGGCCCCGGCGACTACGCGACCTTCTCCGGCGACGTGCCCCACACCTACGAGGCGCTCGCACCCCACACCGTGGCCGTCATGCTGATGGAGCATGTCTAGGGACACCCACCCCCGGTGTGGTGGAAATGACTGCGGGCGGGCACAAAAAGTCGCGCGCCCGGAGAACAACGCCGCTCCGGGGCTGAACCGTCGCTCAGGACATGGGAGACTCCGAGGAGAATGAGCACGGCCCCCATCCTCGGAATCGACTTCGGGACCACCAACACCTCGGCGGCCTTCTTCGACAAGGCGGGCAAGCTGCGGTTGGTGCCCGTGACGGACAAGAGCTTCACGCTGCCTTCGGTGGTGTGGTTCCACGCGGCGGACAAGGCCATCGTCGGCCACGCGGCTCGGCGGCAAATCATCGACGACCCCCGGCACACCGTCTTCGGCGCCAAGCGCTTCCTGGGCCGCCGCTTCCAGTCCGAGTACGTGACGCAGCACAAGGACAAGTACGCCTTCGAGCTGGTGGAGGCCCCGGACGGCTACACCGCGGTGACGATGTACGGGAAGCAGACGTCGCTGACGGACGTCACCCAGTTTGTCATCCGGCAGATGCTCACGCTGGCGAACCACGCGGCCGGAGAGCCCTTCCGCGAGTGCGTGCTCACCGTGCCCGCGCACGCCAGCATCCGCCAGCGCGAGGCGGTGCGACAGGCCGCCCAGCAGTGCGGGCTCCAGGTGCGCGCCATCGTCAACGAGCCCACGGCGGCGGCGCTGTACTACGCCAACCTGCGCAACCCCGAGCAGACGGTGATGGTGTTCGACCTGGGCGGCGGCACGTTCGACGCCACGCTGCTCGCGGTGCAGAACCGCGTGGTGAAGGTGCTGGCCACCGGCGGTGACGCGTTCCTGGGCGGCGCCAACTTCGACGAGCGCATCGTCGAGATGCTGGTGACGGACTTCCAGCGCCAGCACGGCATCGACCTGCGCGGCAACCAGGTGGTGATGCAGCGGCTGGTGTTCGCCGCCGAGTCCGCGAAGATGATGCTCAGCGCGAAGGACTCCACCGTGCTGCGCGTGCCCTGCATCGCCCAGAAGGACGGCGGCTTCGTCGACTTCGACTACACGCTCACGCGCAAGCAACTGGAGGAGATGGTGTTCCAGCTCATCGAGCGCGCCGCGTCCGCGTGCGACGACGTGCTGGAGCGCGCGAAGCTGAAGGCCGAGCACGTGGACGAGCTGGTGCTGGTGGGGGGCCAGACGCGCATGCCCGTCATCCGCGAGCGCTTCGCCCACTTCAAGCGCCTGTCCTCCGACAAGGAGGTCAACCCGGAGCTGGGCGTGGCGGTGGGCGCGGCGATTCTGGGGCGCAACCTGGCACGTGGCATCAGCGGGCTGGCGGACGTGGTCCCCATGCCCATTGGCATCATGGTGCCCGGCGGCGCGCAGCACGAGGTCATCCCCGCCAACACCCCCGTGCCGGCGACGAAGTCCGTGACGCTGGAGCTGCCGCTCATCCCCGGCCCCATCTCCGTCGCCCTCTTCGAGTCGCTCGACACCACCACGGTGGACCGCGAGCTGCTCGGCACCGTGCGAATCGATTTGGACTGGCGCACCACGCACAAGGGGCCCACCACCCTGGAGCTGCGCATGGGCCAGGACTTCATCCTCAACGCGGCCCTCGTCTCGCCCCAGGGCACGCGTCACCCGCTGCCCATCACCGACCTGCGCGCCCCCAAGCGCGCCTCGTAGCGCGCAAGGGGCGGCCTTCCGGAGGGGGTCTGGTGCCGCTCACTGGTATTGGCTCGGCAGCGTCTCCGCGGCGATGGACTCGCCTCCTCCCGGGTCCATCACGATGATTTCGGCGGCCGTGTGCACGCCTCCGGCGATGTAGTAGCCCACCCGGACCTGGGCCTCGTCGGTCAGCTGTCCCCGCTTGCTCGAATCCGTCCAGGCGTAGGTGGTGCGGTCATCGATGCGCAGCGTGAGGTCCTCTCCCGCGCCGGTGTCGTGGACCGTGAGGTGGTCCGGCCCCGCGTCGACGATGCTCCCACTCACCGCTTCGTCCACCTTGTCCAGGTCCAGGGTTGGGTTCTCGGTCTGCATGGCGCTCCCGTTCCGGAGGCTCCCCGCTCGGCTCCACCCTGACCACCAGGCGAGCCCGAGCCCCTTCGCCCGGCCGACACGGTGAGAGGAGGCCCCCATCCAGTCTTCAAGCTGACCTCGACACGCGCCCTGGGCCAGCCATGGCCCGCGCCCCTGCCCCGACTCCCTGCGACGGAGCACCGGACGCGGGGAGCGGGCACGCCTGGCGCCCGCTCCCCGCCCGAATCACGAGGTGTGGCGACTACGTGCAGTTGGCGTTGTAGCCAGGGCCGCCGAAGTAGAAGTACCGGCCCCAGCCACCGGGATTGTTGTACTGGATGATGTCGTAGCAATTGCTGTCATTGCGCCAGGCGCCCAGCGACGTGGGCTCCCGGTAGACGTTGGTGGTGTCCACGTAGAGCAGGTTGCGCGTGTACGCGGCATTGGCCCAGCCCACGCCCGGGTAGGCGCCGCCGCCCATGTCCGTGGACGTGTGCAGGTTGCCATTGCGGTTGTCGATGATTTCACCGCCGAAGTCGATGACGTCGGCCCGGTCCATCAACCCCGCGGCGTCGAAGCGCGTGCGCGGGTAGTAGCCCACCCAGATGTCCTGGAACTTCAGCCACCAGGCGCCCGTGGTGCCATCCTTGAACCACATCAGCTTGAATTCATACTGCGCGCCGTTGGTGACGCTGTAGTTGTTGAAGCCTCCGCCGATGGTGACGGTGTTGTTGACCTGGACGAACGCGCCGCAGCTCAGGTTGTAGCAGCCGCCGCTGCCGTAGTTGTCGGGCGTGAAGTAGATGAAGAGGCGCGCCCGGTCATCCCCGTAGAGGTCGCGGTACTTCTGCCAGCCCGCCTCCACCGTCTCCAGGCTCGCGCCCGAGCCCCGGACGACCCACATCTGCGACAGGCTGAACTCGCTGGACAGCTCCGTGTACGGGCTCCAGACGTTGAAGATGGCCTCCGCGCCCCAGTTGCTCACCCCTTGCGCGGTGTGCGCGTACTGGTGCAGGTCCGTGGGGCCGGCGCGCAAGGACGGCGTGCCGTACCCCAGCGAGCGGAGCTTGTCGGTCTCCACCGAGGCGTTGCCGCGCAGGTGGCCGGGGACCTTCTGACGGAAGTCGTCCAGCGACTCGAAGCGCTTGAGCGTGTCGAGCGTCAGTCGGACGATGGGCACGGAGCCCTCCGGGCAGCGGCGCAGCGCTCCCGTGGCGTCCAGGTCGTCCGGCGCGGTCTCCAGGCCCTCCAGCGTCGCGGGCTCGGGCCGCTGCTTCGCGTCGGGCGCGGTGGGAGACGCAACGAGACGCTCGGGAGACACGGGCTCGGTGCCCGGCGCGAGCTGGATGCGGTGGTGCTCCATGCCGGGCTGCCGCAGCGCGGGCTGCGCGTACAGCGGCACGCAGTCGATGCCATCACCGCCCTTGCTGGTGAAGCGGTGCACCACGGACTTCGCGTCGTAGAGCGAGTCGACGTAGTCCTTCATCTTCGCCAGCTCCGCTGAATCACGCACGCGCTCCACCAGCCCCGCGGACGTGGACGAAGACGGCTCGGCTCCGGCGGCCTCGGGCCCGGCGACTCCGCCACAGCCCACCGCGCCCAGACACAGCCAGGACACCAGTCCCCAACGCATCCCCCGGTGCTGGACGCACGACGGCCTCTGCTGCTCACGCATATGTGGCCCCTCTTCCTCGTGGATTGCCCGCTGCGATTCGCAGCGGGACAGGGAAGGAACGCTTCGCCAGGAATCCTTCGGTTCGAGCCACGACTTCATCATGCGAGGATGCGGCACGCATCGGAGGGCTACGACATGGTCGGAAGAATGGCGTTGGGCTGGACGCTGATTCGGGTTGTGTTTGGAATTGTACTGGCGCTGGGGCACGGGTTGGGGAAGGTCACCGGGGACATGTCCCGGTTCGCCGCGGGCGTGGCGGAGCTGGGGTTTCCCTTTCCGCTCTTCTTCGCGTGGTGCGCGTCGTTGGCGGAGCTGGTGGGCGGAGTGCTGGTGGCGGTGGGCCTGTTCACGCGACCGGCCGCGTTGCTCGCGGGCTTCACGATGCTGGTGGCGCTGTTCCGCCACCGCGCGGACCCGTTTGGCCGCATGGAGCTGGCGGTGCTCTATCTCACGGTGATGGTGGCGGTGGCCCTCATCGGCGGAGGGCCGTGGAGCCTGGACGCGCGCGTGCGGCGCAAGGCGTAGGCGCCGCGGGTTGCGTTACGCGGCCACGCGCTCCACGCACGCGGGCACGTCGTTCGTGGGGATGTTGACCACGCGCGAGACTTCGTAGGCCTCCATCCCGCCGTCGACGGCGGGCACCAGCAGCGGCAACAACACCGCCGCCTCCTGGGGCTCCGGACGCAGCCACACTTCCTGTGCTTGTGGCGACAGGATGACGGGCATCCGGTCATGGATGGGCGCCATCAGCGCGTTGGGCCCCGTGGTGATGATGGTGCACGTGCGCAACACCTCACCCGTGTCCGGCGCCGTCCACTCCTCCCACAGCCCCGCGAGCGCCAGGGGCTTGCCGTCTTCGCGGTGGAAGAGGAAGGGCGTCTTCGGCTTCGTGGACTGCTTCCACTCGTACCAGCCGTCCACCACCACCAGACAGCGCCGACGCTTGAGCGCGCTGCGGAAGCTGGGCTTCTCCGCCACCGTCTCGCCCCGCGCGTTGATGAGCTTGTTGCCGATGCTCGCGTCCTTCGCCCACGAGGGGATGAGCCCCCATCGGAACGCATCCAACATCCGCGCTCCGTCGTTCGGCACCACGGGCATCAACTGCGTGGGTGCCAGGTTGAAGCGCGGGCGGTCCACCGCCGCGCGAATGCCCGCGAGCCCCAGCTCCACCACGAGCTGGTCTGGAGAAGTCCGAACGGTGACACGGCCGCACATGGGCCGGGAGTATCTCCCTGTCCACGGTGAGACCCAAGCAGTCCGTGAAGGGCCGCCCTGGAAGCAGCCGGCCGGCCGGCACGGTAGACTCCAGGGAATGAGCGAAGACAACCGTTCGAACTTCGGCGGACCGTCGGAGCCGAAGAAGAATCCGAAGGTGTTCGGCGTCCCCGTGAAAATCGACCCGTACACCTCCGTGCGCCCCGAGCACCCCACCGGCGAGTACGGCATGCCCGACACGTCCACGAAGAAGAAGAGCGACAAGCCCTTCGACCCCTTCGCTGTCGTCATCGAGTCACCAGAAGGCGGCACCTGAGCGACGCGGCGCGCTGAAACCGGCACCTCGCCCCCTGCCCCTGGTCTACATAGGCGGGTCATGAACCGGTTCGCGCTCCTGTCCCTCTGTGCCGCCTCGCTCGTCGCCTGCACGGAACGCTCCTCCAAGCAGTCCCCTGACGCGGAGGCGAGCCCATCCGCGCCTCGCGTGGAAGCCCAGGCGCCCGCCGTCGCGCCTCCCCCCACCGCCCCCGCTCAAGCCGTTGTCGAGGCTGTGGGTACCCCGGACTCCGGAACAATGGCGGGCGGCACCGGGCCCTCGGACGCGAGCACCGCGAAGTGCTCGGCGATGGGCCTGCCAGTCCGGCCGGCGGCCACCGGAGGTCCCCCGCCTCCGCCCAAGGCCGTGGAGAGCATGCGCAACCGCATCATGGCCGCCGCCAGGGCCTGCGACTACGCGGAGCTGGGGAAGCTGGTCGACGAGAAGGGCAAGAGCGTGCGCTTCTCCTTCGGTGACGGGGACGACGCGGTGGCCTACTGGAAGGAGCAGGAGGCCCAGGGTGAGCCCGTCCTCGCGCGCATCGTCCAGGTGCTGGAGCTGCCCTATGCGAAGCAGGGGAACATCTACTACTGGCCCTGGCTTCACGTCACGGGGCTCAAGACCGCGCAGGACCGCAAGGCCCTCACCGGCATCTATTCCGACAAGGAGCTGAAGGGCATGCAGGAGGCCTTCGACGATGCCTATGTCGGCCTGCGCGTGGGCATCAGCAAGACGGGTGACTGGCAGCTCGCCGTCTCCGGAGACTGAAGCTCCCTTCGCCGTTCGCCGCACCAGGCCCACCATTCGCCGCGCGTTCCAGGTCATTGCCTGCACGCCCCGGAAAGGGCGATGCGCGCGGCGACATGCTGGCGAGCATGAGAAGACTTCCGCTGTCGCTCGTGCTCGTCACCCTCCTCTTCGCCACCACCGCGCGCTCCGCCGAGGACACCGCCCGGCCGCGCCTCCAGGCCGCCCTGGAGGCCATGGGCGGTGAAGCCCGGCTGAGGGCCCTCTCCAGCCTGCGACTCCACGGCATCGGCCACTGGAACCTGCTGGAGCAATCCGAGCGCCCCACCCCACCCTGGCTCGTCTCGTACGAGCAGCTCGAGGAGGTGCGGGACCTGCGCCAGCGCAGGCTTCGACAGAAGACGGAGGGCCGGGGCGCGGGTGGCCTCGACACGTGGCAGGCCGTGACGCTGGTGCTGGCAGACGGAGTCGTCGCCATGGAGCGCGGCGGAAAGCTGTTCCCCGCCGGCGCCGCGCAGCGCCAGGACATGGAGGAGCGCCTCGACTTCGCTCCCGAGCGAGTCCTCCTCACCGCGCTGGGGGCCGCGGACCTGCGCTCCGCTCCCGACACCGTGTTGCAGGACGTGCCCCACCACGTGGTGACGTTCCACCACGGGCGCGCGGCGGCGAAGCTGTTCCTCAATGCCCGCACCGGACTGCCCACGCAGGTGGAGACCGTGGACGCGCACCCCGGAGACTTCTTCTGGAGCGTCTGGGGTGACGTGCGTACGCGGCTGTCCTTCCAGTCGTGGTCGCTGGAGTCCGGCGGTCTGCGCTACCCGCGACACTGGGAATGGGAGCGCAATGGCAACGCCTATCACTCCTTCACGGTGACGCGGCTGGAGCTGGAGCCTACGCTGACCGAGTCGGACTTCGTCATCCCGGAGGACGTGCGAAAGGGCTTCGCGACGCGGAGCAAGATGACGGCGGAGACCGCGCCCCTGGGTCGGCCCGACCGCCCCGCCGTCGAGCTGGTCCCCGGCGTGGTGCACCTGCCCGGCGCCTGGGACGTGGCGCTCGTGAAGCAAGACGACGGACTGATCATCATCGAGGCACCGTTGTCCTCGGGCTACTCTTCACGGGTGCTGGACGAGGCCCAGCGGCGCTTCCCGGGCGTGAAGGTGAAGGCCGTGGTGTCCACCAGTGATGCGTGGCCGCACATCGGCGGACTGCGGGAGTATGTCGCTCGCGGAGTGCCCCTTCACGTGCTGGACCTCAACCGTCCGCTGGTGGAGCGGCTGTTGAAGTCGCCCCGCACCCTCACTCCGGATGCGCTCGCGAAGTCGCCGCGCTCCGCGGTGATTCGGCCCGTGGGCGCACGCACCATCCTGGGCTCGGGGAAGAATCGTCTGGAGCTGGTGCCGGTGCGCACGGAGACGGGAGAGCGCATGCTCTTCGTCTGGTTCCCCGAGCATCGCCTCCTGTACACCAGTGATTTGGTGCAGCCGCTGCCGGACGGCGCGTTCTTCAACGTGCAGCAGGTCGCCGAGACAGTGGACGTGGCGGCGCGCGAGAAGCTGGAGGTGGCCCGCGTCTTTGGCATGCACTTGAGTGCCAGCGAGTGGTCAAGCCTCACAGCCGCCGTGGAGAAGGCCCGCGCTCCCGCGCCCTGACGCGCTCCGCTCGGCACGCGTGTGGCCTCGTCCACGCCTCAGCGGGTTCAGGCGAATCGGCCTGACGTGCCCGCTCCTTCCTTCAGGCCCGCGAAGCTTCACAATCTCGGGCCACCCCACAGCGCGGTCTGGAGCGTCTCGCATGCCCACACTCATGGCCAGGACTCCCAGTGCCTCCGAGACGACCCAGGACGCCACCAGGAGCTCGCGGACTCCGTCTCCGGTGGACAGCTCTCCGCGCGTCAGCCAGCTCCGCGCGCTCCAGGACGGGCTCACCCGGAGCCCTCGCGTTCAACGGATGACCCAGCTCAAGGCCGCGCTCAATGCCAGCACCGCCGCGCCCATCCAGCGGATGCGCTGGCGTAAGCGGGGGAACGACATCCTCCCGGAAGACCCCTCCTACCGGGGGGAGCCCAATGTCAACGAGGGCCGCCACATCCCCACCCTCTGGTCGGACCACGACGTCTGGGACGACGCCAACGGCAACGTCTACGACGGCACCACGGGCCTCCTTCGCTACAACCACCGCATCGGCGTTGGAAACGACGCCATGCTTCGCGAAGACTTCCAGGCACGCCTGGCACAGCTGAATGACCACCCGAACCTGTCGACCAAGAAGGCCGCCGACAGCTATCGCGTGAAGCTCAACGCCCTCCAAGGGGAGCTCCAGGATTGGCGGCTGACGATGGACCCCGTCGACAGATATGAAAACGGCACGGACGAGGCCATCAATCGGGCCTTGAAGCGCATCGAGGCGCTCCGCGCGAACACGCTCTATCCGGAGGCTCCCCTCATTCCGAAGACACCAGGGGAGCGCGCCTCGCTCGCGCTGGGCGGAGCGTCCAGCCGACTCTATGACACGGTCGTCCCGGCCGCCCTCACCGGGCCTGGGACGACGGAGCTCAGCCAGATTGACTCCAGCGTGTCGGACGACCCCACGGGCACAACGACCGTCGATACCCACACCCTGGCGCCCCAGGGCGATGGCCTGCGGTGGTGGGCTTCCGCGGCGATGGGTTTGCGCCAGGCAGCGGCCCAGGCCGGACAAGGAACCCTGCTGCACATGAACGTGGGCTCGGGCCGTGTCCCCATCGGCCTCCGACCTCCTGATGTTCACCACACCCAAGGGGAATTCATCGTCCTGGGCCACGAAGCCCCCATCGTCCAGGACACCAATCCCCAGGTGCAGGGGCTGCGGACCCCCAGCAGCGCCGACCCACGGCACCGGGTCAGCTACCCCGCCTTCCTCGCCCGCCTCGAAGTCGTGAAGCAGGCGGCACACGTGGACGACCCGCGGCTCGCCGCCGCGATGCTGAAGATGGTGCGCAATCCCGGCGCCGACCCCACCGACGTGGACGAAACCGTCCTCCCGCTCCTCCGGGAGCTGCTGGTCACCTGGATGGTCGCCGAGCCCGCGCGCCACCGCTCCGTCATCTTCAACAGCGTCCTCGCCTTGCGGGAAGTCTCCAGCGGTCGAGCGTCCTTCCAGGACATGCTGACCGACGATGGTGCCCACCCCATGACGGGTGGCGGCACCGCGGAAGCAGGCCGGGCGGCCGAAGTGATTGAAGACACCATGGTCCACGGAGGCTCTGCCGGCGACTTGATGAAGTCGTCGAAGGTCGTGCGCAAGCAGACCGAACAGCTGGCCAGTACCTCCAGCGACGGCAACCTGTCCTCGCCGCTGGAGAGCGTGCTCCGCACTCACGACATCGGCGGCGTGAACCTCCGCCCCATGCCGCGATAGGAAATCCAGAGCGCGTACCTGCTCAGCGAGCCCGGCCGAGCCTGCGCTCCAGCACGTCCTTGCGTCCCCGGCTCACGCGCAGCCGCTGTCCCGTGCTCAGCACCACCACCGTCTCCGTGGGCGAGTCGTGGTGCAGCTCGCGGATGCGCTCCACGTTGACGATGACCGAGCGGTGGATGCGCACGAAGCGCTCCGCGTCCAGCCGGGACTCCAGCGCCGCGAGGCTCTCTCGCAGCACATGCTCCCGCTCCCCGACGTGCAACGTGACGCAGTAGTCGTCAGCGCCAATCCAGTCGATGTCCGCCACCGGCACGAGCACCGAGCGCGTGCCCACCTTCACCAGCAACCGGTCCACGGACTCGTCCGGACGCACGGGCTCCGTTGGAGCGGTGGCCGCCGTCCCCTGCGCGGGAGCCGCGTCCGCCAGCAGGGCCGCGAGCTTCCGCCCCAGCTCCACCGCCTCTCCCTGGCGCAGTCGCTGCCGGGCCCGATTCAGCGCCTCGTCGAAGCGCTCGTCCGCGAAGGGCTTCACCAGGTAGTCCACCGCGTGCATGTCGAAGGCCCGGACGGCGAAGGTGTCGTACGCGGTGATGAAGATGACCGCCGGCATCATCGCCGCGCCCACTTCCCGGACGACGCCGAACCCATCCAGCTCCGGCATCTGCACGTCGAGCAGCACCAGCCGGGGCCGCAGCGCCTGGATGGCCGCCACCGCCTCGCGTCCATCGCGACACTCGCCACACACCGTCACGTCCGCGTGTCGACTCAGCGCCTGCCGCAGCCCCCGCCGGGCCAGCGGCTCGTCATCCACCAGCAGGACGCTCAGCTCAGCCACGCGCGGCCCCTGCCTCGGCCACCGCGGCGACGGAGTGGAACGGCAGCGTGACGGTGGCCACCGTGCCCACGCCCTCCCTCAGTGGAGCGACGACGACACGCCCCGCGTCGCCATAGAGCTGCGACAAGCGCGCCCGCGTGTTGGACAGGCCGATGCCCGGACTGCGCTCCAGGTCGAAACCCGGCGGAAGCCCCGGCCCATCGTCCTCTACCTCCAGCGCCAGCGCCGCTCCCAGGCGACGCGCGCGGATGTGCAGCACGCCCGCCGCCGAGCGAGCGGAGACGCCGTGCCGGATGGCGTTCTCCACCAAGGGCTGGAGCACCAAGTGCGGCACCCGCGCATCCAGGAGCGCCGCGTCCACGTCCCAGTCGACGCGCAAGCGGTCCTGGAAGCGAAGCTGTTGAATCTCCAGGTAGCGCGACAGCACCGCGACCTCTTCTCGCAAGGAGACCTCCTGCGTGGCCCCCTGCCGCAGCAGCCCACGCAGGATGTCCCCGAGCAGGACGAGCATCCTCGCGGCCGTGTCCGTCTCCTGCTCGCGCACCAGCACGACGATGGCGTTGAGCGTGTTGAACAGGAAGTGCGGATGGAGCTGGACTTGAAGCGCCTGGAGCCGGGCCTCCGCGAGCTCGATAGCGAGCGCCGCGGCCTGACGCTCCTTCTCTCGCGCCCTCTGCTGGGAAGCGAGCGACTGCGCCACGCCGACCACCGCCGCGTAGGTCATCGCCATCATCGGCAGCCAGCCCAGCCAGAAGCGCAGCAGCATCAGCGCGAAGGACGCTCCACTCCCGCTCATTCCCGAGGCGAAGGCGCGCTGGCAGACGGTGTACACGAGCGCGAAGAGGCCCCCCACGCCCAGGCACGCCATCAGGTGGGCCGCCCAGGCTCGCACCTGGAAGGGACGACCCAGGCGCCAGCGGTGGGCGAGGTGGAAGACGAGCGGCGTGGCGAGCACCCAGACGTACCAGGCAGGCAGCTGCGACAGGAAGGCGCGCCAGGGCTCCAGGGGCTTGGGACTCGACTGGCTGAAGAAGTACGTCTCCAGCGCCGACAGCATCCCTGGTGCGGTCCACACCGCGACCGACCTCAGCCATCGCCGCCACGAAGAGGTCGGCGTCTGTTCTTCCATCGGTGTCACGGTGCCGCCGAGTCTAACGGAAGCCCCAGGAGGAGACCTACGTCGTCGTCGAACCCGAGTGTCGAGGCACATCCCTCCCTCGCCACCTCGGAAGGCCAGGGCACGAACAGGGGCATCGCTTGCGAGCCCTGGTTCTGGTGTCCACCTGTCGGGAAGGAGGCCAAGGCCCATGGGACTCGGAAGGACGAAGGCGGTACCCACCCTCGCGGTGACGGACTTGAAGATGGCCCGGCGGTTCTACGGCGAGGTGCTGGGACTCGAAGAGGTGCCCGAGCTGGGGGAGGAGGAAGGCGCGGCCATGTTCCGCGTCAGCGGAGATTCCTTCCTGCTGCTCTATGAACGCTCGACACCCTCCGGCTCCACCGCCACGGCGTGCTCGTTCGCGGTGGAGGACGTGGAGGCGACGGCGGACAGCCTGAGGCTCGCCGGCGTGAAGCTGGAGGACTACGACATTCCGGAGATGGGCATCCAGACCCGCAACGGCATCGCCACCATGGGTGACATCAAGTCCGCGTGGTTCAAGGACCCCTCCGGAAACATCCTGGCCATCGACAATTCGCTCTCCAACCTGGAGCAACGCGACCGCAAGCCGCGCCAGGGCATGCCCGGGGAGAACCTGCACGCCTGAGGCACGGCGAGGGCGCCGCTAGGTCGGCAGCTTGATGCCGGACAGCCGCTGATACAGCTCCACCGCGAAGCCGTCCGTCATCCCGGAGATGTAGTCCGTGACGCACAGGAGCCGCTGGTACATGGACAGTCGCGCGAGCGCCCCGCCGATGTCCTCGTTGAGCGAGAGCGGCTTGTCCGGACGCTGGAACAGCTCCAGGGGAAGGAGCTGCCGCAGCTTCTTCTCCTCGCGGTTGGGCGTGTCCGTCACCACCGCCGCCGCGAACATGTCCAGCAGGCCGCCCAGGGTCTTGAAGCCCGCGCTCTCGATTTGCAACACGCGCTCGCTCTCGTAGCCCTGGCGTCGCGTCAGCTCCTTGATGTCCTTCAGCGGTACGCGAATCTCCTCCCGCACGGAGATCAACGAGGCCTCCCATTCGCCCGCCTCCATCGCCTCCACATGCTCCAGGAACACCCGCACGCACGCCTGGATGAGCACGCCAATCGCTCGAGCCCGGGCCTGCGCCATTCGAGTCTCCGGGTGCGCCGGAGGCGGTCGGGTGTCCGCCTTCTCCGGTGGCAGCACGCGGTCCAGCAGCTCGCAGGCCTCCTTCGTCGGAATCAACCCGAGCTTCGCGGAGTCCTCCAGGTCGATGACCGCGTAGCAGATGTCGTCCGCCGCCTCGACGAGGAAGGCCAGCGGGTGCCGTGAGAAGACCCCCTCCTCGCGCTCCCGCAGGCCCGCGGCGCGATAGGCCTCCAGCGCCAGCACGCGGTCGTCCTGGAAGTAACCGAACTTCTTCTCAGACACGCGCCCCTTCACTGGCGCGCGGCCTCCGGGGAGCACGGACGGACGCGGGTACTTGCTCATCGCGCCCAGCGTCGCCGCCGTGTAGCGCAGACCCCCGCGCCGCTCTCGCGACTGGAGCCGGTTGAGGATGCGGAAGCCCTGCGCGTTGCCCTCGAAGCTCTCCAGGTCCTTCCACTCCTCGGAAGAGACAAAGGGGCTCGGGCGCTGGGACGGCGCGCTTCCCGGCGCGGCGAGGTGCTTCTCCACCCAGTGCTGGATGGCGGCCTCACCGGAGTGGCCGAAGGGCGGATTGCCGATGTCATGCGCCAGGCACGCCGCGGCGACAATGGTGCCCAGGTGCGAGGGCTCCACCTTCACGCCCTGGTGCTTCAGCCCCCGGCCCGCGAGCTGGCCCAGCGAGCGCCCCACGCAGGACGCCTCGATGCTGTGAGTCAATCGCGTGCGCGTGTAGTCGCTCGACGACAGGGGGAAGACCTGCGTCTTGTCGTGCAGACAACGGAACTCGCTGGAGAAGACGATGCGGTCGTAGTCCACGTCGTACGGCGTGCGCTCATCCAGCAGCAGGTGCTCGTCGACGACGGGCGGCCTCTCCACGAGCGCCTCCGCCGGCTTCGCGTCAGAGCCCACCCGGTGCCTCGAGAGGAACTGCACCCACCGCTCCGTCCGACTACCGCTGCCCACGGATGCCTCACTGTCGCTGCGTGGAAGGACTGCGGGTGTCCATGCTGCTCCGCCCACGGGCCGAGGCAAGTTTTCCCGGGACCTCCACGGCCCGGGGCACCTTCACCCACCCCAGCAGGCGGGCGGCGGCTCCGTCGTCAGGGAGGCCTCGTCGTGCTGGACGAGAGAGGACTCCCTGGGCAGCCTGCGCCACCGGTTCCCTTCCCACCGGAACCCAAGGAGTCTCCACGTATGAAGCTCAAGGCGTTGTGCATCGCCGTGTCGCTGCTGGCTGTCCCGGGCGTGGCCGCCGCGCAGAGCCCTCTCGATTCCATCAAGAAGGCCGCCGGTGACGCGGGCAAGTCCACCGTCGAGAAGCGCGTCAACACCAAGCTGACCGACGAGGCGAAGAAGAACCAGTGCAGCTTCAAGACGGGCACCGCGGAGCTGGCGCCCGGCTGCGATGGGAAGCTCAAGAAGCTGGCCACCGCCCTCATCGACGCGAAGAAGCAGCTCACCAGCGCGGGCGTGAAGACCTACAAGTTCGAGGTCTCCGGCCACACCGACTCCACGGGTGACGCCGCGAAGAACAAGCAGCTCAGCGAGCAGCGCGCGGAGGCCATCGTCAAGGAGCTGGTCGCCCGAGGCATCTCCCGGAGCGAAATCATCGCCGTGGGGCTCGGCGCCGACCGTCCCCTGGTGACGCCGGACAACACCGAGGCGAAGAAGGCGAAGAACCGCCGGTACGAGCTCCAGGTCCGCCTGTAGTCGTCCTCACGGCGACAGCGGCAGCGCCGTCTGCTTCACGGCGGGCGGCGCTGCCTGCTCCACGTCGTCGCTCGCGCGAGCGGCCGGGATGAAGGTCATCGCGCGTTCGGCGAGCGCGGTGATGGTGAGCGAGGGATTGACGCCCGGGTTGGCGGAGATGGCCGAGCCATCCACGACGAACAGCCCCTCGTAGCCGAAGACGCGGTGGCGATGGTCGATGACGCCCGTCTGCGCCGAGTCGCCCATGCAGCAGCCGCCGAGGATGTGCGCGGTGGTGGGGATGCCCAGCACCGTCTCGCTCACCATGGTCATCGGGTAGCCGTCGAGCTTGTCGGACACGCGCTTCGCCAGGTCGAACGCCTCCGGCATGTTGGAGGTGGGCGCGGGGCCCGACTGGAGGCCCGTGGTGAGGCCCTTGCGCAGCCCGGTCAGCAGCCCTCGGCGGCGCCGCATGCGCAGGTGGCCTTCCAGCGTGCGCATGTAGAGGAGAATCATCGTCCGCCGCGCGAAGTCCGGGACGAACCAGGCCTTGAGGAAGCGCACCGGATGCCGCGCGAGCAGGGCGAAGAGTCGCGCCACGCGCGTGAGCATCGTCGTCCCGCGCACCTGCGGCGCCATCAGCAGGCGGAAGAACCCGGAGCCCGCCGAGTAGCGCACCGGCTCCAGGTGCGAGCGCTCGTCGGTGTGCAGGATGGAGCCGATGGCGATGCCCTTGGAGAGGTCATGGTCCTTGCGCCCGCTCACGACGCCCACCAGGGCCTCGGAGTTGGTGCGCACGCCGTCTCCCAGTCGCTCGGACAGGCAGGGCAGGCCGTCCGGCCGCTCCTTCAAGCGCAGCAGCAGGTCCACGGTGCCCAGCACGCCTCCGGCGAAGACGACGTTGCGCGCGGTGAAGCGCAGCGTCTTGCGGGAGAGCAGGCCCGTGCCCTGGCGCGCCTCGACCTCGTAGCCCCCGTCGGGCAGCGGGCGCACCCAGGTGGCCTCGGTATCGGCATGCAGCGTGAGGCCGCGCTTCTCCGCGAGGTGGAGGTAGTTGCGGTCCAGCGTGTTCTTCGCGCCGTGGCGACAGCCGAGCATGCAGCCGCCGCAGGCGATGCAGCCGGTGCGCTCCGGCCCCTCTCCGCCGAAGTAGGGGTCCTTCACCGTGACGCCCGGCTCACCGAAGTACACGGCCACGGTGGAGGGCTCGAAGCCCTCGCGGCCGATGTCCCTGCCCACTTCCGCGAGCACCTGGTCCGGCAGCGTGGTGAGCGGATTGGCCGTGGCGCCGAGCATCCGTCGCGCGGTCCGATAGTGCCCGGACAGCTCCTGCTTCCAGTTCGCGAGGTGTCCCCATGAGGTGGCCTGGAAGAAGTCGTCCTTCGGCTCGGGCAGCGTGTTCGCGTAGACGAGCGAGCCTCCGCCCACTCCCACCCCGGACAGCACGGTGACGTGGCGGAAGAACGTCATCTTGAACAGGCCGCGCCAACCCACCTGTGGCATCCACAACCAGCGCTTCAGGTTCCAGTTCGTCTTCGGGAAGTCGGAGGCGAGCAGACGTCGGCCCTTCTCCAGCATCACCACGCGGTAGCCCTTCTCGGTCAACCGCAGCGCGCTGACGCTGCCTCCAAAGCCCGAGCCGATGATGAGCCAATCGCAGTCCATGCGTCTCCCGTCTTCACGTTCCGATGCGCCACCATCCCAAGTCGTCGCGACCGGGGCGCCGTGCTCGGCGGGAACACTCTATGCGAAACACCCTGGCTCTCAGCGCGCCGTGAAACCCGCCTGCACGTCTCGACGCCCGCCTGTCCGGCAAGGAGGGTCAGAAATCGTGATTTCTCCGGCCGCGCGTTCGGGGCGAATGTTCCTGGTCAGCCGCGCATCGCCCTCGGGGGGCGTCTGGCGCCGTTGAACGGCATGGTGCGCGGACGGGCGAGTCCTGGTGAACCCTGGCGCCGACACCTCGAAAGCTGATGACGCGCGACGGATGGCGCCGCCTGCTCACGGGGACTCGCGCGGGACGACGACATATGGTCCCGCCCATGCCCCACGACGCCTTCATCACGAGCCTGGGAAAGTTCCTTCCGGGCGAGCCCATCACCAACGAGCAGATGGAGGACTATCTTGGCAAGGTCCGGGGGCGGCCCTCGCGGGCGCGGGCGCGCGTCCTGTCGCAGAACGGCATCACCCATCGCCACTACGCCATCGACCGGGAGCAGCGCAGCCTGTTCCGCAACTGGGACCTGGCGGTCCATGCCATCCACGATGCGCTGTCGCGCTCACCCATCTCCCTGGGGGAGATGGACCTGCTCGTCACCGCGACCACGCAGGCGGATCTGGTGTTGCCCGGCTTCGCCAGCCAGGTGCACCGCGCGCTGGGAGGTCCCGCGTGTGAGGTGGCCTCACTCCAGGGCATCTGCTCCAGCGGGATGCAGGCGCTGCGCGCGGCCACGCTCCAGGTCGCCAGTGGAGAGGCTCGGCGCGCCGTCGTCTGTGCCAGCGAGCTGGTGAGCCGGTTGCTGAAGGCCAGCCACTACGAGGAAGTCACGGAAGAGGACACCGTGCCCTTCGAGGCGGAGTTCCTGCGCTGGATGCTCTCGGATGGCGCGGGCGCCGCCGTGGTGCAGGACCGACCGCACCCCACCCGGCCCAGCCTGAAGGTGGAGTGGATGGACATCCGCTCGCATGCGAACCGGCATGAACTGGGCATGTACGTGGGCGCGAATCGGGGTGCCGATGGTGGCTTCGGGCCGGGGTGGATTGACTCGCCCACGTTCGGAGAGGCGGCTGCTTCGGGGGCCTTCAACATCAAGCAGGACATCCGTCGGCTGGAGTCGTTGGTCGCGCTGGGCGTGGATGGCTTCTTCGCGTTGATGGACCAGGGCCGGCTCAAGCCGGACGAGGTGGACTGGTTCTGCATCCACTACTCCTCGCACTTCTTCAAGCAGCCCATCGTCAAGCTGCTGGAGCGAGGCGGCGTGCGCATCCCCGAGGAGCGCTGGTTCAGCAACCTCTCGACGCGCGGCAATACGGGCTGCGCGTCCATCTTCCTGATGCTGGAGGAGCTGGTGAACGAGGGTCGTGTGCGCCCGGGCCAGCGCATCTTCTGCATGGTCCCCGAGAGCGGCGGCTTCATCGCCTGCTATGCGATGCTCACCGTGGTCGCGCCAGCGCGGCCCCTCGTTCCCGACGTGGGAGTCACGACGCCGGCCGCGAACACGCAGACTCATACGGGTGCTGTCTCCGAGGAACTGGGGCCGCTGCCATTGAGCCCCAGAGAGGGCGGGGACCCGGTCCGCGAGAAGCTGGTGCGTGAGCTGACGCATGTGTGGGTGGACTTCGAGGCGAAGCTCCAGCGGGTGCCGGTGCTCGACAAGCTGTCGCGCGGCGTGTTCACGGTGGAGGACTACCGGGAGTTGCTCATCAACATGCGGCAGCAGGTAGTGGAGGGCTCGCGCTGGATTGCCCGTGCGGCATCGAGCATCACCGCCGAGCACCTGGCGTTGCGTTCGTCCTTCATCCGCCACGCGCGGGACGAGCACCGGGACTACGAGATGCTGGAGCGGCACTACGTGTCGGTGGGTGGTGAGCACGAGGCCATCACCCGGGCTCCGAAGAACATTGGCAGTGAGGCGTTGTCGGCGTGGATGTTCCACCGCGCAAGCCAGGAGAATCCGTTCGACCTGCTGGGGGCGATGTTCATCATCGAGGGCTTGGGAAGCCGCGTGGCCCGGCGCTGGGGTCTGGCCATCCGGGAGCAGCTCTCGCTGGAGGACGAGCAGGTGCGCTTCTTCCTGTACCACGGTGACAACGACACCACGCACCTGGACCGGCTGGATGGAGCGCTCGGCTCGGGAATCCTCACGCCGGAGCTGGCCGCGCGAATCGTGAAGACGGCGAAGGTGACGGCGCGGCTGTACCTGCTCCAGTTGGAGGAACTGGGGAACGTCTGAGCCGCAGAGGGGGCACTGTGCGGACTATTCGCTGTCCTGGAGCCAGAACCACCGCTCTCCAGACCGAAGCGCCCCCTCCAGGAACTCGCCAAAGGAATCGGCGATCTTCCGGCAATAGGCAGGGTCGGGGAATGCTTCGTTGTAGCCGTCGCGAATCGCGTATCGGCCGTCCGTCTGCTCGCCCACATCCAGCAAGATGAAGTTGCTGTCTCGGACCTCGCCCAGGGCGTACCAGGTCGAAGGTCCAGCCATGTCGGAGTCGTCCTTGCGCATCACCCACCGGGCACGGCGAAGCTGCGCCAACGGGAAGAACGAGAACGCCGGGTCCCTCGGGTCGAACAGGTCGGCGCCATCACAATGAAGGTAGAAGGCACGAAGGTCCGGGTCGAGGCGCCACCCCAGGCTCCGCTCGAACTCTTCGATTTGTGCTGGCGACGCAGGAGGTCGTGCGTGATGAAGCCGCGAGACCTCCTCCAGCATTTCAGCCATCGACATGGGGCTACTCTCCATAGGGATAGTCCGGTCCCACGCTGGACCACGGAGGGTTGTTCGCGTAGCACTGGTTATAGAGCCCGAACAACTCCCGGTGGATGTCCTTGGGGAATGGAAGGAGGTTCTCCCAATCCGTGGGATTGCCTCCGTGCCAGAGGTCCCTGACGTGGTGCCCCTCGTAGAGCCGTCCGTTGGCATCGGTGGGCCAAGCCCCGAAGCGACCTGCCCACTGATCACGAAAGTCCGTGCGGATGTTGTTCCACCGGCTCCGCGCCGCCTCGGTCTGAACAGGGTTGAGCGTCGCGTAGTTGCAACAGCAGTGCGTCATCCCAAATCGGCTTCCAGCTCGCACCAGCGTGCCCTGAAAATCCATCTTCACGTCCGCCAGCCACATGCAGCCCTGGAGCGCATACCCGTCCCCTGAGCACTTTCCCCGGCAATAGTTCATCAGTTGTTGGCTGCACTGCCAGGGACCAAAGTAGATGACGGTTCGGAACTGTCCCCCTCCGGGGGCGTTCACCAGCGGGCCCACCCACTTCTGGACCGGGCTGGTGGCCTTGGGCAACGGCCCCTCCGCACAAGCAGGCAGCAGGAACACGAGCGTGGAGAGTGCCAGGCGGCACCAAGATGCCACGGGGTTCTTGGTTTTCATGACACGCACTCTATTGTGCGGGACCAGCGTGTCCCGCTGCCCCAGTGAGCCATGGACCCCATCGAGCTGCTGAACAATCAACCGCATGACCCGAGGGACCCGGACCCCTGGGTGGCGCTGTTCCTGGACCGCAGCCTGCCCATGCACGAGCGCACCAAGGCCGCCCTGCTCGTGGACCAGCGCTCGCGCTCGCGACAGTTCCTGCTGCCCGTCGTCCGGCCCCTCGCGCGGCTGTACATCGTCCTCTTCCAGGTGATGAAGATCTTCATCCCCAACCGCTTCACCTCGTCGAAGTGGCTGCACCGGCTCCTCGCCTGGGGCCTGCGCGTCTGGGTCAGCCCCGAGGCGAACTTCCTCATCCTGCGCCACTTCCACGTCGGCTCGGAGATCCTCGACTTCGTCGCCCGGAACGCGAAGGAGCTCAACGTCCCCACCAACCCCATCCGCCCGACGAACCTGGAGCACGTCAAGGATGAGATCTTCCTCAACCACGACCTCAACCTCTTCAACTTCGTCATCCGTCTGAACCGCGCGCTCAGGGACCAGGGCAAGACGCTCGCGCCTCCCGCCCAGCTCGACTTCAGCGGCGTGTCCGACGAGTTCCCCCTGGAGGAGATGCCCGACCGCTGGACGAACTTCCTGGACCTCCAGTCCGCGATTGAAGTCTTCACCCCCGTCTACCAACTGTTCCTCACCGACCGGGACTTCTGGCGCGCGAGCAACTCCCTGCAACTGGATGAGACCATCGCCATCTACGTCGCCACGCTCCTGCAGGCGCCAGGGCTCGTCGCGCTGGTGAACAACCGCCACCCCATGGTGCCCCTGACCACCCTGCGCGCGGGCTTCCGCCTCATGCTCCACGGCCTGTCCGCGGAGTCACTCCACGCCTTCCTCGTCGAGTGCAAACACGGCCGGATGCCCCAGCTCGCCCGCGTCGTCGCACCGAACTTCCGGCCCTCCTCTCCCGAAGCGGCCTGACACCCTCGGACAGTACCGGGGCCATTCCCGCCACGAGTGCGGAGAAGCCAACACGCCGCCTCCCGAGAGGACACCGCGCACTTCGCGGCGGGCGGCGTTACCAGGGAAGCTCGTCGCGCTCCGACTTCGTGAGCCCGCCCTGGAGTCTCCTTCCATGAGTTCCCCGTCACGCCGCCTCGCGCCCCTGCTCGGGTGGGCCCTCGTCGCGCTCGTCGGAGCCTTCTGCCTGGGCACGGTGGCGCTGCACCGGGGCGAGTCCATCAACGCCATCTGGCTGCTGGTCGCCTCCGTCTGCGTGTTCTTCATCGGCTATCGCTTCTACGGCCGCTTCATCGCGGACAAGGCGCTGCAACTCGACGCCACGCGAGCCACCCCCGCCCTGCGCCACAATGACGGACTGGACTACGTGCCCACGGACAAGTGGGTGTTGTTCGGCCACCACTTCGCCGCCATCGCCGGAGCTGGTCCGCTGGTGGGCCCCGTTCTGGCCGCGCAGATGGGCTACCTGCCCGGCACGCTGTGGATTCTCGCGGGCGTCGTGCTCGCGGGGGCCGTGCAGGACTTCACGGTGCTGTTCCTCTCCATCCGCCGCGACGGCAAGTCCCTGGGTGACATGGTCCGCATGGAGCTGGGCCCGGCGGCGGGCGTGGTGGCGATGGTGGGCGTGTTGATGATCATGATGATCATCCTCGCGGTGCTGGCGCTCGTCGTCGTCAAGGCGCTGACCCACAGTCCCTGGGGCACCTTCACCGTCGCGATGACCATTCCCATCGCCCTGATGATGGGCCTGTACCTGCGCTACATCCGACGGGGCCGCGTGCTCGAGGTCTCCGTGGCCGGCTTCGTGCTGCTGATGCTGTCCATCTGGCTGGGCGGCCGCGTCGCCGAGTCCGCCGCGTGGGCGCCCTTCTTCACCTTCGACAGCAAGGCCCTGGCGTGGCTGCTCATCGGTTACGGCTTCTGCGCGTCGGTGCTGCCGGTGTGGCTGCTGCTGGCGCCTCGCGACTACCTCTCCACCTTCCTCAAGATTGGCACCGTCATGGTGCTGGCGGTGGGAATCATCCTGGCCGCGCCGGAGCTGCGGATGCCGGCGACCACGCGCTTCACGGACGGCAGCGGCCCGGTGTTCTCCGGCAGCCTCTTCCCCTTCCTGTTCATCACCATCGCCTGCGGCGCGGTGTCCGGCTGGCACGCCCTCATCGCGTCGGGCACCACGCCCAAGATGCTCGCCAACGAGCGCGACGCGAAGATGGTGGGTTACGGCGCGATGCTGATGGAGGCCTTCGTCGCCATCATGGCGCTCATCTCCGCGACGGTGCTCCAGCCCGGGGTGTACTTCGCCATGAATGCCCCGCCGGCCCTGATTGGGACGACGGTGGAGCAGGCCGCGCGCACCATCACCGAGTGGGGCTTCGTCATCACCCCCGAGGTGCTGACTCAGACGGCGAAGGACATCGGCGAGTCCTCCATCCTCTCGCGCGCGGGGGGCGCCCCGACGCTCGCGGTGGGCATGGCGCAAATCCTCCACGGGCTGGTGGCGGGCGAGGGGATGATGGCGTTCTGGTACCACTACGCCATCCTCTTCGAGGCCCTGTTCATCCTCACCACCGTGGACGCGGGCACCCGCGTGGGCCGCTTCATGATTCAGGAGCTCGCGGGCCTGGTGTACGCGCCCCTCAAGCGGACCGAGTCCTGGGGCGCCAACCTCATCGCCACCGCCCTCTGTGTCGCCGGCTGGGGGTACTTCCTCTATCAAGGCGTGGTGGACCCGCTGGGCGGCATCAACACGCTCTGGCCCCTGTTCGGCATCGCCAACCAGATGCTCGCGGCCATCGCGTTGACGCTGGTGTGCGTCGTCTTCGTGAAGATGAAGCGCGAGCGCTTCCTGTGGATTCCCGCCCTCCCCGCCGCGTGGCTGGTGTGCTGCACGCTCGTCGCGGGCTGGCAGAAGGTGTTCGGCGGCGACCCGCGCATCAGCTTCGTCGCCCACGCGCGTGATTTCTCGGCCGCGGCCAGCGCCGGCAAGGTGCTCTCCCCCGCGCAGTCGGTGGAGGACATGCAGCGCATCATCTTCAACGACTACCTGGATGCCGCCCTCACCGGCTTCTTCATGCTGCTGGTGCTCGCGACGGTGGCCTTCGGTCTCCGCTCGGCGCTCGCGGCGCGCCGCTCCCCGGTCCCCACGGCGAACGAGACGCCCTATGTCCCGCTGACGTCGGAGGGCGGCTGAGATGGGCGCGCTTCGAGCGGCGTTGCGGCTGGGCTGGGGCCGGGCCGTGAGGACCGCGCGGTTGATGATTGGCGTCCCCGACTACGACACCTACGTGGCGCACCTGCGCTCGCACCATCCCGAGCGTCCGGTGATGAGCTACGAGGAGTTCTTCGATGAGCGCATGGCGGCCCGGTATCGCGGTGGCGGCGGGCGCTGCTGCTGAGCCGGTAGTCCGCCGCGCATCACCGCAAGGCGGACCTCCAGCGCGTCATCGCCGCGACGCCGTCTTGCGAGCGCGACGCGCGGCCGGCGTGTTCGCCACGTACTGCTTCCCCTGGCGCGACGCCACGCGCTTGCGGCGGTCCGTGGCCTGCTTCTGCCGCGCGCTGAGCTGGCTCCACGCCTTCTTCGGAAGGTAGCGCGCGGTGGTGGCGCCCCGGCGCGCACGCGTGCCGCCCGTCCGAGTCCCCCACTCCTCGCGGGTCCACGTCGACAGCGACTTCTGGGTGCCAGTCTGCTTGCCGCGATAGCCGCCGCCCGCCTTCGCGTACTCCGTCGCCAGGAGCTGTGCCTTGCGAGCGCTCCACTGCCCCGCGCGTCCGCCGCGAGTGCCCTCCATGAGGCGCTTCTTGAGGCGCTCCCTCAGCGCGGGCCGCGTGTACCTGCCATCGCTCGCGGTGGTGGCACGCGTCCCCACGCGGCGCCGATTCGTCGCGCTGACGCGGCGCGCCTTGTTGCTGCTGCTCGTGCGGGACGCCGTCCGCTTATTCCGAGGCGTCGTCGTGCGGGTGCGCGTCGATGCGCGCGTGCGCTTCCTGGCGACCATCAAGTCCCTCCTGCCTGTGACTGGACTGCGCGCCACAGTTGGGGATGGCCTGCACCGCTCGCAATCGCCTTCTCCGCATGCCTGCCCGCTACACCGAGGGCCCGCTCCCTCCGTCGCCCTGACGCACTCAGTCGCGCTGGGGAGGCTTGGGCTCAGCGGGACGGAAGAGCGCGCAAGCCCGCACCGGCTGCGGCGGGTACTTCCCTGGCAGCAGCGGGCACATGATGAAGACGGAGGTCCGCGTCTCGACATAGCGCGGAGGCGCCGCACAGCGGTGGCAGAGGCTCTCCGGGAATGGGAGGGACTCGGGCGGTGGCGTCGTCATGGACTCACACATCTCACAATTCGAGGAAACAAAACGAAGGCGACTTCGGACAATTCAAATGACTCAGCCCCCCTCTCCCCGAGGAGTCACGCGATGGCCCCTGTTCGCATCCAGAATCAACGGACTGTTCCCTATCGCCGGCCCGAGGAGGAAGTGGCGCCCAAGGCCCAGGCGAAGCCGGTGGCGGCGCAGTCGGTGGCCTCGAACATCGTGGATGAGTTCATCCCCTCCGCGCCCATCCCCGGCAAGGAGGTCCTCAAGAAGGTCCTGGACGCCGCGGAGAAGCTCGAAGGCAAGCCGCTGACGGACGCGCAGAAGAAGGACCTGAAGGGCGTCTTCGGAGACAGCGTGGACCTGGACAAGGTCCGCGTGGTGGAGGGCCCCGCCTCCCTCTTCGACAACCTGAGTCGCTACACGCCCGCCTTCACCGCGGGGAACAAGATTCTCGTCAACCCGAAGGCGCAGGACGGCTCTCCGACGAACTTCCCGCCGTCGAAGGACCTGCTCACCCACGAGGCCACCCACGTCTGGCAATACCAGAACCATGGCGCGGACTACGCCGCCAAGGCCCTGGTCGCCCAGAGCGCGGGACAGGGCTACGACTGGGAAGCGGGCGTCAACGACGGCAAGAAGTGGGGAGACCTCAACCCCGAGCAGCAGGGCGAGCTCATCCAGGACGCCGTCAGGCAGGGCTACTTCGACGGCAAGCGTCCGTTCGTCGGAGAGAGCGGCAAGGACCAGACCGCGTATCTCGACGCGGCGGTGAAGGAGCTGCGCGCGGGCAAGGGCGACCCGAACTGGGACTTCTCCAAGGCCACTGGAGAACTGAAGGAACTCAAGGACCAGATTGTCGAAGGCCTGAAGGACGCGGGCAAGGAGGTCTGGGACAACGTGACGGAGCCCCTGGAGAAGGCCAAGGACCGCTTCCTGGACTGGGTTCGTCCGAAGTGGCTGTGAGGCAGCCCCGAGGCTATTCCGCGCTCACGGGTGAAGTCGGCTCGTGAAGCCACAGTGCGGCGGCGCGAAGCACGTCCGGGGGCAGGGAGTGGCCTCCGGCGAACTCGAGGTAGCGCACGTCGAAGCCCGCCGCGCCCAGTTCGGCGACGATGCGACGGCCGCTCTGCTCGACGGGCAGCACCGCGTCCTTGTCACCATGGGCGATGAAGACCCGCGGCACGCCCCTGGGCTCCGCCGCGTGAACGAACCCGGGTGAGAAGGCGAGGATGCGCGGGAACAGGTCTCCGTTGAGGATGCCGAGCGCCAGCGCATACGACGCGCCATCCGAGAAGCCCGCGACGGAGAGCTGCTCCTTCGCCACGGCATAGCGCGCGAAGACGTGGGCCAGGGCCCGGTCGATGAAGGCCAGGTCCTCACTGCCCGTGGCGAGCTTGTGGTCCCACGTCACGCCTCGCGACTCCGGAATCACGAGGATGAGGCCCTCGGCCTCCGCCAGCGCCTGCGTCACCTCCAGCATCTGCGCCGCGTTTCCCATCGCGCCGTGAAGCAGCACCATCAGCGGCGCGGGCTGCTCCGGGCGATAGGAGCGGGGCACGTAGAGCAGGCCGTCTCGCTTGCCGCCTCCGAGGCCCAGCGGATGCAATCCCACGAGTCCGGGCTCGGTGGCCGCCGCGCTGGGGCGAGCGTGCACGCGGCCATCCGTGGACACCGGAGGCGAGGCCTGGACCTGGGTGAGTGGGTCCTCGCGCGTGACGGCACGAGGAGTTCCGCAGTGGGTGAGGCCGAGAACCAGTGCGCCGCTCATGAACAAGCGCATCCATCGCAACGAGCTCGCTTCGTGCATTGTCGTGCGCCTGTCCCTTTCGCGCTCACCAGAGCGGGGCCATGTTCTCCACGTACTTGAAGCCGGTGCCCGTGTTGAAGACGACTACGGACTCGTCCGGCGTCACCTGTCCGGCGGACTGGAGCTTGCGCAGCGCGGCCACGCAGGCACCACCCTCCGGGGCCGCGAAGAGTCCCTCGGAGGCCGCGAGCTCCTTCGTGCCCTGCACGATTTCCTCCTCGGTGACGGAGATGGCCGTCCCTCCGCTCGCCTTCACGGCGCGGAGGATGAGGAAGTCGCCCAGCGCCTTGGGCACCCGCAGGCCGTGTGCATGCGTCGTCGCCCCGGGCCACATGGGGGCATCAGGCTGGCCCTCCGCATGGGCCTTCACAATCGGCGCGCAGCCTTCGGCCTGCACCGCGACCATCCTCGGGCGCTTCGAGCCGATGAGCCCCATGGTCTCCATCTCCTCGAACGCCTTCCACATGCCGATGAGCCCGGTGCCGCCACCCGTCGGATAGAGGATGACGTCCGGCAGCGTCCAGCCGAGCTGCTCCGCCAGCTCGTAGCCCATCGTCTTCTTGCCCTCCACGCGGTAGGGCTCCTTCAGTGTGGCGCACTCGTACCAGCCATGCTCACGCGCGAGCCCCGCGCAGACGCGTCCCGCGTCAGTGATGAGGCCATCCACCGTCTCGACGTGGGCGCCGTAGGCCCGGGTCTCCATCAGGAAGAGGCTCGCGATGTCCTTGGGCACGAAGACATGGGCCTCCAGGCCCCCTCGCGCCGCATAGGCCGCCAGCGCGCTCCCGGCGTTTCCCGCCGAGGGCAGGCACACCGCCTTCGCGCCCAGCACCTTCGCCATCGTCACCGCCGCCGACAGGCCGCGCGCCTTGAACGAGCCGGTGGGATTTCCTCCCTCGTCCTTCACCATGACGTGCTTCAGTCCCAGCCACTCCGACAGGCGAGGCGCCTGGAGCAGCGGCGTGAAGCCCTCGCCCAGGGTGAGCCGCTGCGCCGGGTCCTCCACGGGCATCACCTCGTGGTAGCGCCACATGGAGCGTTCCCGCGTCGCCAGGGCCTCGGGCCGAAGCGTCTTCGCGGCGCGCTCCAAATCGTAACGCGCGAAGAGCGGTGCGCTGCAGGACGTGCACAGGTTGAGCACGACGCCCGGCGCAAAGGTCCGGTCGCACTTCGTACAGTCGAGTCGGATGACGGGCATGGGGCGCCGACTCTATTCCAGCCAGCGCCCGAAGGCGGAACGTCTCGTTACCGCGCGGCCTCTCCCGCCACCGGTGGCAGCCACTTGCGCAGCACGGCAGGCGCGGAGGACCGGTAGATGTTGTCGTGGCGAAGGTCGGGCCGGGGCTCGACCTCCCACTTCAGCCCCACGGGCGCGCTCGCCCGGAGGATCTCCCGCAGCCGCGCCACGGCGGGGACGATGTCATCCACCTCGTTCGCCGACGACACGTACAGCTCCGCGCGCAGGTCCGCGCGGGCCGCGAGCCGCTCGCCCGCCTGACGCACCAGCGCCTCCGCGTTCCACCAGATACTGGGGCTCAGGGCCAGGTACGTGCCGAACAGGTCCGGCTCCAGGAAGAACGTCTCCATGACGAACAGCCCCGCGAGCGACTCGCCGATGATGGCCCGCTCCTCCGTCACGCGATAGCGCCGACGGACCTCCGGCATCAACTCGTCGCGAATGAACGCACGGAACGCCTCCGAGCCTCCGTTGATGGGCGCGGCCTCCTTGTCGCTCGGCACCGTGGTGGGCCCCGTCATGTCGCGCCGGCGCACCGTGTTCTCGATACCCACCACGAGCATCGGCCGCAGCTCACCCGCGCGAATCGCCGCGTCAACGGCCGAGGCGACATGCGGGAAGTCCTCCTGGAGCCCACCGTCCGGCATGTAGAGCACCGGGAAGCGCGCGTCCGGCGCCGCGTCGTACCCCGGAGGCGTGTAGACGGCGATGCGCCGGTCCTCCTTCAGCGTCGCCGAGGCGAGCGTGAAGAGTTGATGCGCGGGCACGGGCTCGGGCGCGACGGGAGGCTTGCCCGTCGACGCGCAGCCCACGAGGAACATCCCCAACCCCACGCACAGCAGCGGCCATCGCATCCGAGTCACGCCTGTCCTCCCGACTTCAGTCCTTCAGTTCCAGCCACACCGGAGCGTGGTCCGAGGGCTGCTTGCCCTTGCGCGCCTCCCGGTCCGTGTCCGCGCCCGTCAGCCGAGGCACCAGCGGCGCCGACACGTAGAGGTGGTCGATGCGCAGCCCCAGGTTCTTCGGGAAGCCGAGCATCCGGTAGTCCCACCACGAGAAGCGCTGCGTGTCCGGGTACAGCTTCCGGTACGCATCCGTCAGCCCGAAGGCGCGCAGCCGCTGGAGCGCGTCCCGCTCCTTCAGCGTGAAGAGCGTCTGCCCTTCCCAGAGCTTGGGGTCGTAGGTGTCGATGTCCTCGGGCGCCACGTTCCAGTCGCCCCCGAGCACCAGCGCCTCGTCGGGCTTGTGCCGCGTGTCCAGGTAGCGCCGCAGGCGGCCGTACCACTCCAGCTTGTACTCGTACTGGGGCGAGTCCACCGTCTGGCCATTGGGCGCGTACGCGCTCACCACGCGGATGCCCGCCACCGTCGCGGCGATGAGGCGCGCGTGCGTGTCATCCACGCCGTCCGACAGCCCCTTCACCACGTCACGCGGCTCCTCCTTCGCGAGGATGGCCACGCCGTTGTAGGTCTTCTGCCCGTGGACCGCCGCGTGGTAGCCGGCGTCGCGCACGGCCTCCAACGGGAAGTCGTCCTCCGTGCACTTCAGCTCTTGAAGACACAGGATGTCCGGCTGCGCGCTCTTCAACCACTCGAGCAGTCGCTCCTGCCGGGCCCGTACCGAGTTCACGTTCCAGGTGGCGATTTTCATCGCGGGCACCGTCGCACGACACCCACGCCCTCGCCACGGTTTTCCCGTCGCGTGCGGCCCCAGGGACACACCCCGTCGCACGCCCTCGGGGCAGGACACTGGCACGCCCGTCGCAATAGCCCCGGGTGGGAGGACTCCCACAGGAGCCCTCTCGGAGCGCCCTTCTTGGACGCCCCGCCTGGAGTCGAGGTCGCCATGAGCCCGAGGACGAGGAAGGCCACCCGCCGCACCCTGGGTTTCACCCTGCCCCCCGCGCTGAAGAAGTCCCTGCTGCCCACCTGCCTCGCCGCGCTCGGCCTGGCCGCGTGGAGCGACGTGCCCCTGCCCGCCTCGCTGCGCCCGTGGCTCGCGCTCGCCGAGCAGCACGCGCGCACCCGCGACGCTGTCACCCCCGTGGTGCCGAGCGACTTCGCCGAGGCCCCGCGACTCATTCCGCTCGCCCCTCCGGAAGTCACGCCCCCCGTCGTCGAGCAGGCGCCCCGCCCCGCGCCCGAGGACGCCCTGGCGCTGCCCCACGAGCACGGGCGGCGCGTGGACCACCTGGGCCGCGCGCGCTCGCTGCGCGAGCTGGGTGACATGGCCGGCGCGCTCACCGAGGTGCGCCGCGCGCTGCATGACGACCCGGCCGACACGGACGCGCTGACGCAGGCCGCACGGCTCGCCCGCCTCCAGGGCCAGTTCGACTTCGCGCTGCTGGCGTACTCGCGGCTGGGCCACCTGGTGCCCGAGGACGCGGGCGCCCTCATCCAGCAGGCCCGCCTGCTCGTGTCCCTGGGGAGGCACGAGGAGGGGGTGCGCGTGGGCGAGGAGGCCGTGCTGCGCGCGCCCGAGGACGCGGAGGCGTATCAGGTGCTCGGCCGGGCGCACCTGATGGGCGGGGAGCTGACGTCGGCCATCCTCCGCTTCCAGCAGGCCGTGCACCTGGAGCCCGAGCATGGCTACGCGCTCAACAACCTGGGCTTCGCGTACCTGCGCGCGGGAGAGAACGCGAAGGCGGCCGAGGTGCTCGCGCAGGCCGCGGCGCTGCTGCCGAACGTGGCCTACGTGCACAACAACCTCGGCGTGGCGTGGGAGCGGCTGGGCCGCAAGGAGGAGGCCCGCGCCGCGTACGCCACCGCCACCCGGCTGTCCCCGCGCTACGTCCAGGCCCGCGTCAACGCGGACCGCATGAGCCGCGTCGCCCAGGTGGACCTGGACGCGTCCGAGGCTCGGGGACAGGAGGGCCTCTCTCCGCTGCCCGTGGCGCCGTAGCGCTCCCCTGCCTGGAGGCCGGCCTCCGCCCGAAACGGAGGCCGGTCCGATTCCCGATTTCAGATGCCGACTTGGTCTAACGTGCAGCCCCCGTCGAGAAGCACATGACCCTGGCCCGTGTAATGCCCACTCCGCCCGAAGCCCCTCCTCCTTCCACCCCGGCGCCCGCGCCCGTTCCGCCACGCCCTGGATTCGGCGCGCGCCTCTGGAAGTGGACCAAGCGGTTGTTCATCGCCGGCGCCGTGGGCCTGTTGCTCTTCGTGCTGGTCGGCGTGGGGGCGTACGTCTACTACAGCCGAGATCTGCCCTCGGTGGACGCGCTCCAGCACTACGAGCTGCCCCAGGTCACCAAGGTGACGTGCGCGGACGGGAGCATCTGCGCCGAGTACGCGTTCGAGAAGCGCACCGTGGTGCGCGTCGCGGACCTGCCGCCCCACGTGCGCGACGCCTTCCTGGCCGCCGAGGACGCGGACTTCTACAAGCACGTGGGCCTGGACCCCTTCGGCATCGCTCGCGCCGCCATCAAGAACCTCATCCCTGGCAGCCGCAAGTCCGGCGCGTCCACGATTACGCAGCAGGTGGTGAAGAACCTGCTGCTCACGCCCGAGCGCAGCCTGTCGCGCAAGATTCGCGAGTGGATCCTCACCCCGCGCGTCGAGGAGGCGCTCACCAAGGACCAGATTCTCGGCCTCTACATCAACCAGTCCTATTACGGGAAGCGCCGCTACGGCGTGGAGGAGGCCGCGGTCTATTACTTTGGCAAGCACGCCAAGGATTTGAGCGTGGGTGAGGCCGCGGTGCTGGCGGGCACCGTGCAGATTCCCCACCGCATCAACCCGGAGACGAACATGACGCGCGCGAAGTCGCGTCAGCGGTACGTGCTCGGGCAGATGGCCAACCACGGCTTCGTGCCGCGTGCCGTGGCGGAGGCGGAGCTGGACAAGCCCATCGTCCTGGCCCCGCGTCCCCAGGCGGGCGTGGGCCCGTACTACGCGGAGGAGATTCGCCGCACGCTCATCGAGCGCTATGGCGAGCACGCGGTGATGCAGGGCGGCCTGCGGGTGGACATCGCCATGGTGCCCAAGCTCCAGGTCGCCGCCGAGCAGGCCGTGCGCGAGGGCCTGGAGGCCGTGGACCGGCGCCAGGGCTACCGGGGTCCGCGCGGCACGTTGGATGACGCGCAGTGGGCCCGGCTGCGCGGCATGGTCGCCACGCGCATCGAAGAGGCCGGCCGTCGACTGAAGGACCAGGGCTACGTGGCGGACCTGGCGCCGCTCGCGAAGGCGGAGAAGCCGGAGCCGAAGGCGGAGACCGAGGAGGACGGCGCGGAGGAGCAGCGCCCGGACCTCACGCCCGAGGACGAGGCGCCTCCCTCCGAGGAGGAGCTGATGGTGCGCGCGGTGCTCCTGAAGCCCCTCTCGGAAGGGCTGCGGCTGACGGGGTACGTGACGGAGCTGGACGAGAAGCGGAACGTGGCGCGCGTGGACCTGGTGGGCCGCACCGCGGAGATTGCGTACCCCTCCGTCACCTGGGCCCGGCAGAAGGGCAAGGGCGCGCCGAAGAACATCTCGGACGTGTTCGCCAAGGGGCAGCTCGTCTACGTGCGCATCCTGAAGGCGCCTCCCGCGCCGGCCTTCGTGGAGGCCACGCTGGACCAGGTGCCGCTGGTGCAGGGCGGGCTGGTGGTCATCCGTCCGGAGAACCGCAACGTGGTGGCGCTGGTGGGCGGGTACGACGCGGCGCGCTCGTCGTTCAATCGCGCGACGCAGGCCAGGCGTCAGCCGGGCTCGTCCTTCAAGCCGTTCCTCTACGCCGCGGCCCTGGGAAGCGGACGCTACACGCCGCTCTCCATGGTGAACGACGCGCCGGAGACCATTCGGGACCCGTACACGGGCAAGGCGTGGAGGCCCCAGAACTATGACCGGCAGTTCGAAGGGCCGATGACGCTGCGCACGGCGCTGACGAAGTCGAAGAACACCGTGTCCGTGCGCCTCATCGAGTCGCTGACTCCACCCACGGTCATCGACTTCGCGCGCCGGGCGGGCATCCGCTCACCGCTGCCGGAGAACCTGACGCTGGCGCTGGGCACCGGCGAGGTGACGATGCTGGAGGCCGTGAACGCCTACTCCACGCTCCAGTCCAATGGCCGCTACGCGGAGCCGCTGCTGCTGCTGCGCGTGCGCGACTCGCGCGGCAAGGTGTTGGAGGACCATCAGCCGGCCTTCGAGGAGATGCTGCCTCCCGCCGTCGCGTACCTCACCACGTCGCTGATGCGCAGCGTGGTGGAAGAGGGCACGGCCAAGGCCGTGCGCGAGCTGAACCGCCCCGCCGCGGGCAAGACGGGCACCACGCAGGAGTCCAAGGACACGTGGTTCTCCGGCTACACGGCGGACTGGGTGGCCAGCGCGTGGGTGGGCTTCGACGACAACTCGCCCTTGGGTGGCAGTGAGACGGGTGGCCGCGCCGCGCTGCCCATCTGGCTCCAGTTCATGCGCGTGGCCCACGAGGGCCTGCCCGCGCGCGACTTCGAGGTGCCGTCCGGCATCCTCCAGGTTCGCATCGACCCCGTCACCGGGCTGTTGGCCGGCGCGTCCGTCCCGGGTCGGCTGGAGCCGTTCCTCGAAGGCACCCAGCCCACCGCCGAGGCCCCGCCTCCGGGCCAGGTGACGACCGACGAGTTCTTCCTCAACGAAGGCAACAGGAAGGGTTTGTGAGCCGAGCCTGGGTCGTCGCATCGCTGCTGCTCACACTCCCGGCCCACGCCGCGCCACGGTCCTCGACCGACGAAACCATGTCCGCCGTCCAGCGCCTCTCGCGAGAGCTGGCCTCCGACGTGCGCGCCCTGCCCGCCGAGGCGCCCGTGGCGCTGTACTTCTCGGGAGGCTCGGCCGAGCTGCGCCGCGCCGTGGGCAGCGTGCTGGCGGCGCGACTGGCGGCGGAGGGGCTGGCTCCCTCCGTGGTGGATGCTCCGAGCGCGGAGGCAGCCGAGGGCGTGGCTCGCGCGCAGGGGGCTCGCACGCTGGTGCGGCTGACGCTGGAGGTGGAGGCTGGCGCGCTGCGGGCTCGCGGGGATGCGCTGGGCACCTGGGTCAACTTCTGGTCGGGCCGCGCGCTGACGCGTCCTGCTCGTCCTTCGGGCGCGCTCGTCGAGTCGGTGGATGCGGACGCGGAGGTGCTGGCGCTGGCCTCGGTGGGCACACCCGCGACGCCTTCTCCCACGGGCGGGCCTCGAGGCGTTCGGCTGCTGGGAGCGACGCTGGTCCGGCTGGAGCAGCCCGTGGCGGCGCTCGCGGCGGGAGACCTGGACGGCGATGGCCGCGACGAAATCGCGGTGCTGACGGAAGCGAACGTGTCCGTCTTCGCGGCGGATGGACAACTGCTGGCCCGCAAGGAGCTGGGCGCGCTTCCCTTCTCGAACGCGACGACTCGCGAGCCGTTTGGCGCGCTGGCCGTGCTGTCGGGGCCGCCCCGACTGGCGGCGTGGAGCACCCGTCGCGCTCAGGGAGAAATGCTCGTGCTGGACAAGGGCCGGAGCACGCTGCGCGTCGTGGGGACGTTGGACAGCGCGCCACTCGGCCCCGTGGAGCGCGGCGGCTTCGTCCCCGGGCAGACCGCGTTCCAGGCCGAGGTGCGGCTGGGGGACGGCAAGCCCGTGACGCTGCCAGCGCCTTTCACCACCGCGAGCTTCGCACCGCCGCGGATGCTCTTCGTCCACGCGGATGGCACGGGCTCGCTCTATCCACGCGTGGGCGCGACGCCGACGCGACTGGGTGGACTGGGCGCAGGCAGTGCCCTGGGCGACCTGGACGGTGACGGCACGCCGGAGCTGCTCACCACGTCCGCCCTGCTCCAGCCTTCGCCGGATGCGCTCCGAGTCCACGCCCTCAACGGGGGTGGCGACCCCACGGTGCACGAGCCGCTGTGGCAAGGCCCGCTGCCCACGGGGCGCGCGTTGTTCGTGGTGACGGCCAACCTGGATGGTGACGAGCGCCGCGAAGTCGTCGTGGGCCTGTCGAAGCCGGATGGCACCGGTGAGCTGTTCCTCCTTCGCCAGGGTGCTCCATGACGTCCCGCCGCATCGCCCTCGCCAGTCTCGTGCTCCTGGGCTCCGCATCCGCGTTGGGAGCGGGACGGACTCGCTACGGCGGGGAAGTGCGCGTCGCCCATGCCGGCCCGCCCGAGGTCGGAGAGCCCGCGCTCGCGGACACTCCGCTGGAGGCCACGCTGCTGGGCCTCTTGTCCCGCCCCGTCTGTGGAGTGACGCCAGAGGGTGAGGTCCACCCCGCGCTGGCCCGTGAGCTGTCTCGCCCCACGCCGCAAGTCGCGCGGGTGACGCTGCCCAATGCCGCGACGGCGACCGCGCTGGCTCGCGCGTGGACGCGCCTGTCGAGCACCGATGGGGCTTCGCCGTACAGGGCCCTGCTCTATCCACTGCGCGGCGAGGGACGGCAGGTCACCGCGAGCGGCGCCTCGCTGGAGCTGGCGCTCTCCTTCCCGTGGCCGGATTTGGAGCGCGCGCTGTGCCACCCGGCCCTGGCCGCGCCCGTGGCCTCCTCGACTCCGGGCCCCTTCTTGTCGGCGGGGCGCGGCGCGTTGGATGCGCAGCTCGGCTGGCCTCAGGGTCGCCCGTATCTGGACCGACTGCTGCTCACCGCCACGGATGAGCGAGGACTGGCCCGGCTGTGGTCCGCCCGGCAG